>UMLA01043836.1_pt1 | contig 21110 bp, 19 predicted proteins | sample 1966431 | NCBI WGS metagenome assembly UMLA01 (sample SAMEA4836190, study PRJEB28245) | human gut metagenome | biome: gut microbiome; material: fecal sample | place: Denmark | collected 2008 | reverse complement strand
CATTTCACTTGTTGGAATCAGTTGCTTGCTATGATGTTTGGCCAACTGAGTAATCGAGAGAGTCCATTTTTACTGCACTCCCGTTTACCGAAATCTGTGCACTTCTCGTTACCGTTTACAAGTGTTTTTAGATTTGTCAGACTGGTGTCCTCGCGAGGGGCGCCAGTCTGCGGGTTATGGCTGTTCGTATTTTGTGAACTGTTCGGAAAAGTCATGGAAATGAGTTATCTTTGCTATGACATTAATCTGTGCGGAATGGCGATTCTGGAAAAAATTGTAGTTCAGGACTATAGAAACATTGCACTGGCGGAACTCGAGTTCTCCGCCAATATAAATTGTATCTCCGGCGGAAATGGGGAGGGAAAGACCAATCTTCTCGATGCCGTATGGTATCTTTCAATGACAAAGAGCGCTTTCAGGTCATCGGACCGGGATAACTTCCGGTATGGGGCCGATTCTTTTTCCATTTCGGGAAACTATCTGATGCAGAGCGCATTGCGTTCCAGATTCTCTATCAAAGTGATGCACAAGGGGGAGAAGAAGCTCCGCAGGGATGACAAGCCGTACCAGCGTATTTCAGAGCATATCGGCGAACTGCCCGTGGTGATGGTCTCTCCTGACGACGTGTCTCTGGTGAGTGATTCCGGTGAGGACAGGAGGAGGTTCATGAATATGGTCCTTTCTCAGATGGATAATGAGTATCTCTCTGATGTCCAGCAATATAACAAGCTTCTTGGCCAGCGCAACTCGGCTCTCAAGAATTACCGGCCCGACATGGCCCTTCTGGAAATCATGGAGGAGAGGATGTCGGTCTATGCCTCACGGATATATGAGAAGCGCAAGTCTTTTGCAGAGCGTCTTTCGCCTGTTGTGGAGAAGTTCTATCATGACCTTTCAGGCGGCAGGGAAAAGGTCGTGGTGGGTTACAAGTCGGACCTTGAGGCAGGGGCATTGACAGAACTTCTGGCGGCAGCGAGGAACAAGGATCTGGTTCTGGGCTATACTTCCGCCGGTCCTCAGCGTGATGACCTGACTTTCGGTATGAACGGGCATCCCATCCGCCGCTGCGGTTCCCAGGGACAGCAGAAGTCTTTTCTGGTTTCTCTCAAGTTCGCCCAGTATGAGCTCATGAAGGAGAGTTTCGGCGTACCCCCTATGCTTCTGCTGGATGACGTGTTCGACAAACTTGACATGAGCAGGACCGCCAATCTGCTGGCTATGGTGGCCGGCAATGAATTCGGCCAGATTTTCATTACTGACAGCAATAAGGTCCGTCTTGCGGGCATTGTGGACAGCATTACGTCCGACAGGGCTTATTTCGAGACGGAAGGCGGTAATTTCAGGAGGGTAGAAAATGGGCAGATATAAGGGAAAGAGCATTTCCATGGAGCGCAAGGAGCCGATGCAGATGGACAATATCATGCCTTTGTTTCTGAAGGCGATGAGGCTGTCCGCCGGCATGGATGTCCATCTCGTGCTTTCCGCATGGGACAAGGTCACAGGAGCCGCCCCATATACTTTGTCGAAATTTCTGAAGGATGGTGTACTCATTTGCGGGATATCATCCTCTGTTGTGCGTAACCAGTTGTTTTTCAATAGGGATGCTATAATTGAGGAGATAAACAGGGTGGTCACTTCGGATCCGCTTTACAGCAATACCGGATGCACCACTCCTGTAAAATCATTGGTTTTAAGGTGATATGTGTAACAAGAGATTGAAAATAGTTGCCGACAAGGCAATTCCTTTTTTGGAGGGAGTCTTCGACCCGTATGCCGATATGACTTATCTTCCCGGCGACAAGATCGGTCCGGAGGATGTCAAGGATGCTGATGTCCTGATGGTCAGGACCAGAACGAAGTGCAATGCCGCTCTTCTGGAGGGTTCGAAGGTGAAGTTCATAGCCACGGCTACAATCGGAACTGACCACATTGACTTTCCATATTGCGATTCCAAGGGAATTGTGGTCCGCAATGCTCCTGGGTGCAATGCCGGAGGTGTCATGGAGTACGTTTTCTCGGCTCTTTACGGTCTTGCTTCCAGAAGGTCCATCAGCCTGCAGGGGGATACCATCGGTATCATCGGTGTGGGTCATGTGGGCAGCCTGATCGAGAGGATGGGACGCGCATTGGGCTTCAAGATTCTCAAGTGCGATCCGCCGCGTGCGGAGGCAGAAGGGTCTTTCGGGTTCTGCGACCTGGAGTATCTTCTGCAGAATTCGCAGATTGTCACGCTCCACGTGCCGCTCGACGAGACGACAAGGGGAATGGCGGACAGCGAGTTCTTCTCGCTGATGCAGCCGGGTGCGTTTTTTATCAATGCTGCAAGGGGTGAAGTCGTGTGCGATGATGCGCTCAAGGCTGCGATTCCGAAGCTGGGCCCGGTTATCATTGACACATGGAATCATGAGCCTGACATTGACCTGGACCTTATGGACAAGGTTGCGATTGCGACCCCTCATATTGCGGGATATTCGTATCAGGGCAAGCAGAATGGTACTGCGGCAGCGGTCAGGGCGGTAGCTCATTATTTCGGTATTACGGAACTCTATGAGTTCTTCCCGAAGACGGATCTGCCTGAGAATGAGGCTGTAAAGCTGGATCTCAAGGACTTGAACCAGGGGGAGATCGCGTCGGTGCTCCAGTATAATTATCCGATTTTCACTGACGATTTCATGTTGAGGCTGAATCCGGAGAATTTCGATAAGCTCAGGAGTGAATACAATTACAGGAGAGAAGTTTATATAGACTAGATATGTTTAGTAAGGATGACATTAAAACTATTGAGGAGCGTGGCTCTTCAGTAAAGACCATTGAGGCTCAGGTTGAGCGTTTCAAGAAAGGATTTCCGTGGATGGATATCGTGGGACCTGCGACTCCAGAGCGCGGAATCAAGGTGATGAGCGAGGAGGAGGCTGACAAGGCTGTCGCTTATTGTGACAATGCCACTGTGGCCGGAAAGTGCAAGTTCGTGCCTGCTTCCGGAGCAGCTTCCCGTATGTTCAAGGATATTTTTGCAGGGCTTTCTTCTCTGGAAAACGGTACTGATCCGGGCGCGGATTCTCCTGTCGGCAAGCTTGCTGCCCGCATCAAGGATTTCGCTTTCTATACCGAGGAGATGTTCGGCCGTCCTGAGGACAATGCGGATTACCGCAAGGATGTTGCCGACAAGGTCCTCAATGCCGGCGGGCTCGGCTATGGCTCGAAGCCTAAGGGCGTAATCCGTTTCCACAGATATCCGGACGGGGAGTGCAGGACTGCATTTGCTGAGCATCTTGTTGAGGCTCAGGATTATATGAGGAATGCGGACGGTTCTGCCAATGTCGTTTTCACTATTTCGCCTGAGTTCAAGCCTCTGTTCGAGGCCGCTCTGGATGAGGTCAAAGCCGCTTATGAGAAGAAGTATGGCGTGAAGTACAACATCTCGTTCACGTTCCAGGACAAGGCTACCGATACCGTGGCTGTGGATATGGAGAACAGGCCTTTCAGAAAGGAGGACGGCAGTCTCCTGTTCAGGCCTGCCGGTCATGGTGCATTGATTTATAACCTGAACAATCTTCAGGATGAACTGGTTTCCATCAAGAACATTGACAATGTCTCCAACGACAGGTTCCTGGGTGTGACTGCGCGTTACAAGAAGGTCCTCATGGGCAAGTGTCTGGAATTGAGGGATATCATCTTCGGGTATCTTCGTAAACTTGATGCTGTTGCCGACGTCGCTTCTGATGAGTGTCAATGTCTTTGTGACGAGATAGAGTCGTTCCTTGACAGTGAGCTTTGTATCCAGCTTCCTCTCATGCGTACTCCTGCCGAGAGGGTTGCCCTGCTCAGGTCAAAGCTTGACCGTCCTATCCGTGTCTGCGGTATGGTCCGCAATCAGGGTGAGCCTGGCGGTGGTCCGTTCATTATTGCCGGCAAGGATGGTTCGTCCAATCTTCAGATTCTGGAGAGTGTCCAGATCAATATGGATGATGAGCGTTCCCGTGATGTCTTGTCGCGTGCTACTCATTTCAATCCTGTGGATCTTGTCTGCTGTATCAGGAATTACAAGGGGGACAAGTTCAATCTTCTGGATTTCGTGGATGAGGATGCCGGTTTCATGAGTTCCAAGAGTTACCAGGGCCGTGACCTCAAGGCTCTCGAGCTTCCTGGCCTGTGGAACGGTTCGATGAGTGACTGGAATACGTGTTTTGTCGAGGTTCCTCTGGATACGTTCAATCCTGTGAAGGTAGTCCTGGATTTGCTCAGGCCTGCGCATCAGGGATAGTCGGGGGAATCTACACGAATAATCCTCAGGATTCCGATTTTACGCGGAACGGTGTCCATGTCAGTGGAGCCGTTCCGTTGTCGTTTGGTCTGGCGGATGGGTGTACATGGCCGTGTAGCTGAGGTCAGGGATGTGGTTGTGGATGGGTGACGATTGCCGGTATGATTGTCCTGATGTGTTGGGAGATGCGGACGACAATTTGTTCGGGTTTTGTCATGCGAAAACGTTTTATGCGGTACAAAATATGATTGGTTCGGCATTTGGTACCAGTTGAACGTTTTAAGTGGTACGGAATTAGTCTCCTGTGGCAAATGGTACCGATTGAACGTTTTAGGCGGAACAGAATGGTTTTCAAACTGCGTTTTGTCCCGCGATAACGTTTCAGGTGGTACAAAATGGTTTTCGCATTACGGCTTGTCCTGTTTGAACGTATAAGTGGAACAAATCCGTTTACACGTGTTATTCCGTACCGTTTAAACGTTTTGAGTGGTATGAAATGATGTTTTAGCTACGTTTTGTCCCGATTGAACGTTTTATATGGGACAAAATGGTTTTCGCATTACGGCTTGTCCTGTTTGAACGTATGAGTGGAACAAATCCGTTTAACATGTGACATTCCGTACCGTTTAAACGTTTTGAGTGGCACGGAATGATGTTTTAGCTACGTATTGTCCCGCTTGAACGTTTTATATGGTACAAAACAATAATATTGTGAGGCACTGAAAACCTCACAATATTATTGTTTTGTCGGGTAATCATGAAACGCCTCTCTCGACGCTCCGTGCTATCTGCTAATCCAGGATTCCAGGATGGCCGCCAGTCTCACGCCACTTCGACGGAGTGCAGCCGGTGACCTGCTTGAACTGCCTGTGGAAATTGGACTTGTCGGTCAGCCCCACGGCTTTGGCTATGTCCGAAATCTCGCACTCGCTGTCTGCAAGAAGCAACTCCTTGGCCTTCTCGATTCTCATGGTCGTCCTCCATGTGCGGAAATCAGTTGCGATATAGGTCTCGAAATAAGCCGAAATGGACTTCCTGCTGAAGCCCAATGACTTGGCCAGGCTCTCCATGCAGAAATCGGAAGATAGGTTGTTTCCGTCTGCAATCCAGTCATGAAGCGCATCGTCAATCCTGTCCATTTCTACGCCCTTTTCATCATTGACTTCACGCTTTTTCTTAGGTTGCGTACTTTTGCTGACCCCGTTATCGGTAATGCCGAATAAAAATAATTTCAAACTGTTGGATATAGGTGTTCTTAACAGCAACCGTTTCAGTTGTTTTCTAGTATTCAAGGTTTATGGATTTTAGGTGAAAAAGGCCGGAACCGCTCCGATAACGGAACCTTCCGGCCTTGCAATATCTTGTCTCAGAATGGATTACCAACCGAGAACGTAAGCGAAGATAAGAGGTGCTACGATAGTAGCGTCTGACTCTACGATGAACTTCGGAGTCTCTGGTGCGAGCTTGCCCCAAGTAATCTTCTCGTTAGGAACTGCTCCTGAGTATGATCCGTAAGATGTGGTACTGTCTGAAATCTGGCAGAAATATGACCAGAGCGGAGTACCATGCCACTGGAGATCCTGCTCCATCATAGGAACTACACAGATAGGGAAGTCACCTGCGGTACCGCCACCGATCTGGAAGAAACCTACGCCTGCGCCAACAGCATTCTTCTTGTACCAGTCAACGAGGAAGAGCATGGTCTCGATACCGTTCTTTACGAGATCCGGAGTGAATTCGCCCTTGATGCAATGAGCTGCGAAGATGTTACCTGTAGTGCAATCTTCCCATGCAGGGCAGATGATAGGAATGTTCTTCTCGCAAGCTGCAAGTACCCAGCTGTCCTTAGGGTCGATCTCATAATACTTTTCGAGAACGCCGCTTCTGAGGATCTGGTAAATATATTCGTATGGAAGGTATCTCTTTCCTTCAGCCTTTGCCTTGTTCCAAACATCTACAAGAGCACCCTCGAGACGGCGGAAAGCCTCTTCCTCAGGGATACATGTGTCAGTAACACGGTTGTAGTGGTTGTTCAGGAGTTCCTGCTCCTGCTCTGCGGTAAGGTTTCTGTAGCCAGGCACTCTGTAATAGTGGGAGTGTGCTACGAGATTCATGATATCCTCTTCGAGGTTGTTTGCTGAACAGCAGACAATAGAGAATTTATCCTGACGGATCATCTCTGCGAGAGAGAGACCGAGCTCGGCTGTACTCATGGCGCCGGCCATAGCCAACATCATCTTGCCACCCTTTGCAAGAAGCTCTTCATAAGCTTTTGCAGCATCAACAAGGCTTGCCGAGTTGAAGTGACGGTAGTTGTGAGTGATGAAATTTGAAATTGGTCCTTTTTCCATTTCCAATCTTAATTTACAGTTATTTTACATCGTGGTGTCCGAAAAGTGAATCCGGTCCTCCGAATTATTGTGCGAAGTTAGGTTTTTTTACGTAATTTTGCAATTTGTGTAAAATATTTGATGGATTTATTTGACTGAATATGCTCGAGTTGAAGGAATTTGGAAAATTCGAAGAACTTCAGACACCGTTTTGGTACTATGACCTGGACCTTCTCCGCCGGACCGCGGATGAAGTGGCCAAGTATTCTCGGAAGTACGGAATCGGCGTCAATTATGCATTGAAAGCAAACATTGAACCTCGCATTTTACAGATAATCAGCAGTAAAGGCTTCGGCGCAGATTGCGTAAGCGGAAACGAGGTCATCTACGCGGTGGAGCACGGATTCCGTCCGGAAACTGTCGTTTTCGCCGGCGTGGGCAAGACCGACCGAGAGATCTCCCGCGCTATCGATCTGGGAATCGGATGTTTCAACGTCGAGTCGCTGATGGAGCTCGAAGTGATCGATTCCATCGCTTCCGCGAAAGGGGTTCGGGTCAATGTTGCCGTGCGTATCAATCCCGATATCGATGCACACACGCATAAGTATGTGACCACCGGCCTGGAGGAGAACAAATTCGGGATATCCAGACATGAGTTCGATAGCGTTATAGAACTTTTGAAGAGATGCAAGTCAGTGGATTTCATGGGCTTGCATTTTCATGTAGGGTCGCAGATCTTGGATGTTCGAGAGGTGTACAGTGAAGAGTGCAGAAGGGCTTCTGAGATAGTGGATTATTTCGAGAGCCGCGGACTTGTGGTCAAGAATATAGACCTCGGCGGTGGTTTGGGCGTGAATTACAAGGACCCGGACAGTGAACCGATACCTGATTTCGGAACATGGTTTTCGACCATCAATGATAATTTGAAGCGCAGGCCCGACCAGAGGGTAATCATAGAACCGGGAAGGTCCATAGTGGCCCAATGCGGTTCGTTGATTTCGCGCGTAGTGTTCGTAAAACATGGTGAACATAAGTCGTTCCTGATTTTGGACGCCGGAATGAACGACCTGATCCGTCCCGCCCTCTACGGCGCCTACCATCATATCGAGAACCTCACTGTCGAGGAACTTAATAACAGCAGTAGTCATAAGACGAGGGCCGGAGCCGCCACGCAGGAAAAGACCGCACCGACGGAAAGTCCTGAGTCTTATACTTTCTATGACGTCACAGGACCCGTATGTGAATCCGACGATGTCTGGGGAACTGACCGCAGGCTTCCTGAAAGCCATCGTGGTGATCTGTTGGCGATCAGCAGTGCCGGCGCATACGGCAGCGTCATGAGCAGCAGATATAACCTGAGGGACATAGCTCCTGCGGTTTTCTCTGATGACCTCGTGCCTGTTCCGTCGCCATTATATGCCAACAACTAAATTTGAATAACAATAGTATAAAATATGTTTGAAAATCTGTCAGAAAGACTGGAGAGATCATTCAAGATTCTCAAAGGTGAAGGAAAAATAACCGAGATAAATGTCGCGGAGACTGTCAAGGACATCCGCAAGGCTCTCCTCGATGCCGACGTCAGCTACAAGGTAGCCAAGGAATTCTGCGACCGCGTGAAAGTCAAGGCGATGGGCCAGAACGTGCTTACCGCTGTCAAGCCTCAGCAGATGATGGTCAAGATCGTCCACGATGAACTGACCGAATTCATGGGAAGCGGCGCGCAGGAGATCAATGTCAAAGGAAATCCTGGCATCATCCTTATCGCCGGTCTCCAGGGTTCAGGTAAGACCACATTCACATCCAAGCTCGCCAATCTCTGCAAGTCCAAGAAAGGCATGAAGGTCCTTCTGGCTGCCTGCGACGTTTACCGTCCTGCTGCCATTGACCAGTTGAAAGTCATGGGTGAGATGGCCGGAGTTCCTGTTTACACCGAGGAAGGAGTGAAGGATCCGGTACAGATTGCCAAGAATGCCGTTGCCAAGGCTAAGGCTGAAGGCATTTCCGTGGTTATCGTCGATACTGCAGGTCGTCTTGCAGTCGATCAGGAGATGATGGATGAGATTGCAGCCATCAAGAAGGCTGTCAGTCCTACCGAGACATTGTTCGTTGTCGATGCCATGACAGGTCAGGATGCTGTTGAGACCGCCAAGGCTTTCAACGATGTTCTTGATTTCGACGGAGTTGTCCTCACCAAGATGGATGGTGATACCCGTGGCGGTGCCGCCCTTTCCATCAAGGCTGTCGTAGGCAAGCCTATCAAGTTCATTTCTTCAGGTGAGAAGATCGATGCCCTCGACGTTTTCCATCCATCTCGTATCGCTGACCGTATCCTCGGCATGGGTGACGTAGTGACCCTCGTTGAGAAGGCTCAGGAACAGTATGATGAGAAGCAGGCTCGTGAACTCAAGAAGAAGTTGGCCAAGAACCAGTTCTCTCTCATGGACTTCTACAATCAGATTCAGCAGATTAAGAAGATGGGTAACATCAAGGATCTAGCGTCAATGATCCCAGGTGTCGGCAAGGCAATCAAGGATGTTGACATTGACAACAGCGCCTTCAAGAGTGTCGAGGCGATCATCTTGTCAATGACACCGTACGAGCGTGACCACGTGGAGGTTATCAATGGCAGCCGACGCAAGCGTATTGCGGACGGCAGCGGTACCACCATCCAGGATGTCAACCGCCTCATCAAGCAGTTCGAGGGTACCCGCAAGCTTATGAAGGGCGCCATGGACGGCTCTCTCGCCTCCAAGCTCCGCAGGCGCTAAGCCGGCCAGGTTGAGCAGGTCTGAGGGACAGTCGTGTGGTTTTTCCGTCGGGACGACCATTTCAGTCTCCTGTCCTGATTCTGCCCTCGGGATGTCGGTCCAGTATTCGGACATGTCGGTATGATTGTCGGGACGACGCCACGGCCCTGCTTGTAACTCATTGATAATCAATCTTGTCGTTTTTTTAGGTCGGGACGACCATTTTAGTCTCCTGTCCTGATTCTGCCATCGGAATGCCGGTCCAGTATTCGGACATGTCGGTATGATTGTCGGGACGGCGCCACGGCCCTACTCGTAACTCATTGATAATCAGATATCAAAAATAATCGGTGTGGATTTTCGCCTAAAAAATTGTCGAAAATCCACACCTAATTTTATATCTTTTTGAATATCACCACTTTAAGTTATCCATCCGTGGCATCGTCCCGCCACCATCCTTTCCACAGTCCCGCCGCGTCCGTGGGTACCTTTGACCTCTCTTTTGGTGATGTCCAGAATAACGGAAGTCCGGTGGCTGTCCCGCCGCGTCCTCCCATCCGCTGTCCCGCCGCGTCCTCCCATCCAACGTCCCGACACCGTCCATTTTGAACTGTCATTGACACTGATTATCTTTGCGCGTTCAAATCAATGCCAGAAATTATGTTGAGGTCAATGCTATTGGTCGGTGCCGGAAGTTTCATCGGCGGCGCGCTCCGCTATCTCGTGTCAACAGTCCTGCATCCTGTCGGCCGGTTTCCGATATCCACATTTGTTGTCAATGTCATCGGATGCCTGTTGATAGGTCTCCTCTGTGGCCTTTTCTCGAAATATTCCACCACGTCGAGCCATTATTGCCTATTGCTTACAACCGGCCTGTGTGGCGGATTCACCACCTTCTCCACGTTTGCCAATGAAAGCCTGTCAATGCTGCAATCAAGTGATTATCTGATGTTTACTCTCTACATATCACTGAGCGTTGTCATCGGCATAATCGCTGTCCTGCTTGGCTACAGTCTGACCAGGATAATCTGCTGAGCATCTCGTCTGAGGTAGTCGGGACGGTCTGAGGGACAGTCTTGTGGTTTTTCCGTCGGTACAGTCAGGGGTACAGTCTTGTTGTTATTAGGTCGTGACGACCATTTCAGTCTCCTGTCCTGATTCTGCCCTCGGAATGCCGGTCCAGTATTCGGACATGTCGGTATGATTGTAAGCGTTTCCGGAGTTACGGGGTTCATGTCGGGACGGCGCCACGGCCCTGCTTGTAACTAATTGATAATCAGATATCAAAAATAATCGGTGTGGATTTTTGCCTAAAAAATTGTCGAAAATCCACACCGAATTTTATATCTCTTTGAATATCACCACTTTAAGTCGTCACTCCGTGGCGCCGTTCCGCCGCATCCGCCCATCCGCCGTCCCGCCACCATCCTTTCCACAGTCCCGCCGCGTCCGTGGGTACCTTTGACCTCTCTTTTGGTGATGTCCAGAATAACGGAAGTCCGGTGGCTGTCCCGCCGCGTCCGTCTGACTCGCCGCGTCCGTCTGACTCGCCGCGTCCGCCTGACTCGCCGCGTCGATTATGACCTCACGTAGTGCGGCAAATCCTCGGGAATGATCATTGAAATCTCACAGAGCCCGGCCACTACACCGTTCTCCTTCCATGCGCTCTGGAAAATCATCTTGTGCACGCCGTTCTTCTCGATAGTGTACGAGTTGGTTCCGCCAGTCTCAAGCAGCTTTCTGATGATGCCCATCGCGTGCTCATTGTGGCAGTCGAACAAATTCTTGCCGATGAGATTTCCGCGTTTCTTGTACTGCTCGATAGCCCTGTCATTCATATAGACGATAATTCCGTCCTTGTCACAAACTGTAATGGAACAATTCAGTTCCTTTGCCCAATCCGGTATCATAATTATTGTGTTTTATGCTTTGGAGACCGCTAAGTAATCCCGACCTCCTCTGCTGAGGTTCATGTTACATAAAGTTACGCGTTTTTCCGGACTTGCCAAAAAATCCGCCCTACAGAGTGCACCAGAACGTCACCAGAAACGGAATTGAAAAATCAAGGATGAAACCGTGGAAAATCGAGACCGCTGAATACTGTTCGCCTGACGACGCCATGATAATAGGCAAAGTCGTATCCATGGAAGTGACGCCGCCAGATGAAATCGGAGCCAGAGGACCGAAAGCCTTGGCAAGGACAGTAGACAGAAGCAGGGTAACCATCTCTCGTATGATATTGGCCAGCAATGCAATAGTACCAAGCTCTGCGCCCTTGTACTCTGTAATGAAAATACTGGAAAGAGAATAATAACCGAAGCCGGAGCCGACAGCGAGACAATCCAGCGGCGACCTGCCTGAAAGAATAAACGAAACCACAAGCGAACCGGCAAACGTGCCGAGCGCCGTTCCAAGCGGAAGCAACGCCATTCTCACATCCAGAGACTTGAATTTCGTCACAATATTCCTGTCACTGCCGATGCCGATGCCGACACAAAGCAGAAGAGCGCAAAGAGCATAAAAAGTAAGGTCTCCGTCAATGATACTTTCCGGAACCATGCCGTAAAGACCAGCGGCGATGCCTAGAATAAAGAAGCCGACAATGATCAAACTACCTTTCATTTCACAAAAAAAACTATCGTCAAAAAACCTGAAAAAAATGTTGACAGACATTGGTCAGTTCAGTGAACTATGCCTTTCTCCTCTTCTGTATATATCTCCACAACAGCCATGCGCAGACGCAGCTGCCGAGAACACTTGCCACAGAGATTGCCAGGGCATCCAGTCCGAGGACAGGAAGAGCCGCGATAATCTTCGTATTGCCGCCGACTTCTACACCGAGCAGGAACAAAAGCAGCCAGATCAATACCGTAATGGCCTTGGACGTCCACGAACAGTCACGCTTTCTCAGAAGCGCACCGATGACAACGCCACCTAACATAAAACTAATGACAGTAAACATATTCTAAGTTATTTCTTATCGATAATTCAAGTCCAATAATTATCAAACGTACAGAGAAGCCGCATAAACTGGAAGGCTGTCTCTCTTGCGAAAGCCATAAGCCCCACGCACAGTTTGTTTACGTTACCCTCGCCCTAAATCCCTCCCCTCGGGGAATGGACTTACCCTCGCCTTAGCGGGCTCTAGAGCCGGTGTTTTGTGTTTTCGGAACTTTGGTCCGTAATAGGCCTGTGACGGGACTGGAGAAAAGATTTGCGGTTCCTTTCAAGCTGAGGAAAATCATCCTTTGCCAATGCAAATTCACAAAATCTCTCCCAGATATAATTGACGGCCTGAGCAGAAGGATGAACCATGTCTTCAGCATAGAACCTGTATGAACGCAGTTCATCCATCATAATCTCATAAGCCGGAAAATAGCAACATTGGTCAGGATGCTTCCTGATGACTGAATCTTCGGCCAGGAGCAAAGTGCTCTTGCTCAGCTGGTTGCCGTGCGCACCATCCTTCATGTGACGTATCGGACTGACCGTGAAAATGAAACGCTTTGAATGATACTTCTCCACAAGGGAATTGAGAAGAACCTCGCACATCTTCATAGAAAGGCACTCCCGGGTAAACTCCTTGGCATCACGCTTCAGGCAGTTCGACACAATCTCCCCGGTAGCATTGACACGGAAAGTCCATGCGGTACCTAAAGTGACGATGACGGTGGACGCCTTTTTGAAAAACTCCGAAGCCTCTGACAGCGAAGCATTTGCATCATTGACAAACTCCTCCTTCGTGCTCCTCGCCGCTGCGGTATGGTGGCTGAACGAACAGAAAAGCTCAGAACCGGCACCCATCTGGACGCACTCGTCCTCGCTGAAAGGGACGGTCGAATCCAGACGTCGTATCGAATTGCAGACGGAAACCGGGTTGTACAGCGTCCCGAAAGGATTCACCATGACGTTGAAGCCCATGTCCTTCATTATGTTGCCGATGTTATCCGAAAAACAACTTCCAAGCAGCAGGATTCCATCACCGAAACCTATCTTGAAACTGCTTTCCGGAATATCTACCGGAGTTTGTAATTTAATCATGTCAATGTTATTGTTATTTGTATGTAGCCCTCGCCCTGGCGGGCTTCAGGAGCGGTGTTTCGCAAGTGCGGAACTTGGTTTCCTACTTCAGATCTTCCTCATAATACTTTGCGAAAGGCCATCCCGCAGAAGTATAAAGAGGAATAAGCGAACCTGTCAGACGGCTGAGGAAATCCTTATATCCGGAAAGACTCTCCGGAACGGACCATGCGACCTCCCTGATTTCATCCTGAGTATAGAATCCGCCATAAGGCTCATGTACCATGATGTCGATGTGGCGCTTGCCGACATTGAGCAGATATGCTCCTTTGTCATTGACCTTGTCCGAAACAGATAGTCTTACTAACGAGTTGCGTCCGCCTTTTGTCAATGTTATTCCGTTGTTTTTCAGGATTTTGGACGAAAGTCCGATATAAGTATCGACCATATTGTCATTCTCCAGAGCAGAGACCGTAATCTCTGAAGGGAGTGAGACCTTTCCGGACAACTTCTTGATTTCCAATGGCTCAGGTACGATTTTCGCTGTCGCTGATGCCAAAACTGAAACTGACATGAGCAGTGTCGCCAAAAATAATTTGCTTCTTGTCATAAAATGATAATAGATATTTAGAGTGTTTAGTATGTCGTTTGTTCCAGTTACTTGAATGCCGCATGAGCAATATCTTCTGCAGATGCAGTCTTTCTGTTTATGTTTAAATCAAGCAAAATTACTCAAATTATCATTGACCTACAAGTCGGGATTAGTTAACTTTGTAGAATTGGACAAGACATATCATGAAATTGAAAATTTTTGCGGCTGCGACCATCCTTTTCTGTGTCAATGCCAGTGCGCAGGACTTCTTCTCCTGGGGGTTCGGAATGCCTGAACCACAGCCCAAAGAAAAGAGAGTGAAGTTCATCTACGACGCCTATTTCGACTATAAGTTCGACAACCGCGAATTCGACAGCGGAAAAGAGCAATTCACTGAGTCAATGACACTTTACGGTGCCAGGCTCACTACTTCCGTGGGCCTTCAGGTCAGGCAGAACACCAATGTCAGACATAAGCTGATGGCCGGCATTGACGTGATGAAAGACTTCGGCCGTCATCCTTCTGCGGTAGCATCCAGCCCAGAGTGTGACAGGGGACTGGAGAACACGCGTCTCTTCCGGGAAATTACCATGTACTATGGCATTGACGCGAAACTTGGGGCGTGGAACGTGAAGGGCTACGCCGGTATTTTTCCGCGTCACCTTGCGGAAGGCGATTATTCGCAGGCCTTCTTCTCTGATTCCCTGAAATTTTATGACAACAATCTCGAAGGTGCATTGATAAAGGCTTATGGTCCAAAGACTTACCTTGAACTTGCCTTTGACTGGGACGGCCAGTACGGTTCTTATCGCAGGGAACAGTTCAATGCCTTCGGGTACGGAAAGTATATTTTCAATGCCTTCGTGTCCGCCGGCCTGGCGTTCAAATATCATCATTATGCCAATGCCGCCGAGTATGGAAGCGTGGTGGATGATGCTATGGTCGAGCCATTCGTCCGTTTTGGTTTCGAAAAATTCTGCGGCTGGCAGGACATTTCTGCAACATTGGCCTGGTACCAGTCATTGCAGCAGGACAGGCGTCAGAAGGAAGGTCAGAGTAATCCCGGAGGAGGGGAGTTTACAGTGTCATTGAGAAACTGGAATGTCGGCATTGAAAACAGGCTTTACTACGGCAAGGACCTGATGCCTTTCTACAACTATGTGGACGACGGCGGATTCAAATACGGCAATAACCTCTATGCCGGTTCTCCTTTCTACAGGGTGGTTCCGGTCAATGACAGCGGCTGGCATCTTTATGACAGACTTGAGGTGTATTGGCAGCCGCATATCGCTGATTTCATGGATCTCAGGCTCTCGATTGTCTCACATTTCCCGGATGGATTCAAGTACGCCGGAATGCAGCAGAAACTCTCCCTGATTTTCAGTCTGGACAAACTGCTGAACCCTTCCAATCCGACCGGACGTGCGGTCAGAAGGAATATTTCCAGGCGGGACCGCAGACGCGGCACTTCTGAATATAACGGCCCGCTGTTCGGAATCTGATTCCATTAACAATACTCATTGACAATTCTAAAAGTTTACGACATGAAAAAGATATTTCTGTTATTGGTAGTGCTATTCGGCACTCAATTATTCGCTCAAGAAACAACCGTATCAAGATTCAAACTGATACCGACTAAGAACATGTGGATATTCATTAAATTGGATACTGGAAATGGAAGGACCTGGTTGGTGCAGTTTGGCACAAGTGAAGATAATCGTTTGGAAACATCTATATGTGATAAACCTTTGGTTCTGGATCCGATTCCACCTGCAGGGCGATTTGAATTATATCCAACCGAAAATACATTTAACTTCATTCTTCTTGATAAGGACTTTGGAACCACTTATCAGGTCCAGTGGGGATTTGAATATAAAGACAGGCTTAGGCTACCTATATCTGGGGACAGTGACGTTGTATGGTCATTCGGATATGCCCCTATGAAATATCTCGGCGAATGGAATTTTATTGGCATTGACGGCAAATGGCTTTCAAATGACTTTTTCAGCAGCGTGTCGAATTTCAACGAATATGGATTCGCAGTTGTCCAGCGTAAAGATGGAAAATACAACTTGCTTTCAACTAAAGGTAGCATACAATTCCGCCAGTGGTATGATTACCTCAGCGCCATTTATTGGAAAGATGGCTATATGAACGTCCGATTAAACGGTAAAGAGAATCTAATAAATACTCAAGAGCATACTCGTTTTACCACATGGTATGATAGCATTATGGCAACGTATGATGATGGCCACACCATAGTTACGAAGGACGGTAAAACAAACTGTTTGGACAAATTCGGCAAACTATTCTGTCCGGAATGGTACGACAGATTTAGTTTCTATGATCAGCATGCAATTGTGAGTAAGGGAAATAAAGAGAATGTAATAGAAGTAGGTGGTCGAGTGATTGGAAAAGAATGGTATGACATATATTTTGCCCCTTCTGAGGGTTTTTGTCTGGTTAAGAACAACGGCTCCTATAACTACGTTAACTTGACATCCGGGAGCCTGCTTCTATCAGAATGGTGCGACGATGCAGGGTTCTTTAAGGACGGTTTTGGAAAAATCAAGAAAGGAGAGGACTGGTATAAGGTTGACAAGAACGGCGAGATTACCAAAATTGAGACAGAGTAACTTGAAAGGTCTATCAGATGAGGGCAAAGCTCCTAAAAAACTTGTCTCGATGAGATTGCGGGGTTGACAGCGCTTGTCAATGAAACAAAGAGAGAAAGTGACATTTAATGCGAAACAACACATGATGGATAAGGGTATAGTAACTTTTATCGATGAGATAAAACAGATAATTGACGACTCGCGCTCAAAAGCTTTGCGAAGCGTTGACTTCTGCAGGGTGCAGATGTACTGGGCTATCGGCAAGCGCATCTCGGAAAAGGAGCAACAGGGCAAGGAACGCGCGGACTACGGCAAGTACATCATCCGTAATCTGTCGAAAGAGATAGAGCCGTTGTATGGTAGTGGATTCGGAGTGAGACAACTGGAGCGCAGCAGACAATTCTATAGGATGTATCCAATTGCGTCCACACTGCGGACGCAATTGAGCTGGTCGCAGTATAAACTGCTTATAACCATTCCTGACCCAGAGAAACGAGAGTATTACGAATTGGAGGCTGTCAATGAGGGTTGGACCGGACGCCAACTTGAGCGTCAGATCAACTTCATGCTCTACGAGCGCCTTCTACTTAGCAACGACAAGGAGGCGGTCCTCGCTGTCGCCCGCAATGAGCGAGTGCCCGAATCCCCGCAAGAGATCATAAAGGATCCTATGGTACTCGAGTTTCTTGGACTGGAACGCAAGTCTGTGTACGCTTTCGACAATGAGGTACTTGGCGAACAAGGTACACTTGGACGCAAGACACAGGGAGAGGTTGTGCTGACACGTCATCTTCGCATGGCTTTGAAACGTCAGAATCCATGGATGATGGACAAGCAAATGACGGAAGCCGTGGTCACTTACTCCCAAGGCTGATGAATGAAGAAATTACAGTTTAAATTTCCGATGGAAAGAACAGATTACATAGAAAAGCGTGAGGACATCATTTCGAACATCGAAACCTTGTACTCATATCTTCATGGCGAGAGAGGTGAAGACTACAAGCAATGGGCTGTTGACAAATTGAAGCGAGGCAAAAATATGGTTGTCGAGGTGATTAACGGTCATATTTGTTTTGCTCCAAGCAGATTTGTTGGCTACTTAAATAATACCCGAGAAAAGCACGATGATAATCATGGTGATGGCACTGATACCGATAAGGTTCTTAAAACTTACTACAACAAAGTACAGGACGGTCGCTTGGATTTCATTTTGCAGAAGGAATTGGCTAAATATGATGAATCTTCCGCAGGAAAGAAATACTGGATTCATAACGAAATGACCGTTGAAGATATTCTAAAAGTAGAGCAAGTGCATGTACCCATATTGCCCTTAAAAATAGAATATGACAAATTCTGGCATATTCAAATGCATCTTCCTGAGGGTAAAGGTGGAACCATCATTGATCCTAATCTAATGTTGATGGAGTCAGAGCCTGTAATTGGCACTGGAGAATGGAATGATGCTCAATGCCAAAATTTCAAAACAATTGAAAATGGGAATATCGTTCTGGTTAGAAGAGGCAGCCAAGCATTAGCATTATGTCAGATTATAGGTGATAATTTCAATAGTGATTCTCTGTGCGAGAAGTTCATCAATGTTAATTTTAGAAAAGTCAAGATCCTGGCATGGGCAAACGAATTTAGGCAACCACGAGCTGGATTATTCTCGCAAGGAACATTCTCTTCATGTAGAAAAGGCACAGAACAATATCGTTACATCGAAAGTTGGTTAAAGTATATGAATGACGTTGCATATTTGGAGAAATACTCCAATCTTCTCTTAAAGAAGCGTAACATAATTCTTCAAGGTGCTCCTGGCACAGGTAAGACATATAATACTGCCGCAATAGCCTTAAAGACATTAGGTGTTACAAATATTGACCTCACAGACCATAAAGCTGTGATGAAACATTATGACTCATTGCTTGGAGATCAGATATTTTTCACGACATTCCATCAGTCACTTGATTATGAGGATTTTGTCGAAGGACTAAAACCACATGTACAAACTGATGTTGATGGCAATTCTATTGGTGTAACCTATGAGCCAGAGGATGGCATCTTCAAACGGGCCTGCAATGCAGTTCAAACAGACCAAAGTAAAGATATTGTAGAGTGTATTGACGATTATCTCCAAAAGATAAAAGGGTATCAGAACAAACGAGAGATACCAACCGTCACAGGAAGATCATCACTTTATGTCTGGTGGAAAGAAGGGAACTCTACTGTCAGTTGTAGAAGTACTAACTCCACAAGTTCACGGGGAGAGGAATACACGCCATCACCTCTAAATATCGAGAAGATAAAGCTGCAGGCTCAGGGAAAAGGTGTGGAGAATAATTGGCAACAGTATGCTCAGGCCTTTATTGAGGCTGTTAAGAAAGAATTTCATGCAACTACAAATAAGCCTGTTGTACTGATCATTGACGAAATCAACCGAGGAAATGTGTCAAAGATATTTGGCGAACTTATTACCTTGTTGGAGTCAGACAAACGTCTAAATGGGAATCATCCTATTAAAGTGATGCTGCCTTATTCAAAGAACGAAGCGTTTGGTGTACCTTCAAACCTGTACATTATCGGTACGATGAATACCACTGATAGAAGTACAGGAACCCTTGACTATGCTTTACGTAGAAGATTTGCTTTCATTACACTCAAATCTCAGGATTCTGTGATTAAGAAATTCTATTCTGATACAGACAATGAGGAACTTGGAACTATTGCTTTAGGATTATTTGAGGACATTAAGAGATTCATTGAGAATCCTAAACATCTATGTGGAGACATGAGCATAGATGATTTGATGGTAGGTCATAGTTACTTCATGGCAGAAAGTGAAGATGAACTTCATGACAAAGTAGAGTATGAAATCCTTCCGCTTATAAACGAATATATCAATGATGGCATCCTCAATGTTAAGAACGACGAAAAGAAAACAGCCTTTAATTCATGGCTTTCACTGAGTCCTGTCCAAGAGATTGAGAATGAAGACCAAGAAGAAGATGAAAACGAATAATAGATAACTGGTATGAAATCCATTCTTATTCAAGAACACGAACGTCTGAGCATCGAACATAACGACAGATATGATAATCTGAACCTTGTTAGATGGGATAAACCTATGGAACACGATCCATGGGGATATTATGCATCGTATGTTATTGGGGCAGAATGGATAGACGATAAAGAAGCATTAGTTGTAACGACAAAGAGAGGGATGGAAGAAATAGATTTCCTCACTATGTTCATGATGTGCTTCTCATCAGATTTGTCAGTGGAGTCTTTCGCCGAGATTTATAACATCGATAGTGAGGCTCCTGTCATACATGCACCATCACTAAAAGGTGTTTTAAGTCCTCTTATTGTTCTGCATTTTCTTGGAGTCGTAAGTAGAATCAAGTCTTTGAAGAAAGGCTATGTACATTACAGCGAGAACCTGAAAAAAGTCAAAGGACGCATACAAGTGATGAAGAATGAACGAAAGAACATTGCTTCAAAAAGATTCGATAGAGTCTTTTGTGACTTTGACGAATATACGGTTGACATTCCTGAAAACAGACTTATCAAGAAAGCCTTATTGTTCTGTTCTCAGATACTCAGAATAATAACAGAGAATCATTCCATGGGGAACAAAGCAAAACTGATGCTATCAAAGTCTTTGGCTTTGTTCGAAAATGTGACCGATGAAGTACAGATAAAGGAAGTGTCTCTGATAAAAGGGCATAAGCTTTTTAGTGAATACAATGAGGCTGTACGTTTGGCAAAACTTATTCTTCGAAGATACGATTATAGTATAAGTAAAACAAGTTCATTGGACGAGAATGCCCCTCCATTTACATTGAATATGTCATTGCTCTATGAGCATTATGTTTATGGATTGCTAAATGAAGCGTACGGAGATAAAATAACGTATCAGTTCAGTGGAAAGACGGGATCCCCGGACTTCCTTTATTGCTCAACAGGATTCAAGGCAATACTTGACACAAAATACATTCCAAAGTATGAGAGTTCATCGCTTGACAATAATGTCATACGACAACTAAGTGGTTATAGTAGAGACATTCCTATCCTATGGCACCTTGGCTATGAGGATATAGTTGAAGAATCTCCTATTCCAAACGTTCCTTGCGTTATCATCTACCCGAAGGAAGGACACGATGTGAAGAATCCGTTTGCAAATAAGAGACTTCGAGATTTATGTACTACTCCAGTACGTAAATTGGCAAGATTTTATAAAATATGTGTTCCTCTGCCTATTATGTGTTCCAATAAATAAAATTATGGCAAAAGTATAATGCCCTCCAAATTTCGGACAGGGTGTTAAGTCAAAAAAAGACTATAATTTTACAGCGAAAGGGGAAAGACAACACGAAGAAAGTTCACCACAGAGTTCAAGGCCAAGGTAGCCTTGGAGGCTCTAAAAGAATCGTCAACGAAGGGGGACTTGCGCGAAGATGTAGTCAGGGTTGAGATAAAACATTTTCTTCCAATTGAATTTGTCCGGCTGTCGGCCGTTTCCATATACTTTATTGTATA
>UMLA01031216.1_pt1 | contig 23669 bp, 18 predicted proteins | sample 1966431 | NCBI WGS metagenome assembly UMLA01 (sample SAMEA4836190, study PRJEB28245) | human gut metagenome | biome: gut microbiome; material: fecal sample | place: Denmark | collected 2008 | reverse complement strand
AAGAAATGTTTTTACATGTATAATTATAATTTTTACTATGCTAAAGAAAAGTATCATAAAACATATTACGCATGGAGTATTAACGAAGAATAACATGGGTTTTTACATTCTTTCAGGTTCACACTACACCTATTATAATGTGAGTTCGAATATGAAGAACTCGCTGATGAGCATTGCCGACAAGATCCTGCTCAGAAAAAGGGCCTTGATTGAGACGGTCAATGACGAGCTGAAGAGCATTGCACAGATAGAACATTCCAGACACCGTTCATTCAGTAACTTTATAGCCAATTCTTTGTCGGCTATCGCAGCATACTGCTTTTTTGAAAAGAAACCCGCCATTGATGTCAAGTTGGTCAATGACGGGGAACTGTTTATTTTCTAATTTTATTTCGAACTCACGTTAGATTAAGTATATTTGCGTTAATAATTAATCAATTAGAATTAAGTATGAAATCGAAGTTACAAAAGTTTTGTCTTTTACTTTTAGTAGCCTTTCTGTTCTGCGGAAAGGCGAAGAGTGCCGTGATAGATGATTTGAGAAAATGGTTGGCCACTCCGGTTGCGGAGCGAGGCGATGTAGACCGTCAGTCGTTTGCCAACAAATCATTGTCGCAAGAAGAAGCCGGTAGAGTTTTGCGTTTATTGCAAGATGAGTACTATCGTCATCAGCATGAGCGTTTCGATGAAATCTGGAAAAAACAATCCTTCAGTAGAGACACGTTGACCATGAAGTTTATGTATCGTGTTTATGGCGAGAAGCCAGCCGACGGACGCTCTCTTTATATCTCTATGCATGGCGGCGGTGGAACTACCCCAGAGGTAAACGACGGACAATGGAATAATCAGATACGGCTTTATCAGCCCGAAGAAGGAGTATACGTAGCTCCTCGTTCGCTTCATAACGTTTGGAATATGTGGTGTCTTCCGTATCTCGACGGATTCTTTGATGAACTTATCCAGTCGGCTGTTGTAATTATGGGCGTTAATCCCGATAAAGTATACATTACCGGTTATTCGGCAGGCGGCGACGGCACATTCCGCATGGCACCTCGTATGTCCGACCGTTGGGCTGCGGCGTTGATGTGCGCCGGTCATCCGGGTAACACCTCGCCCGTAGGCTTGCGAAATCTGCCTTTCGGCATGTGGGTAGGAATAGAAGACACGGCTTACGACCGTCATCAGCATGGTATAGAGTGGTGTGCCGCACTGAAAGCGTTGCGCGACCTCGACCCGGATGGATACATAAGTAACGCTAAGATGCTTCCTACCGGACATTGGATGAACCGTATGGACACGGCTGCGTTTAAGTGGATGGGTCAGTTCACACGTAATCCTTATCCTGATAAAGTAGTATGGAAGCAAGACAGCACTGACCTTAACAAGGCAATGTACTGGTTGTCGATGCCCGAAGAGAAACTACAGTTGGGCGGTTTGATTATAGTAAGTCATAACGGCAACGAGTTTATCATAGAGCGCAGCTACTCTGACGAGCTGACAATCGGTCTGAACGACAAGATGATAGACTACTCTAAGCAGGTAGTAGTTCGCTATCGCGGTAAAGAAGTGTTCCGCGGAAAAGTAAAGCGTACCGTAGCGAGCCTGTATAAATCATATATAAGTCGCCACGACGACCGTTACGGCTTTTCTACAGTCTTAAATCTTAAGTTGGACTGATAATAACTTCCGTATAGAATATTAAAGTTGCTGGCAGAAGATGCTATAAGTCTTCTGCCAGCAACTTTTTTTGATTTTATCGTTTTTTTGTAATTATCCCACGAGCTAGTCTTACAGATATCTGTGACGGCACTTTGAAGAAATTGACTAAAGTCATACATGATTTGCATTCGCATTATATAAAGTCGTACTAATTCTTTAATGAAGTCGTCTTACTTCGACCGATACGCACGCTCATACCGACCGTTACGAACGCTCACATCGGTCGATACGAACGTTCACATCGGTCGAAGTAAGACGACTTTGTTGAAGATTTTATGAGCGTTGCCTTATTTTGTCACCGAATTTTCCCCAAAGCGATTATCTATTTCTTTAGTGAGTGCATCTTAACGTAACCGAAAACTGTTAACTTTGCAACGGAACATTAAAGAATATGCATATTATGAAGATATATGTTTGGATAATTGCTTTGCTTCTTACGTTTTCATCGTGTGGAGGCAAGAAGCAGAACGAGGAGCAGCACGCCACTCTTACGGTAAGCATCGAGCCGTTGCGTTTCTTTGCTGAGGCTATTGCCGGAGATAAGTTTAGTGTAACAAGCTTGGTGCCCGAAGGCAGTAGTCCCGAGACATACGACCCTACGCCGCAGCAACTGATAGCGTTAGGTAAGAGTACAGCGTTTTTACGCATCGGATATATCGGTTACGAACAGGTGTGGGCTGATAAGTTGCAGCAGAATGCACCGAATGTGAAGTTCTTTGATATGTCGGAAGGTATTGACTTGATAAAAGAAGACGATACTGAGCACCACGGACATGTGCATGTAGGAGGGGTGGAACCTCATATTTGGAATTCGGTACGTAATGCTGATATTATAGCCGATAATGTATATCGTGCATTGTGTAATGTAGATTCTGAACATAAGGCTTATTTTGCACAGAAACTCGATTCGCTGAAACAGGTTATCCGTAGCACAGACGAACAGGTGAAAGCGCTTTTGCTCGACAGTCAGTGCGCCTTTCTTATTTACCATCCGGCATTGTCTTATTTTGCACGCGACTATGGGTTGCAGCAAATCTGCATAGAAAAGGGAGGCAAAGAACCATCGCCGGCACATGTACAAGAGTTGATAAAACAATGCCGTAATGAACGGGTGAAAGTAATTTTCATTCAGAAAGAATTTGATGTGCGCAACGCCGAGATGATAGCTAAAGAACTTGGACTGAAAGTTGTATCTATCAATCCGTTGAGCTATCATTGGGATAAGGAGATGATAAATATAGCCGAGGCGTTAGCTCGCTAACCAAAAGGGGAGGATAAGCAATGGAAGAGAAGAAGCCTATTATGCAACTGGAGCATATTTGTGCGGCCTATGACGGCAAGCAGGTATTGACTGATGTGAACTTGACGGTATACGAGCGCGATTTCTTGGGCGTGGTAGGTCCTAACGGTGGTGGCAAGACTACACTTATGAAGATTATATTGGGATTGCTCTCACCGGTAAGTGGCAAGATTCGCTTTTTCAACGACGAGAAAGAAGTCCCTGCCATCAGTATGGGATATCTTCCGCAGTATAATACGATAGATAAGAAATTCCCTATTTCAGTTTATGATGTAGTTCTGTCGGGATTGAACAAGCAGAAATCGTTGTTCAAATCTTTTACACCAGAGCAGCATGAACAAGTGCAGCGTGTCATTGCACGCATGGGCTTGGAAGGGCTGGAGAAACGTGCGATAGGTCAGCTAAGCGGTGGCCAACTACAGCGTGCGTTGCTGGGACGCGCATTAGTGTCAGAGCCAGACGTGGTTATATTAGACGAACCCAACACCTATATCGACAAGCGTTTCGAGGCGATACTCTATTCATTGTTGGAGGATATAAATAAGGAGCGCGCCATTATATTGGTAAGTCATGACATCGGTACTGTATTGCAGAACGTCAAGTCGATAGCCTGTGTAAGCGGTCGTCTCGATTATCATCCCGATACGGAAATACCTGTAGAGTGGCTCGAAAAGCATTTCGGATGCCCCATAGACTTGTTAGGACACGGCAATTTGCCACATCGTGTGCTGATGTGCCATCATCATCACGATGAGGAACATGAAAAATAGAATTACAATTCGTTTAGAAGCCATTTCCAGATAGGGGTGGCTTTTATTTCTTTTCCGTCGATGTTTATCGTCTTTTCTTCATCTTTTGTGATGATTAGTAAGCGATTACATGGCATGAAAGACGACAGCTTAACTAGAGCTTTCGCTTCTCGTTCTAATGTATCTTGGTCTGATATTGTATAACTTACTTGAATGGCTGTTTCACATTCTGGAATATAGAAGTCTACTTCTACTCCTTGGTTGTAGAAGAAAACAGCATCTTCTCTGCCATATTTTCTTAGTAGGCTTATTGCTACCAAATTTTCAAGCAGTGGGGCATAGTTGTTGATAAGAAACAAGTTTAGTATGCCATTATCTGTAAAATAGTATTTCGGATTTGTTTCTTTATCTACTAATTTGCCTACAATATTTGGAACCTGATTGATTAGCCATGCTTCCTTGGCATATTCTAGATAGTTGATAATAGTATTCTTTCCGACTTTTATTCCCGTAGCTGTGATTATGTTTGTTAAGCGGCTGAAGGATAAGGGTTGCATAATGCTTTCAGCTATTTTTTTGAACATAATCTTCAGGGCGAAAGTGTTTTCTATGGCATGGCGTGCTGCTATGTCGCCTAAATATATCTTCTGATACAGACTTGATAAGTAATCTCTCTTTGAAGAAAGTGCTGCACCTTCCGGAAAACCGCCAAAACGAAAGTAATCATTGAAAAGTCTTATAACCTCAGCTTTTGTTTCGGTGCCATAAAGAGTTGTTGGAAGTAACTTAATATTTTTAGCCGCTAGAAATTCATTGAATGAATAAGGATATATATCTACAGGAATGTATCTGCCACCCAATGTGCTTTGTATTTCTTTGCTGAGCATTTTTGCGTTGCTTCCTGTGATATATACTCGATATATTGAGTCTGCGAGTCGTCTGGCAAACTTCTCCCATCCATCAATATTCTGGATTTCATCCAAAAACAGGATAGGGCGTTTGCCGTACATTTCCATGTGTATTTCTAAAAGAAGATTTAGATCTTGTGCTGTTATGTTTCCTAAGCGTTCGTCTTCGAAATTGATATAAAGGATTTCATCCCAACCTATCCCAGAATTGAGCAGTTGTTGAATGCGTTGGTAAAGAATATACGATTTTCCGGCACGTCGAATCCCAACAAATACATAATTCCCAAATTCTTCGAATCGAAAATTGCGTGGCAGAACCTCATGTCGCGGTATTTCAAGTTGATAGTCAACCAAAACTGATTTAAGTATTTCTTTATCCATGTCATTGTTGTTTTGTCTATGGAACAAAAATAGTGATAAATTGTTTTATTGACAATACAATAATGTCTTATTAAATCATTTAGCTATTGTTTTTTATCGGGTTTACATGGGCTGATTGAATTTTACGTTCTTGGTGTGGTAAAAGATTCTTTTCCGAACCGAATAGATAATGAGCTTTTATAACTAGCAGAAGCAGAGGCGCTGAAATACAAAAAACTCTTAACGTGCACTCTCTCTTACTGAAATTCACTATCTTTGCCACATTCTTACTCTGAAATTAACGAAGAATAAATAGTTAACAAATGAAACAGTACAACAAGATTAACAATCTGGTGGGCTGGTTGACGTTCTTGGTAGCGGCATTTACTTATTGCTCTACCATAGAACCTACTGCCAGTTTTTGGGATTGTCCCGAGTTTATTACTACAGGGTATAAATTGGAGGTCGGACACCCGCCCGGCGCACCATTTTTCATGCTGACAGCTAATTTGTTCAGCCAGTTTGTGAGCGATCCGTCGCAGGTAGCCCGTATGGTGAACACGATGAGCGCGCTGATGAGTGCAGCCTGCATCATGTTCTTGTTCTGGAGTGTGACGTGTCTGGCCAAGAAGTTGGTTTGCCCAGACGATGAGAAGATGACTCTCGGTAAACTGATAACCATTATGGGTTCGGGCGTAGTAGGCGCATTGGCTTATACCTGGAGTGATACATTCTGGTTCAGTGCTGTAGAGGGCGAGGTATATGCTTACTCCAGCCTTTTCACGGCAGTGGTTTTCTGGCTGATACTGAAATGGGAGAACCGTGCAAACGAGGCGCACAGCGACCGTTGGCTTATCTTGATAGCCTATCTTACCGGTCTGTCTATCGGTGTGCATCTGCTTAACTTGCTGTGTATCCCTGCTATCGTACTAGTATATTATTATAAGAAGAACCCCAATGCCGATTTGAAAGGCAGTTTGATAGCGTTGACAGGCTCTATGGTGCTTGTAGGCGTAGTGCTTTATGGCATCGTGCCAGGTATCGTGAAAGTAGGCGGATGGTTTGAACTGTTGTTTGTCAATACGTTAGGTTGTCCGTTCAATACCGGATTGGTATTTTATATCATCATATTGGCTGCCAGCCTTATTTGGGGTGTATACGAAAGCTACACGTTGCGAAGCAATAAGTTGATGAATATATCTTTCTTGCTGACTGTAGCGTTGCTGGGTATTCCTTTCTATAGCTATGGATGGACCAGCGTATTGGTTGGAATCGTAGTGTTAGCGGCTTTGGCGGCATATCTGTTTCTGGATTTGCCTGCAAAATGGCGTGTGTCTGCACGTACGCTTAATACCTCGCTGCTTTGTATGATGATGATAGTAGTGGGATATTCTTCGTACGCCGTTATCGTGATACGTTCAGCTGCTAATACTCCTATGGATCAGAACTCGCCTGAGGATATATTTACGTTGGGCGAATATTTGAATCGTGAGCAATACGGTACCCGTCCTTTGTTCTACGGACAGGCTTATTCTTCAAAAGTGGCTTTGAAAGAAGTCGACGGAGGCTGTATGTACGACGTGAGAGAAGGGGCTCCTGTTTATCAGCGTAAGGAAAAAGAGAATCATTCAGAAAAAGACAGCTACGAAAAGGTACGTAACAAGACCGAATATAAGTATGCTCAGAACATGCTGTTCCCACGTATGTATAGCGATGCGCATGCCAAAGCTTACGAAGACTGGCTGGGCGGCATAGAAGGTAAGACCGTACCTTTCAATCAGTGTGGCGAAATGGTTATGGTGAAGATGCCTACTCAGTGGGAAAACATCAAGTTCTTCTTCATCTATCAGGTGAACTTCATGTACTGGAGATACTTTATGTGGAACTTTGCCGGACGTCAGAATGATCTTCAAAGTCAGGGAGAGATAGAACATGGTAACTGGATTACGGGTATACCGTTTATCGATAACTTCCTGGTGGGCGACCAGACTTTCTTGCCGAGCGATCTGAAAAATAATAAGGGACATAACGTATTCTACTGTTTGCCGCTTATCTTGGGTCTTATCGGATTGTTCTGGCAGGCTTATAAGGGCGATAAGGGTATCCAGCAATTCTGGATTGTATTCTTCTTGTTCTTCATGACCGGATTGGCTATTGTGCTTTACCTTAATCAGACTCCTGGTCAGCCGCGTGAGCGCGACTATGCATATGCCGGCTCGTTCTACGCATTCGCCATCTGGATTGGATTAGGCGTAGCGGCTATCTCTGAATGGCTTGCCAAGAAGATGAAGAAAGAAACTCCTGCTGCCGTAATCGCCAGTGTAGCATGTCTGTTAGTTCCTATACAGATGGTTAGCCAGACTTGGGATGACCACGACCGCAGCGGACGTTATACTTGCCGTGACTTCGGGCAGAATTATCTGAATTCGTTGCAGGAAAAAGGGGCTCCTATCATCTTTACTAATGGCGATAACGATACATTCCCATTGTGGTATAATCAGGAAACAGAAAACTTCCGTACTGATGTACGTGTATGTAACCTGAGTTATTTGCAGACCGATTGGTATATCGATCAGATGCGTCGTCCTGCTTACGATTCACCGTCGGTGCCTATCAACTGGAACCGTATCGACTATGTACAAGGACATAACGAAGCTGTAGCTATACGTCCTGAGGCTATGTCTACTATAGTTAAGTATTACCAGCAAGATCCTGAGAACGCCAAGAAGGAATTCGGAGACAATCCGTACGAGTTGAAGAATATTCTGAAGTACTGGGTCCGCAACTCTAAAGATTCGGGCTTGCAGATGATACCAACCGATAGTATAGTATTGAAATTGGATAAGGAAGCTATCAAGCGTTCGGGCATGTTGACTCCTGATTCTATTCCTGATTATATGCATATCTCGCTGAAAGGAAAGCGTATGTTGTATAAGAGCGAATTGATGATACTTGAAATGTTGGCTAACGCTAACTGGGAGCGTCCGCTCTATATGGCTATAACAGTAGGTTCGGATAATCACATGAATCTTACCAACAACTTCCTTCAGGAAGGTTTGGCATATCGAATCACTCCGTTCAATAACACTGCGTTAGGTCGTCGTATCGACTCTGAAAAGATGTACGATAACTTGATGAACAAGTTCAAGTTCGGTGGAATAGATAATCCTGATGTCTATCTTGACGAGACTGTACACCGTATGTGCGATACACATCGTCGTTTGTTCGTGCAGTTGGCAAGCCAGCTCATCAAGGAAGGCAAGAAAGACAAGGCGTTGAAAGCGCTCGACTACTGCCAGAAGGTAATCCCAGCATCTACAGTGCGTCACGATTATCTGTTTGGCGGCTCAAAAGAGATGGCCGAAGACTATCGATTGCTGGGACAGCCTATGAAGGCAGCCGAAATCTTAGACCAATTGGCTAATAACTCTTTAGAATACATTACTTGGTATATGAGCTTAGGCGATTCTTATTTCTCAAGCTCTACTGAAGAGTGTATGCGTCAGTTCTACATTTTGGACGATGTATGCAATGCGCTTGCAGCTATTAAGGATCCGAAGACAGGCGAAGAATTACCTATCGCTACGCATTATGCACAGAAGTTTGAACAGCTGTATAAGTTGCTCGAAGCTCGTGTAGGCGTTAATAAGAAAAAATAAATTCTATAAATCAAGTCATGGACTGGTATCAGATTATTGGTACTGGTCCATGTTCGTTTAAAACAGAATAGGAAAACACTTTCTCACAATTTACCTGAATCATGCTAATAGAACAACCCCCATTGGTACTTAGATGGCTTTATCCCAGAGCTTGCTGGCGGATGGATAAAAACGAAAAATCGGTCTATCTTACTTTTGATGACGGCCCGATACCTGAAATCACTCCTTGGGTACTCGATTTGCTTGATAAATACGGAATAAAAGCCACTTTCTTCATGGTGGGCGATAATGTCCGTAAGCATCCAGAAGAATTTCGTATGGTAGTAGAGCGCGGACATCGCATCGGCAATCATACGTTCAATCATATCCGTGGATTTGAGTACTTGAGTAAGAATTATCTGGCTAATACTGATAAGGCTAATGAATATCTGCATACCGACTTATTTCGTCCGCCTCACGGACATATGCGTTGGATGCAATATCATGTGCTAAGAAGTAAATACCGTATTATCATGTGGGATTTGGTGACACGTGATTATAGTAAACGGCTCACAGGTCCGCAAGTGCTCGCCAAAGTAAAGAAGTACGTACGAAACGGCTCTATAATTACGTTTCACGATTCATTAAAGTCCGAGCCCCGTATGAAATACGCATTGCCACGTGCCATTGAGTGGCTTTTGGCTCAAGGATATACCTTTAAAGTATTCGATTAAAAACAAAAGAGGCTATGCCGTGATTTGATTCCGACATAGCCTCTTGTTTTTATTATTGGCTAACCTAATTATTATTTAGGCTGTTTTCCGATGTAAGCCAAGATACCACCGTCAACGTACAGTACGTGTCCGTTTACGAAGTTAGATGCGTCTGAAGCCAAGAATACAGCAGGGCCCATCAAGTCTTCAGGAGTTCCCCAGCGTGCAGCCGGAGTTTTAGCTACGATAAATGCATCGAACGGATGACGAGAACCGTCTGCCTGACGTTCGCGAAGCGGTGCAGTCTGCGGAGTAGCGATGTAACCCGGGCCGATACCGTTACACTGGATGTTGAATTCACCGTATTCAGAGCAGATGTTGCGAGTAAGCATCTTCAAACCACCCTTAGCAGCAGCGTATGCAGATACTGTTTCACGACCCAATTCACTCATCATAGAGCAGATATTGATAATCTTACCGTGACCCTTCTTGATCATTCCAGGGATAACTGCCTTAGAAACGATGAACGGAGCGTTCAAGTCAACGTCGATAACCTGACGCCATTCAGCAGCTGTCATTTCGCACATAGGGATACGTTTGATGATACCAGCGTTGTTAACCAAGATATCGATAACGCCAACTTCTTTTTCAACTTGTGCTACAAGAGCAGCAACAGCTTCTTCGTTTGTAACGTCGCATACGTAACCGTGAGCTTCGATACCTAATTCTTTATAAGCAGCTATACCTTTGTCTACCAATTCCTGTTTGATATCGTTGAAAACGATTGTTGCGCCTGCTTTTGCGAAAGAAGTAGCAATAGCGAAACCGATACCGTAAGATGCACCTGTAATCAATGCGATCTTACCTTCAAGTGAAAAGTTAACCATAAATTTTTTGTTGTTTATATTGTTAGTAACTAAAATGTTTCTTTTAAATAAGACGTTGCGTTAGCGCACACATTCTTTAATTCCACAAATATACGATTTTCTTTCTTTATTGAGCCAATAATTCACAAATCTTATCTTGGAAATTACGGGCGTCTTTGCCATTTAATATGTTTTGGTTAATGATAACGAATGCTATCATGTCGCCAGCACTATTTTTTACATATCCAGCCAATGAACTTACGCCTGTTACTGTGCCTGTCTTGGCATGTACGTTATTGAATGCCTTTCCTTTTTTCATGCGATACTGTAGGGTGCCGTCTATTCCGGCTATCGGTAACGCATCGTAGAAGGGTTTGTATATCTCTGTATGGTGATAGGCGTATTTCAAGTAGGCCATCATCAGACTTGGCGAAATATAATTATACATTGATACTCCGCTGCCGTCTACTATCTTATAGTGATGAGGCGCTCTCTCCAGTTGCCATTTCATGAAATGATAGATGGCTTTTTGAGCGTCTTGAAATCCTATGCCTTTCTTTTTGGTCTTTTCTGCTCCTAAGGCGTAAAACATGGCTTCAGCGTTCAGATTGTCGCTTTTCTTTAGCGCACGGTGTAATACCGAATCTAAGTTGTGAGATATTTCTGTAAGCGCTATAACTTCTGTTTCTTCCGGACATACTCCGAACCGTTTAGAATTTATCTGGATGCCTTGTTTTTGTAGTTTGTAGCAGAATGTTTGCAGAAAGAAATCTTTGGATGAGTATACATTCAAGGTTTCGGTACAAGCTTTTGTGGCATTGCCGCTTATGCGGAAGGTATTCCCGTTGCTAATCCAGTCGCGCGTAATTTTAAGTCGTCCTGCCGATGGTGAATGACTTACTGCCTTATTATCTATGCGATAATAATCCGATTCCGGAATTACCTTGACTTTAGGCGTATAGCCATTCTGTCCGGGAGTTACCGTTATGTTTACGCATCCTCTGTTAAGCATCAGGGGCGACAGATAGGGTTGGAAAGCTTCGGGCGTGTCGTCCCAAGCCCAGCCGGTACCCCAGTGCACCGAGTCGGTCATTGATACGTCGGCTGTTACGCTACCGTCTATCGCATGTATTCCGGCATTGTAGACGGCAGCGGCCAGCTTTTCCATATCTTCTTCCATGAATTCAGGGTCGAATCCTCCGTTTACGTATAAATCGCCTTTCAGAACGCCATCGGGAGTTATTGTTCCCGTATACGATAGTTGTGTACGGAATCGGTACTCTGTGCCCAGATCATGAAGGGCGGTTACCGATGTAATGATTTTCTCTATCGATGCCGGTCGATACAATTTCGTATCTTGGTAGGCGTATATCTGTTTCTTCTGGGTAAGATTATAAACCGAAATGCCGACTTCCGAATTCTCAAGGAAATCAGTATGGTTGATAAGGTGTTCCAAGTGCTCTGCAAGCGGTTGTGCTTTAATTATTATAGCCAAAAACAGGCAGAGTGATAATAAACAGGTTCGTTTCATCGCATCGATTTTTTCGTTATGGCGAAATTATACACTTTCTTGTAAACGGTGACGTGAAAATCGTATCGAAAATGTATAAAATAATACAGAGACCCTTTATTTATAGCTCGTGGAATATTTCACTTACTGTAGGATGCGGGAAAATGTATTTTTTGAAGTCTTCCACTTTCTTACGGTCGGCTATCATCATGCCTCCTATTATAATAAGCTCTGATGCCGGATTTCCTATCATGTGTACTCCTAAAATAACGCCTTCTGGGTCGGTAAGTACCTTTATGGTTCCGATGTATCCTTCGTTTTCGGCTACGAAACGGCCTGAGTACGACAGCGGCAGTTGAAATGCTTTATACGGAATGTTTTCTGCTTGCAGTCTCTCTTCGGTCATACCTACAGAAGCAACTTCCGGATTAGTGTAGACTACACCAGGAACAGCGTTGTAGCACATTGCTTCGTTTTTGCCTGCTATATGGGCAACGGCTATTTCTGCTTCTTTCACTGCTGTGTGTGCCAACATTGATGTTCCGTTTAAGTCGCCGCACACATACACTCCCGGTACTGATGATTGCATATACTGATCTACCGTAATACGGCGCTTTTCGCCTGTTGCCAGATTCAAGTTCTCAAGTCCGAAACCTTCAGTTGTAGGTCGGCGTCCGGCACATACCATTACTTGTTCTGTAAGAATAGAAGTCTGTTCTTCTTCATTATGGTATAGTACATGGAATCCATCTTCTGTTGGGGTTACAGAATCTACTTGTCTGCCCAATAAGAACTGAATGCCTTTCTTTTCGTATTCTTTTCGGAGTAATGATGCTATTTCACGGTCTATTCCAGGCAATATTTCATCAGCCATCTCTATGACGGTGACTTTTGTTCCCATGCTGATGAAGAACGATGCGAACTCCATACCTATTACACCACCGCCAATAATAGCGATGCTTTGTGGCAGTTCTTTGCAGTCGAGAGCCTCCTTGTGTGTCCAGTAGTTTGTTTCTGCCAAACCTTTGATAGGCGGTATGGCTGTCTGGCTTCCGGTGCATAAAATCAGATGGTCTACATGATATTCTGTGTCGTTGCAACGCACGTTTCCCTTATCTATAATATATGCGCTTCCGCTGCATATCTGTACATTGTGGGCTGTGAGGCGGGCCTTTATTCCAAGTACCAGCTTACGGATTATTTTCGACTTGCGCGACATTATCTTTTTCATATCGGCAGATGCGCCTGCACATTCTACGCCATATTTTGCCGCAGAGCAAGCCATATCTTTCACTTTGGCAGAGTAGAGCAATGTCTTGGTGGGGATACATCCTTCGTTAAGGCATACTCCTCCTAAATTGTCTTTTTCGAATAAGATTACGCTGAGGCCGGCTTTTGCGGCAGCTTCGGCAGCGGTATATCCGGCGGGACCTCCTCCGATTATACCTACTTGGAAATTGTTCATGTCACTCATAAGTATTGAATTAATAGGGTTTATATAAGATTAAAGTTGTTGAATTGATGGATTCTTACGGCACAGACACCGTATAAAGTCGTCAGTGTTTTTAGGAGATACTTGTGCGGATTGTATCTTTCCTGCGGTTTCGTATGTTAGTTCCAGTCGCGAAAACGACAAGGCGGGCTGGAAGAGTGCGGCAGAACGAACTTTTCTAACCGACTTTATATCTCCCACTGCTATTTTGACATTCGGAACGAAGCGTCCGCTTTCTATCAGGAGGACATCATCGGCGGTAAGCACGTATTGCGTATGGATAAGCATTTCTATCAGTAGTACTACGGCAGCCATAGCCACCAAAGCGGCTATAACAAAGTGTTGCCAGAATAAATAGAAAAGCAAAGCCGACGTAAGCGCAATGACATACCAATACCATCGTCCTACTTTTGTCTGAAAAGTTCTGTTCATATCACGTTCTTAAATTAAATAGCGTGAAGATAAGAAAATATCCGGTGAAAACGGATTGCCAATATTCTTTTTTTGTAGTTTTGCAGCATATATAGAATCATTATGGTAAGAAAATTCGATTTTCTCGTTATCGGTTCAGGAATAGCCGGAATGAGCTTTGCGCTTAAAGTTGCGCAAAAGGGATCGGTGGCACTGATATGTAAAGCCGGTCTGGAAGAGGCAAATACCTTTTATGCACAGGGGGGGATAGCCTCGGTGACTAATCTCAAAGTAGATAATTTCGAAAAACACATTCATGATACAATGGTGGCGGGTGACTGGATAAGTGATCCGGCAGCTGTTGAAAAGGTAGTGCGCAATGCTCCGGCGCAAATAGACGAACTGATAAAGTGGGGAGTCAATTTTGATAAGAAAGAAGACGGAGAGTTTGATTTGCACAAAGAAGGAGGACATTCAGAATTCCGTATCTTGCATCATAAGGATAATACCGGTGCTGAGATACAGACTAGTCTGATAGAAGAAATAAAGCGTCATCCTAACATTACTGTATTCAGCAACTTCTATGCGGTAGAAATTATCACTCAACATCATTTGGGTATTATTGTTACCCGTCATACTCCGGGCATCAAGTGCTTTGGAGCGTATGTGCTTAATGAGGCTACTGGCGAGGTAGATACTTTCTTGTCGAGAGTTACTGTTATGGCTACCGGCGGCTGCGAGGCTGTTTATCGTCATACCACAAATCCGCTTGTTGCTACAGGCGACGGTATCGCAATGGTATATCGTGCGAAAGGTGTAGTAAAGGATATGGAATTCATTCAGTTCCATCCTACAGCACTCTTCCATCCGGGCGATCGTCCGAGCTTCCTTATCACTGAGGCTATGCGTGGCTACGGAGGCGTATTGCGTAACTTGGCAGGCGAGGAGTTCATGCAGAAGTACGACCCGCGTTTGTCGCTCGCTCCACGCGATATCGTAGCACGTGCCATCGATAGCGAAATGAAACATCGCGGCGAAGACCATGTATACCTTGATGTGACACATAAAGATCCGGAAGAAACTAAAAAGCACTTCCCGAATATATATAAGAAATGTCTCAGCTTGGGCATCGATATCACTAAAGACTATATACCGGTAGCTCCGGCAGCGCATTATCTGTGTGGCGGTATTAAGGTAGACCTTGACGGACAGTCTAGCATCAAGCGTCTGTATGCCTTGGGCGAATGCTCGTGCACAGGCTTGCATGGCGGCAACCGTTTGGCATCAAACTCACTGATTGAAGCGATAGTTTATGCCGATGCTGCAGCAAAGCATGCGTTGAGCGTAATAGACCGTTACGATTTTAATGAAGATGTTCCAGAATGGGATGCTGAGGGCACGATGAACAATGAAGAGCGTATCTTGATTACCCAGAGCATGAAGGAAGTAAACCAGATAATGGAAGCTTACGTAGGTATTGTACGAAGCAATGTACGTCTGGTTCGTGCTTGGAACCGTCTGGATATATTGTACGAAGAGACAGAACGTCTGTTTAAGCGTGTAAAAGCTTCTCGTGAAATATGCGAACTCCGTAACATGATAAACGTGGGGTACCTTATTACCCGTCAGGCTATGGAACGCAAGGAAAGCCGTGGATTGCATTACACCATCGACTATCCGCACGCAGCACAAGAAGAAAAGAAATAAGCGAAAGCTGATATTTTTATAAAAAGCCACAACGTGTATCTGAAAGCGTTGGGGCTTTTTTTATGTACGCTGTGAGGTGTTTTTGCCATGCGCCCACAAGAGAGAAGTCGCACCACGCTAAGGTACACCTCTGATAACGTGTTTAATATATTTGCTAACCGCTACAAAACTGTTCTTTCTCGTTTTCGCATCATGTATGTATAATGTTTTTAAATACACCCCCTCAGAACACATTCTGGGGCGGGTGAAAAACACATGCGAATCGCAGAAAAAAAGATTACGGATAACAGATCTGCAATATGCGAATTGCAGCACCGCGATATGCGAATGATTAATATGCGATTCGCATGCTTTTAACAAGGTGAGATGTTGTTTAATAAACTTATCGCTGCGTTCTGTCTTTCTGCTTGCATGTATTTAGGTTCTTACGGTGTACCATATTGCGTAGGTATTGCCTTTTACGTGATGCAGAAAGATTCAATAATACATTTTTGCATGGTATCGCATTTTGTGTCCGACCAATATCAGCGAAAATTTCAAAAACAGATTTATCAATGTCTCATATAAAATTTAAATGCAATTAAAAACCTTGGCGTATTTAAGAATGCGGGGAATGTTTGACGAGCTGCGGCGCATAGGGTATAACCCGGCAAAGCGTTCGTACTCTATTGTACGTTGTGAGGTGTTGCTAATTTTACTTGTTTCTTTCGCAGAAGAAAAAAGCCTTTAATGCGACTTTTAGTTTTTCTAATAATATATTGATGTAGCCCTTATATATAAGGTGTAGTAATATATAACGTGTTATTTTCTTAATTAGATTTCTTTCCAATCTCAATTAATTGCAACTTACTTTATTTTATAAGAGATTATTTTTAATTATATTGATAAAATCATTTATTATCTGTTGTTTATTTAATAAATATGCGTATATTTGCAGCGTATATATTAGGCAAGTAGTGTGTCGGTTGTATATACTGTATTGTTTAACGTAAATTCTTAATAAAATATACTGATGGAAAGCAGACGTGATTTTTTTAAAAAAGCAACTTTGGCAGGAGCTTCAATGCTGGCAGCTCCTTCTTTGTTGGCAGATACACTGTCGGATAAAAAAACTACCGCTAAGGTACGTTCGACAGATGGCATAGAAAGTAAATTGATTGTTCCTAAGGCTCAAGGCTTGCAAATCACCGGTACATTCTTGGATGAAATATCTCATGATATCCCTCATCAGAATTGGGGAGAGAAAGAGTGGGACCAAGATTTTCAACACATGAAAAATATCGGTATCGATACGGTAATTATGATTCGTTCAGGTTATCGTAAGTTTATTACTTATCCTTCTAAATACTTGTTGAAGAAGGGATGTTATATGCCGTCGGTCGATTTGGTGGATATGTATTTGCGCTTGGCCCAGAAATATGGTATGAAGTTCTATTTTGGTTTGTACGATTCTGGCCGTTATTGGGATACAGGCGATTTGAGTTGGGAGATAGAAGATAATAAATATGTGATAGATGAGGTATGGGAGTCTTATGGTCATTACAAGAGCTTCGGCGGTTGGTATATAAGCGGTGAAATCAGCCGTGCTACAAAGGGTGCCATTAGCGCTTTTCATGCTATGGGTAAACAGTGTAAAGATGTGTCTGGCGGACTGCCAACTTTCATTTCTCCATGGATTGACGGGAAGAAAGCGGTGATGGGAACCGGAAAGCTGACTCGTGAAGAGGCTGTGTCAGTGCAGGAGCATGAACGTGAGTGGAATGAAATCTTTGACGGCATTCATGATGTAGTAGACGCATGCGCTTTTCAGGATGGCCATATCGACTACGATGAATTAGACGCATTCTTTACAGTTAATAAGAAATTAGCGGATAAGTATGGCATGAAGTGTTGGACAAACGCTGAGAGCTTTGACCGCGATATGCCTATCAGATTCTTGCCTATCAAATTCGATAAGCTGAGAATGAAACTTGAAGCGGCTAAGAGAGCCGGATATGATAAGGCGATAACTTTTGAATTTTCACATTTTATGAGCCCGCAATCAGCTTATTTGCAGGCTGGCCATTTATACGACAGATATCGGGAATACTTTGACATTAAGTGATAGCATTTTAATAGGTATGAAACAGAATATAAATTTTTCTTATTTGATTTTCCTGTCTGTTGTAGCAGCTATAGGAGGTTTTTTGTTCGGGTATGACACTGCCGTCATATCCGGAACAACCTCTCAAGTAACACAGATTTTTGGTTTGGACACTTTGCAGCAGGGCTGGTATGTGGGATGTGCCTTGATAGGTTCTATTCTTGGGGTTCTGTCGTCGGGTGTGCTTAGTGATAGGTTGGGTCGTAAAGTAACCATGATTCTTTCGGCGGTGATGTTTTCAGTGTCGGCTATCGGGTGTGCTTTTTGTGCCGATTTTAATCAGTTGGTAATTTATCGTATTATCGGTGGTATTGGTATCGGAGTGGTATCGGTAGTATCTCCTCTTTATATATCCGAAGTTGCTGTAGCCCAGTATCGTGGACGCTTGGTCTCATTGTATCAGTTGGCGGTTACGGTAGGTTTTCTTGGCGCTTATCTGATGAATTATCAGTTGTTGGCTTGGTCTGAAAGTGCAGTAGCCAATCCGCAGGGTGGATGGATGGACCTGATATTCGTTAGTGAAGTATGGCGTGGCATGTTAGGAATGGAGACGGTGCCTGCTTTAATGTTTTTCTTGATTATTTTCTTTATACCCGAGAGTCCTCGTTGGCTGATTGTGAGAGGCCGTGACGAAAATGCAAGCAAGGTATTAGAACGTATATATCACTCAGTGTCAGAAGCTAATTATCAGTTGCACGAAACTAAGAGTATGATTCAGTCGTCTTCAAAGTCCGATTGGCGTATGTTGCTTCAGCCGGGCATTCGTAAGGCGGTTTTGATAGGTGCAGGCATTGCCATCCTTGGACAGTTTATGGGGGTTAACGCTGTATTGTATTACGGTCCTTCCATTTTCGAAAATGCCGGATTGTCGGGTGGAGACTCATTGTTCTATCAGGTAATGATTGGTTTAGTAAATACACTTACTACAATTTTGGCGTTAGTGATTATAGATAAGGTAGGAAGAAAGAAGCTGGTTTATTATGGAGTATCGGGTATGGTGATAGCATTGTGCTGCATCGCCTTTTATTTCTCATTTGGCGACGCTTGGCATATTCCTTCATGGGTTTTGTTGTTCTTCTTCTTGGCTTACGTATTCAGTTGTGCCGTATCTATTTGCGCTGTAATATTTGTATTGCTCAGCGAGATGTATCCTACAAAGATTCGCGGTTTGGCTATGTCTATCGCAGGTTTTGCTTTATGGATTGGTACTTACCTCATCGGACAGCTCACTCCGTGGATGTTGCATAATCTTACACCAACAGGAACTTTCTTGCTGTTTGCTATGATGTGTGTTCCTTATATGCTGATTGTATGGAAGTTGATACCGGAAACTGCCGGTAAATCATTGGAAGAGATAGAACGATATTGGATGAAAAAATAAAAAAAACTTATAAAAAATAGAACTATGGATTTTAAGAAATTAGCAGAACTTTACAAAAACGAATTATTTGATAATGTTCTTCCTTTCTGGTTGGAACATTCTCAAGACCACGAGTTCGGTGGCTATTATACTTGTTTACGTCAAGATGGTAGTGTTTTTGATACAGACAAATTCATTTGGTTGCAGGGACGTGAGGTTTGGCTGTTCTCTATGCTTTACAATAAAGTAGAAAAGCGTCATGAATGGTTGGATTGTGCTATTCAGGGTGGAGAGTTCCTGAAGAAGTATGGTCACGACGGCAATTACAATTGGTATTTCTCACTCGACCGCCAGGGTCGTCCGTTGGTAGAACCTTACAATATTTTCTCTTATACTTTTGCTACGATGGCTTTCGGCCAACTGAGTCTGGCTACCGGCAATCAGGAATATGCGGAAATAGCGAAGAAGACATTCGAGATTATCTTGTCTAAGGTAGATAACCCGAAAGGCAAGTGGAATAAGTTACATCCGGGCACTCGTAATCTTAAGGGATTCGCCTTGCCGATGATTCTTTGCAACTTGGCTTTGGAAATTGAGCATCTGCTCGATGAAGATTTCTTGGTGAAGACTATGGATACTTGTATCCACGAAGTAATGGAGGTGTTCCTTCGTCCGGAACTGGGTGGTCTCATTGTGGAAAATCTGAATGGTGACAATTCGTTGGTTGATTGTTTTGAAGGCCGTCAGATTACTCCTGGCCATGCCACTGAGGCCATGTGGTTCATCATGGACTTAGGCAAGCGTTTGAATCGTCCGGAACTTATTGAAAAAGCTAAGGATACCGCTTTGAAGATGTTAGAATACGGTTGGGATAAAGAATACGAAGGTCTCTTCTACTTTATGGACCGTGAGGGTAATCCTCCTCAGCAGTTGGAATGGGATCAGAAGTTATGGTGGGTACACATTGAAACATTGATTTCTATGTTGAAAGGTTATCAGCTTACCGGTGACCAGCGTTGCTTGGATTGGTTTGAAAAGGTACATAATTATACTTGGGAACATTTTAAAGACAGCGAACATCCTGAATGGTTCGGTTACTTGAACCGTCGCGGCGAAGTGCTTCTTCCTTTGAAAGGTGGAAAATGGAAAGGCTGTTTCCACGTGCCCAGAGGCTTGTATCAGTGCTGGAAAACATTAGAAGCTATCAGTGAAAAATAAATAAGTAATGCATAAATTAGGAATTATATCAATCTTATTTTCTTGTCTGTTCTTGTTCTCTTGCGGAGCAAAGAAAGAGAAGATAGTTTGCTATGGCGACGCTAAAAGCAACTTGGCTCAGTTATTGACCGATGAGGGATATCAACTGCAGTTCTGTTCATCTGTTGCTGAGGCTATTCAGAAAGCCCCAGAGCAGTCTCCGGTATTGTTGCTCGCTCCGTCTTATCCTGAGAAGGGAACGGTGGTGACGAGTGAAGATTTGAATTTGATTCAGTCGAAGGCTTTGCGCGTGTTCATGGACTATCCTCAGCAGATTGGAGAAAACATGTGCGTAAAGACAGATACTATGGTGCTTGAACGAGTGGTGGTTTGCGATTCGCTTACTCCTCAACTTCCTGCTATGTCTTTGATGTGTTTTCACAGATGCATTTTGAAGGAGTTCGACCAAGAACCCGACAGTATATATTTGGTTGCCGCTAAGGTAGCCGGTTTCGATAATGCCGTGTATGGTTTGGCTAATACGCCTGTTCATCCGTTGCTATATCAGAAGAACAATCAGCTGATGGTGGCCGCTACAAGCGTAAGTAACTTCGCTACCAGCCGTTATCTTCCGGAACAGCGCGTACAGTCTATGTTTGAATACATTATGAACTGGCTGTTGCAAAAGCAAGATGTAACATTCTCTTCTTGGCCTACCTATGTTTCACCGTCTTATTCTGCTACAGAACAGTTGCCTAAGGATGCTGGAAAGCAGAGTATCGCCAAAGGTGTAGAATGGTACTACAACGCTCATCTTTTGGTACATCCTTCTTGGAAAAAGGATTGGGCCGATAAATATATGGGCGACGGTTTGGCACCGGTTGGTCCTGAATTGCCTGCCGATATGCCCGATGGCGATGGCTCTTTAGGTGTACTCGAAGGTCATATGTCGAGCATTTATTATGATGGAAAACAGCAATACCGTTATTGGATGCGCGATGACGTGCAGGGAGAGTCTTCTTATGCATTTGCGGCAGCCGGCGATTTGCTTGGCAAGCAAGATTATCTAAAGGTATCATCAAACTTGCTGGATTACTCATTCAGAGAATATCGTGACTCGGTAAGAAATAATCCGGAGTCACCTTCTTACGGCTTGTTGGGATGGGCTTATACTCATAAAGGAACTTACTATGGCGACGACAATGCCCGTTCTATTTTGGGTTCGTTGGCTGCCTCTTCTATTATGAACAGTACTTCTTGGGACAAGCAGATAGTAGAATGTATAGTAGGTAACTTCCGTACTACTGGTAAGAACGGTTTCCGTGGCGGTAATATTTTAGATCCAGATTTACAGAAGAATGGTTGGAGACACTATTTCAATTCTGACTTAGTGAACCTGCATCCTCATTTTGAGTCGTGGAACTGGGCTTGCTACTTGTGGCTGTATGAGCAGACTAAGTATCAGCCGTTGCTAGACCGTGTTAAGAAGGGTGTTTCGCTCATGATGGCAGGTTATCCTAGCGACTGGAATTGGACTAATGGTATTCAGCAGGAAAGAGCACGTATGATTTTGCCTTTGGCATGGTTATATCGTGTAGAACCTACCGACCAACATAAGCAATGGCTACAATTCATGACTGAAGAGTTGCTGAAAAACCAAGTAGCGTGTGGCGGTATTCGCGAAGAACTAGGTGATGAGTCAAAGAGTATGTTTGGCTGTACCCCTTCTAACGATGCGTATGGACGTACAGAAGCGTCTTTGATTTTCAAGAATGGTGACCCTGTAGCAGATATGCTCTACACAACCAACTTCGCTTTTGTCGGCTTGTGCGAAGCGGCTATGGCTACAAAAGATCCGGCTTATATTAAAGCTGTAAATCAGATGCGTGATTTCTTAATCCGTATTCAGGTAAGCAGCGATAAGTTCAAGAATGTAGATGGAGCTTGGTTCCGAGCATTCAACTATCAGAATTGGGGCTATTGGGCATCTAACGCCGATGCTGGATGGGGTGTATGGAGCACATTAACCGGTTGGATTCAGAGTTGGATTGTAGGTACGCAGTACTTGTTGGAAAAAAACACTTCACTGTGGGATTTGGCCACCAAGAAAGACGTGTCGGGAGTTGCGAAAGAAGTGATTGATGAGATGATTGTCAACAATAAGTATTAAACTCTTTATTAACCTTTTATTATTTTTATGATGGAAAAAGACTTAAGTAAAAAAAGTTGCTTCCAAGTACGGTGAGTTTATTGAATAAAAGTTATCTCACATCGGTCGTTGTGAACGTTCGTATCGGTCGTTGTAAGCATTCGTAACGGTCGGTGTGAGACGACTTTATTTCAGCAAATCATTAATAGCCTTTTCCGCTGCGGCTTCCGATGGTTTGGGAGCGTATGCGTCGGCAATGTTAAAGTCTTTGTCTATCAATACAAAACGGGGGATGTAAAATATCGCCCATCCGGTTTTAATCTTATTATCTGTAGTGTTGTATTGAGTCAATTCCTTGTGCTTTTTCTCTATGTACCGTAACCATGCGTTTCGGCTTGTGTCGGTAGAGATGGGCAGGAATACGATGTCTTTTCCGCTGAACTTTTTACTCAATGCCTCAAAATAGGGTGACTCTTTGACACACGGTCCGCACCATGTAGCCCAGAAATCTATATAGATTACTTTCCCTTTGAAATCAGAAAGATGGTGTGCCTTTCCTTCCACGTCAGTAAAACTGAAGTCGATAGCTGGACCTTTCAACAGTTTTTCGGCTTGAACTGTTTTGTCGTTCAGTTCATTGGCAAGGTCCTTGTTTGCCATCCGTGCGGCAAAAGCTTTTGTTGCTGTCAGCAGCGAATCTGAAACATGTTGGCGCAGCTTGTATACAAAGTCGGATGCTTTGAGCAATTCTTGTGCTCTGTGGCTTAACTCTATACCTTCCATCCAACTCTTTCTGCCTTCTTGCACATTGCCTAATATGCTGCGTACTGCTGCCACGTCTAAGTTGGCATCATCGCTTAGTATGCATTTCATGGCTTTCTGTGCGTCGCTGTTCAGAGCCGTATAAAAAGAGTCTACATTGTTTACGGCAAAGCTTATGTTATTTCGTCCTTGTGCCATCATCTTGGCATACATAGGATAGTAGAAGAAACTTATCAGTTTGTCGGCGGTGATTCGTGCTTGTTCCATAGATTTGAACTTATCGCTTACCCGAGGCAGCGATTTCAGTTGGTCTAAGCGTAGTGTAGCCAAGCTGTCGATGAATGAACGGGTGGTATTGAAATCGTATTTTATGTTCTGACCACCTTCCAAGTAAGAACCTCCATGCGGAAAAAGACGATATTTCATGTACTCATTCGCTTCCGCTCCTTTTCCTTTAAAGCTCGCCTCTTTATTATTGGTGGTGATATAAACTGTCAGGTCATCGCCAGGAGTAAGATAAAGCGTATTACGGCTTATATTGAAGTAAGCCGGTTCTTTTAGTGCTACTATTGTATCGAAACGTCCTTCGGCATCGGTGTGCAATATTATGTTTCGGCTATCGCCCAACATAGATGACGCTCCGTCGTAATTCATAGGAACGGTGCGTGTTCCCATACCTTTCAGT
>UMLA01051327.1_pt1 | contig 24526 bp, 21 predicted proteins | sample 1966431 | NCBI WGS metagenome assembly UMLA01 (sample SAMEA4836190, study PRJEB28245) | human gut metagenome | biome: gut microbiome; material: fecal sample | place: Denmark | collected 2008 | reverse complement strand
GGCATCATCGGAGTGAGTGCCATTCTTATCAGAAAGGAGCTTCTTCTGCCGATGCTCTGCGGAATTTTCTTTGTGGAAAGTCTGTCAGTGCTCATCCAGAGGTTCTATTTCAAATATACCAGGAAGCGCTACGGAACGGGTCAGAGGATTTTCAGAATGGCTCCGCTTCACCACCACTATCAGAAGATAGACATTCCGGCCAAGATCCAGTGGCCGTCGCATCCTATCCCGGAGGCGAAGATCGTCACCAGGTTCTGGCTCATAGGAATCATCCTCGCAGTCGCCACCCTAGCACTCCTCAAGGTCAGATAGGGCAAATACCCCCGAAGCAAGTGAAAGAATTTGAGAATATACTAGAAGATGGAAAATAATCAGCGAATCGTGGTTTTAGGCGGAGGCGAAAGCGGTGCAGGTGCCGCAGTCCTCGCCAAAGTTAAAGGATTCGACGTATTCCTTTCAGACAGAGGAAAGATAGCCGCCGAACACGCAGAACTTCTGAAGAAATGGGACATTCCCTTCGAGGAAGGCCATCACACAGAAGAATTGATATTGAATGCCGACGAAATCATAAAGAGTCCCGGCATTCCAGACACAGCCCCGATGATCCGGAAAATCATAGAAAAAGGCATACATATCATTTCCGAGATCGAATTCGCAGGACGATATGACACCGCGAAAAAAATCTGCATAACAGGAAGCAACGGCAAGACCACCACAACATCATTGATCTACCACCTGATGCAGGAGGCCGGTCTCAATGTCGGACTCGGCGGCAACATCGGAAAGAGTTACGCATATCAGGTCGCAACCGAACATTTCGACTATTATGTCCTGGAAATCAGCAGCTTCCAGCTCGACAACTGCTACGATTTCAGACCGGACATCGCCATCATCACCAACATAACCCCTGACCATCTGGACAGATACGGCTATGACATGGAAAACTACGTGAAGGCAAAGTTCCGCATCACACGCAACCTCAGACCTGAAGACTGCTTCATCTTCGACTCAGACGACGAGATAACCATTAACCATCTCGACAAGATAGTCATCAAGGCCAAGAAGCTGCCTTTCACACAGAAGGACAAAGTGGAAGAAGGCGCATGGCTGGACAACGACAAAATCGTAGTCAAATACGACAACGACGAATGCGACATCTTTCTGAAAGACCTCTCGCTCGGCGGAAAGCACAACATCTACAACTCGATGGCGGCAGCCCTCGCAGCCAAAGCCAGCGGCATTGACAATAAAGTAATCCGCGAGTCCCTGCAGTCGTTCGCCCCTATCGAGCACAGGCTCGAACCGGTGCTGAGCGTGAAGGGAGTGCTTTACATCAATGACTCCAAGGCAACCAACGTCGATGCGGCATGGTACGCGCTTGAATGTCAGACAAGGCCGGTCGTATGGATAGTCGGAGGAACTGACAAAGGCAACGACTATGATGTCCTCAAGCAGCTTGTAAAGGACAAGGTAAAGGCCATCGTCTGCATGGGTGTGGACAACCACAAATTCCATGAGGCTTTCGAAGAAATCGTCGGCAAAGACAAGATAACTGACACCCGCTCGGCAGAAGAAGCTGTAAGGGCGGCCGCAGGATTTGCAGAAGACGGAGATGTAGTACTTCTCAGCCCTTGCTGCGCAAGCTTCGACCTCTTCACATGCTACGAGGACAGAGGCGAAAAATTCAAGGATGCCGTAAGACACCTATAGTAAGATATCCGTAACTTCAGGACAACGGGAAAACGATAAAAGACAAACGGAATGAGTCAGAAAAACAACAGGACAGGATTCTGGAACATGCTGGACAACCTGGAGGGAGACAAGGTCATCTGGACCATCGTCTTTCTCCTGATGATGATATCCATCCTGGCGATATCGTCATCCACATCATTGATGGCAATCGCCAAAGGTACTTCCAGGCTCACTTACATAAGCGGGCAGGTAGGACTGTGCATCATAGGAATGGGAGTCATCATAGGATGCTATTATATAGGCAAGATCGGCATATTCTGGATATTCTCCCGGTACGGATTTCTGTTGTCATTCCTCATGACGGCTTTCGTGGCCTGTCACATAACTTTCATCCCAGGCATAAAGGCAAGTACGATAAACCACACCTGGAGGTGCATAAGTGTATTCGGACTTCAGCTGCACGTCTTCGAGTTCGCCAAGATATTCATGGTCATGTATATTTCCTGGGCCATGGAAGCCATCCGGACCGGTCAGACGACCATGGCGGATGAACTTGGCAAACTTAAACATCTGGAATACCTGAAGACAAAGAACGGAAAATATCTGTTCTACGTAATCCTCCCGATCATTATAATATCGGCATTGATCCTTCCCGGCAGTAACACCAGCGCGATTTTCACCGGAGGCATCCTGTTCATCACCGCCCTCATCGGAGGTCTTCCGATGAAGCATGTCCTGGCACTCGGAACCGCCTGCATCATAGGATTCGCCGCCATATTCGGATTATACAAGGCAACTGGCTGGCCGGAGCGTATGAGCACATTCGAGAGCCGTCTGCAAGACAAGAACTGGCTGGAACAGCTTGGACAACTAAAGCCAGGAACACTGGAGTTCCAGAAGATCCTGGACAAGAGCAAGCAGCCCATCAGCGCCAAAATCGCGGTAAGTGAAGGCGGATGGCTAGGAAAAGGCCCCGGACAGAGCACCCAGCGATATGTCACGGCTGTCATGTACGAGGACTACATGTTCAGCTTCATTGTAGAAGAATACGGAATCGCGGGAGCCATCGTGATCCTCCTGATATACGGCAGCCTTCTTTCGAGAGGCTCCACAATAGTCCGGAACTGCGACAACCGCTACGCCCGCACGATGATAGCCGGCCTCGTGATATTGATTTCACTGCAGGCAATGCTGCATATTTGTGTCAATGTCGATATCGGGCCTCTGACGGGACAGACCCTGCCGATGATAAGCCACGGCAAAAGTTCTTTCATCGCTTTCTGTCTGGCTTTCGGCGTCATCCTGTCCATCAGCAAGATGGCCAAGAAGAAGATGGACCGACAGGCGGCAGCGGCAGAACCGATATTCGTATCAGGAAAAGAGACGGAAACAAACAACTCTGAAAAACAAGAAAATGATGAGCAATAAGGCATTGAGAATAATCATCAGCGGCGGAGGCACAGGGGGGCATATCTTCCCGGCCATATCCATCGCCAAGAAAATGAAAGAGCTCAATCCGGACAGCGAGATACTGTTCGTGGGAGCTGAAGGCAAAATGGAAATGGAGAAGGTTCCGGCAGCAGGATTCAAAATCATCGGCCTGCCGATAGTCGGTCTCCAGAGGCAGCTTAATCTGCACAATATCATCAATGACTTGAAGGCTCCTTTCAAGGTGCTCTACAGCATCAGGAAAGCCGGAAAAATCATACGCGAATTCAAGCCCGACATCGCAATCGGCGTAGGAGGATATGCAAGCGCTCCCCTCCTGTGGGCCGCTGAGAGACAGGGCATCCCGACATTGATCCAAGAGCAGAACGGATTTGCGGGATTGACCAACAAGATTCTCGGCAAGAAGGCCGGACGCATCTGTGTCGCCTACGAAGGGATGGACAAATTCTTCCCTGCCGACAAGATTGTCCTGACCGGCAACCCGATACGCAAGGAAATCGTCCCTGGCACAGCCGAAATGAAGGAAGAAGGACTTAAATATTATGGGCTCAATGCCGGAAAGCGTCACATTCTCATAACAGGAGGAAGTCTCGGAAGCGGCACCCTGAACAAAGCCGTAAAGAAATGGATTGAAGACGGCTGCCCGGGCGGAAACGACATCGAGATTCTCTGGCAGTGCGGAAAATATTACAAGGCAGGCGTGGATGAGTTCATGAAGAACGCCAAAGCCCTCGGCAAAGGCGGAGAAACATTGAAATTCATCCATCATAGCGACTTCATCGGCCGCATGGATCTGGCCTACGCGGTGGCAGACATTGTCATTGGCAGGTCCGGCGCCAGCACGGTATCAGAATTGTGCGCAGCACACAAGGCGGCAATCTTCGTTCCGTCGCCGAATGTCGCCGAAGACCACCAGACCCACAACGCGATGGCTCTCGTGCGCAAAGGAGCCGCAGTGCTGGTAAAGGATGCGGACGCGCCGGAAAAACTTATGGCTGAAGCCGTTGCGCTTGCAGCTGATGAAAGCAAGCTTAAGTCAATGCAGCTGAACATCGCCAGACTGGCAAGGACAGACGCTGCAGATGTGATAGCAAAAGAAGCATACGAACTAGTTGAAAACAAATAATGTCATGGCAAATTATAAAAACATATATTTCATAGGTATCGGCGGAATCGGCATGAGTGCCATCGCAAGATACTACAATTTCAAAGGTTTGTCAGTATCAGGCTACGACAAGACTCCTTCAGAGCTTACACATAAACTGGAAGAGGAAGGTATCAAGATACATTATACGGACGATATCTCCTTCATCCCGACTGACATTGAAAATACTCTGGTCATCTATACGCCGGCAATTCCTCATGATATGGGAGAGCTCGTGTATGTGCAGGAGCACGGATACAAGGTATTGAAAAGATCCAGGGTCTTGGGCGAAATCACTGATGGACAGCATTGTCTGGCCGTTTCAGGAACACACGGAAAAACCAGCACAAGTACATTGACAGCGCATATCTTCACTGAAAGCGGTGTCGGCTGCTCGGCATTCCTCGGTGGCATTTCGAAAAATTACGATACCAACCTGCTCACCAGCCACACACCTGTAGTTGTTGCCGAAGCGGATGAATTCGACAGGTCATTCCTCCAGCTTCATCCGGAGATTGCGGTGATTACAGCCATGGATGCAGACCATCTGGACATTTACGGTGACCTGGAGCATGTCCATGAGGCGTTCAAGGAGTTCGCGTCACAGGTTTCGGGGACAGTCATCGCAAAACTCGGACTGGACATAACAGAAGCAGACACCAAGGCCAAAATCCTGAGGTATCATTTCAATGACAGCAGGGCAGATTTCTATGCGAGAAATCCACAGCCGGACAAGCTCGGATATTTCTCTTTTGACCTCGTCTATCCTGGCGGAGTGATCGAAAATGTAAAATGCGGCACACCTGGCTGGGTCAATGTCGAGAACAGTGTCGCTGCCGGTGCCATCTGTCTGACCTATGGCCTCGAGCCAGATGTTATCCGCCACGCAATCGGGACATTCCAGGGCGTCAAGAGAAGACTTGACATTCATCTGAATACTGAGAAGCTGTCTTACATTGATGATTATGCACATCATCCGAAGGAGCTTGCGACAGCAATCAGTTCGATGAGGGATATTTTCCCGGGCAGGAAGCTGACCGCGGTTTTCCAGCCGCACCTTTATACCAGGACCAGGGATTTCGCGGCTGATTTCGCAGCTTCGCTGAGCAAGGTGGACAAGCTGATTCTTCTGGACATCTATCCTGCACGTGAGGAGCCTATCCCTGGTGTGACTTCTGAGATTATCTTTGACAAGGTCACTGCTCCGGAGAAGGTACTGCTGAAGAAGGAGGAACTTATGGATTACCTTCAGAATGAGCCTCTTGACGTGCTCATCACTTTCGGTGCGGGCAACATTGACAGATTCATTGAGCCTATCACGGAGATGCTCCGGAAAAGAGCCGGAATTTCGAATTCGTAAATTGACATTGAACGTATGAACCTCGGAAAGACATTGAAATACGCTGTCGCGGGACTGATAACGGCCGGTATCCTGACCGTGCTTTTCCTTTGCGGCCAGAAGACTTCCGCTACGGCAAAAGAGCGCACCTGCTCCGGAGTCGAGGTGGAGTTTTTCGGCAATGACGGTGCGCATTTCATTACCGCGAACGACGTGAAATCCTACATTTTGAAGGGTTACAAGAACGTCTCGGGGATGCGCATTGAGGAGATTGACCTGAAGGAAATCGAGAATGTTCTGGACAAGAAAAGCGCAATTCTGAAAAGCGAGGCTTACACGACCAAGGACGGTGTGCTCCACATTATGATTTCCCAGAGGGAGCCGGTTGTGAGGCTGGTATGCGGAAGCAACGGATGGTACGCCGATGATACAGGATATATCTTCCCTCTCCAGAAGAACTATACGTCCAGAGTTCCGATAGTGGACGGGGAAATTCCGCTCAGGATAAAGGCCGATTTCATGGGAATTCCTTCTACGGCTGCGGAGAGACAGTGGCTGGACGGGATTCTGGGGCTTGTGGAGTTTCTCGGAAAAAACAGGAAATGGGATGATTCGATAGCCCAGATTCATGTCCAGGATAAAGGGAGGCTTACTCTGGTTCCGCGCAAGGGCAAGGAGAGGTTCGACCTCGGCCGTCCAGAGAATTTCGAAAAGAAGTTTGCGAGAATCGAGAAATACTATAGATTTATCGCTCCGGCAAAGGAAGGAAAAGCATATTCATATGTCAATGTCTCCATCGACGGACAGATATATTGCAGATAAGAAACATTGAAAAATTATAAGATAAAATGGCTACAGATAATAGTTTAGGCGAAAAAATGATCGCGGCTGTTGACCTGGGGTCCAGTAAAATAGCCCTCGCCGTGGCCCGTGTCGAGGGTAACAACACTCAGATTATCTATTATAAGGCGGTTCCGTCCAGCGGCATCATAAACAGTGCCGTGGTGAATCCGCGTCAGGCGAAGAAGATTCTCGGGGATCTGATCATGTCTGCTGAGGAGGAGCTCAACCTGAAGATTACCAGGGCTGTCGTTGGTCTGCCGCGTTGCGACGTGCATCAGGTCGATGCTACAGGAACTTTGAAAAGAGAGATGCCGGATGACTGCATCACTACCGAGGAGGTGGATGCCATCAAGTCGATGGCCCAGTCCCAGATTTCGGAGAGCGTGAATCCAAGCAAGGAGAAAATGTACAGCGTGATTGCCCAGTCTTTCTCTACCGAGGACTACATCCAGCTTATAGAGAATGACATTGTCGGCATGACAGGTGAGGAACTTTCCGGCCATTTCAAGGTTTTCCTCGGAAAGAAGGCACCTATAGTGAATCTGACCAAGATTTTCAATGACTTGGGTATTGCTATCGCTCGTACTTACTTCTCTCCTCTTGCGACGGCCAAAGCTGTCCTTACTGAGGAGGAGACCAGCAACGGTGTCGCTCTCATTGACCTTGGCGCCGGTGCCACTTCCATCAGCATTTTCGAGAAGAAGGTGCTTGTGGATTATGCTGCAATTCCGTTCGGAGGCAATACGATTACCGGGGATATCCGCACGGAATGCGGTATCAGCGAGTCACTTGCTGACAATATCAAGAAGGCTTTCGGCGGATGTATGCCTGACCGACTTCTGACATTGGGCGAGAAGACAATCCAGATCGAGACCAATGACATGAGCGCGTACAAACAGATCCTTGTGAAATATCTTTCGGAAATCATCACTACCCGCATGAAGGAAATCATTGACGCGATGCTTTATGAAATTCAGACCAGCGGCTTGTCAATGGATCTCAGAAAGGGTATTGTCATTACGGGCGGCGGTGCAGAAATGCTGAACATTTCGAACTATATCAAGGATCTTTCCGGATACAATGTACGTATCGGTTATCCTAGGCATGGTTTCATGGCCACAGGATGCGAGGACATCCTCAAGACTGACGCTGCGACCATCGCCGGCCTTCTGCTCCTGAGCAGGGATGAGAATATCAATTGCTGCCTGTATGACGAGGATGCCGAACATCCAGCTGAGACACCTGTGGAAAGACCTGAGGGGGAGAATCCTGCTGATGTGGAGGAGTCTGTCAATGATGGTGTTCCCGGAGATAATTCCGGTGAAGAATCGGGTGAAAGTTCGGGCGAAGTTTCCTGTGAGGATTCAGGCGCGGTTTCGGGCGAAGTTCCTGGCGCTGTTTCAGACGGACAGGTAAGACATACGAAAAAGGCCGAGGATCCTGGGAAGAAGAAGGAAGAGAAGCCTGAAAAGCCTAAGAAACCTAGTCTCTGGGACCGTTTCAAGGTAGTTGTCAAGGGTATTAACGAGGAAATTAACAATCAGGAAGCATGACGGACTATATAGGTGGTGTCCTCCCTACGGATTGGATACCGGAAAATTCAATGATTAAGGTTATCGGTGTCGGCGGTGGCGGTTGCAATGCTGTCACTTACATGTATAACCAGAAGATTCAGGGCTGCAATTTCATTGTCTGCAACACTGATTCTCAAGCACTTGCAAAGAGCAATGTTCCGATTAAGGTTGCCATTGGTGATGGTCTTGGAGCTGGTACTGACCCAAGCAAGGCCAGAAAGGCAGCGACAGAGTCCCAGGATATCATTGCAGAGAAGGTTCTTGATTCCGGGACCAAGATGCTTTTCATTACGGCGGGTCTCGGCGGCGGTACTGGTACCGGTGCATCTCCTGTGATTGCCAAGATGGCCAAGGACAGGGGCATTCTGACTGTGGCAGTGGTCACTATTCCTTTCGAGGAGGAGGGCCGTCTGGCATTGGCAAAGGCCAGTGACGGTATCCATGAGCTTGAGCGCAATGTGGACAGTCTGCTGATTATCAACAACCAGAAGCTCTATGAGTTCTTCGGAAACATGCTTCTCCAGCAGGCCTGGCCTAAGGCGGATGAGGTAGTGGCTACGGCGGTGAGGGGTATCATTGAAATTATCACCAAGCCGGGTTATATCAATGTCGATTTCCAGGATGTCATCACGATGATGAAGAATAGCGGCATGGCATTGATGGGCTGTGGTCAAGGCAGCGGCAAAAATAGAATCAAGGATGCTGTCACTCAGGCGCTTGAGTCTCCCCTGCTGAATGATTTCGACCTAAAGACGGCCAAGAATCTTCTGGTGAATATCACTGCCGGCAAGAATGACCAGGGTCTTACGATGTCAGAGTTCGGTGAGATCAGCAAGATGATTGCCGAATATACCGGCCAGGTGGACAAGTCCAAGAGGGGTCTTATCTGGGATGACAATCCCGAGGTCGGCGACTCTATCCATATCACTGTAATAGCGACAGGTTTCAAGGCGGACATTTCCGACATCACCGGCAATGATTACAGCAAACTGATCATAATCAATGAGGATTTTGTCTATACCGATGACTATATTTCCAAGTCGGGCGAGGTTTCGATTCCTGATGAGGCAAGCATAAACAAGATCGGTTACAACACGATGGAGAATGTGCCTCATTTCCACTATGATTCGAAGCCGATTCTGATGGTGACAAGCCAGCAGGACAAGAGCAATCTGGAATACACGGCAGCGATTCGTCGATGTGACAAGAGGCCGCAGAGCCAGGAGTAGGGATTGTCGCTCTTTCAGCGTAAGCGTCTCCGGAGTTACATATTGACGTGCTTTCATCTGACGCCTTGCGGGACGGTGCCACATGGACACTCGTAACACATTGATAATCAGACACCATTTAATTTACGTATGGATTCACAGGCTATTTTTTGCCAGTAATCCACACGTATTTTTATAACATCCTGCAAATCAATGCATTATAATCAAGGGCGTGGCACCGTCCCGACAGGCAGATAACGGGAATGTCTTTTTATTGTTTGAAGATTTGACATCGCCGTTTACATGGTCTGTATCGCGCCCGGCGGAGGTGCAGCCGTGGGAGGTTCGCTTCGCTCATCTCTGTCGGGCTCGCGCCCCTGTCCCCAATGACAGGGGACGTCTTCGTGTTCTTCTCCAAGAACAGGCAGAGCGTGAAACTTCTGCGGTGGGATACCGACGGCTTCCTTCTTTACCAGAAGCGTCTGGAGAAAGGCTCGTTTGAACAGCCGCGGCTCAATCCGTCAACGGTTCGCGCAGCGAAGAGGTGATCCTCAATGAACTTGGGGGCTACTCCGGGACCATCCAGTCCGACGGATTGAAAGCCTACAAGAAAGTCGAGGCATTCAGAAATCTCCTTCCGGACAAGTGGACAAAGAAAGAGCAGAGTAAATAAATAACATGAACCCCGAAAGCTAGGCAAATAACTTTCGGGGTTCATGTTGCAATACGTAACTCCGGAGACGCTTACGATTTTGGCAGGGCCGGCTGATTTGCTTTTCATTAACTCACTGGTTTACAGCCACTTAAACACAACGGAATCCGCCGACCCCAGAGGCCCGGACAAGCCAACATCCGATTGCCAGACGAGAAGCCGCACCAGTTCCCGGACAAGACTCCCGTCAACGCCGATTATCCAAGTCAACACGCAACCGAAAAGACGCCCTAAGCCGACTCGCTACCGTCCTCGCCGAACCGACCGTCCTTAGCCTCGAAAATCACCGACGGCTCCAGCACCTCCACCGTATGCCAGGCCCCTGACGGAACCACGCACCCGAAATTCCCCGCCGCCGGATCCATGCTGAACCTCTCCACCTCACGGAACGACCGCACTCCCGACTCCGACAACACCTCCTCAAAAATCACCTCCGTCACCTTCCCGCAAAGAAGCATCACACTCTCATTCGAATTCGGATGCCTATGAATCGGCACCACCGTCCCCGGCATCAACGCATTCAGCATCCGCTGACTACCATCCCCCGCCGAAGTCCTCAAATCGAAATTCTGCCTCAACCGCGGATTCACCGCCGCCTTCCCCAGCAGCTCCGCAACAAGATTCTTGTCAATCATAATTATCAATGTTAAAGTCAATGTCAATGCTACCGCCCGGATTTGACGCCGGCAACTTCCTCATACATCATTTAAATGAGTATTCTCCTTCACATATAACTCGCTCCGGAGCCTCCCAGAAAACTCTTAAAGGTACTAAAAATATTTAAATTTTCTGCGAGCGAGGACGCAAGAAACGGCATGAGGAACGAATTCCATCAGGCGGGACGGCGCCACAGCCCCCTCTGTAACACATTGATAATCAAGTACCAATTATTTTAAGCGTGGATTTCCTCTGATTTTTTTGCCAACTAATCCACACCGAATTCAACAACTCACTATGAATCAAACAATTGCAAAAATCGATGTGGCACCGTCCCGACAACATCCTGGTCAATGCTACAGCTCCAACATCCTTGTCAATGCCAATCCCTCACATCCGACACCAATCCGAAACCTCCCCACTCTCCTCTACTATTTCTCGACCTAAACTGTACCTTAAAAACGTTTTAAGTAGTACAAACCACACCATAATGCACATTTTGTGCAAGCTAAATCGTTTAATCGGTACAAAATAGCAAACCAAAGACATCCAACCACTTTGCCCAAAAATACAAAAAGTCAATGTTACCATACATACCCACTCGGCCACACAATCATACAACACTAAATCTCTAGTACACATCACCCCAAAAAAACGAAGCCACAACGGCTCCGCCTATCCTAACAAAAACACTACCTGACAATGGCCTCCTTGATACACTCCACAATATACCTAACATCCTCATCCGTCACATAAGGATCTGCAGGCAAGCAGAAACCGACCTTGAATAAGTCCTCCTCCACACCATTTGTATATACAGTAGCACCCGCATACACAGGCTGCTTGTGCATCGGCTTCCAAACCGGACGGCACTAGATCTTCTTGGCAAGCATGAACACGCGGAGAGCCTCCACATTCTCATTAGGCTGACAATCCGTCGTAGCGCAGTCCACCGCATGAATCACACCTGCAGCACCGCCAACGGCCGTCTTGATGACCTCCTTGTAAGCATTCTCCTGACCCTGAACATGAACCTCCGGGTCCAACGTCGCAGCACAAAGCCAGAAATTCGCATCATAACGCGGATCAAAATTTCAATTTCATATCTGTTTCCGGTCATTTCGGCCGGAAACCGTAAATCAGCCATTTCCAACATGGAATAACCTCAATCATTCCATATTCATCTTCAATGGTTCTTTCTTCATCGTATGTGATGATGATTCTTCGCTTGCAAGACAAGGCTTTCGGCAACTTCTGCAGGGCTTCGACCTCTCGTTTCTCAGTAGCGTCTGATCCCTCTATGGAGTAAGAAACCTGTATGGCAAGTTCATCGTCAGGGACGTAGAAGTCAACCTCCACGTTCTGGTTATAGAAGAAAACTCGCTCATTGTCCTTGTCATTTCCGTATTTGCGGAAAAGCGAAAGAGCGACAAGATTCTCCAGCAAAGTCGTTGTTGGATCAACCAAGAGAAGACTCAACAAACCATTGTCTATGAAATAGTACTTGCTGTTCGTCTCACGTTCAGCAAGGGCTGCACTGATGTTGTGCAATCTGAGCAAGAGCCATGCGTCCTCGCAGTATTCAATATAGCTGCTTGTAGTAGGTATGGTAATCTTTCCTCCAACACTTGACAGGATTTTGGTGACTCTGGAGTAGGAGAGCGGCTGTTTTACGCTTTCTGCCATCTTCTTGATCATCAAGCGCAAGAGGTTGGGGTTGCTTATCTTGTTTCTTGCACAAATATCTCCCAGATATATTTTCTGATATACACTGCTCAGATAGCTTCGCTTTACAGGAAGGTGTACGCTTTCTGGCAATCCACCCCAGTTCAAGTATTCCGCACATTCACGTAGGAACAGAGACTTGCCAGTGGTACTCATCAAAGTTTCTTCATCGTATGGAATGTCACGTGAGCGAAGGAACTCTTTGAAACTGTAAGGGTAAACTTCTACTGGGATGTAACGGCCACCAAGTGTAATCATTATTTCCTTAGAGAGCATCTTTGCATTTGAACCTGTGATCCAAACAGTACGTTTGCTGTCAGCCATACGGCGAGCAAACTTCTCCCAACCATCAATGTTGTGAATGTCATCAAGGAACAGCATCGGATTATCCTTGCCGGTCATTTCTATGTGACATTCCAGAATGGCATTGAAATCTTCATAGGTAAAGCCAACCAGTCGTTCGTCCTCAAAACTCAGATAGAGCATTTCGTCCCAACCATGTCCATCACGCAATAATTGCTGCATCTTTTCGTAAAGCACGAAAGACTTGCCAGCCCTGCGTACACCTACGAAAACATAACAGTTGAAACCCTCCGTAACAATGTCCCTGTGGACAATCTTATAGCTTTCAATTTCCCGACGATTGTCGAGAAGGATTTGCTTCAGTAGAGCTTTGTTAATCATAAATATTAAAATGACATTTTATATTTAGATATAAAAGTATAAAATGATATTTTAATAAGCAAGATTTTCTACTGCTTTTAAGCATTTTTACCAGTATTTTTATCCTCGAAGTGCTCAAAATTTTGGTCTCATCCGCTGAGGGTGTAAAAGCTCTTACGCATATCGGTCGGCTCCGACCAGAGCCAATATCGGAGACTGTCGTTCAGGCTAGGGATTGTCGTTTAATGTTTTCAATCTGAGCGAAGCAGCAGACAATCCCTAAATAAATCAAGAAATGGTGCAAATGGCATTGCAATTAACTTCTCTGGCTGCATAATCCACATTCGTTTACCGTCCTCAAACCGACCAACACTTTCCAGAGATAATCAGATGGTTAATTTAGGACCCCAATAAATAGATGTTTATTGATTTTGTATTCGCATTGCGTAGTTTTTCTACAATAATCGGGTTTATAGTTTGCCGTGTGAGATTTTATTTATACCTTTGCACCATGCAATAGATAAAATCAACGATTATGATAGCAGAGTTCAGCATTGAGAATTTTTTCTCCATTAAATCGGTTCAGAAAATCAGTTTTGAGCCATCGGCAGATACTTTTATGTCTGATGAGTATTCGTATGAAGTTAAGGATGGTGTAAGATTGCTGAAAGTGGGCATCATCTATGGTGCCAATGCTTCCGGTAAAACAAATATATTAAATGCCATTGAATTTTTCAAGATGCTAGTCTTGAGAATGCCTAAAGACAGGACTGAGAAAACTGGGGTTGTCCCTTTCATGTTGGATGACACTTCAAGGAACGAAAAGACGAAGATGTCAATGATATTCTATATCAATCAGTCGAAGTACATCCTCAGTTTTGAATTGGATGCAAAGCATATCTATTCCGAGACATTGATTGTTTATGATTCCATTCGCCCGACCAAGCTGTATAACCGAAATTATGATACCGCGACAGATTCCTCGACTATCGACTTTGGCGTAAATCTGAAAATGACAAAGAAAAGCCAGGATGTAATTTCCGGAAACACTATCAATAATTGTAGTGTGCTTGCCGCGTTTGGCAAAAGCAATGTGGAACGTACCAGGCTAAATGATGTGTATGATTATTTTGCCAAGCAGGTAAAAGATGTACTGGCTCCCGGTATGTTGCTTTCGGGATATGTCAAATCACGATTGGACAAAGACGAGGCCGGAGATTTGAAGAAATTCATTTTAAATTTCTTGAAAGCGTCCGATTTCAATATAGAAGATGTGGTATTACATGAAGAGGAAGAGCTGATTACACCTGAATTGGAACAACTGATTCAGAATGCCCCTATTGATAAAGATGCAAAGGCTGAAATGCTTAGAAAGGGAAAAATTACAAATACGGAACTGACCTTCAAGCATAAGGCAGGCGATAAAGTATATGATTTGTCGGAAGAATACGAGTCCAATGGTACCATGAGGTTCTTGGGAATGGCGGTGATACTGAATTTCTTGTTAAAGACCAATCGGTTTGTACCCATTGATGAAGTGGAGACAAGTATTCATTATGAGCTGTTGGCTTATTTCCTAAAAGTCTTTTTGGCAAACAGTAATGGAACATCCCAAATGCTTCTGACCACACACGACATCAATCTTCTCAACGAAGATTTTATTCGCCGTGATACGATATGGTTTACCGATAAAGACGAACTTGGCGAAACTAAAATAGTACGTCTGTCTTCTTTGGGACTGCATAAGAATCTTTCCCCATATAATGCTTACAAGCAGGGAAAATTGGTAAAGTTGCCGTTCTTGGGTAGTCAGTATATCAACCTGAATAACTAATGATATGGGACGGACAGTAACAAAAAGTATCGCCATCATAGGCGAGGGCGAAACAGAATGGTTTTATTTCGATTCTCTGAGAATTGCGTGTCGCTATACCTTTAAGGTCGCTCCAGATTTTCCGCAGCACAGCGACATCAATCATATACTGAAACTGGTGGAATCTTACTTGAACAAGCAATATGATTATATTGTATGCCTGTTTGATATGGACAGGCTGTATCAATATCCTTCCGAAATGCAACTGTACCAACGAGCAAAGAAAGAGTATAGCAAAAAGAAATATGCCGGAAAGGTGATGTTTGTAGAAACGAATCCTTGCACGGAGTTTTGGTTCCTGCTCCACTTCTTGCCTAATGTGGTTTGTCGGCGATACGATAGTTACGACCAATTGCTTCCTGAATTGCAGAAATATATGCCGGGGTATGAAAAGACAAAACGATATTTCATACGCACCAACCTCTATAAATACCTGACAGAGAATGGTGATTTGGAACGAGCTATATCAAACTCAGGAAAGTTATGCCAACTCTGCCAGGAATCGCCAGAGGATTTGAAGGCATATTCTGAGGTACATAAGGTGATAAGATTGCTCAATGAAATAGGGTTATAGATTTAACATTTACAAAAGCAAGTAGCGCATGAAAATACAATCTGTTCATATTAGGAATTATCGAAAATTGAAAAATTATCATATAGATTTTGACGAGAAGAAAACAGTTTTAGTTGGTGCAAATAATAGTGGCAAGACTTCCGCTATTAGTGCTATTGTTTGGTTTCTAAAAAACACAGATAGATTCACTTTAAAAGAGTTTACCGCAACAAATTGGGCAGCAATTAATGAGATTGGCGAGAAATGGCTCGAACATGATTCTGTAGATGAAGCATTATTGGATTCTCATCAATGGGATAACATTGTGCCATCAATGGATGTTTGGATAAATGTCGAAGATGGAGAACAATATCGAGTAAATCACTTGATACCATCACTTAGTTCTTGGGATGGTAAAAAGGTTGGTGTCCGTGGACAATATGAACCCAAAGATATAAAAAAGCTCTATACTGTTTACAAGGATGCCAAAATAAAGGCAAAAACTTTAGAGGGTACTGAAGAATGGGAGAAAGCTGGCTCTCCAGATTTATATCCAAAAAATTTATGAGATTTTTTAGGCAAAGGTCTAAATCTTAGAGAGTATTTTGATGTGAAATACTACATCATAGATCCTTCTCTTGATCCTGATAACGAAGACGAAGTGCAATCAACGCCAGACAATGAGATAGGCAACAATCCACTTGACGGACTAATCAAAGTAGATACTATACTGGCATCAAGAGATTTTTCAGATCCGGAAGGACAAACAGACAGTGATATAGATACGTTGTCTAAACAGTTTCAACAGTACTATAAGAGCAGTGGGCAAGAAGATGAGGAATTGACTTGTGAAGGGTTGAAACTCCTTGGAGGTATTGCAACAGCGAACAAAACATATGATGAAAAATTAAAAAAGACTTTCGAGGTTCCTGTTGGAGAATTGAAGAACATCAATTACCCTGGATTCCAGAATCCAGAGATAAGAATACGAAGTAAGATTCAGATTGAGGAATCCATAAAACATGACTCAGCAGTTCAATTTGCTATTCAAGGTATGGAGGAATTAGTACTTCCTGAGAAGTACAATGGGCTTGGTTATAGAAATCTTATCTCTATTTATTTAAAGTTGATTGACTTCAGGGAAAAATGGCTGAGAGATTTAAGTGAAGGAAAGAATATTGAGCCCATTCATATAGTGTTTGTAGAGGAACCAGAAGCGCATTTACATGCCCAAGCACAACAAGTATTTGTAAAGAAAGCTTTTGAAGCCTTGTGTAACAATAAACTAATTGAAGAAAATCCTTGGCTAAGCACACAACTTGTGTTAAGTACGCATTCAAATCATGTTGTCAACGAACTTGACTTGAATTGTATGCGCTACTTCAAACGAGTAATAGATGTTGGCGAAAGGATACCTGTTTCAAAAGTTGTAAACTTATCTAGCACATTCGGAACAGACGATGAAACAAAGCAATTTGTAACAAGATATATACGTTTAACTCACTGCGATATATTCTTCTCGGATGCTGTTATTTTTGTTGAAGGCCCTGCGGAAAAGATACTTGTTCCCAGCTTTCTCGCAAAAGCCGGATTAGATTCTTATTATATTTCTGTCATAGAGGTAAATGGTCGTCATGCGCATAGTTTCCGTAAACTTATTGAAAAAATTGGAATTGCAACCTTGATTGTGACAGATATAGATGCGACTGACACAAAAATAGATGACTATATCACATTAAATGTACCTTCTGGAGCGTTTTCAAATGTACCACTTCGGATATGGTCGCTTTCGGTTCGGCAAAGTTATTATTTTTTTTGATTTTTCCTTCTCATTGAGTCTCCTTTGAGTTCAATCCGAACTGCGTTAGCGGTGAGGCGATCCATAATGGCGTCAGCCAAGGTGGGCTCATTGATGTAGTCATACCATTTGGAAACGGGAAGTTGTGATGTCACGATCACTGATTTCCTTTGATAGCAGTCCTCAAGTATCTGCAGCAGGGCTAGACGCGAGTTGTTGTCGAGCGGCTGCAGTCCGAAGTCATCAAAGATGACGAGGTCATTTCTCTCGATATGATTGATGACCTTAAGAAGACTTCCATCAAGTTTGGCGAGCGCTATCCGCTCGATGAACTTGTTCATGGAAAAGTATTCCACTCTGTGTCCCATGAAGCATGCCTGCCTTCCGACAGCACATGCCAAGAAGGACTTTCCGCATCCTGTCTTGCCGTCAATGAGTAGATTCTCCGCCCTGTCAATGAAGGTGCAGTCCATAAGCTTGAGCAGCATCTCCTTGTTCAGATTCCTCTCCTCCGAGCAGATGACATCTTCCATAACGGCGTTATAGCGCAGTTTGCTGGTCTTCAGGTACATCTCAGTCCGCTTGCGGTTCCGGTACTGCTGTTCGGCTTCGGCAAGCCTTGCCATGAATGTGTCCAAAGTTGGCCATTGGTTTACAGGAATGCCCTGAAGAGCCTTGTAGCATTCCGCCATGCCCTTGAGTTTAAGTCCCTCCAACTGGAGGATTGTTTCTTGTGTGTTCATTAGTTTGTATTTATTTGCGTGCCAGCGTGGATATCCTATTGATATGCAGACGACCCTCTTACGTTGTCATTCTTCGGTATGTATGGTGTCATATCTGATTGTGCCGGAGGCGTGTCATCCAGATTGTTCTTAAGTATTGCTTCGATGCGTTTATATGTAGAAGCCGTCTTTGGCTCTATTCTTCTGCAGGCCGCCTCAAGACGTTCCGCTCCGTACTTTCCGGCCAGGCGAAGTACACCTTGGCAGGAACGGTAGGCCTGCTGTACAAACAAAGCGGACTTAAGGATACAATCAATGGATTCACGCGTATGAGGACCCACTTGGCTGGCCTTTGACAGCAGATAGGCGGCATTTATTTCCTTTGAACGCTTGTATGCTATATGCTTCTCAGGCATATGCGCTTCAACTGTCGTGTATCCGTCGGAGTGCTTCCTGTCGTGAGCTGCGATCCTGTCGAGGCCAATCCAAACTTCCACCGTCTCCGCGTCGTATATAACCTTCGCTTTCTTGCCTATATACTGATAGGGGACGCTGTAGAAGTGGTTCTTGTCGACTTGGAAGTGATAGGTGGAGTTAATGGTGATTTCCTTTGTATACTTCAGGAGGAATGGCTTTGGCGGCAACGGTAGCATATAGGAACGTTCCTCTCGTTCATACTGTTCCCTGCGGCTGTACGTCTTGTTCTTGCGGGTCTTGTTGTTGAACATATCGTTCAACTCATCCAACTTGCTGTTGAGTTCATCATAGGAGAAGAATGTGTCACGACAGATACGGCTGTAGTAATATCTGTATGTCTGATTGACAAGGCTTTCGGCTGGACCTTTGTCCCGTGGCTTTTTGGAGCGGCATTCATCCAGCTCGGTACCGTTGTGAAGACACCACTGGCTGGCGGCTTCATTCAGAGTTGGCTCGTAACGGTCAGTCTTCTTTATCCACTGACGCATGTTGTCCGTCTTTGAGATCTCTGCCACACCACCGAAGTATCTGACGGCCCTTGAAAGCGATTGGAAGAGATATTCCATCTTTGCACTTGGCAATGCGGTCACATAGCTGAGCATTGAATACGGCAGGACGCACACCAGTACTATCGCCCGTATCGCTTCTCCGGTATCTTTATCGACTATCCACAGATTGTCGCCGGCGAAGTCAAACTGCATCTCACGGCCTGGCTCGTACGCATTATGGTACTTGTAGTCGTGGTTCTTTTCGTATTCCTGGATGATTGCCTTGAACTGTGTATATCCGTAAGGGTTGTCCGTGCGCCTAAGATATTCCTCGTACAGGACGTCATAGGTCATGTGCTTGCGCATCATGTCCTTTGCGTAGCCTTCAATGTTCTCCTGCATAAAGGCATACCTGTCAGCGTCCCGGCCACGATGGCCGTCGCCTTTTTGCATGATTGCCTGCAGCTCAGCATCGTTCAAGGAAAGGAGATCAGCCACACTCCTGCCGGTCGCTTCAGCGCGGTCACGATAGTTCCTTAAAGATGTGCGGCTAAGTTGCAGCTTTCGTTCCATCTCTCGTAGTGATGTCCCGCGTGAGAGCTCGCGGATAATTACTCTGATGTCTGTCATTGTCGCTTTTACGTTTGCCATAACTCTGTGGTATTCTTGTTACCACAAAGTTACATTGTCAAACCGTTCGCGACCATTCCATTCCAAGGGGTCTGCCCCCCCCAACCATGCTGGCACTAGGTTAACTGGGGGCGGTACATTTGATTCCGCTACAGGCGGTACATTTCAAAGTGATACGGGTGGTACATTTCATTCTGATACACCCGGTACATTTGAAAGTGATATGGACGGTACATTTAAAGTGCTGCAATCAAAATAGAAGACGGAAAAGAAAAACATCCGTCCGTGATTACAGCCAAAGGAAATGATTATAAGACAGGTAATCCCTCCATTAAAAGTTGGCTTTCAGGAAAAGAACAAATAGACAATTTGTTGGCATTGGATGGAAAAGAAAAGCTTGTGAATAATGTAAGGATAGCATTCCAAACACCGGTAAACGTCAAGTGGAATAAGAATAAAGACGACTTGACTGAAGTATGTCCTTATACATTTGAAGATGCATTGATATTTACCAATCTTGAATTATTTCGACAGGAAGGGTTAAAGAAAATGGGTACTATTACCACAATAGCGAATCTATTGAAACATAGTAATTCTGCTAATGAATTACAAAATAAGATATTTAAAAAGTTGGAAAGCAAGAGTGGTTTTCAGAAGGCTGACTTTGCTATTTCTCTGCTTTATAAAGACGACTTTGTCGATTTGGTTGCCCCAGCATATATTCAGGAAGGGCTTGAATGGATGAAGTCATATTTAGATTCTAATGGAAACAGAAATGGAGAATAATATAGACTTTCAAGTAGATGAGACACTAGAAAAGTGCATTCTTTCAACACCGCGTAAAAGTTTCTTTCTTTTTGCTGGAGCAGGCTCAGGGAAGACTTACTCTTTGGTTCTTCTTTTGAAAAAAATACATAATAGTATTGGTAAAGACCTTTTGTTGCAAGGAAAGAATGTAGCTGTTATTACCTTTACGAATGCTGCCACAGATGAAATAATCAACCGATTGGATTATAGTCCTATTTTTCATATTTCAACAATTCATAGCTTTGTTTGGGATGTTATAAAGTATTATCAGGCAGATATAAAAAGATTGTATTGTTTTTATATTGAAGAAGATTTAAAAGCGTTGGAAAAGAAGTTAAAAGAAACAAATAAAAAGACTACCAAAACATATCTTTCCAACGTGGAAAAGTTTGAATACCAGAAAGAACGGTTAGAAAAAGCGCAGATAATAGAAAAGTTTGTGTATAACCCCAATGGCAGCAATCCTGAATATAATGCATTGAAGCATGCTGAGGTCATTAAAATATCTGCTCAAATGATTCTTGAGAACAAAATGTTACAGCGAATCATAGCACAACGATATCCGATACTATTGATTGATGAGAGTCAAGATACGAAAAAAGAACTAATTGATACTTTCTTTGCAATTCAAAGAAACTTTGCTGATATCTTTACTTTAGGTTTACTTGGAGATCAGAAGCAACGAATTTATGCAGATGGGAAGGAGAATATAGAAGATTCTATTCCTATCGGGTGGGAGAAGCCGGTAAAGAGGATGAATTATCGCTGTGCTAAACGGATAATCCAGTTGGCCAACAATATTGGAAAGGATATTGATCTTCATGCAGAACAAAGACCGCGTGAAGATGCTAATGATGGTTTGATTAGGCTTTTTGTTATACAACAACGAGAGGGGCTAAATAAAGATGAAATAGAGCAAAATGTGATGAGGATTATGAGTGAGCAAACCCAAGATGCAAAATGGACGACCAAAGGTACTGAAGTTAAAGTTTTAACATTGGAACACATGATGGCTGCACGAAGGTTAGGATTTTCTCGTTTTTTTGCTCCACTTTATAAAGTTTCAAAATATCAGATGACATTCCTCCAGGGGTCTGTATCAGAAATAGAATTTTTCACAAAGGAAGTGCTACCAATTGCAGAATCTATAAAAGAAGATGGACGAGTTGCTTTAGATATTTTGAAAAAATACTCGCCATTATTGAGCGGACAGAATACAGAAAAACCATATGAACTTTATTTGAAATGCAGAGAAGAAGCAATAAAGGTTGCTAATCTTGTAAATGAGAATGGAACTATCCGTGTCGTGGTAGATGAAATTATAAAATCTCAACTATTAACAGTACCGGATGTTGTTAGACAAGCGTATATGTTGAGCCCATCGGACATAGAAGATACAGTAGAAGAAGAACTACGTGCCTGGGTAGAAGTAATGGATTTACCAATTAACATGGTACGCAGCTATGATGATTATGTGAACCACCGTTCACAATTCGATACACACCAAGGGGTTAAAGGTCTTGAATTTGATCGAGTAATGGTTATTATAGATGATTCTGAAATAAAAGGATTTTTATTTAGCTATGACAAACTATTTGGTGTTAAAGATTTATCTAATGTAGATTTGAAAAATAAAGAAAATGGTAAGGAAACCTCCATTGAACGAACTCAAAGATTATTTTACGTTACATGTACTAGAGCAAAGAACTCATTAGCTGTTGTGATGTATACAAATAATCCAGAGAGAGTAAAAACTGAAACTATCAGAAAAGGCTGGTTTGAAGAGAATGAAATTATTGTAATGTAATATTGGGATAATATGCACAATAGGAGAGACTGTGCCAATTGTGAGTTACTGGACAGCCTCTCTTCTGTATATTATTCTTTTGAGGTAAGAACCTCTCGTACATACTGTTGATTCTTATCGTCATTGCCAAATAATTTATAAAGTTGGTCGTTCACATCACCATTGTAATCAATAATACCATTGGCGTCGGAGTAGTCCAATAAGTCAGAAACCTGCTTTGCCAAATAGGTCAAAGATTCATCGGTAAGTAAAAAGGCGAAGCGGATTATCTGCATATTGCGCAGCGATAGTGTACTCTCTGATAGGAACCTGCAAGAATGCCGGCATTTAACCGCGTTAACAACTATTCCTAAAATTAATACCGAAATAACACCACAGATAAGAATGAACAATCGCCTCCTTCCAATGCAGACAAGAACATACTAAAGTTCATAAACGATAATCTAGCATATGATAAACAAACTCACGCCCCACTGTCCCTCTAGAACCTAATGCCCAACAAATAATCCACGTTATCATCAACAAGCATTCCGAAACTATCCCCCAATACTAGGTATCTATTGACTATTCTTCTCTTTCATCACCTGATCCTCAATCTTCTCACCTAGTATCTGAAGGCAATTGAAGTTGTAGACATAGTAAACAACTGAGAAAAGAAGGAAAATCGCACAGCAGTTACCCAAAATTGCCGCTAAACACATACTGAAATCAAACTCCGTTAAAACATAGAGAACAGTGTCAATACAGAAAAAGTACATGAAAGAATTTCTAATCTTCTTGTATGAATACCTGATAGACTTCTTAATAGTTTCATTCGCTACACCATCCGTCTTCGGAGACACGGTAAGACTCATTCCAACAGAGAATATGACACCCGCCACAGTATATAAGGTATCCAAAACATCGCCCGTCATTAACACCCTTGTGTATAAGGATAAAACAACGGCCAAGACTATTGATATCAACAAGTATATAGATAACTTTTTCATGACAGCAACAAATGTACTGATTCTGAAATCCAAATTGCGAAAATCATCATGCAGAATACTAACTTAATCTTATCTTTTGTATCATCTTCTGATATATCTCCTGCTCGGATATTGCGCCTCCATCTTCTTCAACATCGATAATTTCTGTTTTCAGCACATCTGAGCCCTTCAATTTCTTCCCGTTAGTCTGAATTTTAATGTTTTCAGGATCTTCAATCTGTTTTAACGATGCTCCAGTTGTCCTGGACTTATACTCCTCAACAGACATACTTTTAGGCTTAGAAAAATTAAGAACAAGTTTAGCAGAACAAATATTATCTTCAATAAGTTCTTCCAGAGAATCCGTATCAGAAAACAACTTTCTAAGAGCCTTTTTTGTAATACTTATAACGGAGGACTCATTTGTCCCTCCAGCAGTATTATCTCCAGCAGCTAAAACAGAAGAGTTTGTATTTATCGTTATCTTTTTTAGATCAGCTACCGAAATAGTATCTTGATTAATTGTAGGAGTAAAACTAATACTCTCTCCCGAATCCTTTGTATTAAGCAACCAGTTTACATAAGTTTCGAAGCGAGAAATCGTCGAACGCAAATCTAAAGTAACAATCAACCTGCTATCCGACAGGCAAAAATAGAAATAATCCAGACAGGTCCTCTCATCTTTATTTGCATTTTTGTTTATCGTACTAACTTTGAATTGGTTCTTTCTCAACATCTCCTCTGTGACAATCGGGACATCTGCACTATTTGCTATACGCAGATAAGTTCCAGCAATAATATTATCATTTAAGACTGTCAAAAAATCGGAAATAACATCTGATTTATCAGATGCTTGCCTATTCAGTGGCATCATACGTGAGGACGCAGATGAGACCAACTTACTTTTCAGCCGGCGTACAAGGGATTCATTTAAAGTAAAAGCCGATGAGTTAACATTAAAATAGCATAGAGTTATCTTTTTCATATCAGTAATTCTATTATTCTATGAAGCTGACAGTTATGGTATAAACTGTTCAGTCGAGGAATATACCATCACCATTAAGACAAAGATATAAAAACTATTTTGTTACTTATCAAAAAACTGTAGAACTAGTCATAAACGCACCATAGAAACCCCATTTCAACCACATCAAAGGCGAGACATTACATCTTCGCCACAGGAATCAGCGCCAATGCCACAAACAAGTAAATCCAACGCCAATGCCACAAGCGAAAGCCCCACAATCCACAAGACCCTTATCAATGCCCCTGCAGACCGCCCACCTCCAAGATACTTGTCAATGAAAATACACGTACTCATTCACTGCCCCGCACTCAAAAGCCCCTTTCTCCAACGCCATCACCAACCACACTACACCAACACCCGCACTAATACT
>UMLA01030626.1_pt1 | contig 25998 bp, 21 predicted proteins | sample 1966431 | NCBI WGS metagenome assembly UMLA01 (sample SAMEA4836190, study PRJEB28245) | human gut metagenome | biome: gut microbiome; material: fecal sample | place: Denmark | collected 2008 | reverse complement strand
AAAATTAATGATTTGTCGTGACAATTCCGCATCTGCCGTCCAAGAAAAATTATGCCCGGAAATCGGGAACGACTTTGCCGGCGGATTATTTTTTGATTGTAAATTATTATCTTTGTAAATTGTATGAAACGCATTTTGTCTAAAATATCCAAAATATGGTTCCCGGCGCTTGTGGTCGGGATTGTGGCCGTGCAGAGCTTCGCGTCGGATTATTCCAGGACCGCAGACATGTGGGGCAGATTCTGGAGCAGACCGGAGCCGGTGACGGACACCGTCATATACCATAATAATATATATACCAAATTCAGGTCCGAATATGACAGGGTAATGTCAGATTCCCTGTCGGATTTCCTTATGGAGGACAGCGCAGAAGTCGTCATCACCGCCAGAGATACAATGAAAGTCCCTGACTCATTGAGACTTACTGACACGTTCCGATATAAGTACTACGTCGCCATCAAAGACTCATTGACACACGTAATCGTCAGAGACTCATTGAAAAAAGCCGGCGACAGCCTTGACTGGCCGCGGTTGGATTCTCTTTATAGACTCGACTCCATCGAAACTGCGATAAGAAAATTTAATGCCTGGTATGCGTCATTGGACAAGGCCGCCCGGAAGAAATACGACTTCGAACAGAAAATGAAGGTGCGCCAGCATAAGATCGACAGCTTGCTGTCAGCGAAAGACAGCCTCATCGCCATACGGGACAGCATCAGGGAAAATACCCCGAGAATCCTCGAGACATTCGCCGTGCCGGACTCCATGTTCTACAAACGCATCCTTACATGGAAGAAAGACGAACACTTCAATGATTTGAAACTCAAGGACTTGGACACCTCGTACAACTATTGGTACAACGACTATCCGTTCTTCAGGGATAATGTCAATGTCTCATATCTTGGAACCATCGGTTCAGCCGTCCAGCCTTATGATTTCACCAAGAGATCGAACAAAGAAGGCGTCTCATTCTACGGCCCGTACGAAAGCTATACATATAGCCCGTACACACTTCCGATGTATAACACCAAGACACCATACACGGAATTGGCGTACTGGGGAACACTTTTCGCCAATGCCGAGAGAGAGGAAGATGAACTGCACATCATGACGACACAGAACATCTTCCCGTCATTGAACTTTACCCTGGAGTACGACCGCTTCGGCTCCAACGGTATGCTCGAAAACGAAAAGACAGACAACAGGACATTCGTCGCATCCACGAACTACATGGGCCGCAGATACCTCATGCACGCCGGATACATATACAATAAGATGTCACGCGGCGAAAACGGAGGTATCATTGACAATTTCTGGATCAGAGACACCACCGTTGGCTCCAGGGAAATTGACGTCAGGCTGAAAGACGCATCGACATTGATAAAGAAAAACACCATTTTCCTGGACCAGACATATAGGATTCCGTTTACATTCATCCGCAAAATGCAGGAACGCAAGGTCCTGAAACGCGAGAATATGTACAGGGACAGCGTCCTCGCGACAGGGGACAGTCTGGCAATCACGAAGATGGAGGACATTCTGGCCGAAAACCAGCAGATGCGCGATGAAAAAGCTGCTGCAGACACCCTTGACACAGATATTACAACCGCGTTCATCGGGCACACCAGCGAATACTCAGTCTATCGAAAGATATACAAAGACAAGATAGGAGTGAACGATACCGATGCTAAAGAACTGTATCACAACAAGTTCTATCTGAATCCAAACGCGACTTCAGACTCGCTGCGAGTCATGAAATTCGAGAACAAGGTGTTCCTGAAACTCCAGCCTTGGGCCTCGGACGCCATCGTTTCGTCCATCAACGTCGGAATCGGCGACAAACTCCTGAACTACTACATGTTCACGCCGGACAGCTACCTGAAAACTAAGGGCGGCACCACCGTCTGGAACTCCGCCTACATCTACGGCGGCGCGAAAGGCCAGTTCCGCAACTACTTCCACTGGGACGCCGACGCGAACTACACCTTCCTCGGAAAGGAAATCAACGACCTTGAGGTCAATGCCAATGTAGGTTTCAATCTGTATCCGTTCCGCCGCCACCGCAAGAGTCCGATGTCTTTCAATGTCCATTTCGGAACCTCTCTCGACGAGCCGGAATACTACCAGCAGCATTATTACTCGAACCACTACAAGTGGGACAACAACTTCAAGAAGATATCCAGGACTGAAGTTTCAGGAGCGATAACCGTTCCTCATTGGAAACTAGGCATCGATGCAGGCTGGACCCTCATGAAGAACCATGTGTATTACAACGGGGAGGCGATGGCTGCCCAGCACGGGAGCGCGGTCAGCGTTCTCAACATTGGCCTGAACAAGAATTTCAAGTTGTGGGGACTCCATTTCGACAACAGGCTGCTCTTCCAGGTCTCATCAGACGAAGACGTGATACCTGTGCCGATGCTCGCCGTCAACTCCAGATGGTACTGGCAGTTCAATGTCGTCAAGAACGTGATGCAGATGCAGTTAGGTGCCAATGTTACCTATACCACCAAGTGGTACGAACCCGGCTACAGCCCTGCACTCGGCATGTTCTACAACCAGAAAGAAGAGAAATACGGCAACTGTCCGTACATCGACGCCTTCGTGAACATCCAGTGGAAGAGGGCGTGCATCTTCGTTAAATTTGTCAATGTAGGAATGGGCTGGCCAATGGACAAGGCCGACTATTTCAGCGCCCACGGATATATCAGACCACAGAGAGCCATAAAATTCGGAATTTTCTGGCCATTCTATATGCAGCCATCCAAAAACAAAGCTGTAAGTGCCTCAGGATCATTGGGAGGCGGCAACTCATCCTCATCCGGAGGATCATCGGAAGGCGGAATGATGTCAGGATTCGGAGGTGGTGGCGGAGGCCGCGGAGGTGGACTCAGCCGCGGCGGCGGATTCGGCGGCTCATTTTAGTGAGCGTTAAAAATTAGTTGGTGAAGATTTGTGATGGATTTTCGAGGATAGATTCCTTTTAGAAGAGGGAGTGTGCTGGACGCACACGACTGATGAGAAAAGGAATATAGACCGAAAAGACGCGCAAAGATTACCAAGTTATTTTTAAGGATTACTTAATAACATAAACCGGCATGCGTATGATACCGGACAAACTTAGAATAATTCTGAAGTACCTCGTACCTCCAGTAGCTATCATACTTGGAGTACCCATTCTGCAAAAGTCGCTCTCACAAAGAGGTGAGTTCGAGGGGGACAGACTCCGCTGCGCCATAGCGGCCACGGGCGGAAAGGGAATGAGATATTCCGTCGGTTACAACTACGAGATGCTCAGCCTGTTCTCATGGCAGATTGACAAGGAATCCGACATATTTCTGGCGGACGAGACTTGGCTGGACTCGCTGGAGACAGGCGCTGTGGACATCGTCGTGGTGCCCTACTCTGATTCATTGGTCTATGACCAGGATTACTATGCGTCGGTGCCACTCGCTGACAGCTCGGCCTGGATTGTCAATGGCAGTATGATAGCCGCGCACAAAGAAGTAAACCTCTGGCTGTCAAGATTTTGCATTACGGACGAACATGCCAAGCTTGCCAGCAGGTTCAAGCCGGGATATGAACCGCACAGGAGATACCGCGAGGGCTGGAAATACAATACGCTGAGCCCTTACGACGACCTGATCCGCAAATATTCCGCAGAACTGGGCTGGGAAAGGGAAATGCTCACTGCATTGATCTGGCACGAATCACAGTTCCGTATCGAGGCGCATTCCCGCAGGGGAGCGGTAGGCCTCATGCAGATGATGCCGCGCACCGCGAACAGGTTCGAGGCTGACAATCTGCTTGACCCAGAGGAGAATATACGCGCCGCTGTGAAATATCTGAAACTCCTCCAGCGGATGTTCTCGCATTATACCAAAGATAAAACGGAACTGGCCAAGTTTACTATGGCCGCCTACAATGCGGGCGAGGGACGTATAAAGGATTGCATAAACTATGCGGCTTCAATCGGAGCTCCACATCATACATGGAATGACATTGTCGCGATTATTCCTGACATGAGGGAAGATTCTATTCTGGATGCCGATACCGTAAAACTGGGTAAGTTCAAGGGGTATGAGACAATCAGTTACGTAAAAAAAATGACTTCTCTGTACGACTTGTTCTCCGCCCTGTCCGGCAGAAAATCTTCTAGCGCGCCCGCACCGTCGAAGCCGGATCCACACCCGACACGAAAAGACACGGCAAAAGGAGCAGCAGCATTATCACAAGATAAGAAATAACGTCCGCCGCAATGACATTGACAAGGTCAATGCTGACCGGAACGAAGGATACGAAGTAGTTTTCAGGGTTCAGTCCTATTATGTGGGTGTGGCTCTGGACTAAACAGAAAAGGAGGGCGAGGGCGTTGCCTGCCAACATTCCCTTGAGCACGACTGACGACGCCACGCGAAGGAAAACCGATGCGATGGACCTGTCCGTCATACCCATTGATTTCAGGATTCCGATGGTGGAGATGTTTCTGAAAAGCATTATCAGGAGGGAGGAAATCATGTTGAACCCCGCCACTATCGTCATGAGTATCAGGATGAAAAGGACATTGAAATCGATCAGTTCGAGCCATGAGAAAATCTCCGGATACATGTTCAATGCCGATGAGGCCACGACGGTGCTCTCGTCTTCCGGGGTGTTGAAAAGTACTCTTGCCCCGACTTCCTGAGTCATTTCGCGCATCATTTCCGCGGAACGCAATTTGTCGTCCAGAGTGATTTCGATAGCGGATACCTCATTCGGATCCCAGCCATTCACGCGTTGCAGGTCTTCAATGCCTGCGTAAACTATCAGCCTGTCGTCGCTTCCGAGGATGTCGTCGTAGATGGATGCGATGCGGAACTTCCTGGCTTTCACTGATTTGCCGACAAAGTAAGTCAGCATTGAATCGCCCTCTTTCAGTCCCAGCATCGATGATAACCTGCGTGGAACCGACACTTTCAGGCTGTCACCGCCTCCCGGAATGCCCTTGAAAAGGACGCCTTGGATGTCGGTGTCGGATTTGATGATGCCCGCGCGGTAAACGGCGGGTGTGATTCGGTCAATGCCGGTCAATGAGTCGAGTGACGGCATGTATGATGCGTCGCTTCTTATCGGGCTTGACTCGTTTATATAATTCAAATCCGGGGACGTCAGTCTGATATCCCCAGATATTGATGCGATTCCGCCGCGAAGTTCTTTTCTGAATCCCGCTGACACGGCAACCGCAAGTATTATAATGAAGGAGGCGATGGCTATGGTGGCCACCGCTATCCTTCCTTGGAAACGTAATTTCCTGGCTATGAATGCAGAAGAGTTCACTACCAGATGTGTACTCTTTCGCTTTCAGGGCGATACATCTTGTCGCCTTCCTTGATTCCGAACGCGTCGAAGAACTGCTGGAAGTTACGCAGGGAAACATTGACCCTGTTCACTGCGAGCGAGTGTACGTCGAGTTTGGTCAGGCGGGCCTTTTCCGCGTCGCGGATGTTCTGAGCCCATACTGCCGCGTATGCGAGGAAGAATCTCTGGTCGGTGGTGAAGCCGTCCATGACGGTGTTCTCGCCGTTGGTCGCGTTCTTAAGTGCAGAGTATGCGATGCTGATTCCGCCGTGGTCGCCAATGTTCTCACCTACAGTGAGTTTGCCGTTTGCCATGAGGCCTGGGAGGATTTCGACCTCGTCGAACTGCTTGATGAGGATCGCTGCTTTGGCATTGAACTTATCCGCATCTTCCTTTGTCCACCATGAAATCATGTTGCCGTCCTTGTCGAAGAGGCGTCCCTGGTCATCGAAACCGTGTGACATCTCATGTCCGATTACGACTCCGATTGCGCCGTAGTTCATCGCGTCGTCAGCCTCTGGGTTGAAGAATGGCGGCTGGAGGATGGCTGCAGGGAAGCAGATTTCATTGGTAGAAGGGTTATAGTAGGCATTGACAGTCTGCGGAGACATGCCCCACTCCTCTTTGTCTGTCGGTTTGCCGAGTTTGCTGAGGTTGTCGGCGGTGTACCATCTGCTGGCTGCGCGGAGGTTCTCGTAGTAAGAAAGGGCAGGATCAATGTCAAGAGATGAGTAGTCTTTCCACTTGTCAGGGTATCCTACCTTCACGATGAATGCGTCGAGTTTCTCGTGAGCCTTTGCCTTGGTGGTGTCGCTCATCCAGTCGAGTTCGTCAATGTGCTGTCCGAGGGCTACCTGGAGGTTCTTGACCATCTCGACCATTCTCTTCTTGGATGACTCAGGGAAGTATTTTGCAACGTACATCTTGCCGACTGCCTCTCCGAGGATGCTGTTAGGAACGCGCATTGCCCTCTTCCAGCGTGGTTTAGGTTCGGTGACGCCTGACATCTGTGTTCCGAAGAAGTCGAATGATGCCTTGTAGAAGTCGTCGCTTGTAGAGCCGCATGATCCGCTGATGAGTCTGCCTGCAACGTAGTCCTTAAGGACATTGAGGTCGGTCTTTTCGATGAGTTTGCTGAATCCTTCGAAGAATGAAGGCTCGTTCACGTTCATGTGCTCCTGATCAGGAATGTTCATCGCTGCGAAGTAGGTCTTGAAGTCGAAGCCAGGGTACTTTGCCTCGAACTCTGCTGTGGAGATAGGGTTGTAGAGTTTTTCCATATCTCTCTCCTGAACGCTTGTCCATGAGATGTTTGCGAGTTCGTCCTCTACGCCGAGTGCGTTTGCGGCTGCCTTCTCAGGGTTTTCAACACCTGCGAGTGTGAAAATCTTGGTGAGGAAGTTCTTGTAGCCTTTCTTGATTTCGGCATTGGCAGGGTCCGTATAGTAGTCTCTGTCGCCGATTCCGAGTCCGTCCTGGCCAACGTAGAGTATCTGGTTGTCGCTGTCCATCAGGTCTGACATCACGAATGTTCCGAAGAATGGAGCCTCGCCGTTCTGGTGGAGTTCAGCAACGAGTTTTGCGAGTTCGCTCTTGTCCTTGATTGCGTAAACTTCGTCGAGGTATTTCTTCACAGGCGCGAATCCTTCAGCGTTCAGCCTTGTGGAATCAAGTCCCATCTTGTAGATGTCTGAAATCTTCTGTTCTACAGAGCCTTTCTCGGCGGTCATCTGTGTCATTTCCTTGAAGAGCTGGTTCAGGCGGTCCTCGTTGTTGTCATTGAGGTAGTCGAATGAGCCGAATCTTGCGTATTCCGGTTTCAGCGGGTTGTTTTTCTGCCAACCGCCTGTCGCGTACTGATAGAAGTCAGTAGCCGGTGACACTGTCGTGTCAAGGTATGACAGGTCAATGCCGGAAATCTTGGCCTGTTTTCCGCCGGTGCAGCTGGCCGCCATTGCAGCTACTGCCATGAGCATAGTTATTTTTTTCATATAAACTGTGTTTATTGTTTGTTTCAATATTTTGTTTCAATATTTTGTTTCAATATCAACGTCAGTGTCGCTGTTGTTGCCAGTGTTTGTTTCCGTATCGACATCCGGATGTTTATCCCGGGGTTTCCTGTTCATGGTAATGTCCCGGCCTCCCCGCTGGAGTTTCCAATCCCATTTGCGAAGTTAGTAAATTTATGCGATATTTGCCCGCTTTGTTAAAATCTGCGGTGTTTCCGCATAATTCGTTAAACAGTACAAAACAATGGTTAATTCAATAAAATCTGGTGCCGCACGCTACGGCACAGGCACACTCGGCCTCATCCTGGTCGCCATCGGTGTTGCCCTTTCTATCAAATCTGATCTCGGCACGGCTCCTATCTCGTGTCCTCCATACGTAGTATCATTGGCCGGATCCTTCAATATCGGCTCCTTCACAATCGGAACAGTCGGCCAGTACACGATGCTTATGCACTTGATTTTCATTCTGTTCCAGCTCTGCCTCCTGCGCAGCAAGTTCAAGCTCGAGCATCTCATGCAGATTCCTGCAGCCGTAGTTTTCGGAGTCCTCACCGACTGTGCAATCTGGGCTTTCGACTGGGTCAATGCCGGTTCGTATCTCATGCAGCTGGTTCTCATGTGCCTCTCTATCGTTGTGACCGCCCTCGGTATCAGTCTCGAAGTCAAGGGTAATGCTTGGATGCTGGCCGGAGAGATGACCAATGCCGCCCTGGCCGATGTCCTCAATGTCAAGTTCCGTAATGTCAAAATAGCTTTCGATATCTTCCTGGTAGTCGCTGCAGCCGCCATCGCCTGGTTCGCTTTCGGCAATTTGCTGGGCAACGGTTCCGAGAACGTGATCCGTGAAGGTACCATCATGTCAGCCCTCCTTACAGGACTCTGCATGAGGTTCACCGACAAGTTGGCCGATGTAATGGTACCCGCTTCCGTAAAGAAGTATCTGTAGGGGGCGGCAGTGAGCGTCTTCGGAGTTACCGATGCACGCAGTTATCAGCGCCTGGACGCGTGGCGGGACGATGCCACGGGCGGTCTTGTAACACCTTGATAATCAGATACCATTTTATTTTAGTGTGGATTTTCGAACTTTTTTTTGCCGGAAATCCACACTACATTTTGTAATTATCTGTGTGTCAATGTTTTATAATTGAGAGCGTGGCGCCGTCCCGACAGGAGGGGTAATATGCATGGAATCGCGACGTCATCCTTTCACGATGTCATGCCATGACTCAGATTTTCTCTGATACTGACAGGACTCTGCATGAGGTTCACCGACAAGCTGGCCGATGTAATGGTACCCGCTTCCGTAAAGAAATATCTGTAGGGGCGTGGACGACCTGACTTGTGAACTGACATCTTGCTGTGTCTAAAGTGTGTGCCAATTATTCAAAAAGTTGGAAGTTGTGTTGCTAAAGCATTGGTAATCAATGATATAATGGTCGGGGGGGGCAAATGCCTGGACTGCAGGCGCTAAACATGAAATCTAAATGAACCAGAAATGAACCATTTTCGCGCGCTGAAATGTTAGGCTATATGACATATTTTGACTACCTTTGCAATCGGGTTTGTCAATCTCACACAGTGAGTTAGGCAAACGGTGATTATTGTTGTTAAATCGAAGGCGATTATTTCGAGAGGAGAGGATGGTATGAGAAAACTGATAGAAAGTAGAACTTCGAAGCCGTCTGGAATTGAAGTGGCCGGAGGTAGAGACATAAAATAGATTGTCAATGAGGCAACTGGATAGTTCAATTGGTCAGTCTATAGCCGAGGAGCAGAAAATCGCGACCACGAATGTGGCAAACGGTGAAAAAACTCTGAGTGGCATCAGTGCTATTGAACAGGGCGAGTCCTGTCCAAGATTATTGGTGCACCCTGACGGTCCGCAGAAGGAACTGCCCGGTAATGAGTTAGGTGATCTGTCCCATGAGGCGGATATGAAAAACTTTGGGGAACCAGACATGGAAACGCCTGCGAGCACGGATAAGGAACCGACTCGCGACCGGAGTCAGGTCCCGGCGCCGTGGAGCTATCTTTTCATCCGGAACCGGGACGCCGAGAACTTCTCGTTGAAAGCTGAGACCGAGGGCGGATTCAGGACATTCATCCATCGCACGATAATTACAGACGCATCGGGAAAGTCCGAGAAAGGCAAACCGAACGGCAGTGCCCAAGACAGGGAAGCCAGTAATGGCGCCACCGAGGGCCGACCGACAATCTCCGGCCTCCTTTTCATTCAGGGCAAGACCAAAGTCATCAGGAAATATCTTTGGGAACGGTTCCCGCAATACCACCTTGTGAACGATTGCAGTACACGCAAGGCTGCGGTCATCCCCGACAGCGTCATGCAGCCGTTCATGAGAATCGCAGGCACCGACCCGTCACGGATACGATTCCTCGTCAACCCGTTGACACACTACGCCGAAGGCAACACCCTCGTCGAAATCATGACCGGCCCGCTAGCCGGACTGCAAGGATACATCATCCGCATTGACAGGGACAGGAAACTCGTCATCGGCGTCGGCGATATGACAGTCGCCATCGGCGGCGTCCACAAGGAAAACTTCGAAAAAGTCGAGGAAGTCGCGCGCGCCGTCAACACCCGTCAACGCGCCCGGCGACAAGCGGAACAACGACGCTTGCGCGAAGGGATTGAGGCCAATGTCAATGCCGACGTGGCGCTCCAGCCTCCGGACCCGCGCCTCCTGACTCCTATACAGCAGAAAGTCGATATCGCCTTCTTCACCCCGGAGACTTTCAATGACGTCCTCGTCATAACGACCAACATTGAACTCTGGACAGAACGTGCCCGGCGGCTCATGCAGGCCGGCAACTTGGCCGACGCCTCAGAGATATTGACCTTTCTCCTCGAAGAGATAGGCTATTGGTTTACAAACATTTACAAGAAGAAAAGCATTGACCTGACACCCGTGAAAAAGGCCGGGAACAACGCATACAAAACTGCATTGACCATCCTGGACAACAAACATTTACCTGAACGGACGAGACAAGATCTCGAAACAAATCTGGATTCACAAATGTTGAGACACGGATATTTATTCATTGCTTAAATCTCGCTAGTTATCGACTTGCTGATTACTTGCGTGAATTGGAGGTCCTATTCTAGCCCGGAGGCTGTAAGGCCCACGCACTTTTTTGTGCACGTTACCCCCACCCTAAATCCCTCCCCTCGGGGAAGGGACTTACCCTCGCCCTCGCGGGCTCCAAAAGTTGTGTTTCGCAAGAGCGAAACTTATATTCATTATGAAATAAACTGACAATATGATACTTCAAAGAATCTCAAACTGGTATTTTACCAAAAAAGCACTGCCACACCTCTGCATTTTGTTGATAGACTGCGCGATAGTTGCATTCTCCGGCTACGTCGGCTACTACATTGACAAAGGCGGTGACATCTTTGTGGACAGTTTCTGGCAGATTACATTCGGGCTCATGGTCGGGCTCGTGCCATTCATCGTCGCATTCAGACTCCTTCACACCTACTCAGGCATTGTCAGATACTCATCATTCGTGGACCTGCAGCGCGTCATGATAGCCACATTCTCCGGCTCCGTCGCATGCTACCTCCTCGGACTCGGCATAAACGGCATCTGGCCGGTGCAGAATACCATCATGGTACCGGACCTGCAGACCGTATTCATAATCTTCGTAGGCAGCTCACTCTTCCTGTGGGTTGAACGCGTGGTCGTGAAACGCCTCTTCGACTCATTCAATCTGGACAACGCCACCCCTGTCGCAATCTACGGTACCAAAGCCGGCGGCATCAGCATTGCCAAGAGCATAACAGCTGTCAAAGACAAGAAATATTCCCTCCAGGCCTTCATTTCCGACGGAAAAGAAATGAAAGGCTCATATCTCATGGGCAAGCCGGTATTCCTGAACGAACGGGGACTCGCCGAGAAACTCAGACGAGAAGGCGTCAAAGCCCTCCTTGTATCCCCGTTGAAAACCGAAAAGTTCCGTGACAATGCCGAAATGGTGGACGAGTTCATCTCGGCAGGAATCACCATCATGATGATGAACAACGGCGAGGAATGGGACGGAAAAGAAGAAAACCTCACGCACCAGAACCTCCGTCCGGTGGACATCGAAGACCTCCTGCCACGCGAGAAAATCGAAGTGGACATGAACGCCATCGGCAAGCTCCTGACAGGAAAACGCATCCTCATAACCGGAGCGGCAGGATCCATCGGTTCCGAAATGGTCCGTCAGGTAGCCAAATTCAACCCTTCCGAAATGACCCTCATTGACCAGGCGGAAACACCGATGCACAACATCCGCATGATGATGGCCCACGATTTCGGACACATCAGCAACAGGACCATCGTTACCAGCATCACCAACAAAGAACACATGGAGCGCATCTTCGCGGCCTACAAACTGGAATACGTATTCCACGCAGCAGCATACAAACATGTGCCGATGATGGAGGACGACCCTGCAATCGCGGTCCAGAACAACATCTACGGTACCCGTGTAATCGCGGACCTCGCCGTGAAATACGGCACCAAGAAATTCGTGATGATATCCACCGACAAGGCCGTGAACCCGACCAACGTCATGGGCTGCAGCAAGCGAATCTGCGAAATCTATTGCCAGAGCCTTAACCAGGCTATCGCTGAGGGCAAGGTACAGGGCATAACCCAGTTCGTCACCACACGATTCGGCAACGTCCTCGGTTCCAACGGCAGCGTTATCCCTATCTTCAAGGAGCAGATACGTGCAGGCGGACCTGTCACAGTGACACACCCTGACATCATCCGCTACTTCATGCTTATCCCTGAAGCCTGCAAACTCGTCCTCGAAGCCGGAACTATGGGCAAGGGCGGAGAAATCTTCGTATTCGACATGGGCCAGCCGGTCAAGATAGTTGACCTCGCAAAACGAATGATCTCGCTTTCAGGCGCGAGGAATGTCGAAATCGAATTCACAGGCCTCCGCGACGGAGAAAAACTCTATGAGGAAGTTCTCAATGACAAAGAGGGCACTCTCCCTACTGTCAATCCTAAGATCATGGTGGCCAAAGTCCGTGAATACGACTATGCTACCGCATGCGAAAACGAGCGCCGCCTCATGGAAGTATCCAAGACCTTTGACGATATGGCTATTGTCAAAGTCATGAAGGAAATAGTGCCGGAGTACAAGAGCCGCCAGAGCAAGTACGAGATACTTGACAAGAAGCCGGCCGCAGCTCAGGCAGCAAACTAACATTGACAAAAATTACTGAAAAATGAAAGATATTAAGGAAATTAAGGTGGCTGTGGCCGGTACAGGATATGTCGGACTCAGTATCGCAACTCTGCTTTCACAGCATCATAAAGTGACGGCTGTAGATGTCATTCCGGAAAAAGTGGAGAAAATCAATAACAGAATCTCACCTATCCAGGACGAATACATTGAACTTTACCTCCGTACGAAGGACCTTGACCTCACCGCCACACTCGACGGCGCAGAGGCATACAAAGATGCTGATTTCGTGGTAATTGCAGCACCGACCAACTATGACAGCAAGAAGAACTTCTTCGACACATCACACGTGGAAGAGGTTATCGAACTCGTCATGAAGGTAAATCCTGAGGCTGTGATGGTCATCAAATCGACTGTTCCTGTAGGCTATACCGCTTCAGTTCGCGAAAAATATGCTCATACCGGTGCTGACGGCAAGGTGGTGAAGCCTAATATCATTTTCGCCCCGGAATTCCTCCGCGAATCCAAGGCACTGTATGACAACCTCTATCCGAGCCGTATCATCGCAGGTTATGACCACGAGGATGCAAGACTTGAAGAGGCTGCACACAAATTCGCCCAGATCATCAAGGAAGGCGCCATCAAAGAAGACGTCGAGGTGCTTTTCATGGGAACGACCGAAGCCGAGGCAGTAAAACTCTTCGCCAACACATATCTGGCACTGAGAGTAAGCTACTTCAATGAACTCGACACCTATGCCGAGATGAAAGGTCTTGACACCAAGTCGATTATCGACGGCGTCTGCCTCGACCCGCGTATCGGCACACATTACAACAACCCGTCTTTCGGTTACGGCGGATACTGCCTCCCGAAGGATACCAAGCAGCTTCTCGCGAACTACAACGACGTGCCTGAGAACCTTATCCAGGCCATCGTGGATTCCAACAGTACAAGAAAGGATTTCATTGCTGACCAGGTACTTACAAAGGCAGGCTACTATAACAGCAACAGCCAGTGGGACAGCACCCAGGAGAAGCGCTGCGTCATCGGAGTATATCGTCTGACCATGAAGTCCAACTCCGACAACTTCCGCCAGTCTGCCATCCAGGGCATCATGAAGCGCATCAAGGCCAAGGGCGCAGAGGTCATCATCTACGAGCCGACGCTCGAAGACGGTTCATCATTCTTCGGCAGCATTGTGGTCAATGACCTCGACAAGTTCAAGGCCCAGGCCAATGCCATCATCGCCAACCGTTATGACACCTGCCTCGACGATGTCCTCGCGAAGGTTTACACACGTGATATTTTCAGGAGAGATTAATTATGGTCAAATATAACGTATCTCTCGAAGGCAAGACTGTCCTCGTGACCGGAGCCGCCGGCTTCATCGGCAGCAACCTCGTCAGGCGCCTTTTCAGAGACATTGACAATATCCGCGTCATCGGTATCGACAGTATCACCGATTATTACGACGTCAACATCAAGTACGAGCGCCTGCGCGAAATCGAGGGCCTCGGCCGAGACTGGACATTCGTCCACGCGTCGATTGCGGACAAGGATGCCGTAGAGAAGATTTTTGGTGACAACCGGATTTCTGTCGTGGTCAATCTTGCCGCGCAGGCCGGTGTCCGTTATTCCATCACGAACCCGGATGCCTATATCCAGAGTAATCTCATAGGCTTCTACAATATCCTGGAAGCATGCCGCCATCATGAGGTGGAGCATCTGGTATATGCTTCATCTTCATCAGTTTACGGCAGCAACAAAAAGGTGCCGTATTCGACTGATGACAAGGTGGACAACCCTGTGAGCCTTTATGCTGCGACCAAGAAGAGCAACGAGCTCATGGCCCATGCCTATTCGAAGCTCTACAATATCCCGTCCACAGGTCTCCGTTTCTTTACGGTCTATGGCCCTGCCGGACGGCCGGACATGGCGTATTTCGGCTTTACCAACAAGCTTCGTGAAGGCAAGACCATCCAGATCTTTAACTACGGAAACTGCAAACGCGACTTTACCTACGTCGATGACATCGTGGAGGGCGTGGTCCGTGTCATGCAGCATGCCCCTGAGAAGCAGACCGGTGAGGATGGACTCCCTGTTCCGCCATACAAGGTATATAATATAGGAAACAATTCTCCAGAGAATCTTCTGGATTTCGTGACGATACTTCAGGAGGAACTGGTACGTGCCGGCGTCCTGCCGTCAGACTATGATTTCGAGGCTCACAAAGAACTCGTCCCGATGCAGCCTGGCGATGTCCCAGTGACTTATGCAGATACCACACCGCTCGAGCAGGACTTCGGATTCAAGCCTGGCACACCGCTTAGAGAGGGACTTAGGAAGTTCGCTGAGTGGTATGGACGGTATTATGGAGAGAAATAGTGAAAGTTTTCATAAACTTTTGGAATATTGTAATTTATGAATATCTTTGCGTAAAGAACTTGATGACATGTTGGGAATAAATGAACATAAAGTTATCGTAACTGGTAAATTTGCTGCAACAGTAAGAAAAGCGGCAAAGGCTTCTTTCGTTGCATATTCCAAACGTGTGTCTCCTAAAAAAGACTCTGAAAAAATGAAATATCATTTCGATTGGAAATGATGGTTTAATTTGTGGCGTGTGGTATGGAAGAGGAGTACGAAGTATCATTAATTACAGACTTTGAGTTACTGGAGTCTTTTTCCTGTGGAATACAGTCATTGGATGACTTTATCCATTCTGGATTGGAAGTGTATTCAAAGAATCACTATTGCTCGGCTTATGCTGTTTCAACTAAAAACAGGAGAAGGAATATTGTAGCTATATTCGCATTGGCATTTGACTCGATAGTTCTGGAAACCGACGACTTTGATGATATGAATAGCGGATTTTCCGAAACTTGGCGGCCAAATGTATTGGAAAATTCTAGAATAGAATTTGAAAACAAGTCTGTTTATCCGGCATTGGAAATCGCTTATTTGGTAGTTAGAAAAGATTGTCAGCACAAAAACTTAGGAAAAGCGATTGTTGATGAAATTGCTGAATACGCCAGACGTCAGACATTGGCTGGATGTGTATTCCTAACTGTAAAGGCGTATCACACACGTCGTCATAGCGCTCTAGGATTTTATCAAAAGTGTCATTTTGCAAAACTGACACCACTGCCTAAAGGAGAAGTGTGGCCAATGTTCAGAACATTGTGGTGCGATGATTAGTCTTAGAGGTATTTCTCTGATGGAATCACACTGACTATAACAAAAACTGCGAAGTGGTAAAACGGTGCATTTTACGATGTGGCGGCTGATATGAACCTCACCTGAAGAGGTCGTTCTCGGCTTCGCTCAGATTGATAACATTGAACGTAACACAAAATATGGATAATATCTCGCCGAGATACAAATTGAGTCTTGCTGAAAAAGTAAATGAAGTTTTGTGGAATGAATATAGCTCCTATGATCGAGTTCTTGACTATATTGAACAATGGCATGAGACTGAAGATTACTGGGAAAACTTCTCCATTGAATTCAAGGATAAAGATGGAAAACAGATATCGTTATATTCTACCTTATGCAACATGCCTGGAGAACTGCTTCTGAAAGTCGCCATCGACATGGGGATAGAAACGCCAGATTATATACCTTCGATTCCGACATTTCGCAATAAGATTAAAGAGAATTATAAAAACCCATCTGAAACATTCGAAAAGGCATTTAGAGATGTTGAAAAAGATCCGTCATTGGCAATAGGGTTGGCGAATTCCGTGTTAGAAAGTATAGTCAAAGATGTATTACGCGCGAATCAAGTGCAAGATTATTCAGAACGTGACACCCTGACTGAATTAGTTAGGAAATGTTTCAAGCATTTTAGAATGAACGATTCGTCTTTGCCGAGTGAAATTAAGTCGATAGCTAATAGCATTCTCAATGCCGCAAAATCGATAGAAGATATAAGAAGTGACAAGACCCCATTCCATGGAAAATCTTCAGAATGTGAAGTAATATCACAACCAGAATATGCTTATTTTGTGATAAATGCTGTGACGACAATAGGCTTGTTCTTTTTAAAATATCATCCGAAACAGAAACAGGCAATTATTCAAAATTATGATGATGATTTGCCATTTTAACGGGCCATTCGTCTATCTGATTTCGAGGCTCACAAGAAACTCGTTCCGATGCAGCCAGGCGATGTCCCTGTCACATATGCCGACACCACACCGCTCGAGCAGGACTTCGGGTTCAAACCGAGTACACCGCTTAGAGAAGGGCTGAGGAGGTTTGCGGAGTGGTATGGACGGTATTATGGGGATTGTACCACCAAAAGATAATGAATATATTTGTCTTAGCCAGTTATTGTGCAGTCGGATTTTATTTGTAATTTTAGCCGAAATTCGCTTGTTTAATGTACTAATAAGAGGCCATAGTCTGGTATGTTTAAAACTATTGAAATTGAACACTTTCGAGGCATACGTCACGCGAAAATAGACGGACTGAAAGAAGTTAATATGTTTTTCGGAAAGAATAATTGCGGCAAGTCTTCGCTACTTGACGCAATCTTTCTGATATCAGGCTTGTCGAATCCGAAACTGCCGATCAACATTAATCTGCTGAGAAACTACCAACGATTTGAACCGTCCGACCTGTCATTGGACTTCTATACACTTGACACTTCACAGCCTGTTAAAATCAAGGCCTCAAACTACGAAGTTCGGGAACTTATGATTTCATTGTTTGAATCAGCTGCCAGTCGTATAGATTTGCTTGGAAACGAGAATAATATATCATCTACAGATACCAAAAACCGATATGGTCTTGTGTTGAAATGTTTGATAGATGGACACCCTGTCGAGTCATCGATTACTCTTTCTCATAAGGGCGTAGAAAACAACGATTACGAGCAAAGCGTCAAATATGATTCCGGCTACAAGGAGAATCTCACTTGTCGTTATCTTTCACCAAGATATGACTTTTATACCTCTATAGAAAGTCTGACGGAGATTCTCAAGAACAAGGATGAACAGTTCATTCTCGAAGCATTGCGCATTATCGAGCCGATGATAAAAGACATAGTATTGTCACAGAATGAAGTGCTCGTCGATGTCGGCCTGGACAAGCGCATACCTATCAATGTAATGGGAGACGGTGCCCGTAAGATTCTCTCTGTCCTCACGACGATTTATGAATGTCGTGACGGAATTGTTTTGGTTGACGAAATCAGCAATGGTTTCCATTATTCCGTGATGAAAGCTTTATGGCAAACTATTTTGTTGGCGTCTAAAAAGAATAATGTCCAGCTATTTGCGACGTCTCATGATTTGGATTCAATTAAGGGATTGCGTGATGCTGCTCTTCATGATGAAGATGACAAAGATAGCGTGTCATTCTTTAAACTCCAGCGCACTAAAGATGCGGAACTGAAGTCTTATTGCTATGCCACCGACAGCATCGATTATATGTTGAATCAGGAAATCGAGATCAGGTAGAATGAACAGGATATTTATAGAAGCCAAGAACTCGAAAACGTCAGAGTATTGTTTTTTAGAGACAATACTGAAGAATAATTTTCCAGATAAGAGTTGCGACATTACCTGTATGGATGGTGTGGACAATCTTTTCAGTCAGGGTATCTTGACCTTGATTAGAACCTTTCAAGATAATGGTGACAATGTGATTGTTATTTTAGATGCTGATACAATAGATAAGAGGTGGGGCTTTGAGGCAAGGAAAAGGAATACTATAGAGAAAATGCGTGAAAACAAAATTGAGTTTCCGTTTTTCCTCTACCCTAATAATCGTGATGACGGCGACTTCGAAGTTTTACTGGAATCAATGGCAAGAAAAGATTTGCATGACAAATGGTGGGATTGTTTTTCTGATTATGAAACATGCGTTACAGGGATACGTGACGAATCAGGCGAGCCTAAATACGTCTTGCCAAATCGGAAGGCTAAACTCCACACCTACATAAGTTCACAACGTCTGAATAATGCTTCAAGGAAAAAGATCGGTTCTGGTCAATGGCTTTTCGATGATACCGATTATTGGGATTTATCGCGGCCTGAACTTGAGCCACTTATTGAATTTTTGAAGGAGAGTTTGGAATAGTGGCGGATTCGCTCAAAAACGGAAATATTAAACAACAATTCCTTAGATATGAGCAATTTAGTGGAACCCATTATTACAGCAATTTCAGCATCTGGGAAGCCCCTTACAATACAAGAGATAGTCAACTATATTAATCATCTCAACATTGGACGAGTATATGATTACAACTCTGTTTATGGTGCCATATATAAAGAATGGGAAAAAGATCATTATATGATTTATACCGATTACAGCACAAAACCGCTAAAATTTAGTTTTGATATTAACTACATTGATCAAAACGGTGAGCCCATTGTTGGTCCTTAATTATATCATCTGTGTACAACATACAGATAGAGAACATGACATACAAGTGTAATCGCAAACATAACAGGAGATAGAAGAGTAAGATAACCTGCTGGCAGCCTGAACTACTTGGCAAAATACATGGTTATAGACTACATGTGCCAAAACAAGGGCTACCGCAAGAAGAATGGAATACAGGCATTTTTTTTCGTAAAAAGAGGACGTCCGTATGAGAGGAGAAAGACCTTGTCAGAAAAGAGCTTGCCAGAGTGAGTGCGACTGCGATGGAAGGCTCGTTCGGGACACAGAAAGAGCACTACGATCTCCGGAGGGTCAAGGCTAGGACGAAGCGGATGGAAATCCTGTATATCTTCTTCGGCATCCACACGGCAAACGTGGTGCAGTTGGCGGACAGGATAGAACAGAGGTCGAGTTTGGCGACTGCCTGACACTGAAACTTGCGGTCAATGCGGAGCTCTTGTGGGAGAACTGTATCCACGCCATGAAAAACAGACAAAGAATCCGGACGAAACGACTGGAGCAGATATATGAAATTTTGATGAGTCGGACGCAGAAATTGAAGGGATTGTCTGCTGCTTCGCTCATATTGAAAACATTAAACGACAATCCCTAACTGCTTGTAATATAGTGGGAGCGCTGCATTAGTGATATCCATAATTCAATATTATTAGAAAATTAATAGAATAGTGGTAAATGAAGGTTACAAAGTATGAAATAGACATGCTGGATGTTAAGGCAGCAGATGCTTTTCTTATCCACTTCTTCAACGATGAGAATAACTATGAATATGTTGTACTCATTGATGGTGGTAATTATGATGATGGTAAGACAATTGCTGAATTTATAAGAACCAATTATAGTCAGCATTATATAGACTTAGCCATTTGTACACATTGTGATAAAGATCATTATGGGGGACTTGTTTATCTTTTGGAGCAGCAAAGAGATAAAGGAGACGACAATATGGGTATAAAGGAAATATGGGTGGATGATCCTGCTAACCATGTTGAGTTAGGAAAAATCAAATGGTATCGTGAGCAGGAAACTTTAGAAGTTGAAGCTCGATCTGTTTTTGATTTAGGTGATACCAATTTGATGAAAATTATAGATGGCCTTGTCGAAAATGGAGATATTAAGCACTATGAACCTTTTGCAGATGCAGATGATTATGACGATAAACCATACACATCTTCAAAATGGTCAAATCTTATTTCTGTGATTGGACCAACTGTTGATTACTATTCCGAATTAGCTCCGGATTTTCGTAATGATTTACAGAAGAAAGATTATGAAACCGATGAAGAAAAAGAACCGAATATTGAGCTGAAAGAAGGAAAGGTCTATAGCAAGACACTCGAAGATGCCGGAGATGACCCTTCTCCACATAATCAAAGTAGTGTTATTGTTAAGTTTGTTCCTGATGATGAAAAGGTGTTCCTATTTATGGGTGATGCTGGAAGAAAATCTTTTGAAAATATGTCGGATATTGATTCTATTCAAAATGTATATTGGTTGAAAGTTCCCCATCATGGGAGTAAGTATAATATAAATAATGGTATGATAAATCATATACATCCTAAGGTTGCTTATATTTCAACAGAAAAGTATGGGCATTATTTGAGTAAGGCTGTGGTAAATGCTTTAAAGAAAGCTGGTGCAGATGTGTATTCGACTAATGTGAATGGGAGTATGTGTCATCATCATAAAACCAAAACTCATGCAGGTTATTCAAATGCTAATCCTTTGTAATTATGATTGGGGAAAAGAAAATAGGTTTAGCTCTATCTGGTGGTGGCTACCGAGCTGCAGCCTATCATATTGGAACATTACGAGCACTCCATAAACTTAATGTCCTTGATAAGGTAGATGTTATATCGTCTGTATCGGGAGGTTCCATAACGGCTGCTTACTATGTCCTAAATAAGGATAAAGGATTTGATACGTTTGAGAAATCCTTTAAGGAGAAGCTGAAACATAATGTTTTATGGATAGCCATTATAGAACTTTTATTGATAATTGGAGCAATCATTGCTATAGTCAAGTTCTCTCCAGATGGTTATAGCATTTGGGCTTTTGTTGGATGTATAGTATTACTCTTATTGGTATGGTATTATGTTTTACCAGTAAGTAAATTTATAGAATGGGCATATTGCTTGCTGTTCTTTAAAGGAGCAAAATTAGATTCCTTGCCAGATTCTCCAGTTCTTGCTGTTAATTCTACGGATTTATCTACTGGTAATCAGTTTACTTTTTCACAGGATAGGATGACCTGTTATCCTTATAGAAAAAGTATACAGTTTAAAACTTCAGGCTTTCCTTTAGCAAGAGCAGTGATGGCATCGTCATGTATTCCACAAATATTTTCACCGATAAAGATAGGCAAAAAGTATAGAACAGGTAAAAGCCTAAATAAACCATTATTAGTAGATGGAGGCCTTTATGACAACCAGGGTGCACATAAGTTTGAAAGTTCAGATAGTCACTATGCTGTAGATTATGCAATTGTAAGTGATGCCGGTAATTCAGAAATATCGTCAAAATGGTGTGTTAATCCTATAGGAACATTGATCATGACATCTGAGATATTAATGAAGCGTATCAAGAGTTTTCAACGACAATACAATAGTTACATACCAGACTATAAGAAAAAGGTATTGTATGCATACAATGATTTAATGTGGAATAAGTATGAGAGTTTTCCTAGACGATTTGTTCAAAATATCAAGGATGGTTATATAACTAAACAAGTTCTTGATGCACATGGAATAACAAGCGAAATGCTTTCTCAATTAAGTGATGCTCAGACATCAGAAGATGCTTTCAATGATATTCTTTCATTAGTAGAGAAGAATATAGGTTGGCAACATCTTTTGCAACGTGTTCCAAAGAATCATTCCGTTGCCGTAAAAGTTTGCACTAATTTGGTTGGGCTTACAGATGAAAAAATAAATGCTTTGATAGAGCATTCCGAGTGGATGACAGAAGTACAAGTACGTTTGCATTTTCCTTTCTTGTTACATAGTCAAGAAATTATGCAAGAACATTAATAATAACTAGGGACTGTCGTGAAATGCCCAATAATTACGCAATGAATTGATTGATAGGTTGATAGAAATTTCGTAACTTAGAAAAATGGAAAAGAATTCCCCGAACCACCGACGAAAGTGAAAAATTGGGGGGGGGAATCGCAAAATTAATCTGCATGTCAAGAGTACGAAATTTTTCTGAAATAGCGCCAAGCATTGCGTTTCAAGAGTTCAATTTTTACGAACTCTACTATTCAACTTTCGAAAAGAGCGAATTGGGCAGGATAAAGAAGCTGCTCCCTCTTTGCGAGATGGCAGAGAACTTCGGGCTGGTAAGGAAAAGCCTGAGACCGAAGCTGGGACGCAAGTCGTTCTTCACTCCTTAAGGGAAAGTGGCCCTGATGTTCCTGAAGATGTACACTGGACTCAGCTGTCCGAAACTGCTGGAACAGCTGAACGGCAACATCCACTACCAGATATTCTGCGACGTGATAATAGATCCGACACGCCCATTGACAAACTATTAGCTGTTGGACGATATAATGATGGAACTTGCCAGAGTGATGACGACTGCGATGGAAGGCTCATTCGAGACACAGAATGAGCACTATAATCACCGAAGGGTCAAGGCCAGGACAAAGCCGACGGAAATCCTTTACATCTTCTTCGGCATCCACACGGCAAACGTGGTGCGTCTGGCGGACATGATAGAACAAAGGGCGCGTTTGGCGGCTGTCTGATAGGGAAACTTGCCGTCAATGCGGAGCTCTTGTGGAGGAACTGTATCCTCGCCATGAGAAACAGACAAAAAATCCGGCCGAAACGACCGGATACAGATGTAAAACTGAAATTTTGATGAGTCGGACGCAGAAATTGAAGGGATTGGCCGCAGCTTCGCTCATATTGAAAACATTGACAATCCCTAATCAACGCAAAACATTTTTATGCAACTTATATTACTTTCAGGTGGTTCGGGCAAGCGTTTATGGCCACTAAGCAATGACACTCGCAGCAAGCAATTTTTGCCATTATTGGCTTCTCCTAATGGTGGGATGGAGTCAATGATACAGCGAGTGGTTCGCCAAATACGAGAATCAAAGCTTACTGACAATATAACATTTGCTACTAATGCAGTGCAGTGTGATAGCATCATTAATCAATTGGGCGAAGATGTCAGTGTCGTTATAGAACCAGAACGTCGTGACACTTTTCCGGCTATTGCACTTGCAAGTAGTTATCTTTCTAAAGAAAAGCAATGTAGTAATGACGAAGTCGTTGTTGTTATGCCTTGTGACGTATACACGGAGTCGATATATTTTGTTACTATAGGCAAAATGGTGGAGACTGTTGAAAAGAACGTTGCTGACCTTGTGCTAATGGGGATTACACCAACATATCCCAGTGAGAAGTTTGGATATGTGATGTCAAAGAACGATGACTTGATGGACGGCATTGCTACGGTGGAGCGTTTTGTCGAGAAACCTAATGTTGAAAAGGCGAAGGAACTTCTTGCTCAGGGTGCATGCTGGAATGGTGGCGTGTTTGCGTTCCGTCTTGGCTACATGATGAATATTGTGGCTCAATATATCAAGGCCGAAACATTTCAGGAAATTCACGAACGGTATGTAGAATTTCCGAAAATCAGTTTTGATTATGAGGTTGCAGAAAAGTCTCAGTCTATTGCTGTTGTTCCTTTTGCTGGCAAGTGGAAAGACCTTGGCACGTGGAACGCCTTGTGTGAGGAATTGCCAAGTACTCATATTGGCAACGTGATGATGGGGGATAACAACGTAAATACAAATGCTGTTAATGAATTGGATATCCCCGTTTTCTGCGATGGATTGAAGGATGTCATTGTCGCCGCATCGCCTGATGGTATAATGGTGTGCAACAAGCAGAATTCTGAGAAGATAAAGGATTACGCCAACAAACTTACAACGCGCCCAATGTATGTTGAGCGTAGCTGGGGTTCCTATAGAGTGTTAGAATATTCGGAGTTTGAAGGCGGCTCGAATTCTTTAACTAAGTTAGTACACCTCACTGCCGGAAAGAATATAAGTTGTCATTTGCACCATCATTGTAGTGAGATATGGACATGTATCGCGGGTGAAGGTATCTTTGTCTTGGATGGAGAAAGCAGAGAGGTCAAGAGGGGGGGTATTATGAATATTCCACTTGGCCATTATCATGCTTTAAAAGCGATAACTGATATGACATTCATAGAGGTGCAAATAGGTAATCCACTTGTTGAGGATGACGTAGAGAGACTTGAATGGAAGCGGAAGCAGTAATTGATTTTATTTAGACGAGATTTTTCTATGGACAGTTTTTGGTTTTCAGAAAAACGTTGGCGTATAAGAAGTCAACGTTCAGCGGAGTAGAATTTGGATTGTTTTTCATCAAATATCAAAGTTATGTGGATGCCGAAAGGAATGCAACTGGGTATATTGAATTGGCACATTGTTTCATACAAGGGATGAAGAAATACTCGCATTATATTCAGAATAAGATAACAGAAGTGAAGTTGGTAGGTCGTCATGCTGAAGAATCGCTGCAAAATGCCATATTGTTCAAAAACTACTATGCCCTTCGTTACTGATTGTCTGTTTTAGAAAGATTTCAGATGAACATTAGAGGTTGCCATATTTTGAGTTCAGTGTGAGGCAGTTGAAATTATATCCGGCAAGGCGCTTTGTCTTGATCTCATAAGAGACGGTCTCTGTTATCTAAGTATTGAATCCGATGAAACTGACCATAAAGGTGACAGCGAGATTACTCTGAGTTCTCTTTGATGAAGTAGTGATATGGAGGAAAGAAATCTTACTCGTTTCTAAACAGGATGCGGGTTTAATAGTATTAGAATAAGAAATTATGATTTACGGTTTTTATGGGGCAAACGGCAGGTTTTGTGATAACATAGCCTACTTTATATCTGATTCCAAATATAATCGCTGACCCTTATTAAAAGGTTTGATAGACTTTATTTTTGAAACAAATGTTAGATAAATCAACTGAAAACAAAAGATTAGCAAAGAATACACTAGTTCTGTATCTTCGTATGTTGTTTACGATGGTACTTCAACTTTATACCTCACGGCTTGTTTTACAGGCGTTGGGTGTTGAGGATTATGGTATATATAATGTGGTGGGTGGAGTAATCGCGATGCTTAATTTTGTTAATATGTCGCTGTCGAATGCTGATTCCCGATTCATTGCTGTAGCAATCGGTTCCGGTAATCAGGGGTATGTTAGGAAGTTGTTTAGTTGTATTATGTCTATTCATTGGTTATTTTCCATTGTCATTTTGCTATTTGCGGAGACTGTAGGCTTATGGTTCGTAATGAACAAATTGGTTATTCCTGAAGGGCGAATGACTGCAGCTATATGGGTTTATCAAAGTGCTATAGTATCATCACTCATTACCATTATAAGTTCTCCGTATAATGGTCTTATTATAGCTCACGAAAAAATGTCTGCTTTTGCTTTAATTTCTATCTTTGATGCTCTATCTAAATTTTGTGTTGCTGTTGTTCTTTTTTATTCACCGATTGATCGTTTGATATTATATGCTATTCTGTACGTATTTATCTTGATTATAGTTCGTCTGATGTATACGTTCTATTGCAAAAAGAACTTTGAAGAAAGCGCATATTATATCACATGGGATAAGACGATTTCATCAAAGGTGCTTTCTTTTGCAGGTTGGACGCTTACTGGAAATGTGGCGGGTATGGGGGATACCCAAGGATTGAATATCTTACTCAATATTTTCTTCGGTACAGTAGTTAATGCCGCACGAGGTGTTTCTGTTCAAGTTCAGGCTGCTGCAAGAATGTTTTTTACAGGATTTCAAACTGCAATTAATCCGCAAATTATTAAATCATATTCGCAGCAGGACTATGAGAGACTTCATGCCCTTGTTTTTATGTCGAGTCGTTTTTCTTTTTATTTGATGTTATTTGTATCAATCCCTCTTTGTTTGCATACTCAATATATTTTGGAACTATGGCTTGGAGATGTGCCTAATT
>UMLA01027054.1_pt1 | contig 27166 bp, 18 predicted proteins | sample 1966431 | NCBI WGS metagenome assembly UMLA01 (sample SAMEA4836190, study PRJEB28245) | human gut metagenome | biome: gut microbiome; material: fecal sample | place: Denmark | collected 2008 | reverse complement strand
GAACAGATGCGCCTCGAGAATGTGCTTTCAATGTGAAAATGGCACTTACTGATTGTATAAAATAATTTTGAACACCTACTTAATAGCTTAATCTTTTCCCGACGCGAGACGCGTCGCCCCATTAGTGTTTGCGTTTGGTGCTTGAGTCCGCTCGCATGTTTATGTTTTACCGGACAACCATAACAACGAATAGAAATCCCCAAAACGATCTCATTTTTGATGCCAATTTTGAACTCCCCACCTTATACTGGTAGGGCGCAACTGCTCCAACACGCTTACCCACACAAAAAGCCCCCCCTTCATCACGAAGGAGGGGGTTCCTATACCATTTTACATGGTAAAACATTAAATCCTAAACACATTACAAAACAAGGGAGCCCAAACCATAACATGAAAGAAACCAGGCGCACCTACTTGTAATGATATCTTATTACCTAAACCTAACCTATAAATCAATATATTACTATCTGAAAAATCTTTTTCCATATTTTGTCTGCATCTTGCACTTTGCCTCGCAACTTACTGATAATCACTACAATACAGTGTGTAGGCAAGGTGAGATTTTACCTACACTGTCACCTACACTCATAGCAGGCGGCAGTGTGCATTTACGGCATCGGCAGAGCGTCAGTCGGGCATAGGGAGGGCGGAAATCCGATTGCTCCGACAAGTTTAACGCCCTCCCTATGCCGCAAAACCCTGCTGGCACGGCACGTGTTACGCCTGTGCATGTGAGTTTGTGCAGACAGTGCAGGCAGTGTAGATAAAAAGTGCAGTGTGTAGGCTGTAGTGCATACAAAAAGCAATCTTACCTACACTACGTAACTCATTGAAAATCAGCACGAGTGCAGGCAAAAGTGCAAGATGCAAGCAATTTGCCCCAAAAGTGCTGTGAGGGGAGTGCCACCCTTAAAAACTTGGCAAATTTACCCGTTAACACGTTAACTTGTCAACCTGTCAACTTGTCAACCCGTCAACCATTTCCACCAACGAGCAGACCTATTTAGCAAAGTCAAGCACCACTACCCCACGCACGTCTAATTGCAGGGTTCCTTGGTCAAGACGGAGGGTACGTCCACTTACCACATCGCGTGCTGTGCTTGCTGGCAAAGCCTCAGCATAACGTGCCAAACTTACACATGCTGGAGCATCTGTGCCATTGAGCATTACCGTTACGGTGTGGCCTTTATACTCGCGGGAGTAAACATACACGCCATCTGCCACCGTAAACTGACGTAAGCTACCATACTTTACAGCATCGCACTGCTTGCGCCATTGCAGCAATCGACGGGTAAAGTCATGCGTTTGCTGCATAAGCGGGGTCATGTGGCTGCCCGTAAAGGCATTTATGCTATCGCCCGCAAAACCACCTGGAAAGTTCTGACGCAATGCGCCATCGCCCTTACCTTTGTTAGCAGCCATGGCCAGCTCATCGCCATAATATAGCTGAGGAATGCCACGCAGGGTAAGCAACAAGGTGAGTGCCTGCCGGTAACGCCACGACTGCATGGCCTGGGCTTGTACACGGGCAAAGCGATCGGTGTCATGATTGCTCATAAAAGTCAGCAAATGAGCAGGGTCAGCATACACATTGTCTTGACTCAAATAGTCATAAATGCGTGCCAAACCTTTATCCCACTCATTGGTGCGCTCATCAAGTGCCGAATTAAGCAATCCCATTAGCGGAAAATCCATTACCGTGGGCAACTGACTGTTACACAAGCCTTGGGCCACCGGACTGTCCTTTTGCCAGGCACTCACCCCCACATTGTTGTTCAACCAGGTTTCGCCTACTATGTTAAGGTGTGGATATTGTGCTTTCAGTTCTTCACACCAACGCGCCATAGCTTGGCGGTCGGCATAGGGGTAAGTGTCCTGACGTATGCCATCTATACCAGCATACTCTATCCACCACACAGCGTTTTGTATAAGGTAGCGCATCACGTGCGGATTACGCTGATTAAAGTCGGGCATGGAGGCTACAAACCACCCATCTTGTGCATTCTGCGCATCTGCGCTGCTGGCATGAGGGTCGGTCACGGCGGCTATTTTGTAGCTGGTCTGCACATAATGGCTATGATTGTTAAACCATGTGCTGTCGGGTCTGTCAACAAACAAAGGGTTCATGCTGCCACAATGGTTGAACACCATGTCCTGCACCACCTTCATGCCGCGCTTATGGGCTTGTGACACAAAATCACGATAATCGGCATTTGAGCCAAAACGAGGGTCTACCTCATAGTAATTAGTAATGGCATAACCATGATACGAACCAGCAGGCATATCGTTTAGCAGTAGTGGTGTGGGCCATATAGTGGTCACGCCCAAGCTATCCAGGTAGTCAAGATGACGGGTCATACCTGCCAGGTCGCCCCCATGACGTGCATCAGGAGCCTGACTTGCTGTGCTCTCGCGCAAGCCTTTCACCACATCGTTGCGCACATCTCCATTGGCAAACCTGTCGGGCATGAGCAAGTAAAGCACATCAGCGGCATCGAAGCCTTGTGCTTTAGGGGCTGCATCGCGTGCCTTGAGTTCATAAGCTATGCGCTGACGTGTGCGTCCCGATTGCAACTGCAAGTTGAAGCGCTGAGCACGTGCCCTGCCTATATTGAGATAAACTAACAAATAGTTGCTGTTAACCGGGCGCACAATGCTGTCTATGCTAATGTCAGCAGTACTGAGCGTTACCTGGCTATGTCCTATATTGTGTCCGTGCAACACTAATTGCAGGGTGGGATTAACCATACCGCTCCACCAAAAGGCGGGCTGCACTTGCACCGACGACTGTGTACGCCCCTTTGCACTTAGAGGCAGCAGGGTGAACAATACAAATAAGAGAGTATATAGCTTGCTCATTCTTTATAATGGGGTTAATGGTGTTACATTTAAGGTGTTGCATGAATAGGCTCTGCCTTTGGCATATTGCCAGCCTTTGGCAATTTGATGGTATTAAGGTTTCGGACTTTGAAGATGTAAGGGCACCATTCACATTATTGCCCTTATCACCTTCAGCCTCCAAGCGTATGTAAAAATGTTTTTGTGTGTTTGTCGTGTTATCACTTGGGCAAAATTACAATCACATTGCTCTGTTTGCAAGAGCTTATAATTAAAATATAAACGTCAGAAAAGCGTTATTCGCTGAAAGTCAATCACTTAACGAACACAAGCCACGATAAAAATATAAATAGTTTTTTATTTTTCTTACACCGCATAAGCCCTATTTTCGAAAAAGAAATTAACTTTGAAGCGACAACCAATCCCATTTATGCACTTTTACAGACGCATTATCATGAAGCAATTCTTGCTGATTACCCTACTTGTGAGCCTTTTCGCCTCAATATCAATATCCACCTCAGCGCAAAGCAAGCCTCTGGTGCTGAATGAGCCTACACAAAAGTTGCTGCTCACGCTTGACAACATGGTGAAGAACAAAGCACAATACCATGCCAAGCACTACGAGCGAATACGTCAACTCAAAGCACTGGCCCGCAAGGCAAAGGGATACAACAAATATAACATATACAAGAACATTTTTGACCTGTACGCACACTATCAAACGGACTCTGCACAGGTGTACATTGATGCCATGACCCGTTTGCCCGAATACAAGAGTGATGTTGTAATGCAAGCCACGCTCCACATTGCTCAAGCTGAAATATATGCGGTTTCGGCCTTATATACTGAAGCTATCAGCGAACTTGAAAAGGTGCCACACTCCCTCATCAACCATGAGCATGCCGACTTGCAACTTTACTACTTTCGCACCAAACGTACGCTCTATGGGTGGATGAGCGACTACACCAAAATACCTACACAGCACCATCTTTGGGCCGAAAAGACTATGAATTACCGCGACTCACTGCTCTCTATTAAAGCGACACAGGGAGTACACAGAGCCATTATACAGGCCGACAAGTATAACGCTCTTGGCCAGCCTCAGAAGGCCATTGCGTTGTTGCGGCCTTATGTGAATAAGATGAGCGAGAGCAACCCCATGCCCTATATATGCTTTACCATGGCACATGCCTGCTTGCTGGCCAACGACTCAACACAAGCTGCCTATTACCTCACGCTCACCGCCATTGCCGACTTGCGCAAAGGCACTTGCGAATATCAAGCTTTGCCCATATTGGCACAAGTGCTGTTCCGCACAGGCAATGTGAAACGTGCCTACACCTATTTGCTCTGCTCTATGGAGGACGCCAACTTTTGTAAGGCCGGACTGCGAGCCATTGAGGTTTCCAACATTTTCCCTATTATTGACAAGCAATATAAGCAGCAAGAGAAGGCGCAGCGCCATCGCGACCGGTTGCTCATATACTTGCTCATTGCCTTACTTGTTGCTTTGAGTGGCACGGTGGTGTATTTGCGCAAGCAAATGATAAAGCTGAGAGTGATGCGTCGCAAGCAAGCTTTGTCTAACCAGCAACTGGCGGAGGCCAATGAGCAAATGAAAGTGGCCAACCTTAAGTTGCAAGAAGCCCTCGATGAAGTGGGACGAACCAACGAGGAGTTGCAACGCACCTACAGCCAACTGCGCATGACCGACAAGATGAAAGAGGAGTATATAGCGCGCTACCTGAATCGCTGCCGCATGTATTTAGACCAACTCTCTGAGTTCCGAAGCACTACTCTGCGTCTTATCAAAAACCACCGCTATGACGACATTGCACAATCGCTGCAAAAGGCTCTGAATGCTAAAACTGAGCAGGCTCAATTCTATGCTGACTTTGATGCTGCGTTTCTCACACTCTTCCCCAACTTTGTTGAGGCATTCAATGCTTTGCTTCAACCAGACCACAACATTCAAGTGAAAAAGCATGGTCAACTCAACACTGAGCTACGCATTTACGCGCTCATTCGCTTGGGCATTCACGACACATCACGCATTGCACACTTCCTTGACTACTCCACTGCCACCGTTTACAACTACCGGTCAAAAATACGCAACAAGGCGCTCTGCGCTCCCGAACTATTTGAACAACAAGTAGCCACATTATAACGCGAGTTCGGGATAAAGAATACAGAGAAACAGGTGGAGAGTTAATAGTGTAAACGAACAAGGAAAGTTCGTTTACCCTTTACTGATTCTTTGATTATTAGCAACTAAAGTTTCCCACCCCCAATAAAGAGGGTGGGAAACTTTAGTTAGTTAGAAAGTTTGCTTCATCATAAACAAATGGCATGTATTTATTCGGATAGACAATTTTTGGCTTAGAAAAATCCTCCTAATGTATTAGAACCTAAGCAGCCATTTCCATAAAGGAACGAGTTCTATATGGTATCCATCTTTTTCAACGGAACTTTCTTCCTCCATGGTAACAACTATCATTTTGCTGATTGATTGAACAGAAACAAGTTTTATCAGGGCATCTGTTTCTCGTTTGAACGTGTCTGTATCTGCCATAGAATAGGACACCTGCACAGCCAATTCCTCTTCAGGAACGACAAAATCCACTTCAGCATTTTTGCTATTCCAAAAATAACTTCCATCACCATATTTGCGTCTGAGAGTTATCGCTACAATATTTTCAAGCAGGGAAGTATTGGCGTCAACAAGGAACAGATGCAGTAAGCCGTTATCCGTGAAATAGTATTTGCGATTCGTTTCCTTATCCTGCAACTTTCCATATAGATTCTCGTAGGGCAGTATGAGCCAAGTTTCAGTCATATATTCTACATAGTCTATCGCTGCGTCTGTACTTAATTTTTTGCCTGTGCTACTGACGATGCTTGCAATTCTGTTATATGAAAGAGGTTGCTTTACACTCTCAGCCATTTTGCGTATCATCACCCGCAATGCATAATCGTTGCGTATCCTGTATCTTGCAACTAGGTCGCCAAAAAATATTTTACTAAACAGATTGCTCATCCATGAACGAGGTTCTTTCATACCCACCGTTTCAGGCAAACCACCATGTTGAAAATAAGTGTTTGCCAACTTTACAATCTGTTTGCCGAATGTAAATAGTGCGTTTTTTTCATATATATCAATACCACTGGCATTCAAATACTCTCGCAAGGAATAAGGATACACTTCATGTATCATATATCTGCCGCCAAGCGTAGTCGCAATCTCACTACTCAGCATTTTGGCATTGCTGCCTGTAATATATACTTGATATTTTTGGTCTGCTAACCTACGGGCAAACTTTTCCCATCTATCAACCAATTGTATCTCGTCCAGGAAAAATATCGGACGAGTATCATACATCTCTTCATAGCACGTTTTTATCAAATCAAGGTCTTTGGCATCTAAAGAATCTATTCGGTCATCCTCAAAATTGAAATATAATATTTCCTCTCTCTTATGCCCTTGCTCTATCAATTGTGCTATGCGTTGGAACATCAAGTAAGATTTGCCGGCATGCCTCAATCCAACAAACACATAATTAAGGCCGTCCACTAGTTCCACATTACGAGGAATGAGTTCTACTTGTGATACGTATGCTTGATATTCAGAGATAAGCAATTTTATTAAATCTTTTGTCATATCCTTTTCGTGCTAATACTAAAAACTATTGCAAAGATACTTTTTTATCGTTTATGAAAGATGCAATCGATATAAGATTATCGTCCATAAAAGATAAAATGTAAAAAAGGCTTTTATTGGGAGCATTGCTATTCACATAATGATTAGCAATGCACCCTCTTTTTTAGTAACACGAGGTGGGGAGAATATATCATTTCCAACGATTTCGGCTGAGAACCCGCTTGAATACAGCAGGTGCTCCTTCCAATGAGGCGAACAACAACATACATGAGCGGAATTTTATGACATCAGCTCCAAATATTTCATAAGGGCTTTTGTCACTATCAAGAACTGCCTGTGTTATTTCGCAGAGATTCTTTCCTAATATGGGATGTTCAAGAAACAATTTTGCTTGTTTCCTGTTAAGGATACCATAGAACCGCGACCGTTCTGACTTACCCAGCCCTTTCATTTGTGGAAATATCCACCACATCCAATGTGTCTTTTTCTTACCATTCTTTACCTCCTGAAGTGCTTGGGCATACGTTTGCTTGTGCGGCACGACATACCTGCTAACATAGTTATATTCCCATGTTTGCATCTCCTCTTCGGTTAAATGATCCAAGATAAGATCCGCTAATGGTATATGTCCAATATACCCGTATGTCAACCAGTATTCGGGATCGAGAGAGCTGTCAGGCAACATCCTAAGGTCTTTAATACAATCTTCTACTATTTGCTTCTTACGTTCTTCTGATTGTAAAACCATCATTACATTCTTATTATTAAGCAAACTGTAGAGGTCGTCACGGAGTTCTTGCTCTAATTCTTTTGAAATTGTTTTCATAGCTTGTAATATTTACTTTATGCCAACGTGAAAGATGGCGTTTAACGTTTTTCGCTGTTTTTCTTGTCCTTGCTGTTTTTTGACGCGGCAAAGATATGAACGTTTTACTTGATTAAAAAAGCCAACACTGCGGCTTGTATAAAACACCACTGTTAATGTACGAAATACACGTTAGCAACCTATATATACCTTAAGCAGCCCTTCAAACTCTTCAAAGTTAGTTTATATAATCATTTTCAGCATCTGTCCATACGCTTAGTCTGATTTTCTGATTGCAAGATGCTACGAGAGATATTGAATGACAGTAGCCACCAGACTTACCAAACGGTAAAGGGCACAAATATTCCACCCGAAGCCCTCATAAATTGGGCTTTGACCGGAATATTTGTACCCTTTGATTATTACAGCGGACAGCAATAAATATTTTACCACCCTATACCTACCCTATTTACGCCATTTATGCCAAGCGTTCTGAATAGATATAGAGCTATGCTGTTACAGCCTTACCATGCCGAACCCACCGAAATGTTACATACCTTGTTGTTTACATCTGCTTCAAACTGCACCTTGCCATAAACTGCGGCATAGGTATCGTCTTTTTTCACGCCATTGGCTTTCAGCACGTCGTTAACAGGCGCCCCAACCTCGAAGGTGGCAGTCCCTATTTTAACACCTACGCCAGGTGCTTGCACTGTGACATAACAAACCTTATTAGCCTCATCAGCCATGGCTGTCATCACCTCTTTACCTTTTAAGGTGAAGGTAGCCGTTGTGGTGGTTTCGTCCTCCATAGCGTTATACTCAGACTTCACAACCACCTTGTCGTACAACCCCTCAACACTTTTGGGCAGTTTGTTGATGTCAGCACCCAACGTTATTTTATCCACGCCTTTGTCCGTCATCACAAACTTGCTGGCAGACTGTGCTTCTACCTTTTTAGTAGCACCATTTGCGGCTGCAGGCACTACGCCTGCGTTGTATTCGTCCTTAGTTACAACCATTATTTTGGTAATTGTGGCAATCTTCTTCCAACTTTCAACAGGCGTAGTTTTACGCATACCCTTAACAGCCATGCGCAATGTCACATCAACCATGCCATCGCTCTTTCTGTAGTTACCCACTGTTTTAAGCACAAGGTTGTTATTAGCGTCTAAAAAATAAGCATAAACCGGATTTACCTCAGCAGAGGGTTTGGCTCTGAAATTCACCTGCAACACCCTATCAGCTTTAACATTAGCAATCACCCCATCGGCGAAGGTTATGCCCAAGCCTTCAGAGCTCTCAAACTTTATCGGTTTGCCCTCATAAGTGGCGCCCAACTCTTTAGCCTTTTTTTCGTATTCTTGCAGTTTAGCCTGGTACTTCTGGAACCCATCGCTCGATATATCATTCTTGGCGTATTTTTCCTCCAGATCTAATTCCAACTTTGCCATGTCGACATATACGTCCACCAAGTCGGCCAACACACCTTTATCATCAGCCACAGTTTCAGAAGCGTCTTGTGTTTTTGAGCCATTACCGCCACCACAAGACACAAAACTCACACTACACAGGGCCAATAACCCCATTGCTAAAAAAGTCTTCTTCATAATATGTTCTTTATAGTTCAAGAAATACCCATTCCTCGTTTTAACAGAAGAATGGAACAACGTTGCAAATATAATCACTTACACACAATAATCTGTTACAAACAGGAGCTTTTCTGCTAAATCAGTGCAACATTTATAAATGCCTTTTCTCTGGCATTGATTTGCTTTTCTCCCCCGTACCAAACGTTTCAGTCGCACTTTACAGCCTCCCCCACCCACTTTCAGACTTCTTTAATGCGTCCCCAATCAAATGACGCAACTCACAGATTTTCAGTATGCGCCGTGTATGGACATGGTATTTTTCAGCAGCCCCGTCCCGCAGGGAATTAAGGCAAAGGCTCACAGACAGGCGTGTAAATAGCGCTATCTGTGAGCCTTTATTTGGTGTATGGACATGGCGTTATCCCCGACACGGGGGCGCGTCGCCCGGTAATAGTTATTTCTTATAGCTCTTGTTCAGACCGGCAATCACATCTTCGGTAATGTCTACCGAGGGGTCTGAATACAATACATTATCGCCGCTCTTGCTGATGATAACCTTAAATCTGCCGTCTGAATTGTATGATTTCAAGAAAGTGTTCAAGTCCTCGCGCAACTTTTTCTGATAGTTCTGCGTGGCTTGAGCCATTTCGTTTTCTATCTTTTCTTGGAAAGCCTGCAAAGCCTGCTGCTGCTTTTGCAACTGGGCTTGTGCGCTTTCGGCCTGCTGCTGCGAGGTGAATGCGCCGCTCTGCATCTTTTTCTGGAAACTGGCTATTGCGTTTTGCAGAGCCTGTCCCTTGCTGTTCAGCTGTTCGCGATATTTCTTTTGCTTGTTCTCAAGTTCCTTTTGTCCGTCCTTGCAATATTCGCTTTTTGCTGCAAGCGTGTCAATATCTACCACTGCCACCGACGATGCCGCACCAGCATTGGTTGCAGCAGCCTTGGGCAGGCCATTAGGTTTTACTTGTGAGTCTTTTTTGTTGCATGCCACTAACGACAAGCCTGCTGCCACGAGCAGCATTGCGGCATTTGCTTTAATAACCATTCTGCACATTTTCTTTTACTCTTTTTCTGTTTTCTATTCTTGCAGCTGCATCTTGCGATTGCACACACCCAATGCCTCGTTGCCGCATGGCCTTGCTTTGGTCGACATGTGTCTTGACAAAGCCCTTGCCAAAGAAAAGGCGCACTGATAGTAATGCCATGCAAATAGCAACAATTAGCAATGTAATGATGAAATAATTCATATCTTTTTCTTACTTTTGCTTTGCGCTGTGCGCTAACTGCGCGCATGAGCGCGGGGCAAAGTTAGCACAAGCCCGCTGAAAGGCAAAATAAATTGGGCGCAAAAGTAGCTTTTTGTTATTGTCTGCACCCGTCCACGAGGAGGGTAGCCAAGTGCAACAGCCTCTACAACAGATTTATATCTACGTAAAATCACATAGTGAAATGAGCGAAAAATTGCAATTACAGCCAAGCATCGTATTCGACTGCTTTGCTGAGGTGAACAAAGTTCCACGTCCTTCGAAAAAGGAGGATAAGATGATCGCCTTCTTAAAGTCGTTTGGCGAGGGCCTCGGATTGGAAACCAAGGTAGATGAGACGGGCAACGTTTGCATTAGCAAGCCTGCCACACCTGGATATGAGGACCGCAAGACTATCATCTTGCAAAGCCACATGGACATGGTGTGCGAAAAGAATAAGGACGTGACATTCGACTTCGAAAACGATGCCATACAGACCTACGTTGACGGCGAATGGCTCAAAGCCAAAGGCACAACGCTTGGTGCCGACGATGGCATTGGCGTGGCCATGGAAATGGCCATACTGAAATCGAACGACATTGAGCACGGACCTATCGAGTGCGTATTTACGCGAGATGAGGAAACTGGCCTGACGGGTGCTGTAGGCATGAAGGGCGATTTTATGCATGGCGACTATCTTATCAACCTCGACTCTGAGGACGAGGGACAACTGTACGTGAGCTGTGCTGGTGGTGTAAGGACTACTGCCACATACGATTTCCCCACCTCGGAGGTGCCATCGGACTATTTCACTTTCCAAATAACCATCAAGGGTTTGACCGGCGGCCACTCGGGTGACGACATCAACAAGAAGAGGGCCAATGCCAACAAACTGCTTGTGCGCTTCTTGGTGAACGAAATGCAGAAGTTCGATTTGCGGCTGATTGACATTCAGAGCGGTGGTTTGCACAATGCCATTCCACGTGAGGGACACGCTGTGTGCGCGGTTCCGGCAACTGAAAAGCAAACACTCGAAGCCGACTTGAAAGCCTTTGAGGCTGCCGTGAAGGACGAATTTGCCACAACGGAGAAGAACGTGCACATTGCCATTGCCGAGCAGCCCTGCCAGAAAGTGGGCATGGAGCCTGCTGCCATGCGCCGCATGCTGTTGTCGCTCCACGCTGTGCACAACGGCGTCTATGCAATGAGCCAGGACATTGACTGGCTGGTCGAGACATCGTCGAACCTGGCAAGCATACGCAAGGAGGGCGACAAGGTGGTTGTTACAACAAGCCAGCGCAGCAGCGTGGCAAGTGCCTGTCAGAACATGGCAAGCATCATACGTGCTGCCTTTGAACTGGGCGGAGCCGATGTGCTGACCAATGAGGGTTATCCTGGCTGGAAATTGAACCCCAACAGCGACATTGTACGCATTGCCAAGGAAAGCTACGAGCGTCTGTTTGGCAAGGAACCCAAAATATTGGCTATTCACGCTGGTCTGGAGTGTGGTCTGTTCTCTGAAAAGTACCCCAAACTCGACATGGTAAGCTTTGGCCCGACGCTCCGCGGAGTGCACTCGCCTGACGAGCGCTTGCTTATTCCTACCGTACAAATGGTGTGGGACCACTTGCTTGACATACTGAAGCATGCGTAACCCGTCATTTCGACGGATTCAGATGGCGGCGGGTTAGCAGGTGCTGACAGGTTGCGCGGGCAGATGTGCCATATACTTGGCTCCGTGTGCAAAAGATTACTACACATGGCCAAGAGCGTTATGGCCATTCCCCGTTTTGCCATGTCACCCCGCTAACCCGCCTGTCTGTTAGCTTATATGCCGTTGTGTGAGGTATAAATTTGAATAATCAACACCCGTTAGTGGAATTTGGATTTACTTGTTAACTCGTCAACCAACTCCACCAACACAAAATAATCAAGAGTCTGTTTTATGCAAAAAGTGGTATTGCTGCTCATGTCCTTGTTGTTGGTCACATCATGCTTGAAAGATGATGATTACACCACCTCGGCCAACGACAAACTCACATTCAGCCGCGACACTGTGGCGGTTGACACCATTATTAGCGGCACACCGTCAAAGACCTATTCGTTGACCATTTACAATCAAGCCGACAAAGCCATACGTATACCCCAAATCATGCTTGGCAAGGGTGGCAGTTCGCCGTTCTATGTCAATGCTGATGGCACACAGTTAGTCAATGGCGTGGCCAACGACTTTGAAATAGCCCGCAAGGACAGCATGATTGTTTACGTAATGGCCAACATTCCCGCGTCTGATGCCGATGACGCGGTAGCGGTTGAGGACAAATTGTGTTTTCAAACGGAGTCGGGCCTCATGCAGGAGGTCGTGCTTACGGCTCAAGGGCAGAATGTCATAACGTTGAGCGGTATGCGCATCAGCCAGAACACCACGTTGGATGCCACAAAGCCTTACCGCGTTATGGACAGTCTGGTGGTGGAGAGGGGTGCAGAACTGACCTTGGCGGCAGGCACACGCTTTTTATTCCACAACAAGGCGGCCCTTATTGTGCATGGCACACTGCACATTGACGGTTCGAGGGAGAAGCCCGTAACACTACGTGGCGACAGACTTGACTTGATGTTCAAAAACCAGCCCTACGACCGCACACCGGGCTTGTGGGACGGCATTGTGCTAAAATCGCAATCGTATGGCAACACCATCAACTATGCCGACATACACAGCAGCACCAATGGCCTTTGTGCCGACTCGTCGGACATAAGTCGCTCAAAACTTAAGATGGAGAACAGCATCATTCACAACACGACCAACCATGCACTCAATCTGCGCATGGCGAATGTGTTTGTGGGCAACAGCCAGATAACGAATGCCGGCGGCGACTGTGTGCACGTGCGCGGTGGCGACGTGTCATTGGTGCATTGCACGGTAGGCAGGTTCTACGTGTTTACGGGAGGCTATGGCCACGCCTTGGATTTTGCCAACTTTGATGGCGATGTCCGCCTGCCGCTGCACAAATTGTATGTGGCTAACAGCATCGTTACCGGCTACCAAGATGATGAGATTATAGGCGGGCAAAACACCGATTTCGAGAACGACGCTTTTAATTATAACTTTGCTTACAGTCTGCTTGACACGCCGCAGCCCGAAAAGCCCGACGACAGAATTGAGAGTTGCCTGTGGGACACACGGTCGACAGACCAAACCGAAGCTGACAGCATCGTGCACGACAAAAACTTTACGCCTGCCTTTAATGTAGACCACTTGCTGTTCTACTTCACACTTTCGCCCTACTCGCCTGCCGTAGGCCAGGCCTCGCCAAGCATTTCACAACAGTATTATCCCTACGACAGAACAGGGGCACCAAGAACCGCACGCCCCGACATGGGCTGCTATAACCATGCCGAAACTACTGAGACGCCGAAGCTGACAACAACAGCAGCCCCGCACGTATCTTCCACCCATTGTGTACAATCCCTTAAGCCAACGCGTAAAGAATAAAGCATATGGCAACAAACGAAAAGACAAGCGGCAACCGCCGCCCTACATATAAGAAGAAAACCTCACCACAGACCGATGACTTCGGGCATCTGCAACCTCAGGCTGTTGAGCTTGAACAAGCTGTGCTCGGTGCCTTGATGATTGAAAAGGACGCCTACTTTCAAGTAAGTGAAATACTGCGCCCTGAAAGTTTCTACGACAACCGTCACCGCATTATTTATGAGGCCATACAGCGGCTTAACCTTGAGGAGAAGCCTGTCGACATTCTCACCGTTACCGAGGCGCTGCGCAGCACCAACCAGCTTGAAGAGGTGGGTGGCCCCTTTTACATCACCCAACTTAGCGGTTTGGTGGCCTCGTCGGCCCACATCGAATACCATGCACGCATCATAGCCCAAAAGGCTACGGCACGAGCGCTCATATCGTACACGAGCAACATTCAAACCAAGGCTTTTGACGCCACACAGGACATTGATGTGCTCATGCAAGAGGCCGAAGGCAAACTCTTTGAGCTGTCGCAGACCAACATGAAGAAGGACTATACGCAAATAGACCCTGTCATTAAGGAGGCCTACGAAATGCTGCAAAAGGCTGCTGCTCGAACCGATGGTATGAGCGGTATCCCGTCGGGATTTCATGCACTCGACAAAATTACTTCGGGTTGGCAGAACTCCGACTTGGTTATTCTTGCAGCACGTCCGGCCATGGGTAAGACGGCCTTTGCACTGAGCATGGCCAAGAACATTGCTGTGGACCAACAGGTGCCCGTGGCGTTGTTCTCTCTTGAAATGGCTAACGTGCAGTTGGTTAACCGTTTGATTGTAAACGTTTGCGAGATTAAAGGTGAAACCTTAAAGAGCGGACAACTGAAGCCGTATGAATGGAACCAGCTCGACTTCCGCATCAAGCAGCTGATGGGTGCCCCACTCTATGTGGACGACACGCCATCGCTCTCGGTGTTTGAATTACGAACAAAGGCACGACGCTTGGTAAGAGAGCACGGGGTTAAAGTGCTGATGATTGACTACTTGCAGCTGATGAATGCCTCGGGCATGGGCTTTGGCAGCCGCCAGGAGGAGGTGTCAACCATATCGCGCTCGCTTAAGGGGTTGGCCAAGGAACTTAACATACCAATACTTGCCCTGTCGCAGTTGAACCGTGGTGTTGAAAACCGTGAGGGGGGCGACAAACGTCCGCAACTGTCCGACTTGCGTGAGTCGGGAGCCATTGAGCAAGATGCCGATATGGTGTTGTTCATTCACCGACCCGAGTACTACAAGATTTACCAAGACGAGGCAGGACGCGACTTGCGTGGCAAGGCCGAAATCATTATAGCCAAGCACCGTAATGGTGCTGTTGGCAGCGTGCTGCTCAAGTTCCGCGGCGAATATGCCAGATTTCAAAATCCCGAGGAGGACGAAGTGGCTACAATGGATTCGGCCGCTACGGGCAGCAACGACCAACCTGGCACCGATGCTCTTGCTGCTACCCAGCCACCCGTCGACAACAATCCCTTCCCTCCCGAACCAGCGGGATTTCCACCATTGCCCGATTCATTTCCGCCTGCGCCTAACGATGCGCCACCATTCTAAGCACGAACACCGGCATTGGCATAAGGGGGGGCTAAAAATTCTGTCTTTAGAACCACTCAATAAATTAACCTATGTGGCGTGTCACAATTAGCTGCCACTATTTACAGACCATTCGCCTGCTAACAAGCAACTATCAATCATATATCATGAACAGAATAACAAAACTTATGCGCCAAGCCCAAACTCTGGTCGTTGGATTGCTGACTGCCGTATGTATGTTAGCTGCGTGCTCGCCAAAGCCACCTACCCCCGAAGAGTTGTATAAAGACGAAGCATCGGGCGTGGTGATGGTGCTCAACAAATTCTACTACAACGCTTCCATGCCGAATGGTGAGCATCTGTACTTTACGGGCATTGCCGAGGACGGCTCGCTCGAAGGACTGACCGACGATGTGAACGAAGTGCGCCGCAACTGCGGGTACCTGACGGGCACTGCCTTTTTTATTGACGACAAAGGCACCTTGCTCACCAACCGTCATGTGGCATCGCCCACCATTGACGAGGCACAAGTCAAGCAGTGCTTGATGAACATGATTGAATATGTCAAGGCACTGTACGAAGCCCGCATGAGTGAACTCACCTCACAATATAATGCGCTCGAAGCACAAAAGTCGGAGTGTGTCACAACCGACTATTGGGGCTACACGCAAATAGACCAAATGCGGGTCAGCCAAATAGAGAGCCAGCAGAATGCGCTGCAACAACAATTCAGCGAGCTTGCGCAGGAGCGCAGCAACCTTGACGCACAACTTGATGTGTCGAGCATCAGCATTCACCCCATCTGCCAAATGGGCATAGCCTACAACGACTCGTATGTTACAACCGAGGCCGACTTTCTGCAAAACAACCCTTGCAACACTTTGCGCATAGCGCAAGACAAAGATACTGACCTGGCTCTCATACAACTGCGCAGCGGACTGACGCCTAAAAAGTGCCACGTGTTTGCCGTTGATGGCAGCAGCACAAATGGCGGTTTCTGGAACCGGCTTTTTGGTAAGGACAAGGCGGCCTCGCCCACCAATCTTAAAATTGACCAACCGTTATACATGATTGGCTTCAATGCCGGCATTGTGTTGGCTAATACGCGCAAGGGCATCAAAGTGCAAATGACGAGCGGACGCATCACCCAAATGCCTGATGGCAACCGGCTGCTCTACAGCATTCCTACCATGCAAGGCTCAAGCGGCAGCCCTGTTGTGAACGAGTGGGGCGACCTTGTGGGTGTGAACTTTGCCAAGCTTAACGGCTCGGACAACTTCAACTTTGGCATTCCACTGCAAAAGGTGCGCAACTTTGTGGGAGAGTAAGCAAGGACATTCAAGCACAAAACGCAAGCACAAAATGCTGCCACTAAACGTTAGCATCAAGCGCAAGCACTAAACGCTACCACTAATCGCAAGCACAAAACGCTACCTCTAATGGGGGCGACGCGTCTCGCGTCGGGAAAAATGCAATACTTATATACTTAACAAAGGCTCACAGACAGCACTAATTACATAGCTGTCTGTGAGCCTTTGCCTTAAAGCCCGACGCGGGACGCGTCGCCCCCATTAGTGGTAGCGTTTAGTGATAGCGTTTAGTGCTTGAGTCCCTACGCATGTTTGCGTTTTGCCGGACAGCAATAAAACAAAAGCGAGCAGGCCAACTGAGGCATTACATATTCCTCAGTTGGCCTGCTTGCTTTTATAAATCGGCTCACAATTAGAGTGTCTAAGCATGTACATACCTGGCTCATAACGCGCCTAAGCATACAAGGTGCGCGGCGCACACGTCACACTTACTTGCCAATGCTCTGCACATTACGACGCACATTCTTGTTAATTTCGACAAACAGATAGTTGGGCTTGTTAGCCTGCACCTTATCCTTCACACGCATATACTCGCGAAGGGCATACTCTTTCGATTTTTCAAACGTCAGACGCGACATTTCGCCCTGCGACTTTGTGGTGCGTGTAGAGTCAAGTTTCTCGTCGGGGAAATAGTCGTCAAGGTCTACATCACCAATCATTGTTGTTTCAAGAAATGTGAGGTTCTTCTTGGCAGAGTCAGTATAATATCCCACAAACATGTGGCCGGGCATTTGCACCAGTACCGGCGTTATGTTGATGGCACGCAGCAATGAGGCAAATAGCACACTACCGTCCACACAGTTTATTTGCGACGAGTTCAACGCGTCTTCAAACGTGCGCACACGCTGTGCGTATACCACATTGCTCGACAGACTTGAGTACGACACCGAGCTATACTTGAAATTGCGCTTTTGCAGTACATACCACAGGGCATACACTTGCTTGTCCACCATTTCGGGCGTACTCTGGTAGCCCAAAAAGCGGCGTACGATGCGGGTGTTGAGCGCCTCACGCAGCACTTTGTCAATAAGCGGGTTTTCCTCATTAACGTAGGCTGCGTAAAACAAACGTGTGCTCACATAACGCGTGCGGCCGTCGGGCAACTGCTTGTTAAACCCTAACAGGCACTCGTTGATGCTCCGCACCGAAAACGTGCGCACCTTCTGCCCCAGGTCCTTGCCATCTACCTCCACATTGGCCACCACACTGATAGGTTCGGCCTGCTCGTTGTCGCGCAAAGCATTGTAACGCCACAATATGTCGGGATAGATGATGTATTCGGTATGCTCCTTGGGCAAAACAAATGTTGACACCGAGCGGGCGTAGAACGGTGTCTCGGCCAGTTCGATACGCACCACCGTGTTGGCGTGTCCGCTCTTCAGTTTGATGGCCACACACGATTTGGGATTGCCCACATACTCTCCGCTCATGGGCGGAATAACCTGGGTGTTGGTTGTAGCTACCGACAATATGGCAGACGGAAAGAGGTTGCCTCCAAGCTGGTCTACCAATTCGTAGTCGTCGGCAAACGGGCGCTTCATCACCACATAAGTTATGCCACCCACCAGCATGGTCAAGCTGAGCACTACTGCCGTTATGCGCCACAGCAATTTGCGTCTTTGTATTCTAATTTCCAAAGCTGTCATAGTACAACACAATTATACTTACCTAAAAGGCTTGTACCGAATACAAGTAGAGCACCGCAGCCGGAATGGCTAACAACGCGGAGTCGAAACGGTCGAGCATGCCGCCATGCCCTGGCAGCACGTGGCCACTGTCCTTTATGCCGAGCTGGCGCTTGAACAAACTCTCTACCAGGTCGCCCCATGTACCAAACACACAGACTACCGCACCAAGACCAAGCCATTGCGGCAAGGTGAGCAACGTGGGGTTGAAGTGCCACAGCACAGCGGCCACCACCAAGCACAGCACGCCACCGCCAATGCTGCCCACCCACGACTTGTTGGGCGATATGCGCTCAAACAATTTGGCTGGGAAATATTTGTGCAGCAACGAACCGCAGCAATAAGCCCCCGTGTCGCTCGTCCACAAAAACAGGAACACGCTCAGCGGATAAATTGGTTCAAAGGCCGTCTTGTTGGTCATGGGGTCGTACTGGAAGGCGAGCACATTGAGCAAGCTGAAAGCCAAGGCCACATAAATTTGCGACGCAAAGGCATAAGCCCAATTCTTGAGCGGGTCGGCCTTCTGCAAGTAGAGTTCGCTCACCAGCATATAAATGATTGACACTAAATAAGGGATAAACGCACGCGAAGGCACGAGGTCGGCACAAAAGCCGCCGAAGGCTACGAACAAATACACCGCAGCTACCGTATTTATCAACTTGTTGACCGAGGCCCCCGCATAGCTGTTCACATTATGCGAAAACTCCCAAGTGGTCAATCCCGTCACCACTGCAAACAGCAGCGTGAACGTCATAGGCGAAAAAAGCGTGCCGCCCACAAGCACGGCCACAAAGACCGCACCTGTGAGTGCACGCACAATCAGGTTATTCATTGTTGTTATTGTCAGATGAAGTTTTATCTGTATCTTGCTGTTTACCCAAGCCGGCAGGCACAGGTGGCGGCACACAACCAGCAACTGCCGGTTCGTTGTCACATTCCTTTTCAGCAGTCGGTGCCTCCTCGCCGGCAGCAGCCTGCTTGTCAGCCTCCAACTTCTTGCCACGCTCTTCGGCCAGTTTGAGTGCCTCTTCTTCCATCAACACATCGGCGCGGCTCTTCCACGGGCGCGGGCCGAATATGTGTTCAACGTCCTCGGTAAATATCACCTCGCGCTCAACCAGCAAGTCGGCCAGTTGGTTGTGCTTGTTAGCATTTTCTTCCAACAGTTTTTTGGCACGTTCATACTGTTCGGCAATCAGGCGCTGCACCTCGGCATCAATCAGTTCGGAGGTGCGTTCAGAGTAGGGCTTTGTAAAGTTGTACTCATTCTGCGCATTATAGTAGCACACATTCGACAGTTTGTCACTCATGCCCAAGTAGGCCACCATACCATATATGCGTTTGGTCACACGTTCAAGGTCGTTAAGCGCACCGCTCGATATATGGCCTACAAACAGCTCCTCGGCAGCACGTCCGCCAAGCAGCGAGCACACCTCGTCAAGCATTTGCTCGCGTGTGGTGATAGTGCGCTCCTCAGGCAGATACCATGCGGCACCAAGAGCCTGCCCACGCGGCACAATCGTTACCTTTACCAGTGGGTTGGCATATTGCAGCAACCACGACACCGAAGCATGACCAGCCTCGTGTATGGCTATTGAGCGTTTCTCGTCCTCGGTCATCACCTTCGACGTCTTTTCCAAACCACCGATTATGCGGTCAACAGCATCAAGGAAATCCTGCTTGCCCACCTCCTTGCGGTTGTGGCGTGCAGCTATCAAGGCCGCCTCGTTGCACACATTGGCAATGTCGGCGCCCGAAAATCCTGGGGTCTGACGTGCAAGCATCTCAATATCCACCGTATCGTCGAGTTTGAGAGGCTTCATGTGCACCTTGAATATGGCCACACGTTCAGAGAGTTCGGGCAAATCTACATGTATTTGTCGGTCAAAACGTCCGGCACGCAGCAGCGCAGAGTCGAGTATTTCCACGCGGTTGGTGGCAGCCAGCACAATCACACCCGTATTGGTGCCAAAGCCGTCCATTTCGGTGAGCAACTGGTTCAGAGTGTTTTCGCGCTCATCATTACCACCCATCGTAGGATTTTTGCCACGGGCACGACCTATGGCATCGATCTCATCAATAAATATGATGCAAGGAGCCTTTTCCTTGGCCTGCTGAAACAGGTCACGCACACGACTGGCGCCCACGCCCACAAACATCTCAACAAAGTCGGAGCCGGCCATCGAGAAGAAAGGCACCTCTGCCTCACCGGCCACAGCCTTTGCCAACAGCGTTTTACCTGTGCCCGGAGGGCCAACGAGTAATGCGCCCTTGGGTATCTTGCCACCGAGTTCGGTGTATTTCTTCGGGTTCTTCAAGAAGTCCACAATCTCGCGAATTTCCTGTTTGGCGCCTTCTTGTCCAGCCACATCCTTAAATGTGATGTTCGTCGTATTCTTGCCATTCTTCTCAAACAAGCGTGCCTTGCTCTTGCCCACGGTGAAGATGCTGCCCATGCCGGCACCACCGCCACCCATGCGGCGCATCAAAAAGAAATAGAGGAACACCAGCAGCAATAAGGGGTATATGCTGCTGAACAAGTTTGAAAAGAAATTGCTACTCTCCTCATAGCGCACCCCACCCTTGTAGTTATTGTCAAGGAAGGTGCCCACTGCATCGATATTAGGATATTTGGCCGACACGGTAGGAGCCGTGCCCGTCTTGTCGCTGCCCATGTTGAACACATCGCGTATGTGTTCGGGGCGCACCACAAAGCGCACGTTGCCATCGGTCTTGTTCACCACCACCTCGCGCGCATAACCTTGTTTTACATACGTGCGGAAAGCCGTGTAGTCCACTTCCTTGTCTACACCGCCAGCCTGGTTGTTGCCACTGTTAGTGTACAGCATTATGCCCAACGATATGATGGCAAGGACGTAGAACCATGTTAGCGTAACAAATGGTCGCCGACGCCTGCCCGGTTTTTTGCCTCCGGGTTGTGGCGATGGCGTACTTGGTATTTGAGCCATTTTGTTTTCTGTTGTAATTTAAGTATAACGTGTTACGAGAGTCAGTCCAAATCTGCCACCTGTGTCAGTTCGGCATCGTCCCAAAGATTTTCCAAATCATAGTGTTCGCGCGCCTCGGGCAGGAATATATGCACCATCACCGTGCCATAGTCCATAGCCACCCACTCACCATTTTCGCGTCCGGCAATAGCCGCAGGCTTCTCGCGCAGATGTTTGCCTGTAAATTCCTCCACCGAGTCGGTTATGGCGTCCACCTGTTGTGGCGAGCCGGCAGTACATATAACAAAGTAGCTGCAAGGTGCTGTAATAATGTTACTCAAATTGGCTGTTACAATGCTGCGGCCTTTTTTCTCCTGAATGCCGTCAATGATTGTATTTACTAACTGTTGTGTTTCTTCCATGCGTTATTTATCTGTTTGTTTTTGGTGCAAAGATAGTGCAAACTGAGCGCAGAAAGTCAAGCTTGCTTGAACTTTATGCCGAGGTGCAGCCTATCTTATTAAAAGATAGTGCAAGGTGAGAGCAAAGATGCAAGTTTACTTGCAATATTTGCCGAACCGCACCCTATCTTCTGCAAAGATAGTGCAAACTGAGCGCAGAAAGTCAAGCTTGCTTGAACTTTATGCCGAGGTGCAGCCTATCTTCTGCAAAGATAGTGCAAGGTGAGAGCAAAGATGCAAGTTCACTTGCAATCTTTGCCGAACCGCAGCCTATCTTCTGCAAAGATAGTGCAAACTGAGCGAATAAAGTCAAGTTCACTTGCAATCTTTGCCGAACCGCAGCCTATCTTCTAACAAAGATTATGCCAAAAGCGCTTGCAGTCACAAAGGCACGGCCCATTTCAACACATTATTCCACATTTATAAGGATTGTGTACCTGACACATGCCACGTAACTTTGCACCCATAAAACAATACAACACAAGCAACTATGCTATTTTTACCACTTCTGCTATCGGCAGCACCCGTTTGTGCCGACACCACCAAGCATTTTGACATCGAAGAGGCCGTAGTAGTAGCCTCACCCAAAGAAACCCGCCAACTGCGCCAGCAACCGCTCAGCGTCAGTTTGTTCGACGCAGGCACGCTCAACAACCGCAAGGCCGGTGCACTGAAAAACCTCTCGGCCTATGCGCCCAACTTCTACATGCCACAATACGGCAGCCGCCTCACTTCGGCCTGCTACATTCGTGGCATTGGCAGCCGCATCAACACTCCCGCAGTAGGGCTGTATGTTGACAACGTGCCCTACGTCGACAAGTCGAGCTACGATTTCTCATTTCAAGGCATCGAACGTGTCGACATCATGCGCGGCCCGCAAGGCACACTCTATGGCCGCAACACCATGGGCGGACTGGTGCGCGTGTTTACAGCCGACCCCATCACCCACCACGGCACCGACGTGTCGGCTGGCATTGGCACGGGGTGGCAGCAGCGTGCCATGCAGCGCCATGCAGCCTTCACCACTTATCTGCACCCGGCCAACCGCATGGGCCTCAGCATAGGCGGCTATTACGAGGGCGAAGACGGCTACTTCAAAAATCAGGCCACTGGCAAAAAGCAAGATGCAAGCGAGGCCGGCGGTGCACGTCTGCGCTGGTCGTGGCGCCCTACCGATGTGGTAAAGATTGACTGGACCGCCTCATACGAGCACAGCAACGAAAAGGCTTGCCCCTACTATCTGTTAGGCAACACAAGCGACTTTGCCCAAGGCTACAACACTGCGGCCAACGGCGCCGCCATCGGCACACTCGAGCAGAACCGCCCAAGCACCTACCGCCGCGGCGTGTTCAACACCGGTATTGGCGTGGAGCACCGTCTGTCAAAGTTCACTTTGAGCAGCATCACAGCCTACCAGCGACTCGACGACCGCTTGTTTATGGACCAAGACTTTACACGTCAAGACATCTTCTCGCTTTGTCAAAAGCAGCACGCCAACACCGTGTCGGAGGAGATTGCACTGAAAAGTCCCGCCAGCAATAGTCGCTGGACATGGACCACAGGCGCATTTGGCATGTACCAGTCATTGCGCACCGACTGCCCCGTCACATTCTACGGCGAGGGCGTTGACTACCTCAACACGCAAATTGGCGCCAACCTGCCCACACGACCGGCCATCAGCATAGCCTTCACAGGCAACGACATACCATTTGCCGCACGGCTCAAAACGCCTTCGGTCAATGCGGCTTTATTCCACCAGAGCACGGTCAAGCTGGTTGGCGGACTGAGCATGACGCTTGGCTTGCGCCTTGACTACGACTACCGCAAACTCGACATGACGTCGGGCACCGAGGGCAACGGCACCATTCCCTACCACTTTGGCATGAGCATGGGCCCTACCATGCAGTTTGCCACCGACCTCGAGGCCGATGCCTCGCTTAACAGTTCGCTGAGCCACCACAGCTGGCAGGTGTTGCCCAAGGGTGCACTCAACTATGCACTGCCGCGCGGACTTGGCAACATTTACGTGAGTGTGGCCAAAGGTTACCGTGCCGGAGGCTACAACATACAGTCTTACTCCGACCTGTCGCAACAGTTGTTGCGCCGACAAATGATGCTGGGTGTACGCCAATACAGCGAGCAGGCCATACGCCAAAATCCGCACATGCCCGATGCCAAAAAGGACGAGATCATTGCGTACATGACGGGGGCGCTCGACCGCGTCACGCCACAAGCCCCCGATGCCAGCACGCTCTACTACAAGCCTGAGTACACCTGGAGCTACGAAGCAGGCATTCACCACAACCTGGCCGACAAAATGCTGCAACTCGACCTGGCCGTGTTCTGCATGAAAACACGCGACCAGCAAATAGCCCGCTTTGCCCAAAGCGGCATGGGACGCGTCATGGTCAACGCCGGACGCAGCCGCAGCACAGGCGTTGAGGTAGGATTGCGCTCACAACTGGCCCACGACCGCCTCACGCTCACTGCTAACTATGGCTATACACACGCCAAGTTCACCCGTTACGACCTTGGCACATCAGCCAGCGGCGCAAGAGTTGACTACACGGGCAACCGTGTGCCCTTTGTGCCTCAGCACACCTTCAGCGCATCGGCCGATGCCGAACTGCCCGTGTCGCCCGACAACTTTGTACGCACATTTGCCTTTGGCGCCGATGTCAAGGGAGCCGGCAGCATCATGTGGGACGAGGCCAACGCCTTCGGACAAAAGTTTTATGCCACACTCGGCGCACACGTCGGCGCCACGCTGGCCGGCAATGTGCAGCTTAACCTTTGGGCACGCAACCTTACCGGCACACGCTATGCCACTTTTGCCTTCGACAGCATGGGCCACCGCTTTGCCCAATATGCCGCACCGCGCTCATTTGGGTTGGACGTAAAGTGGCACTTCTAAAACGCGTTGGTGGGGGGCTTGGTTAACGGGGTAACCCGTCAACATGCCCCTCCCACCATCTGCTGCAACTGCAACATTGCAAGTATCATGCGCCATGCCAAGCCTCAAGCATATAAAATGTTTGAGGCTTGGCTTTTTTGTACACACAATTTGACTATATTTGCACTCATAAACAAATAACGACCCTTTACACACATCAACTATGAAAAGATTACTGAGCATCATGCTGCTTGCAGCCGCCACCACCCTGACGGCACAAGCCGACAAAGAAATTAAACGCCCCGACAGCTACAACTACAGCCGGGGGGTCGAAGCATACGACAACGATAACCCCAGCGAGGCCATCGACTACTTTAACCGTGAAGTTGCAGTCAACAAAAAAAATGGCTATGCCTACATGTACCTGGCAGACATTTACCGCCAGCAAGAAGAACCCGGCAAGGCCATCGATGCCGCCAACCTGGCCATAAAGTACATGCCTGCCAAAGACAAAGAATTCACCACTGTGAGCTACACCATCAGAGCACAAATTCAATGTCTGCTCAAAGACACTGTGGCAGCCCTGTCCGATTACGCATCGGCCATCAAGGCCTCACCCGATGAACAGCGCCCCTACGAGGAACGCGCGCAACTTTACTATGAGATGGAACGCTACGACGAGGCCGATGCCGACTACCGCAAAGTCATCAAAATTGCATCAGGCGATGCCACAGGCTACATGGGCTTGGGGCGTAACCTGAGTGCGCAAAAGCAATGGACCGAGGCCATCAAGCAGTTCACCTACGCCGCCAGTTTGGGCTCAGACAACGCTTATCCCTACGCATTTCGTGCTGAGGCTTACAAGGAACTTGGCGAATGGGACAAATCTGCCGACGACATCATCTCCGCTTTGGGCATTGAGTTCAACACCAAAGCCGTATCGTTGCTCAGCGACATAAAGGAACCCATGCTCTCTATCTTATTGGCAAAAATGAAAATACAAATGGCCAAGTCGCCAAACAGCATAGACTGGCCTTTCTACTTAGCCGCCACCTACGAACAAAGCGAGCAGTACGCCAAGGCCATCAGCTACTACAAAATTTTACAAGACAAGGACGCTTCGCTCAACCTTGGCCAAGGCATTGCACGCTGCTACCAAAAGATGGGCGACTATCAAAATGCGCTCATTGCCATCAATAAGGCCTGCGACACCGACTCGGTAGATACCGATGTGCTCGGAATGCGGGCCGACATATTGTACAACCTCAACCGTCCGCAAGAGTCCATACAGCAGTATGACGAAATAATTAAAATGGAGCCCGACAATATGGGTTACTACTACGCACGTGCATGGACCAAATTGATATTGCGCGACTTTGAGGGAGCTGTCGAAGATGCTACCATGTGCATGGCCGCAGGTGGCAACGTGCTTGCTCCCGCCTACAACCTGCGCGGATTGTGCTATAAGGCACTTAACAACAACGACAAGGCGCGCCCCGACCTTGAAAAGGCCATCGCACTCGAACCCACACCGGCCGACTATAGTTGCAGCCAATATGCCTACCTGGCACTCGGACAAAGGGACAAAGCCATAGAAGTGATGGACACCATTCTGAACCGCGACAACAGCAGCGGCAACAACTACGATGCGGCTTGCCTGTATTCTCTCATGAACAACACGGACAAGGCTTTGAACTACTTTAAGACGGCACTCGAAAAGGGCTATGTCAACTTTGCACACATCGGTCTTGACCACGACCTTGACAACATACGCCAACTTCCCCAATTCAAGTCGCTTGTCAGCACCTACAAGCAAAAGCTTGAGCAGTCGCTCACACCGGCCGACACCGTGGTGGCTGTACACCCCAGTGCTGGCAACACGGTAACTACCGAGGTGCCATTTACCAAGGAGTATGGCGTGTGCACCATCAAATGCAAAATCAACAACCTGCCGCTCTCGTTCGTGTTCGACACCGGGGCTGCCACGGTATCACTGTCAATGGTTGAGGCCACCTTTATGATGAAGAACGGCTAACTGAGCAAAAGCGACGTGGTGGGCAGCCAATACTTTCAAGATGCCAACGGCAACATCAACGAGGGTACCATCATCAACCTGCGCCACGTAGACTTTGGCGGTCTTAAACTCGAAAACGTGCGTGCTTCGGTGGTGCGCAACCAGCGTGCCCCGCTCCTCCTCGGTCAGTCGGTGCTCGGTCGCCTTGGCAAAATCGAAATTGACAACTCCCGCAAAGTGCTGACTATCACAAGCAAGCAATAAGCGCTTGTTGGAGTTACAACTAAATACTTCAATGAGTATTGAATAAAACGACAATAGAGACAACCATGAACGGCATTGTCTCTATTGTCGTTTATACCTCTGATACTAATACGGATTAGCAGACTACCGACTTCATCACTTTTTTGTGCCATCACATAGCGCATATTGAAAATCAGTGAGTTGCGTTATTTGATTGGGTGGCGCATTGACGAAGTCTGAAAAAACGCTACCACCAAGCGCAAGCACAAAACGCAAGCACCAAACGCAAGCACAAAACGCAAACACTAAACTCAAGCACCAAACGCTACCACTAATGGGGGCGACGCGTCC
>UMLA01036427.1_pt1 | contig 27301 bp, 24 predicted proteins | sample 1966431 | NCBI WGS metagenome assembly UMLA01 (sample SAMEA4836190, study PRJEB28245) | human gut metagenome | biome: gut microbiome; material: fecal sample | place: Denmark | collected 2008 | reverse complement strand
GTTAAAAAACGAAGTTTCAGGTTAAGTTGGGGTAGTTCAAGTTCAAAATGGGGGCTGGCGGTGCAGCGCTTGCAACGGTGATGGGCTACGTCTTAAGCGACGCTTTGCTGATTTATTATATTTTAAAAAAATCGACGAAACTGACGGTATCCGTCAGGCACGTCAAAATCAAACGTCAGCTTGCGACAAGCGTCTTTTTGATCGGGATTCCGGCATCGCTGACGAACTTGATGCAAAGCTACAACATGACAATCATCAATCGCTACTTGATTGATTACGGTTCAAAGGCCGTAGCGGCAATGGGGATTGCGATCAAGGTCAATATGATCATTATGATGATCATGGTCGGTTTTGCTTTTGGCGCGCAGCCTCTGATCGGGTATTCGTATGGCGCCAAAGACAACAAACGCCTTCAAAAGATCATTCGCTTCGATCTGTTGGTCGAAGTCGGCTTCTCAGCGCTTGCCGCTGTTTTTATCATCATTTTTGCACCGCAGTTGATAGGCATGTTCATGAATGATGCGTCAGTTGTCTCGTACGGGACGGGGATGCTGCGCTGGTTTACTTTGACGACGCCGTTCTGCGGCATCGTGCTTGTCCTGACCACGTGCTTCATTGCCATGGGCAAGGCTGTTCCTTCGTTTGTGCTGTCCATCAGCAGACAGGGCGTGATTTTTACCGTCGTAATCTTGATTACGGCCGCATGCTTTGGTTATGACGGAATCATTTGCGCACAGCCCGTTGCTGACTTTTTGACTGCCGTAGTCGGAATCTTCATGTATGCCGCAGCCAGGAAGAGCGATCAAACTTTGAGAAGGGAAGATTGATTTGAGAGACCGCAGAACCGTTGTGTTCGAGCATTTCGCCCGGAATTTTGACGGATGCGGCACGGCGCTTGGTTCGACGTTGATGGCGATTGCGCAAGAAAGCAGCGGTTCGGTTGATGAATCGACCAGATCGGGGACTTTTTGATTTTGACGATTCTGATGATTGCAGCAGAGGCGATTTTGCTTCCGCACGTCAGAGGAAAGGAAAAATATGAGAAAAATTGATTTTAAAAATCTATTGCTTGGAATTCTTCTGTTCTGTGCCGCACTCGCAATCGGAATCCTGCTGATTTTCAGACTGACGCATCGAGGCCACATCGGCATCGGTCCCGTAAGATTCGGCAAGCTTTTCATCATCATGTGCGCATTGCTGTCTGGTTCGATTTATTTTTTCAAAAGAATGTAAATTAAGGCCTCGTCCGATTTCAGTTGGGCGAGGCCTTTTTGATTAATGGGAATTCAATTTTGCTGCAGGCTAGTTTCCGGTTTTAACCATTGCACCGTGTTCGTCTTTTTGGACTTCCATATCGTGGATGCTGATGTAGCCGGCCTTTTGCAACATTCCGTCCTGAACGTCGTCTCCAAGCATATAGGTGATGAACTTGGAAGCTTCGCCGCGCGACATCCCGCGCGTATACATGTGTTCGTAGGCCCAGATTTTCCACGAATTGTCCTTGACGTGTTCCGCAGTCGGCGTCACGTTGTCGATTTTGATTTTCTTGAGTTTTGGCTTGCTGTCTTTCAGATAAGGAAATGCAAGGTAGCCGATCGCTCCGGGAGTTTTTGCGACATACTCTTCCAAATGCTTGTTTGACGACAATTCTTCTGCGGCCGCAATCGGCGTTTTGCCCATGACGTTCAATTCAAATGCCTTTCTGGAGCCGCTTCCGTCCGCACGACTGACGATGGTGATTTTTTGGTTTTTTCCGCCGACTTGTTTCCAGTTGGTGATTTTGCCTGAGAAAATGTCTTTAAGCTGCGAAGCTGAAAGATTGTTGACCTTGAGTTTTTGATTGGCGACAACAGCGATGCCAACGACTGCTACCTTGTAGTCGCTCAAGTGGTCGCGATTGACGATGTTTTGTTGTGCGGCAAAAAAATCGCTCGTGCCGATTTCGACTTTGCCCTGATCAACCTGATTTAGGCCTGCCTGCGAACCTCCGCCCAAAACGTTGACTTTGACGGACGGATTGAACTGCGCATAGCTTTTAACGGCCTGTTTGACAAGCGGTTCAAAGGCCGTCGAACCCGCAACGGTGATTTCGGCTTTTTTAGCTGACGTTGAACTTTTGGTTTGTATTTTGGAATCTGCATTTTTCGCACAGCCTGCGCAGGCAAGAAGCATGCATATGGCGAGAAATACAGTCATGAGACGCTTTTTCATATTGATCGCTCCTTTGTTTTCACTTAAAAGATAACGTACCAATGTAAAGGGCAATGACGTATTTATGTAAAGGTCACGTAAAGGTGTTTGTCAATGCTCGTTTCACGTATCCAAAATGAAGAAATGCCGGACAAAGTCAGTCGACTTGCGACATCCTTCGTTCGGCATTTCGTTTGATTCAAGAGGGAAACGGAATTTTTTTCCGAAGCCTCTTTTTTTATTATTTCTTCTTAAGTTTTTCCAACAGATTCTTCTTAAACTTGATCGCCAGATCGTCGTTCGTGTTCAGCTTGTCAATCTTCTTTGGCGCAATTGCGTTCATCAGCCCCTCTGAAAGAGAAGCCGCATAATCGCCGTCCGAGAAGATGAAGACCGGGAAGTAGTAGGATTCAAAGACGATTTGCAATCTTTTGGCAGGGAAGTTGGTTTTGAGCGCCTTGATCGTATTTCTTGAAGATCCGAAAACGATTGAATACGGAACGAGCTGCTCATGAAGAATTTTGTCTTTGACCGGCTCAAGATTCATGCGGCGAATGTCTTCGAACGTCTTTTTCAGGCACAAGAGGCGATAGCGCGTGGCAATTCCGCTTGCGGTGTAGGTTTCGCGATTGCGATAAAGCCTGGAAAGCAAAAAGCCGCAGAAGATGATCAGAATCACCAGCAAAATTGCGATCGCAGGCTTATCCAGGAACATACAGATGCAAGCGACCGCAAACGGAATGTTGGCGATGCACCAGATGATTGCGATGCGAGTGCGTTTTTCGCCTTGTTGGTCGTAATACCCTGTATTTTTCGCACGTTTGAGGATGTTTTCCGCCCATTTGTCAAATGCAGAGGACAACCGCAGACGCTGCTTGTCGTTTTGAGAAAAAGATTCAAGATCTTTCAGCGTGAATCGGCCTTTTTTGCCAACGCGCCCGAACAGCATTTTCAGCAGCTCATTTCCGTGCAGGATGCTTTTATCGATCAGCTTAACGTAGAAATCGTTTTTAGAGTTCGGGACGGTTTCGATCGTCACCTTTTTTTCGAAGGCAAGCTCAAGCAGGTATGCCGCAAATGCGCGTGGCGTCGGTTTGTCGTTTGTCAGGATGACTTCGACAAATTCCGCAGGATACTTCGGGAGATCATACGAGTATTCAAGATCCGGCATGGCAATTTTTTGCTTGATCGGGTGTTTGATCAGGTAAATGAACCATAAGAAGATGCTCAAGATGACCGCTCCGAGCCAGACAAAGCGAATCAGACGATAGGTATTCTGTTTCTTTTCGCGTTTTTGGACCGATTTTTCAAGTTTTTTATCTTCAATTGCTTCAATGTGTTCTTTTGAGTGCTGTTTGACGATTTTTTTATTTTTTGACGTAACTGTTTCGGGAAACAGCAGGTGACATCTTAAACTTTGGTGTGCGGGGTTTTGTTTGAGCGAAACATCGACTTTGCCCTTGCTGAAGCTGACGTTTGTTTTGGCCGTGTCAAGATTTCCGTGATTCCAAATACGCAAAAATCTGACGTTTTTTTGCGGCAAAACAAAGTGAATGCCGACGTTTCGCTGCGGAACTGTCAAATTGTTGCTGATCACGCGCCAGTTGACTTCGGCACAATCTTTGTAATTCGTGACGAAACCGCGCAGCTTGTATACGTACGTGAATTTCAGCGGATCGGTACCGTAGTTTCCGTAGGTGGTGATTTCGCTGTTCTTCTTGGTCTGCTTTGTTTCAAACGTGTTCTTCTTATGAGAAGTTCCCTGTTTTAACCGAATTTTCTTTGATCCGGAGACGACGGAAACGCTGACCGCATAAACGTCGTCGATTCCGCTGATGCTTTGAGGAAGCGTCAGTTGATGGGCTTTTTTAGAGAGGTTGTATGTAATTTCATGAGTAACTTTTGCATCACCGTTTTTCAAGATGTTGACGGTGACGTCGTATTTGCCAATGTCATCTTTGGCTGAAGCATGAGCAACGGCCGGCACGAGGAAGAAAAAGGCTGCAAAAAACAGGCAAAAAAGCCAGGTTAGTTTCTTTCGTTTCATGAGAATCGCTCCTTCTTAGTCGTATTTTGCCATATTTTTGTTATCATTTTGGGCGTGCAGTGTGAATTTTTTGAAAAATGCAGTAAAATAGGCTGCTTGGGAATTTTAAGAAAAAGATCAAATTATTTTTCTGAAAAATGCCAAGAGGGTTTGACTAGTTGCAAAAAAGAGTTTAAAATTTAAATGTAAGCGTTAACAAAAGCAAAATAAGGCGGTGTTATTATGAAAATTAAAGCAGCAGTGGTAAAGGAAGTCGGAGCACCTTTTGAAATCAAAGATGACGTTGAGCTCCATGACGTTGGTCCGACGGATTTGCAGATCCATATGGTTGCCTCTGGAATCTGTCATTCGGATGAAGCCATTCGTCGCGGGGATGCATCCCTTGGCTATCCGGTTATTTTGGGTCACGAAGGTTCAGGAATTGTCGAAAAGGTCGGAAGCGAAGTCAAAAACTTCAAGCCGGGCGATCATGTGATTTTGTCGTTTTACTCTGACGGGACATGCGACAACTGTTTGAAAGGCGTGCCGACGCAATGTCGCAGCTATGCAAAATATAACCTTTCAGGCGTCAGAGCCGATGGCGACGATCACTTTACTGAAAACGGCAAACATGTTTCCGACATGTTCAATCAGTCGTCATTTACGACAACGACCGTCGTTGATCAGCGCAATGCCGTAAAAGTTGATTCAAAGCTTGATTTGCGCAAGCTCGGTCCGCTTGGATGCGGATACGTGACCGGTTCCGGCACCGTATTCAATACGCTCAAGCCAAAGCCGGGCGATACGATTGCCGTCTTCGGGACGGGGGCCGTTGGTCTTGCAGCCATGATGGCCGGCAGAATTTCCGGATGCATCAAGGTGATTGCGGTCGACATCGTTCCTGAAAGGCTTGAACTTGCCAAAGAGCTTGGCGCAACGCATGCGATCAACAGCAAGGAAGAAGATCCGGTTGAAAAGATCAAGGAGCTTACCGGCGGTTACGGCGTCGACTGGACCGTTGATACGACAGGGCTTTCGTCCGTCATCATGAACAGCGTTGCAGCGCTTGCTCAAGGCGGGACATGTGCTGCGATTGCCGTAACTCCTCATCTGATCGAACTTTCGACATGGAACGATCTGTGCGTTGACGACAAGAAGATCGTCGGTGTCAACATGGGCGATTCGATTCCTCAGATCGACATTCCAAGGCTGATCGAGTTTTACAAGCTCGGTTGGTTCGATTTCGACAAGACTGAAAAGTTCTATGACTTTGAGGAAATCAATCAGGCCAATGCCGATTCCGTTTCCGGCAAGACGATTAAGCCGGTTTTGATTATTGACAAGGATTATCGTCCGTAAATAACCAATTTAATTATGTCCGGCCGGAAAGAGGCCGCAAAAGATGAAGTGCCGAACAAAGGAGGTCGCAGGTCGACTGATTCTGTCCGGCATTTTTTTCAATTCCTATACGTGGGAACTGACTGTTTTTGCCAAATGCAGCGCTGCGAATCGCCTGCTCAATCCGGCGCCAGGGCGAAATTACGGGCAAAAAGCTGATTTCTGAGATTTGCCCGTAAATGTCAGCCTCAGATTACGGACAAAGCCCACATTTAACGCTGTATAAAAAAGCCCGGATGAAATTTGCAATTGGTTGCAAAGCATCCGAGCTTTTGTTTGAGTCAGATTTTTTTCCAGCCTCTTTTTATTTGGAGACCCCGTCTTCTGAGACATTTCCCTTTTTCCGAACCGGCCGTTCATCGCGGTCATTTCCACCGTACACCCTCTGTGCATGCAGCTTGTCAAATATCCGCTGCAGGGCATCATTTTGCTCCTTGTCAATTTTTTCCTCAATCTTCTGAATCATCTTGCTGTATTCACCTGCAGTTTCAAGGCTTACACCACTCTGGGAGTTTTCTATGTCGCTGGCATAGAAAATCGGCTCTGCCGGATTGTCACCGGCCTTTATGCCCTGCGAATTCTTTTCATTGAAGTTGTTGATCAAGGCCGTCTTCATGTCCTGTATCTGAGAGACATCCCTGTAATCGTGAATTCCCTGATATTTTTCTGACATCAAGTCAAGCTGTGCAAGGAAGTTGTACTTCTTGTCATACTGAAAATGCATTGACTCCAGAGCGTCAATGGCAAAGAACGTTCCGTTTGGCGAAATGTGCGGACTGCTCGTTTCGGCAATATGCTGATACAGGGCATTGAACTCACCGTATGTAGCGTTTGTCGGGTCAATGTCATTCAGATGAACGATTTCGCTGTACTTTTCACCGTAATCGTTGATTCCGTAAATGGCCACCGTTGGATCTTCATCGGTCGAGTCAGCAGTGTAGTTGGCAACGCCCTGCTGGATATAGTATCTGCCGTTACCGGCATTCTTCGATCCTCCCGAATACCACAGATCAATTCCGTATTTGTCCATTTTTATCGGAACGGGCGGTTCTCCGACAAAGGCCGTTCCGAAGACGCCTTCGTCAAGCAGCACCGGCTGTCGGTTGTCACTTTTTGTTTCCTGAACCTGGAATTTTGATGCAGACTGTGTCTTGTCGAAGGTAACATACCTGCTTGAAGAGGTCGGGTTTACTGATGAGACTGACATGTTATTTTACTCCTTTCAAGGGATAGTCAAATGTATATGATGCGCTGGTTTCATTGAATGGAAAGTTATCCGAAGTATATGTCACTTTAAAGACATGCTTTCCCGGAGTCAGACCGGATTTGTTGCTTAAGTGAAAGAAGTCCCTGAATCCGGTGACGATGTTTCCATTGAAGAAATAAGGCTGACTTACGGCTCTTCTGACTATTCTGCCGTCAAGATATGCCGTCGGCTGCCCGTATCCCATGACCTGAACTGCCATGTAGAGATAACCCGGCCAAAGTGACGAGTCACCTTCTCCCACACCGTCCCTGTCCCAGGTTCCCGGTCCGAGAATCGTTACATCGGAAATCGGAGGAGCGCTGCTGGCTTCTGCTGAGTCGTCAGGAATCAGATAAAATAAGAATGATATGAACGACAATGCCAAAACAAATCGAGAAGTTGTTTTTTTCACGATGCGATACCTCCAATCTTCAGTTACGTTCAATATATACCGGAAAAATGAAGAAAATGTTTCGATTTGGATAAAAATAAACGGCTTTCATAATTAATGGAATCTTTAATTATGTCTAGCCGGAAGAGGCTGGCGGCAAATTTGACTGAGAGCTTGGCGCGCTGAGTTAGCGGACGCTGCATTTGACAAAATAGCTACCGTTTACGGACACATAGCTGAAAATGGACGTTTTGTCCGTAAATGGACTGCTCAAAAAATGGCAATTACGGACAAAATGGTCAAAAATGTCCGTTTGTCCGTAAAAATTCAGACGTTTCGGACCCGTTTTTACGGACAAATGCTTCAAAAAGCCTGCTTTGTCCGTAAATTCTCATCATAATGGTCAAAAATTTACGGACAAATCACTGGAAAATGTCGGTTTGTCCGTAAAATGCGTTTTACTTACGGACAAATCATCAAAAATTGGCTCTTTGTCCGTAAATTTGAGCGAAAATCTTGGATTGATCAGTTGTGAAAAGTTATTCGCAAATCGATTGCATTGTTCGGCATTTAATTTATTTCAAAAGAAAAACGGGACTTTTTACCGGCATCATCCTTGCCAAAAATCATATAATGATTGGTTTATCTTTATCATCTCGGCCCCAAAAATGAGCTCGGCACGAAAATGTTCTTTTTGATGAAAAGAGATTAAGAAATAAAAGCTGTTAAATCAAGGGATTTGAGCTCGCAGGACGTGCGATTGCATTTTTATTTAAAGTTTTTCTAATTTTATTATTGATTTTTAATTATGGTCATGGTAAAGTAAAAGACATCAAATATGAAACGAGGTAAGAAAAGATGAAAAATGCCATGCGACTTCACAAAGAATTAAACGTCGTCATTATTCGCGTCATTATTATTTAGGTGATGCGGATATTTGTGATTGTCCGCATCGCCTAAACAATGGATGCGGACGGCATGGCAAATGTTTTCTTACGAAAGCGGCTAGCTGTTCGATTGAACGGTCGGCCGCTTTTCTGTTTTATAAAGAAAAAACGGCTTTTTGAGCATTTGATGAAGGTATCAGACATTGAGGAGGAATTTTTATGGAGAAAAAGGGTAATCACACGGCGGCCAAGGCTTCAACGGCATCGATTCTATCCGTTGCGATGGTTTTGTTTGCATCCCATGCGGGCGGAGGCTTTGCGACGGGCAATCAGGAGAACACGTATTTTGTCTGTTCGGGTTGGGCCGGTCTGTTGTCGCTTGCTTTGTCGATGGCCATCTTGACCGGAATCATCGCGATTGCCATGAGGTTATACAACAAATATGATCTGCATTCATACAAGGAATTATTTGAGAAGCTGTATCATCCGTTTGACAAATTGGAGCTTGTTTTTGAACTTTTCTTTTACGTCATGGTTATCATGGCCGTATCGGTTGCGATTGCCGGTGCAGCCAGCGCGTTGGGGCAGTACTTTGGTTGGAATTACTATGTCTGCATCGTTTTGGTCGGTCTGCTGGTCTTTTTTGCGACGATTTTTGGCGAACGGGCCGTTCAATTGATCAGTACTTATATGGGAACCGCAATCATGATCTGCATTTTCGTTGCATACGGCTACGGGATCTTGAAGGCCGGAAACGTCGGTCATCTTTTCTCGGTGCGTTTCCAAAATGAAGGCTTTTCGGAACTTCCAAAGGCAATCTGGAATGCTTTTGTTTATGCCGGCTTCCAATGCGTGCAGATTCCGACGATGCTGGCCTGCGGGGCAATTTTTAAAGGCAAGAACAATAACGCTGAAGGCAAATCAATGTTTGCGTCGTTTTTCATGAATACTTTCGGTTTGGGAATGGCGGTTTTCATGCTTCTTTGCTGGGAAAATACGTTCACGAAGACACCGAACGGATCGACTCTGCCAACGCTGACGGTTTTGCAGACTATGAAGGTCAACTGGCTTTTGGTCGTTTACGGCGTGATCCTGCTCTTATGTCTGGTCTCTTCTGCCATCACTTTGACGTTTGCCTTCGTCGATCGTTTTGAAAACAGCAAGGTTGTCGACAAGGTGCCGACACTGTTTGAAAAACGCTGCGTTTTGTCGGCATTCATCATCATTTTGTCGGTGGTCATCTCTTTGGGAGGCTTGACGAACATCATCAAGTACGGCTACGGCTACATGGGTTATCTTGCCATCTTCTTGATCATCATCCCGTTGCTGACGGTCGGGGTCCGCAAGATTCGCAAAAGCTGAGGTTCATTTTAAATGCAGGGCTTTTCTGCAGCTGTCGTTTCATATGGAAATACAGTTTGCGGTTCAGTAGCCAAGTTGATGATTTCATTTTATTTTAAACTTTATTATTGATTTTTAATTTAAGCGGTGATAAAGTTAGAGACATCAAATACGAAACGAGGCAAGAAGACATGAAAAACGTCATGCAGCTCCACAACGCAGCAGATATTATCATTATTCGCATTATTATTTAGGTGATGCGGATGGTTTTGATATTGTCCGCATCGTCTAAGCAGCAGATGCGGACAGCATGACGGATGTTTTCTTACGAAAGCGGCTGGCTGTTCGATTGAACGGTCGGTCGCTTTTTTGAGTTTAATAGGTATTTGATAAGGCATGGGTGATTAAAGTGAATGAATATACAGGCAATAAATTTGATTATGTCTTTTCGAAAGATGGTGATCGAACATGAATGATAAAAATACTAAAATTATCAGTTCTTCACAATTCATCAACAATTTTGGCACGGCGATGACAAGAATATCTCTTGTTATTTTGATTTCAACGTGGTTCAGCAATCCCATTTACATAGGATTATACTCATTCTTTTTATTTGTTCCAGGGATTGTTTTTGCAAGTCCGATTGGATCATTAGTAGATAATTGTCGAAATTTAAAAAGATTGTTGGTAGAAACGCTTGTACTTTCATTATTATCTGTTTTGGCAATACTCTTTATTTTTTGCATCAATCTTCGAAGCTTTCCTTTGTTGGTGTTGTTGGCCGTTTTATATAGCGTATTATGTGATTTTTATACTCCAATTATTAGCAAAATTACAATGATAATTTTTGATAAAAGAGAATATATGAAGATTAACGCAGATATTTCAACAGCTATGACAAGTGCTAATCTTTTTTCAGGGGTTTTGGTGACCGTATTATTGGGGTTGATCAATTTTAAGGGAGTTTTTGAGATTGATATTTTATCGTATGTTATCGTCACTAGTCTTATTTTATTTTTGGAAGTTCCTGACAATGACAAATTTTCAAGTAAAAATAAAGAGAATAGAAATGTGTTGGTCTCCGGGTTTGACAAGGCGTATCTCTTTATAAGAGAAAATAAATATTTAATCTCGCCTTTGATAGGCGCTGTTATCTTTAATATAATTTTAGCACCGTTAGATGTCTATCTTACTCAAATAGCGACAATTAACGCTGATAATAGAGGGATTGTAGGTATTTTAGATTCTTTGTTTTCATTCGGATTTTTGATTTCGTCTATAGGCTATAGATTTTTGTCATTCAGAATAAGGATACATCAATTTATTTCGCTGTCATTGCTGCAGGTTCCTCTTGCTATTTTATTAATGGGTAGCACCAGATCGTTGATGATTTCTGCGTTTGGACTAATAATCTTGGGTGCGTCAATTCCTTTATACAATATTTCTTTGAAAACCGTTTTTCAAAATAAAATTCCTGAAGATGATTTTGGCGCAATATCTAATTGTTTATACGCTTTGATAAATTTGAGCCAGCCAATCGGTTTGCTTGGAGTTCCAACGTTTATTTCTTTTTGTGGTATTCAGAAATATTCTATAACTGTTTTCATTATATATATTTCTTTGGGAATATCTTTAATAATTGCGAATAAGATTTCAACGGAATTGGATGTGTAATTATGAAAATTAATATCATGTCTCCTAATGAAATGGTATAAAGAATACTAATTGAGGAATACAATATTTAACGTTGCGCTACATTTAATGTATAAATGATCAGATATTATTATATATGTGAGAGAAAACACTCAGAATCATTGTAAAATTACGGAAAAATAAATTTTATTATTGATTTTTAATTTAAACAGTGGTAAAGTTAGAAATATCAAATACGAAACGAGGTAAGAAGACATGAAAAACGTCATGCAGTTCCACAACGCAGCAGATATTGTCATTATTCGCATTATTATTTAGGTGATGCGGATAGTTTTGATATTGTCCGCATCGCCTAAGCAGCAGATGCGGACAGCATGACGGATGTTTTCTTACGAAAGCGGCCGGCTGTTCGATTGAACGGTCGGTCGCTTTTTGAGTTTAAGGGGGTGGTTTTATGGAAAGCGACATTAGCGGCATTAAAACGGAAATTGAAGTGATTGACACATAGGTTAAAACATGAGGAGATTGAATTATGGAAAATACGACAAACTTATCACTGCCAAAGGAAAAATTGGAACGAGATCCGGTCAAGACGGTAATCTTGGCTTCGATGATGGGCACGGCAATTGAATTTTTTGATTTTTATGCATACGGGACTGCTTCGGCGGCATATTTTCCGTCCGTTTTCTTCCCGCAGACAACGCCGTTATTGGCAACCTTGCTGAGTCTTTTGACGTTTGGCGTCGCTTTTGTCGCGCGTCCGTTCGGGTCGTTTTTATTCGGACACTTCGGCGATAGATTGGGCAGAAAGAAAACGTTGGTCGTTTCGCTGCTGGTAATGGGGGTTGCCACGGTTTCCATCGGATTCATTCCGGGGTATGGCAGCATCGGCGTTTGGGGCGCGCTGCTGCTTTGCCTTTGCCGCTTCGTTCAAGGCATCGGTCTTGGCGGCGAATGGTCAGGCGCTGTTTTGGTTGCAACCGAAAACGCGCCGGAAGACAAGCGGGCTTTGTACGGAGCCTTTCCTGAAGTCGGCGCACCGATCGGATTCTTCATTTGCAACGGTTTGTTCTTCTTTTTGGAAAACGTTTTGACTCCGGCTCAAATGCAGAGCTTTGGCTGGCGCATTCCGTTTTGGGCATCAGCCGTGCTCGTCGTCATCGGTCTTTACGTTCGTCGTCGCCTGCAGGAAACGCCATTGTTCAAGCTGGCACAAGAACGCGACAACACGACGCGTTCACCGCTTCGAGAAGTCTTCAAGTCCAACTGGAAGGAAATCCTCAAAGGAACGTTCTTGATGGGTGCGACGTACGCAATGTTCTTCACGCTGACGACATGGTCTTTGTCATATGCAACAACGGCGCTCGGCTTCAGCCATTCTGAATTTTTATTATTATTGATGGGCGCAATCGTTGAATTTGCCGTTTTGATCATGGCAACGTCGGTTCTTGCCGACAGGATCGGCAGAAAGAAAGTTTTGATGACGGCTTCCGTTTTGCTCGTAGTCTTTTCCTTGGTCTTTCCGTTTTTCCTTGAAGGCAAGCACAATATGGTCGGCATGCTGTTGTTCCTCGGCGTCGGATTTGTAATCATGGGAACTTTGTACGGACCGGTCGGTGCGGTCCTGCCTGAACTGTTCCCGACAAAGGTGCGCTATTCAGGGGCCGGCATCACGTACACCCGGGCAGCCGTTGTCGGTGCCGCCGTTGCTCCGACGATCACGACATGGCTGATCGCTCAATACGGATTGCATTCTGCCGGACTGTACATGTTTGCTTTGGCGCTCGTTTCCGTTGTTGCGTGGGCATTGACTCCGGAAACGAAGGACGTTGATTATACGAAATAGAAGTCAAAAAGTTTTTGAAAAAACTCTTCCTCAAATTAAAAACCCGGATGATTTGCAATTGACTGCAAATCATCCGGGTTTTTGCATATTCATGACAATCGCCTTCAATGATGGAAACGGTCAAAAAAGTCTGTCGGCAAATTTGACTGAGATTTTGGCACATTAGTTGAGCATCACCATATTTGAAAATAATTAGAAAATCAGCTATAATACCCTCTGTATATTAAAAACAGGATGGAGTTTTAACATAAACGTTAGGGAGAATTATGACTGAAAGAGCATTAAAAATCTTGTATTCGGCAGCCATTATCGCCATTTTCATGTCAAAGGCAGTGCTTCTTTTGAAAAATGCAGGGGATCTGTCTTCCTTTTATTTTTCCAGAGAACTGAATTTTTCCGGCATGCTGATGTTTGTCGTCTTCGACGTTGCGCCGTTCGTTGCGCTGCTTTGCATGGGAGTGGCAACGTACCTTGATTCAAAAAAGACGAGTCGATTGGTCGTGCTGATCTGTCTGGCCTACTTCATGATGCTTGCGTGCGGACAGGTTTTCTTTGCGCTTGGCAACGTGGTTTCGACAAGCGACGTTCAAGCAGATTTCCGGCTGACGAATACGGTATTTGCGGTACTGACGTGCATCGTATTGATGCTGTTTTCTGCCGTCGAAGATTAACGGGATGTTTTGCTGATTTGATATAAAAAAGACCAGGATTCCTCAAACGGGATTCCTGGTCTTTTCGTTATTTGTGCGAGACCTCAAGCACTTTATCGTTGTGAGCGACCGTTTCACCGCATAATTGACCAAGGGATTCGATCCGCTTAGGCTGGGTGAAGAACGTCACGACAACGTCGCTGTAGCCCGCTTTTTTGATCAGGTCCTGGTCAAATTCGATCAGGAGCTGTCCTGCTTTGACTTTTTGTCCGTCCTGATAATGGGAAACAAAGCCTTCGCCTCTAAGGTTTACGGTGCCAAGACCAACGTGAATGATGGCTTCAAGGCCGTCGTCGGAAATGATGCCGAGCGTATGCTTGGTTGAGAACGTGAATTTGACGGTGCCGTCAAACGGAGCGTAGACGTGACCGTTTTGAGGCTTGATGGCAAATCCAGTGCCTGAGAGAGGGCGGTTGTTTTCATCCAAAACTTCGCTGAGTTTCATGAATGATCCGTCTGCCGGTGCCAAAAGCTCAGTCGTTACGACCTTGCTCAATTCTGGTTCGTCAGCGGAAGCTGCGCCTGAAGCAAGCTTTGTCTGAAGTTCTTCAACGATTCTGGCATGTTCTTTTTCGGTAATCTTGACTTTGAAAACGAAGATCAGAAGCGAAAGAATCGCAAGCGCCAATGGAAGATAGAAGGCAAGAAGCTCGAAAGTATGAATGTTTTGCGGCGTCATGTCTTTGGCCGTTGCACTGCCTGTCATGCCCGCCAAAAGCGCGATCGTTCCGACGATGCCGTTTGAAAATGCGCCTGAAATCTTGTCAAGCATCGGGCGGACAGCAAGCGTGACGGCTTCGTTGCGGTTGCCGTTCTTCAACTGCCCGTATTCAATGGAATCCGTCAAAGAAAGGACCGTGACCAGCTGCGCAAACGTGAAGTTGAACAAAACAAGGCCGATGATGATCAAGACAAGGTTGCTGCGTCCGAAGATGAAAAGCAGATACGAAGCAATCATCGAAAGCTGTCCGATTGCAAACAGCGTTTTGCGCGGGATGAACTTGTTCAGGATCGGATAAAGCGGTGCGGTAAAGAAACCGACGACCGTTGCGATAATGCCCGCAATCCAAAATTCGTTCGGTTTGCCCAAAACGAATTTGAACAAATAGAACAATACGCCGTTCGTGGCAACGTAAGCGATGGAATACATCAGATATGCCAAACTGATCCAAAGCATCTGGTCATTATGAATGATTCCAAGGAAAACGTCTTTGATGGTCGTTTTCTCATTGGCGGCTTCACGCAGGACGTTTGTCTTTTCAGTCGTGCCGGAAGCAACGGCCAATGCGGAAAGAACGGCAAGAATTGCGATGATGATCGCAAATGCCAGCCAGCCCTGGGGTCCTTGTTCGTGTTTTCCGGTTGCAAGGAAAGTGAAGAAAGTCGTTACCGGAACGACGATGATCGTCAGACCGTTCCAGCCGATTGAACCGGTGAACGAACCAAACGACGTCAGAACGCCGCGTTCCTTGCTGTCTTCGCTGATGGCCGGAACCATGCCCCAATAGGCGACGTCGCAAAACGAATAGAAGACGTCAAGCGTGATGAAGATGATGACGAACAAGATCGCAAACAGGATCCAGTTTGTTTTGGCCAGTCCAAAGATGCCGGTGAAGATCACGACCAAAAGAATCGAACTGACGACGCTGCCGATGACTTGCCATGGCTTGAATTTGCCCCATTTCGTCTGGGTATTGTCAACAACGTTGCCGATGACGGGATCAACCAAGACTTCAGCTAAGCGGATGATGACGACCAATCCGGTAATCAAACCGATCAGTTTGTTGGCGATGCTTTTTTCAACGCCGTCAAACATGCCGCTGGTCACGAAAACGATAAAATAGGTGCTTAGTGCGCCATAAAAAGCGGAGTGACCCAAATTTCCCAGTGCGAATGCGATTCTTTCGCGCCATTTTCTTGATTTTTTTTGCGGTGCATTTTCCATAATAGAATTCGTCCTTTCTGTCAGCGAGTTTCTTTCAAGACCTTGACGTCGTATGCGCCAAGGGAAAGGCTGCCTTTTTCGTGCGTTTCATGACTCAAAACGTCTTCTGTATTGCACAAAAGTTCGATATTTTGTTCCTCGTGTCCGAAGTTGATGATGAAGAAGTAGTCGGCTTCTTTGGTCCGGCGAACCTGAACGGAAACTTTTGATGAAGCTTTTTTCACTGGCAAATCCAGTGCAAGATTCAAATCCTGAGCCAGTTTTTCATAGAAATCACTCAAGAATTCATCATCGGAACGACAGCCGAGATACCATGCGGTTCCTTTTCCGAGGTTATTTTTGGTTACGGCAGGAGTTCCCTTATAGAAGAAATCTCCGTAAGTTCCGATCGTCTTGGCCGTTTCAGGTTCGATCAGATCGCAGTAGTCGCAAACGTCATAAGTTTTGCCAAAGATTTCAAGCTTGTTTTTTTGTTCAGGGTACAGCGTATCCGTTTCAGTCACTTCAAGTCCGTAGGTTTTGAGCCAAGCATCCATTCCCGGTCCAAGATATGTCAAAAAGTTTTCGTCGACGATGCCGTTGACGTAGGTTCCGACGAGCGTGCCGCCTGCTTTGACGAATTCTTGGAGCTTTGCGGCAAATTCTGTTGTCATCATGAAGTGCATCGGATCGACGACAAGTTCGTATTGACTTAAATCGTCTTCAACGGAAACGATGTCGACCGGGATGTCCCTGTCCCAAAATGCTTTGTAGTGTCTTTGAATCGTTTCCCAATATTTTTTGCTTTGATTCGAGTAGGCACGCGAATCATCCAAGGCCCACATGTTGTCATAGTCAAAGACGATTGCGACTTTTGCGTCCAAACGTTTTGAATCTTTGGCTTCTGCTAACGAATCAAGCGCTTCGCCGACCTGCTTGACGTCTTTGAAGACGCGGGTCTTGTTGCTCAGCTTGTTCGTGATGACTGCTCCGTGGAACATCTCGGATGCGCCGCGCGATTGATGAAGCTGGAAGTACATGACGGAATCAGCGCCATGAGCAATTTCCTGGAGGCTTCCCATCTGGTGCATCCCCGGCAGTTTGGCGCGATTGACCGGGTGCCAATTGACCTGAGAAGGCGTGTTTTCCATAATCAGGTAATTTTGATGTTTCAAACTATGCATGACGTCGTTCATCAAAGCAGTTTTCACAGCAAGCTTTTCTGTTGTTTCATAGCCGTTTGCCCAGTTCGGATACGAATCCCAGCTGACGATGTCAACGTGTTTGGCAAATTTTTGATAGTCAAGGTCGTAAAAAACGTGCGAATCTGGCGGATTTCCGCCCATGAAGTTCGTCGTGACGGGGATGTTCGGCGTCAATTCGCGCAACGGAGCGATTTCATTTTCGAAAAAGTCGATCGTTCGATCCGTGACGAAACGGTGCCAGTCAAGGTTCAACCCAAGCACGGTCGAATCACCGATCGATGACGGTGAGTGGATTTGGTCCCAGCTTGTGTAAAGGTGGCTCCAAAACTCGTTCCAATAGCAGCGGTTCAGGTTGTCGAGCGTTTTGTACTTGGCTTTCATCCATTTTCTGAATGCCTCTTGGCAAAGCTCGCAGTGGCATTCACCGCCGTATTCGTTTGAAATGTGCCACAAAATGAGGCTTTCGCGCTTGCCGTAGCGTTCTGCGAGCTTGCGGTTGATTTCCTGAACTTTTTTTCTGTAAACGGGCGACGTGTAGCAATGATTGTGACGTTCGCCGAAAAGCTGGCGTTTGCCCGTTTCGTCAACGCGCAGGACTTCAGGATATTTTTCAGCCATCCAGCGCGGACGCGCCCCGCTCGGAGTAGACAAGATCACGTGACAGCCTTGTTTTTCCGCACGATCGAAGACGTCGTCAAGCCATGAGAAATCATACGTGCCTTCGCTTGGCTCGAGCTTGTCCCAAGAAAAGATTCCCAATGTCACCGAATTGATTTTGGCTTCCTTGAACATTTCGAAGTCTTTAGTAATGATTTCGGGATGATCCGTCCATTGATCCGGATTATAGTCACCACCGTGAATAAAATTTTTAACGTTTAATCTGTCTGGCATATTTTTGTTTCTCCTTGTCTGAAAAAAATTGAAATCGATTACATTTATAGAATACCCTTTCATTTTCAGCTGGTAAACAAAACATTGGGCTAAATTAGTAAAAATTAATAAACAAAAACTGAATCTGTTTACTTTGTTTACTAAATAGATTATAATCAAGCTGTCAAATGCAGGGAAAAAAGAGGAAATAAACTGTAGTTAAAATTATACTCAAAAGCCCCCAAATGTGATTTAATATTCAACAGAAAGACAAAATGTGAGGTGAATATTATGTCAATGCCGAACCCGAAGAGAACGGCAGTCAAGGTTCAGAAGGTCCGCCTGTATCCTGATGTCGAAATGAAGCAGGTGCTGGATGAACTGTGCGATTACCGCAGATACTGCTGGAATGAAGCGCTAGCACTCTGGAATGACATGTACGAACAGTCACTGATTCTTGATGACAGAAAGTCAAGACCAAGCGAGTACAAGGTAAGAAATGAACTTGTAGCTGAAAAGCAGGACTGGCAGTATGCGTTATCCGCAAGAGTCCTGCAGCTTTCAGTCAGCGATTTGAACAAGGCATTCAGGAACTTCTTCGACAAGGCACAGACGGACTGGGGAAAGCCGAAGTTCAAGTCAAAGAAGGCACCGAGACAGGGGTTCAAGACTGACCGCGCAAGAATCGTAAACGGAAAGCTGCTTCTGGACAGACCACATGAGTCCAGACACAAGAAAAAGTGGACTGCAATCCCCTTCAAAGGTGCAAAATCCCTTGAAGGCGACTTGAAAGTCGTTTCGGTTTACCGTGAAAACGGCAGATACTATGCAAGCCTGCCCTTTGAAGTCGATATCCGGAAGAAGGAGAAGACGGGTCGATGTGATGCAGTGGACGTCAATGTTGGACATCTCAATTATGCCGGCGGTGTCGTCAGCACGATTCCGAAGCGGCTGGAAATGCTCTATAAGCGGATCAGACATTATCAGAGGGTGCTGGCGAGAAAGCGGACAGTCAACGGGAAAAAGGCAGTCAGAAGCAGAAATTACGCCAAGACGAGAGCCAAGTTACAGCGTGATTATACCAGGGCTGCCAATATCCAGCATGACCTGATGCAGAAATTCACGACGGAACTCGTCTCAAGGAACGATGCAGTCGTGATTGAAGACCTGGACGTGAAGAAAATGCAGATGAGCCATGTGGCGTCAAAGGGAATGCACCGCTCCATGTTCGGCTATTTCAGACAGGTTCTGTCATACAAGTGCGAATGGTACGGCAGAAGGCTGATCATTGCAGACAAATTCTATCCAAGCACGCAGCGCTGTTCAAAGTGCGGTCACATCAAGCAGAAAGATGAAAAGATAACGCTTGAAGGTAACAGTAAGCACAAGACCAGGCATGATGAGTACATCTGCTATGAATGCGGTGCTGTCATGGACAGAGATGAGAATGCAGTGATGAATCTGCTGGCACTGGCGTAAAAAACATCAACGGGGTGGGCTGCACCCTCAAGCTGCAGGAGCCGGTCAATGTCATTACCCCTGAACTTGGATATGGGAATATCGGTGCAGACGGCAGTAAATAAAATTATGAAAGGAAAAGCTATATTCTTTTCTCAAATGTGGTCAAATATACGGAATGGCTACATTTGTTCACATTTTATATAGCAGGTGGATCTAATGGCGACAATCAGAGAAATTGCCAGGGAAGCAGGCTATTCGCCGGCAACCGTGTCGCGAGTCTTGAACGGGGATCAGACTTTTTCCGTTTCAAAAAAGGCCAAAGAACAAATTTTAAAAGTTGCGCATGAATTAAATTATGATCACAGGCTGATCAAGGAACGAGGATATTCTGTCGCGGTGATTTTTGCGGTTACTCCTCAAGAAGAACTGCGCGACGTGTATTTCAGCGGATTGAGAAAGAGTCTGATAGAAAGTGCGGAAGAATCAAATATCGAACTGTCCTTTTGCAAGAATGCGGACGACGTGGATGTTGAAAAAACTGACGGAATCATTGCGGTCGGACGTTTCCTTTCAGCAGAACTCGAAAAAATGAAACAACTGGGGATTCAGGTGCTGTTCGTCGATTCCAATCCCGATCCGCACGAATTTAATTCCATTCAGCCGAATCTTCAGATGATGGTTGAAACCGCAATTGAATACTTCGTTCAGGCCGGGTATCAGAAAATCGGCTTCATCGGGGGCAGATCCTGGGACAGCACGGAAGGCCGGCACGTTTTGCGCGACACGCGAACGCGCTGTTTTGAAAGTCGTGCGCGCGAACTTGGACTTTTCAATCAGAATTATGTTTTCATCGGGGATAATTTTTCGGTCGACAGCGGTTATCAGGTCGGTCGGGAAATTGTCGGAAAAATCAGAGACGATTTGCCACAGGCATTTCTTGTTGCATCAGATCCGCTTGCCGTCGGTGTCCTGCAGGCATTCAACGAAAACAAGCTGACGGTTCCGGAGGATGTTTCCATGATCAGCATCAACGACATCGATATTGCCAAGTACGTTTCGCCGCCGTTGACGACCTTTCGGATCGATACCGAAGAGCTTGGAAAGGTTGCAATTGAAACCCTGCGCAATCTGATCGTTTCGCCTAAGAAATCCAAGCGCATGATTCTGCTTGACGCTGATCTGGTATTCAGAAAGAGCTTTGTGATTTGACGATGAAGCAAATTAAAAAGAATCTGAGGAAAAGTCCGAACAAAGGCGGATGGTTTTTATGGCTGGCTTTTTTGCCAAATGCAGTGCTGCGCAGCGTCTGCTCAATCAGCACGCTAAGATGGAATTACGGGCAAAACGTCGATTTTTGAAATCTGCGCGTAATCGCTCCAAGCTCTCATTCAACTTCACGGACACCCTCACAACATAAAAAAGCCCGGATGAAATTTGCAATCAATGCAAATTTCATCCGGGTTCTTAGTTTTAGGCGCAGTTTTTTTCAAATATCAAATTTCTGGTCATTTTCTCGGTTTTCCGACCGATCCTCGAAGATTCAGCCGACTGTTGCAAGTGATGCTAAGCGGCATTTTGCGCGTGCCGGAGAAACGCCGGCAATTTTGGCAATATCACGAATGCTGGCCATTTGACTTGTTTCCGTCCGCAATCATTTTGACTGGCAGGATAAAACGCTGGAACAAACCGAGACACTCATGCATGATTTTCGGATACTCGTCCGGATCGATTTTTCGTCCCTGATATGTGAGAAAGTCGAATTTTTCGCCGCCTTTTTCAACGCTGTAGTATCCCGAATGAAGAAAATCGTTGCGTTGATAAAACTTCTGTCTCCTGATTCTCTGCTCGTTGTTTTCAGCCTGATCATCGGGGCGTTCAGCACTGAGTCCGATGACAAGGTCAGCGTAGCGGTCGGTCAAAAGCCTGATCAGTTTGCTGCCGTATCCGTGCGAGCGTTTGGTATCATCGATGGCAAGGAAAAAGACGTACGCCAGGGAATCATTTTTCAGCGTATAAATGAAGCCGACCCACTCGTCGTCATCATATAAGCTGCAAAATTCGGCAATCCTGCGCTGCGTTTTTTTCTTCAAGAGCCAGAAAGGCAAGCGCTCGACAGCTGGAAAAGCCCTCAGGTACAATGCTTTGATTTTCTTCCAGTCTTTGGAATCTTTTTTTGTTTCAATCAGTTTTACTGTCATTTGTTTTCTCCTAGATTTACCTTAACCATATCAGAATTCCGTTTTTTTGTAAAATGCAGAGCCTGCTCAATCAGCATGCCAAGGCGTGATTACGGACAAAGTGCCATTTTTTGATGATCTGTCCGTAAACGACAGTGATTTTGCCAAATGCAGGGACTGATAAATCAGCACGCCAATCTTTCAGCCAAATTTGCTGCCGGCCTCTTTTCATCGATTGTCATGCACATGCAAAAAAAACCGGATTAGATTTGCGATTGATTGCAAATTATCCGGTTTTTCGATTTGAGGCATGGTTTTCCCAAGCCTCTATCCAGGCTTTAAATTTGAGGCACAGTTTTTTTCTGACCTTTTCTTAGCTGCTTGTCAGCAAATATTCCCGTCTGGTCGGTTTTTACCAGATATGAATGCGTTTTTCCGGTTCAAGCCACATGCCGTCTCCTTCATGAACGTCAAAGACATCATAGAAGTCTTGAAGATTCTTAGGCTGAACGTTTGCGCGCAAAACGTTCGGAGCATGCACGTCGATTGCAAGAAGCAATTTTTGGCGCTCAAGCGACGACTTCATGCACCAGATGCGAGCCCAGTTGAGGAAGAATCCTTTGATATCAGGCTTTTCTTCGCCCTTGGCTGCTTCGAGTGCACAGCTCAATCCGCCGGCATCAGCAATGTTTTCGGAAACGACGAGCTTGCCGTTGCATTTGCCTGCTTCAGTTTCCAGACCGTCAAATTCTTCGATCATTTCCTGTGCCAGGCCTTCAAAATGTTTCAGATCTTCATCTGTCCACCAGTTGGAGAGATTTCCGAATTCGTCAAATTGAGAACCGTTGTTGTCAAAGGCGTGCGAAATTTCATGTGCGATTACGGCACCGATGCCGCCGTAGTTTTCGCTTGCGGTCTGTTTCAGACTGTAGAACGGAGCCTGAAGGATGGCTGCAGGGAAGACGATGATGTTAAACGACGGATTATAGTATGCGTTTACTTGATGAGCTGGCATCTCCCAACGCGTCCGATCGACCGGCTTTCCGTAACGATCAAAGTTGTCCGCAATTTGAATGCGCCTGAATTCAATGGCATTGTCGAGCAGATTCTTTGTTTCGTCAACGAGATACTTTTCGTAGAGCGGATCAAGCTCATCCGGATAGCCGACGTTGATGCCGAGCGCATCGAGTTTGACCACGGCTTTTTTGGCTGTTTCCTTGCTGAGCCAGTCGTTTGTTTCAAGACGTTTTTTATAAACGGCAACCATTTTTTCGACCATATGCTGAACGTCTGCTTTGGCATCAGGTCCGAAATATTTGTGAGCGTAGTAAAGACCGACGACTTGGTCGTAGCGTGCCGTTGCAAGATGATATGCGGCTTTTTCAGGTTTCATTGCTTCCTTTGCACCGGAAAGCGCGCGTGAGAACGTGCCGCCGAGGACGCGAACGTCATCGCTCAGGAAACCTGTCGAATCCATCAGCGTATGTACGAAGATCCAGCTTCTCAATTGTTCAAACGTGTCGTCGTTGACGATTCTGTCTGCTGCTTCATAGAATTTTGGTTCTGTAACGACGATCTTGTCGGGCGTCGTCTTGACGATTTTCCTTGCGACGGCGCCAAAGTCGATTGTAGTCGAAAGCTTGGAGAAGTCTTCAAACGAATACGGATTGTAAACGTTGACGTAATCGGCACGTTCTGTGCTGTCTTTTTGGAACGGTGCGATCAAGCGATCGTATTCGATGGCTTCGCTGATTGTTTTCTTGGCAAATTCAGCATCGTATCCGGCTTTTTCAAAAAGCTTTTCAAGCATGTCTGATAAGACCGAAAGCAAGGCTGCACCTTGTTCGTTTCCTTCTTCATAGTATGTCTTGTCCGGCAGAAACAATGGCGTCACGTCTGCGTACAAGGCATATTCCTGCGTATTCTTCATATCCGGGTCAACGAAGAAGCTGAACGGATTTGCCGCGTCAATCAGCGCAAAATCAAGCCACTTGTCTTGCCAGTCTTGTAAATCCTTGATGGCCAAAACCGCATCGAGGTATTTTTTTGCCGGTTCAAATCCTTCGGCATTGCGAGTTTCAAAGTCTGATGCCAGCTTGTAGTACTTGAGGAATTCTTTTAAATGCTTGTCATCGGGAACGTTTTTTCCTTCAAGCATTTCGCCCAAGTCATGCATCAAAGTTTTTTCAATGTTGAGATCCAGTTCGGAAAAGCCTCCAGCTGTCGGACGATCGGCTGGGATAACGGCTGTTTTCAGCCATGCGCCGTTGACGGCTTGATAGAGATCGTCTTTTAAGAGACTTTCGTTGACCTTGTTGTTTTCAACCATATAAGAAACCCCCTAGATAGATTTAATCAAATACAGTTTTAATTTAAGCACAATTTTGGTTTAAAGTACATGATTCTGCTTGTGATTTTGGCATCAGAATCGCTTAAAGAAGTTTCAGCCGTGGATTTTCCCAAAGTTTGAAAATTAGTATGCGGGTGTTTTTGACCTATGGTATACTTACCTATAGATAGCGCAAATTAGCGCTATTTAATCATTACTTCATAATCAGGGGGATTCTAAATGAAATTTTCCGCACAAACTGCTGAGCAGGCGATCGAAAAAGGCCTGCAGGAACTTGGAAAGACTCGTGAAGAAGTCGAAATCGTCATTGTCAGCGAAGGCAAAAAAGGATTTTTAGGCATTTTTGGAGGAAAGCCGGCTGAGGTCGAAATTACGCCTAAGGAAACGGAACGTGTTGAAGAAAAAGCTGAGACCGTAGCTGAACCAGAGCCGTCCGATGAAAAAAAAGGGGCAGAATCGGAACAAGAAGTTGAACAGGCGTTGCGCAAGGTAGGCTCATATCTGGCTGAAGTTACGAAAGAAATGGGTGTTGAAACTAAAATCGAAGTTACGGTCGAGCGCCGCGACGTTTTTTATAATTTCAGCACCGATCAGGAAGGACTTTTGATCGGCAAGCACGGCAAAACGCTGAATTCATTGCAATTATTGGCGCAAAACTATTTTGACAAGCTGAGTTTCAAGCGTTTGAACATTATTCTTGACGTGGCAGATTACCGTGAACGTCGGACTGAAACGTTGAAATATCTGGCCAAAAAGGTCGCTTATGATGCCATTTCGCAGCGACGACGCATGCAGCTTGATCCGATGCCGGCATACGAAAGAAAGGTCATTCATTCTGCGCTTGCCGACAATTCAAAGGTCAAAACCTATTCAAGGGGTGCTGAACCGAGACGATACGTGGTCATCGAGCCGGCAAGATCAAGAAGATAATCAAAATAAGGTTGATTTGGGGAAAAGAGGGGAAGATGCTAAAGGGTTCTGTTGCAAAGTTTTCAAAAGAATCTATTTTAAGTTACATAGAAAAGATAGCTTGGAGGAACGAAGATGAATCATTTCAAAGGGAAACAATTTCAAAAAGACGTGATTATTGTCGCCGTTGGCTATTATCTTCGTTATAACCTTAGCTATCGAGACGTTCAAGAAATACTTTATGATCGTGGCATTCATGTGTGTCATACAACGATTTACCGTTGGGTACAAGAATACGGCAAAGTCCTATATCAAATTTGGAAAAAGAAAAATAGACAGTCTTTTTATTCGTGGAAAATGGATGAAACTTATATCAAAATCAAAGGGACCTGGCACTATTTGTATCGCGCGATCGATGCAGACGGTTTAACGCTGGACATTTGGCTACGTAAAAAACGCGACACACAAGCAGCCTACGCATTTTTAAAACGTCTTAGAAAGCAGTTTGGCGAACCAAAGGTTCTAGTCACAGACAAGGCACCATCTATTGGCAGTGCGTTTAAAAAATTACAAAAAGCTGGTCTGTATACGAAGACAGAACACAGAACAGTTAAGTATCTCAATAACTTGATTGAGCAAGATCATCGACCAATCAAACGTCGGAATAAATTTTATCGAAGCTTACGCACTGCCTCAACAACGATTAAAGGCATGGAAACGATTCGCGGAATATACAAGAAAAGCCGAAAAGAGGGCACACTCTTCGGCTTTTCGGTTTGCACTGAAATCAAGGTCTTATTGGGTATCCCAGCTTAAAAAGCAGTCAAAACGGAATGCTCGTTGTTTATTTTAAAACTTTGCAACAAAACCTTGTTTTTTATTATTGCTATAGTATAGTTTTTGTACTTAAAATTTATTGATAAGACAGGTAAAGAAAGATGCTAAAAAAAATATTTGAAGTTATTCAAGGAATATATCCTGAAGGGGGACCCTTTTGTTATACAAGATTGGAATACTTATGTTAAAAACCCGTCCTTATTTACATCAATTAAAAATAATATGATATCAGATCCACTAAAATTCAAAAACAAAGGTGCTATATATGCTCAAGGAAAAGATAAGGCACAAGAAAATTATCAATTTGTTTTTATAAGTATTTTAGAAGATAATACTGTTTTAGTTGTCGGGAAAACATCTTTTTGGAGTAATAGGTTAATTAATGGAACAAGGGATTCAGATGAAGATAGTACTTTTGGAGACTTAATAAAGCCGTACAATATCTATCGAGATACAGAATCCGCAAAGAAGGTAATTAGTCACTATAATGATAACTCTATAGATATCGATGATAAGGTAACTACTGTAATAATTATTCCAATTGACGTTTCAGACTTTTCTACTGAGGAATATAAACATAAAAACAATAGTGCCGATACTTATGTAGAAGAAGTAGAGACGATGATTGGGGATGCTCTACTAAATAACGGTATAAATATTTTAAATAAATATTCCCACAGGCATTAAATTTATTGAAGAAGGCTTTTTTGGTGGTACAGTAGCTGGTGAGTTGAATTTTGACTCTGATATCTTAAAGATTAGAGGTGGGAGTAATACTAACCTTATACGTTATGTTAAATCTCGAGGATACTCATATAATAAAACCGAAAGTTTATAAAAATTATTTTAAAATAAAAAATAGGTAAAATAACTAATTGTAATTATATGTTGTTTTCTATATATATTTATTGTTATGTTGATAAGTTTGGCTCCTATGATGTAAATACGGACAAAAATGTTCGATATAATTTATATCATAGGAGATTTTTTATGCAAAAAATAGCATAGCACAAAAATAGGTATTTAAATGAATTCAAATTATCATTAGTCGCGCTACATCATTCTGGTTGTTTTGCTAATTTTAATATCAAGTTAGTGTTGCTTCCGTTACTGAGTGGAGTAAGCAGGCTGATGTGAGACATACTAACGTGCTTTCTCCTTCTGAAGCAGCTTTATGGAAGAGAAAAATCAAGGTCTTATTGGGTATCCCAGCTTAAAAAGCAGTCAAAACGGAATGCTCGTTGTTTATTTTAAAACTTTGCAACAAAACCTGCTAAAGCATAAGCCGTCACACTTGGAAGATGAGTTGTGTTTTGCAGTTTATTCGACGCAGAAGCTGTATAATCGTTTTTATTCAATCGTATTGAAAAGATACGGACTTACATACGTACAATATACGACGATGCTTGTTTTGTGGGAAAAGCAGCGCCCGATGATGGTCAAGGAGCTTGGTGAAAGGCTGAAGCTTGATTCCGGGACCTTGACTCCGCTGCTTAATCGTCTGGAAAAGCAAGGCTGGGTCGTTCGAAACAGAAATTTTGAAGACGGACGGTGCGTGATGGTCGAACTGACGCCAAAAGCGCTAAGTCTTGAACATGACGTCAAGCATCACATTCAGGATTGCGTTCTTCCGATTGTGATGACTGAAAGCGAGTATCGTGAATGCGTCAACGTTCTTTATGAAATTTCCGATAAGCTGGAATTCATCAATGGGCATCTTTTGGGAAAAGAAGAATAAAGAGGATGGGAAAAAGTCCCGTTTCTTACATGAAATAAATGAAATACCGAACGAAGGAGGTCGATTTTCGATGGTTATAATGCTCTTTAAGTATACAGATGAAAAAGAAAATTCACTGTATGCTTGGAGGGCATTTTCATAT
>UMLA01037559.1_pt1 | contig 27680 bp, 20 predicted proteins | sample 1966431 | NCBI WGS metagenome assembly UMLA01 (sample SAMEA4836190, study PRJEB28245) | human gut metagenome | biome: gut microbiome; material: fecal sample | place: Denmark | collected 2008 | reverse complement strand
ATCGCCTCTAAATTATCATTTATCCGCTTATTGAGTTGGATTTTATCATCCACTACAGACAACAACTGACCAACCGCACGTTGCTTATCTATATTAGGCAGACAGACTTTGATATTGTAATAACTATCAAACGTCATGCTCGGCACTCCCGTTCCAGAATCTAACCGGGTTAAATCTAATTGTTTAAGGTAATAATATAGATAATATGGATCCGCTAAATGAGTGTCAATTTCAGTGTAATAAAGAGTATCGACAGTCCAAAAAGGAGAATCGGCAAACTGTATATTAGATAACGTTCCTTTTCGAGGTAACAGAACACTTGGGCGCTCATAAAGGTAATTATCAACTGTACACATCAGGCCACCGCTTCCATATACAGGGTATAAACCATTCTTCAGATTCTTATAATCACGTCCATTCTTAATTGTAAGAATTTCCGACAACTTGTATTCTTTCATAACTTTCTTCGCAACTCATTTATCTCTGCCTCAAGCCTTACTTTTTGCTCATCCAATGGCGTAATCGGATGACAGTGTCCTCTATTCAATCCATAGGCTTTCACAATGCGAATGTCAATCTCTCTTATCCGCTTCTGTTTCTTGTCGATTCGCTTTAGGATGTAGCCTTTACTATTGCGTACCGTAAACCACAACGTCATATAAGCCACAACTGCTGCTATTATAGAAGCTGTAGTTCCAACCATTCCGATGATAATATTCAGGTCCATTATGAATTGAATTTAAGACTATCCAGCTGTTTCATTATCTCCGCTTCCAGACGGTGACTTTCTTCAAACTGCGCTGCAAGCTCAGCTTTGTAACCGGCCATCCTCTTGTTGAATTCCTCTGCGGTAATATCCACATAATCAATCTTGATATCGAAGTACTGCCCGGCGGAAAGGGAATAACCTTTCTCCTTAATCTCGTCATAGGTCACTGCAACGGAGAAATCATCGACGCTCTCCTTGTTCTGAAATACTTCCACAATCTTGTCCACCTCGAAATCCCGCAAGCGTCGTTTCTGATTATTGCCCTCCTTGTACTCCTCACCCAGCTTGCTCGCATCGATAAGGATGACCTTGTCTGAACTTGCACTTTTATCGAAAAAGAGTACCGAGACATTAGTTCCCGTGGTGGCGAAGACATTAGACGGCATCGACACGCAACCATAGACAATCCTTTCATTCACAATCTTCTCCAGAATCCTTTTCTCCACCCCGCTCTTGGAAGTAATAAATCCTGTAGGAATGACAATCGCTCCTTTACCCGTCGATTTCAGAGAATTGATGACATGCTGGATGAAACAGGTATAGATAGCCATCTTCGGCTTTGCCGGATCTATCTTGGCTACAGCATTCGGGACTCCAGCCCAGAACCTGACTCCGTCAGCTGCCAAAGTGTCCCTATATTCCGGAAAATCAAGTTTGAACGGAGGATTAGACACGATAAAATCGAACTTCTTCAACGCGCCGTCCGGATTCCTGTGCGACGGTTCAAGAAGTGTATTTCCCTGCACTACGTTTGGGAGCGAAGCCGCGAAGTTGTTAAGAATCAAATTAAGTCGGAGCATCTCACTGGATTTTTCGGAAATGTCCTGGCTATAGATTGTACAGCGATCTTCCCCAATCTGGTGTGCAAGAGCCATAAGCAATGTTCCCGTTCCAGCTGACGGATCGTAGCAGGTCACACCTCGCAGTTCAGCATTGTCCCCGACAAGAAGCCTTGCCATTACTTGAGCGATAGCTCTCGGAGTATAATACTCAGCGTATTTTCCTCCTCCCGCATTGTTGAAACCCTTGAGAAGATGCTCGAACACTCTTGAGAAGAAATCATATTTTTCAGTAAAGACATCTTCGAAATTGAACGAAGCCACTTTGCGCATCAGTGACTTTGCAAACTCGTCTCGTTTCTGAGTGTCAGTCACATAGGATGTAACAGCCGAAAAAATGTTCACACGGCTCTTTCCAGATGTGGAAACCGAGAACGTGTCAGAATTAATCTTTGCGATGTCGATAAGCGTCGCATCTAAAAGGGTAGAAAAATCGCCCTTACCTGTGGCGTTGTAGAGATGAGCAAGAGTGTGCTCAGGCTTCAGTCTCGGCACCGAAGATGGAAGATAGCTGAACAGGTCTTCCACCTCCTCGTCTGTAAAAGTGTCATATTCGGCATCCCATTTTTCCGCTCGCCTCAACCGCTCTCCATAGACCTTGTCCTTCTTGGCTTCATAACCGAACTTGTCATTGAAAAATTTATAAAGGAAGATTTCTATGACAATTTTATATTCACTTCCTGTTCCAGCAAGACCGAACTCTGCCGTTGTACTCTTGAGTGAATCAATCAAGGCTACCGTTGACTCTGTAATGTTTATATCGCTCATTTATAGATAGTTTCTCTGTTGAAAATATTCTGCTGTAATAAGATTATTGATGAATTTGCGGTCAGAAAGCGTGGCCGGTATGCCCATATCAACCAGCTTGGAGCCGATAATAGCAAGCACATCCCTTTTGAAGGCATCCTCATTGTCGACAATATGGGAATTAAGGTATATCATATTGTCTATCTGCGACTTCATTTGTGACAAATTCTCTGCGATTTCGTATTCTCCGGAAGAGATTATAGGCTTCTCCCGTTTCGCATTCTCTTCTTCAATTCTCTTGTGGATGCGCACAAAACGCTCGTCTCCCCTATACTTCTTCTTCAGAAGATTGTTGCGTCTGTTGATTTCACGGATTTTTGCCATTACAGTATCCATATAATCGATGCTTTCTTTCGCCTCCGCCGTGTTTTGTGGCACAAAACCCTTCTTGCGGAAGTATTCGCGGAACTGGTCGGCAAGAATCACATACTTATCCTCTCCCTTGTCAAAATTAGCCTCAAATTCGGCCTGCACCTTGTCACAACGCTCACGGATGTCATTCACGACTATTCTCATTTCCTCCGGGACACCTTTCTTGAATTCAAAATCAAGTTCAGAGAGAGCTATGTTTATGATGCCCGAAACATCAGCCATATGCTCGGTGTTTTCCATCAAATTGATGCGTTCGATACGGTGACTTACCTCCGAAATCAGAGTTGGAATGCCGACCACCGCCAGTTTTTCAACCTTTGACTTAAGCTCCTCGTCACCGAATGCCCTGACCTGATTGATTATAGCCTTCGCTTCATTAAGAGTGGAACGGAGAGCATAGAGAGTGTCCTTGCTACTGATTTCGTCAAGCTCCTTGCGAAAATCCTCCGGGTTCTCACATGTGAAGTTGAAAAGGATATTCTTTATCTCCTTCATCTTGGAGATAACAGCCTCTTTGTCCTCGATAATCACGTTACCTACTGGTGCATCGACTTGGACATCCGCCGTATCCACAGTGCGGTTCAACTCCCTTAGATAACGGTCGTTGGTTGTCTCAAAATTTTCCTTTATATCGACAAAATCAACCACATAGCCATATTTGAAGTCCTTGTATGGACGATTGACCCTTGTAAGCGCCTGCAACAAGTCGTGTCCGTCAAGGCTCCTGCCGAGATAGAGCTTTTTGAGCCTCGGCGCATCGAAACCTGTAAGAAGCATCTGGTTGACAATCAGCACATCTACCGACATCTGCTTCTTGAACCCTTCGATATAGGCCTTTCTCTCAAGTTTGTCGCCTTCATCATGCAATATAAGAGAAGCTTTGAGTGGCTTCTTGGGAGAACCATATGAAATCATCGGGTCTTCTAGCATCATCAGTTTTTCTTCCTGCTTCTTCTCGACATACAGAGACCGTGAGAATCTCTCCTGCCACAGACGATACATTTCTCTTGCCTGTGGATTTGTCCTGCAAACTATCATCGCACCGATACTTTCATCATCCTGTTCCTTGCGAAAACGGCGGAAGTCGGTGATTATGTAGTCAAGAAGAGCATTAAGATAACTATCGTGCTCAAGGATTTTGTTCTTGTCAATGTCGCTCTTCTTGATTTCCACACCTCCGGCCAACTTGTCCAATATGCTTTCTATCTTTTCCTTATAGACCGTTTCTATAGGCTCGCGCATCAACTTCAGGGTATATCCGTCAGAGATTGATTTGTCGTAGTAATATGTGTCAATGTAATTACCGAAAACGCGCCAAGACTCTCTTTCTTCCTTAAGAAGAGGCGTTCCTGTTAGAGCTATCTTTACAGCATCCTTATCAGCTTCAAGCAGGTTTGCAAGGAAACTCCCCTCAGGATTGTAGCCCCTATGCGCTTCGTCTATAAAGAACACCCTTTGAAGAGATGTGCTGTAACTGTTGTCCAACTGGATCTTCTCAGAGTCTTCCTTGAATTTCTGTATGTTGACGACCATTATCTCAGGCTTGCCCACGCTGTTCTCCACAGGGTCGATACTTCTGAAATCTTTCATCAGTTCATTCCTGCTGTTCGCAGTTCTTACAATCAGTCCTCTAGATGCAAACTCATCGCTTGCCTGTTCCATAAGAGCGATGCGATCAACGATGAAATAGAATTTCACGGCAGTCTGCCTCTGAGCATAAAAATCCGTAAGGCTTCGCACGGAATAGTATGCGAGTGCGGTCTTACCACTTCCTTGTGTATGCCAGATGATACCGCTTTTGACTCCAGCGGCTAATTTTCTCCTGATGGCCAAAGATGCGAACATTTGCTGATAACGCATCACGTGCTTTTCCAAAGAAACCTTCTTGCTGCCGTCTTCATTTTCCGTCGTCTTGTTCACGTAGGCAAAACCATATCGAAGGAGAAACAGAAAACGCTCCTTGCTCAACATCGATGTCAGAATCCTGTTGGTAGGAGTAGATGGTTCTTTATTAGTCTGATAGTCAGGAAGATTTTTAATAACTACACAGTTGCGATGCTTGAGAACCCTTTTCTCAAGTTCCTCTGAGACCTCTTCATAAGGATAAGAAGAGACAAAGTTTTTGTCTGCCTCGCGAAAGACATTGAAGAACGCCTTATTCTCTGAGATGCAGCAATAAAAAGCCCCTTGAATCGGAACACGGTTGTCGTTATCATATTCTTGATTATTGGAGAAAATCATCAACTGCGTGATGTTGATAAAGCGTCTGAATGCCTTGTTGGACATTCTCTTGTTGATTCTGTCTCTTTCAGCGAGAATTCCATCGTGATTATTCGGTTTCTTGACTTCAATGAAGGCAAGCGGAAGCCCATTCACAAAACAAGTTATGTCTGGACGGAAACTGTCGCCGGTGTCAGAATTCTCACAAGTAAATTCAGTGGTAACGTGCCACTCGTTATTGTCAGCATTCTCGAAATCGACAAGTTTAAGACCACTGTTGGCAGAGAGTATGGTATAGAACTCTTTGCCCAGATCATCATTCCGAAGCATTCCTACTATCTTGTCAAGCATCTGATGGCTTCCAGTCTCATCCAATTCGGGATTCAATCGCCTGAGTGAGCGAAGAAATATGCCGGTCAGAATGTTTGTGTCAGGATTATAATCTGAGATGTCATCTAGATAGGTATACCCCAGACGACATAAGTGCAATGCCGCCGGCACTTGCACGCGAGTGTTTTCCGTAAAGCTGTTCATTTCCTATCATCAGTCTTGCCAACATACAAATTTAGCAAATTTTACCGACATAGAAGGCAAGTTCAGAAATACTTGAGAAGACTTCACCGAATTACAACTAATCGCCCGTAACGGAGGATGCAAACATCATTACATCCATCATTTCTCTTACAAAACGGAAGAAAACCATACCACAAAAATCTTTTTATTAATAAAAACACATCGTAATATTGCAGATTATCATAGAATAATTAAATTTGTAATCGGCGGGATGGAGATTGTGCTGACGGAATGCCGTGAAAGACATTGACTTACAACAGTATAAATGTATTACCAATTTTCTTATTATGAAAAAACATCTTTTAGCTGCATTGAGCATACTGGCGTTGGCGGCTGCAGGTTGCAAGGAGGAAACTAAGAACTATCCTCCGGCGACTGTCGAGATACAGAACATCGTGCCGCAGGATGTTTCTGTGCAGTTCGAACTGGCGCACACCAATGCGGTATCTGTCGGATACCGTATTGAAGACGCGGACAATGCCGGGAAGAAAGAGTTCACTGTCATCGAGACATCTGACCTCAAGACAATCGTGTGCGAAGGATTGACACAGGAAACAGATTATCAGATAACAGCAGTCGCTTACAATGAGAATGGTGATGCCTCCAAAGAAGACAAGAAGACATTCAGAACGGAAAGGACTCCGGCAGCACCAGCCAGCGCGGAGATCAAGATAAACGATATAACGTACAGTTCAGTAACATTCACTATTACAGTTAAAGACGCCGTCTCATATTCCTTCGGCGTGTCCGCTGCAGGTTCCGAGCCTGAAATGATAGATGTCGTACCGGACAATCCCTCAATGAACTTCACCATCAAGAATTTGACAGCGGAAACAGACTACAGGATTTCCGTCATCGCATACAATGCGGATAACGTTGCTGCCGAGACAGTTGAAAAGGAATTCAGGACAGGCGTGTTCGTGCCTTTCGGCGAAATCACTTCAGTAGCGACCGCCCACGGAATCTTCATAAAGACCAATGTTGACACACAGAAATACCCGACATACTTCCTGCAGGTTTTCGACCCGGAGCAGACTTATGTCAATGAAGAGTCCGTACAGTTCAAGGTAGATTCCAAGAAGCAGTTTGTCTATTACCTCCAGACGGCAATCCTGAATCCTGATATCAGAAGGAATTCTTTCCAGGAATGGAACAAGACAAGGCTTTCAAGCAAGTCAGACAGAATTCTCCTCTACGCCGTTCCGGTAGTTCAGGAAGGTCCGAAATACATCTGCGACGACTATGGCACCATAGTGGAGCAGGTACTTGAGATTCCTGAGAAAGACCTCATCGGACAGTCTGATGCAGCCATTCTTCTGGGCGAGCCGGACATAAATGAGGACATACTGACAGTCAAACTTACCAAGCAGAGAGAACCTGTGGCATACTACACCGGAGTAGCATTGAAAACAGAAGTCGATGCAGCAGGAGGAATTGCGACATATGCCCAGCAGGAACTGGATGCCAAGAAACTGGACTACAGCATCACATCGATAACGAACTTCAAGGAAGAACTGGAAGTTCGCGACCTTGCATTGAACACAGACTATGTGCTCTTCTCGTTTGCATACGACGTGAACGGCAAAATCGGCAGTGTCCAGTCCAAGGAGTTCAGCACAAGCAGCCAGTTCGAGTACAAGAATGACATTTCAGTGGACGTCGCACTCAAGGAGGTAGCATTCACCTCTACCGTGTTCACTGTCAAGAGAACAAACTTCAGGAACGGCAAGTACAACTTCGTCACAATGAAGGACTTCGCAGAAAAATACGACAGCAACATTGACAATTACGTGATGCAGGAACTCATAGGACAACAGAGCAGCTATCCGATTTCACTCTACAGCGACAATGACATCAAGGGATCCAGGCTACAGTACAATACGGACTATATCCTGATTGTTCTTCCGGAGTCCGACCAGAAAGACGGATATGGAAAACCGGCAACAGTACGCTTCCATACAAAAGCATACGAGAAGACCAGCGACGTAACTCTGTCATTGACAATCAATAAGGTGGAATCTTACTATGGCTCATCCTTCGCAAGTATCACCGTAACCCCATCTGAAAACTGCGCCGGATATTACATGTATCTCATGGAAAAGTCAGTATTCGATGCGGTGACGAACTTGGGCGAGACCGTCTGCAAGATGCCGACCATCAAATACCGCAGTGCCTCCGAGGAACAGACATTCAACTCGGAATATTTCTTCAACCCGTCATATCTGGTACTCATTCCGGTAGATAAGGAAGGCAGATTCGGAGCCCCCGTACATTCAGAATTATTAAGTAATCCTTAAAAAATAACTTGGTAATCTTTGCTCGTCTTTTCGGTCTATATTCCTTTTTTCATCAGTCGTGTACGTCCAGTACACTCCTTCTTCGAAAAGAAATCTATCCTCGAAAATCCTTCTCAAATCTTTACCAACTTATTTTTTCATGCTTACTACAAGAAACAAAATAATATATGAAATCAATATTCAATCACTGGTACGCTTTACTGCCAGCTGTTTTACTGGCTTTCGCGTCTTGTTCAGACAAGCACAACAACGACGAACCCAACAAAAAAGAAGAGCCTGAGGTTCCAGTCCCGTCAGGACCAACTGTAGAAATCTCTGATGTGACAACTGAGGCCAATACCGTTACCTTCACCATCACGCCGAAGGATGTCGCATTCTATTCATACTGCATCAAGTCAGAAGCCATGACTTCCGATCCGGTAGTCTGTGATCCTGCCGAGAAGAAGACATTCAACTACAACAGGCTGGCTCCTGATACCGACTACATTCTGATTGCCCAAGGCTATAACGATGATGAAGTCGAAATCGCAAGGCAAGAAGTGCCGTTCAAGACCAAAGCTTCCGAAGAACCTACATTGGAGATACCTCATGGCGAGACACCTTTCATTGAATACGGAGGCAGAAAAGTCGAGGCAAAATCCGTAATCTATTACGAAGAAAATGACCTCCTCTGGCTGTTCGTTTCCCCTAAAGAAGGGTTCGACAACCACATTGACCTCCTCTATGGAAACAACGGTAAAAACGACTATATATCATTGAGTTTCACCCGTGACCAGCTCAACAAGAGCATTGATATGAAGAGCGCTTCCGAGCGTTATCTCCTGTTCAATTCAATATTGTCGGAACTGTATCCGAAGCCCGCAGTGCAGATGATCAGCATTGATTATCACCAGAATATAACCGCGGGAGCTTTCAATGTTACCAGAAATAAAGAAAAGATCGAAGGTTATATAGAGTTCACCGAAGCAGAGACAGGCAAGAAGTGCAGAATCTATGCGACCTGCATTTATGATGAAGAAGCCGCAACAAGGGTAACTTTCATGACAAAGGACGGCAAGAAGGAAGGCATTGGAAGCGGATTCTACAGACTTCCAGATGACACCCACAGCGAAGTATTCCTGTCACCTGGAGCAGCTCCTATGGGAGACCTCATCACCGAAGTAGACAAATACTATATAAGGATACGTTTCGCCGATGCCATCGCCAATGAAAAGAAGTTTGTCAATCTTGCTGACATCACCGGTGATTTCGAGTTCGAATATACAGATGCCGCATCCGGAAAACATTTTTCTATAAGCAATGGCAAGCTGAACGGAGCCACCGGAAAGGTGATAATTTACAAATATGCACTTCAGGGAGATTACCGCATAGAGTACGACATCACAGCTGACGGAATCCATCTGGAAGGCTATGCGGACCATTCATTCAACTTCTATTCATACTACTCTTCGAACCAATACCAGGAGGGCAGTTATAAGCCGGTAGATATCAAGTCAGTTATCATTGACGAAAGCAATCCTGATTATTATCAGATCTGGCTGCTGCCGGCAGAAGGTGTGACGACTTTGGAAGAGGCCGCTGCTGTGAATGGTTCAGTCAAGGTCGTAGTATCGCCATTGTCACTGAATGCCAGGACACGTTACTTCCACGATGAAAAGTCCGCTGGAAGGGAAATGTCCATCACCTACAGAGGACAGGAGTTCAACAATAGCGACACCAGCTACAAGGGATATGTACGCGGTGCCATGCTCGGAAAGAAGATTGCATTGGAATTCGGCGAGGAGAAGATCGGTCTGGAAGGCTACTATGCCGGCGAGTATGTAGAAATCAAATAGTTTTTCCATAAACTAATCAAATTTTGGGCGGTTCCGGAAACGGATCCGCCCTTATTATTATCCTTGTGTCCGGATGGAGTTTTGCCGCCAGCAACTGAAAAACAATCTATTCCGGATTTCCTTCCCGCAGTCGCCAGACACGTGGCGTCAGACCGGTGTGCTGACGAAAATAACGCGTGAAAAATGAGGCATCACAAAAATTATAGTCCCAGGCAAGCTGCTTGAGAGACTTGTCCGTCCCCGAAAGTTCCTGCTTGAGTTTCAAGACGACATAATGGTCAACAAGAGTCTTGGCGCTGTGGCCGGTAATGCCTTTGGTAATGACATTCAGGTATTTGGACGAAATGTTCAGCTGCCCGGCATACCAGTTCACATCACGGTACCGCCTGAAATTCATCTCGATCAGTTTCATGAAAGAATTGAACAGGTCCCGTTTTCGTCTGGAGGAGGAAGACGGCTGGACCATATCTGGAAAACGCGAGATATAGTCATGAAAACCTATGAAAAATGCCTTGAGCTGGTAAAGGACCAGTTTGTTCAGACACTTGCACGTACTCTGTCGAAAATACAGTCCAAGCAACATGAACATTGACTTTACAATATCAGAAACCACTTGAGAATCAGTACGGCATCTATCCTCGCGCAACTTTTCATAAATACTATGTTCGATATCCAGACTTGCCTCCCGAAGGATGTTCGGACTGAACACCAGCATATCGACAGTAAAATCAGTGGACTTGCCGGCGACCGATACGACATCGCCGGGGAAAATAGTAATAACCCCGCCATACGGCAGAGACCAGGCGTGATAATTCACATTGACAATCGCACTGCCGCAGCGACACAGTATAATCATGCCGTTTTCAGACAGCATGTCACCACTCCCCTGCATGACAGAATCACGACCTGAAGCCGCATCATGACGGAATCCTTCCATTATATCAGAAACACCTTCAATCAGCGCAGCAGTCTTTTCTCCACCAATAACATTATCCATCCCATTCCGTTTTATACCTCAAATATCGGTAAAAATGTTTCAAATAGCCACAATATTTCCGATTTATCCCATTATTGTATCTATTTGTCCAATGCCTTTCTGACCAGACAGCGATACCTTTGCAGTCGAAAAACCAAAGAGAAATGACAATGAAAATGAGAACAATGGCGGCAGAATCAGCTGCCGCAGTTTTTTTGTCAATGCTACTGACCGCAAGCCCGCAAGCACTTGCAGGCAGCATTGACAATAATCCTCAACGGCAGGAACCGGCAGGAGCGATCTCCGACACACTGCGACTGACATTGACAGATGTATTTACAAGGATTGAAAATGAAAACCCGACCATGTCCATGCTCCGTACCGCACAGGAGGCCGCCGAAGAAGGAATCAAGTCTGCCAAAAACGCGAGATATCCGGAAATCAATGCCGAACTGAATGTCAGTTACATAGGCGACAGTTTCCTGACTGACAGAAACTTTTCGAACTATACAAAGGCCCCGTCACCCCATTTCGGAAACGGATTCACGCTCGAAGCGCAGCAGGTTGTCTATGCCGGAGGTGCTGTCAATGCTGCCGTGGAAATGGCCGAGCATGAGGGACGCATGTCGGAAGCTGCAATCAGCAAAAGCCGTCAGGGCCTGAGACTTATGGCAGCCGGAGAGTATCTGGACCTGTTCAGGACAGACAACAGCATAAAGGTCTATAAGGAAAATATAGCATTGACAATCAAACTGATAGAGGAGATCAATGCCAAAAGGGAGCAGGGACTGGCCCTTGCAGCGGACGTCACCAGATACGAACTCAGACTGGAGATGCTGAAACTTGACCTCGTCAGACTCCAGAATACCAGGGAAATCATGAATTACCGTCTGGTAAATTCTCTGGGTCTGCCGGAAGATACCATAATTTCATCGGCACTTGGGGACGGAGATGACCTGCGCGACAGGAGCCGGAACAATTGGCAGGAAATCGCGGCTGACTCCTCTCCCGAGATGAAAATATCCGATATCAATGCCGACATGGCATTGACAAGACAGAAACTTGTGCGAAGCGAGAGGCTTCCGAAGATAGCGGTCGTGGCATACGAGAATTTCAACGGCCCGATTACTTTCGAGATTCCTCCCATTGACAAGAACCTCAACATCTGGTACGTCGGACTCGGAATCAGATACAATTTCAGTTCACTGTACAAGTCCGGACATAAATTGAAACAGGCCGCCATCGAGGTCAGACAGGCGGAACAAGCCAAAAATGTTACGGAAGAAAATCTCAGAAATGACGTACAGAAGGCCTATGCCGACTACATGCAGTCATACGTTGAGTTGGAAACCAGGGAAAAAAGCCTCCAGCTGGCAGATGAGAATTATGAGCGGATTCACGACAGGTATATGGAACAGCTCGTGCTCGTGACCGATATGCTGGACGCGTTCAATATGAAGCTGGACGCAGAGCTCGTAGTCTCTGCCGCAAATGCCGAAATCCAATATCGCCTCTGCTGCCTCAGATACGCGGCCGGAATCTTATAAGCCAATGATAATTAACATGTAAAAAAAGCATACAACCATGATCAGCAAGAAAACAATCAAAAGAATATACAATGTATTGATAATCCTTCTGCTACTCTGCGGAATCGGATACGTTTGCTCACGCTTCATCCATCTGGGAAATGTGGAATATACAGATGACGCAAGAGTCGAGCGCCATATCTCCCCTGTCAATACCAGGATACAGGGATTCATCAGCGAAATCCGGTTCGAGGAGTACCAGCATATCAGAAAAGGAGACACCCTCGTTGTCATTGACAATACTGAATATCTTTACATGCTCACGCAGGCGCAGGCGGATCTTGCTCGCGCGACTTCGGGAAAATCGGCGGACGCGGCCAGCATAAGGACAACAGAGAGCAATGTGACCGTAGCTGAAGCCGGCATGGAAGAGGCAAAGGCCAACCTCAAGAATGCAAAGGACGATTATGAAAGGTATAAGGCTCTGCTTGCCAAGGATGCAGTAACCAGACAGCAGTTCGATGCCGTGGAGACCAGATATAAGGCAGCACAGGCGCGATATGACCAGGTCAGCCGCCGGCGCAAGTCCACGGAACTCGTAGGACATGAACTGACCGGTCGTCTGGGACAGAGTGAGGCCAATGTCAATCTGGCCGAAGCTGCGCTCGAACTCGCCAAACTCCGTCTTTCATATACCATAATCACAGCACCTTGCGACGGATATGTGGGACGCAAAGATATCCACATCGGACAGTTGGTCCAGCCAGGACAGTTGCTGGTAAAAGTCGTGGATGACGCAAATGTCTGGATTATGGCTGATTACAGGGAGACTCAGCTCAAGCACATCGCTGTGGGCTCGGAAGTCAAGATTTCAGCAGACGCCCTGCCTGACACCGAGTTCACAGGACATGTGGAGTCCATCGCATCTGCTACTGGAACAGCATGGATGGGAGCGCCCGTCAATAATGCCACGGGGAATTTCGTAAAGGTCGAGCAGAGGGTTCCGGTAAGAATAAGGATTGACGGCAAAACTGAGGAACTTGCTGCACTCAAGGCCGGGCTCAATGTGGAAACTGAAGTGAAGTATTGATATGCCAATGCCTCCTATGGTATTCTCGATGCCGATGTATCGGGAATTTGTTCCGAAAAGTGTCCGTCCGTGGATTTATGTGTTTTTCGCGATAGTATTCCAGCTCAGCGGCGGAATCTATCTCGGGACACTGTCCAACATGATGGGAACCACATCCTTCATGCGTGAGGATGTACTGATGATAGGACTGTGCGGAGTCGTCGGCGTATGTATGCCGTTCCCGCTCCTGTTCAGATTCAAGTTCCGGTTCACCAACCGGCAGCTTCTTCTGGGTGCCGCACTGGGAATTGCCTTGTGCAACCTGCTGTGCATGCACGTGCAAAGTATCCCCGTCCTCTGCGTCATCTCTTTCATAGCAGGATTCCTGAAGCTTTGCGGCACCTTCGAGTGCATGTCCAATATCCAGCTTTGGATGGCCCCTGGGCGAGATTTTTCCATATTCTTTCCGCTCCTTTATATGATAGTCGTCGGCTGCATGAATATGTCATCATGGGTAGCAAACCAATTGACATATCATTTGGGAAGCTGGATGATGATGCACTGGTTCATGATAGGACTGCTGCTAATTGTAGCATTGACAGTGTACGTCCTGACGAGGAATGTCCGCCTGATGCCGAAGGCACCTATGATCAGTGTCGATTGGCTCGGCTGCGTGCTCTGGTCTTTGTTTCTGCTCGAAGGCATCTGGATTTTCACCTACGGTGAATATTACAACTGGTTCGACAGCAATGTTTTCCGTACTGTCTGCGTGGCATGGCCGGTAACATTGGCAATATGCATCGCGAGAATGCGGCATATCCGTCATCCTTTCATTGACCCGGCCGCTTTCAAGTACAGGAATCTTTATCCGGTGCTCGGCCTCTTCCTCGTGCTCGAAGTCATGTGCGCGACTCCGAAATCGCTCCAGAATGTGTTCACCTCCGCAGTGCTGGACTATGGGGCCATGACGACAGCCCGCTTTTCGGTCTGCGAACTCGTCGGCACCCTGTTCGGTTGTTCGTTTGTCCTCTGGTGGATCAAGGTCGTGAAACTCAAGTACACGAGCCTGCTGTCCATAGGTTTCACAGCGATTCTCATCTATCAGCTGATAATGTATTTCGGGCTTTCGCCTCATGTCAATGTCGAAATGTTCTATCTTCCGACGATGCTCCGTGCCTTCGGTTATGCAATATTCTTCGCTGCACTTACTATATATCTGGAGGAGATCATGCCGTTCCAGCACTTTTTCATGGGGCTTACCATATGCGGATTCATCCGTAACGGACTTGTAGAAACGATAGCGTCCGCCGGATACGCACATGCCCTGAGATATTACACGGCAGAGTATTCCACCCATTATTTTTCATCGTCAATGCCGGCGGGTCTGGCACCTGACATCACAGGATATGTAGCCAAAATGGATGCTCTGGCACCCCTGATGTCCAGTGTCAAGACCGTTTTCGGCTGGTCTTGCTTCATCGGAGCTGCCGTACTTCTGGTCTTCCTGCTCTATGGTGTGGAGCCGGTCTGCAGGACGCTGAAGGAGGTATGGTTCTGCCGACATTCTGCGACTCGCACACCCACATTGTCTTCGCCTGCACACGCGAGGCTATAGAGAGGAGCCTTTGAATACGCGTGACTCTGACGGAGGCAAGATTCCGACGCACATATTATATTTCCACATATTCTCTGTATATTTGCCGACTGGAAAAAACAGAACAAAATAGACATATATGATAGTAATAAAATTCGGCGGAACATCGGTAGCTGACAGCACGGCGATTTCGCGCACCATAGAAATCATTCGGAAGAAACTGACAGAACGTCCGATAGTCGTGGTATCTGCATTGTCCAAAGTGACAGACTTGCTCTACAAGATTTCGGACAAGGCGCGGGAACGCGACAAGAGCGGAGCGTATGAGCTTATGGCTCAGCTGCGTACACGGCATCTGACATTGGCGGAAGAACTTATCAACACCGACAGTTGCAACGCTTCTGAGCAGGACTGCGCGTCAATGCTGGAGGATGCGAAGGGCAGGATTAATACCATCTGCGACCGTCTGGAGCATTTCGTTGATGCGGTATGCGAACTGGGCGAGCTGTCCGACCGCAGCAAGGCTGTAATCATCGGAAACGGCGAATATCTCTCGTCGAACGTCATCTGTCTCGCGATGAACGCCAGAGGAATTCGCACGCACCTGATGGACTCCAGAAGGATGATAATCACTGACAATGTCTTCCTGAAAGGAGAGCCGAGGACGAAATTGACCACGGAGAAGGTCAATGCTGAGGTCAATGCAGAATACGTTGACTGCGAGGCTGTCATCACCCAAGGATTCGTATCGGAGACAGAAGACGGAGAGCCTACCGTCCTGGGAAGAGGAGGCTCTGACTACACGGCATCATTGATAGGAATGGCGGTAGGAGCCACCAGAATCGAGATATGGACGGATGTGGACGGCGTGAAGACGGCTGATCCGAGAAAGGTGGAGGGCACAAGGAGCCTGGAGCGGATTTCGTTCGAGGAGGCCGCCGAGATGGCTCATTTCGGGGCGAAGGTGCTGCATCCGATGACCATAGAGCCGGCGGTCAGGAAGAATATCCCGATCTATGTCCTGAACTCGATGAACCCTGACGGAAAGGGCACGGTAATTCTCCAGAACTCCAAGATAGACGACGGTGTGAAGTCTGTTTCCAGCAAGGAGAACATTCTGGTAATCAATATCTTCTCCACGAAAATGATCAATGCCGCCGGCTTCCTTATGAGCGTGTTTGAAATCTTCAGCAGGAACAATGTATCGGTAGACCTCATCAGTACTTCGGAGGCGAACATCTCCGTCACGGTGGACGCTTCCCAGGACATCGACAAGGTCATCGAGGAACTGTCGTCATTCGCCGAGGTCTATGTGGACCGCGACAAGGCACAAGTCTCCGTCATCGGAAAGAATCTGGACAATGTCACAGGCATTCTAGAGAAGACTTTCGCCCCTCTGAGAGACTACAAGATATATATGATCTCCCAGGGAGCCTCGTACGTGAACATCAGCTTTATCGTGGACCGCCCGGCAATGGACACCGTGGTGTCGCTGCTTCACAAGAGCCTGTTCAGATAAGCTCGTCACATAGACATTATATCTGATGCGGGGTGCTGCTGCTGAAGCAGTTCCCGCATTTTTTTCATATACGGCTCAGTATGCTTGTAGAACATCTGCAGCCCGGCGCAGAGGGAATTGAGTCCCTCCTCTCCCGTCTTTGTCTTGGAAAAACGGTGCTTAGGACATTCGCCGTTGCAGAGATGCACCCATTCGCAGCGGCGACATTGAGACGGAAGAGAATTGCGCTTGGCGATGCCGAATGACACAGCCTTGTCTGACTGCATCATTGTCCTGAGGCTCGACGAGGATACGTTGCCCAGCAGATATTCCGGGTACACGAAATGGTCGCACGCATAGACATCTCCATTGTGCTCGACCACTGCATTGGAGCCGCAAGTCTCGCAGAATGAGCACGTTCCCGGAGTCACTCCGCAATATGAAGCCAATGTGGCGTCGAACATCCCGACGAAATACCGCCCCACATCCGTCTTTACCCAGACATCGAATATATCGCAAAGGAATCTGCCGTAGCCTATGTCGCTCACTGACCAAGAGCCGAAGCCGTCTCCTCCTCCATATTCGGGGGCGACGACCGACGGGCGGGCATTGTCCACCCTGCGACCTTTTGCATTGACCTGGTACCGAACTTTCTCGACGACGGGGAGGAACTGCATGAACTGGCTCCCGAGCGACTTGAGGAACTGGTAAATTTCGACGCCCCGCCCCTCCGAAGCCTTGGACACCGCCGTCAATGTGTTGAATTGCACGCCTCCGCGTATCAATGTCACCAGCCCACGCATCACTTTGTCGAATGACGGGATGCCGGTCTTGCTGCTTCGGTACGCGTCGTGGACATATTGCGGTCCGTCAATGGAGATGCCGACGAGGAAGCCGTTGGAGGCGAAGAGGTCCGCCCATTCAGGAGTCACGAGGGTACCGTTGGTCTGAAGCGTGTTATGGACGACCTTGCCATCGGCATATTTACGCTCCAGCGCAATGGCTTTCCGATAGAAGTCAATGCCTGCCAGCAGTGGCTCTCCGCCGTGCCAGTTGAACGTGACCTCGGGCACATCGCACGAGCCGATGTAGTCGCTGATGACTTTTTCGAGGAGTTCTTCCGACATTATCGGCTCTCTGCCGCCGTAAAGCGATGCCTTGTCCAGATAGTAGCAGTAGCGGCAATCCAGATTGCACAGGGAACCGGCGGGCTTGAGCATTATGTTGAAGGCTGCGGGTCCTGTCATCTTGACGGCATCCGCCAGCGTTATCGTTTTCTTGAATGAGTCTTCCATACCGCAAAGATAACCCTTTTCACGGATAATCGCCGTCACAATCCCCAAAACGCTTCCGCCCTGACATCCAACGCCCAAATAACGTCTGATATGTCAGACTATACGATGCCTAATATAAACCCCTATTTGGTACCTCCAGGTCCTGAAGCAGCATCGTTTCTCAGATATGGAGAATATCAGATGAACCATGCCATAGGACTTCCTGACATTACCATACCTATATATATTCGCAACTTATACAGCAATTTCAAAAGATTCTATTTTGGGACTTTAAATCACAAGTAAAACGAGATTTTGAAATAAGAACCTGTTTTTTGAAAAAAAGCGTAACTTCGTAGCTAAAGTAAAACAACTTACGAATGAAAGGAAAAACGATTTTCGGACTTGCGGCACTTCCTGTCGTCGCCGGAGCTTGCGCTAATGCAAAGCAGGAACCTCAGAAGCCTAACATATTGCTAATCATAGCCGACGACCTCGGAATAGGAGACGTGAGCGCCTACGGATATGGAGCCATCCCTACTCCACACATCGACTCACTCGCTTCGGAAGGCGTACTTTTCAACAACGCTTACGCAACATCAGCGACATCGACTCCGAGCCGCTACGGAATCCTCACCGGAGAGTACCCGTGGCGAAACGCAAACGCAAGAATCCTTCCGGGAGACGCACCACTGCTGATTTCTCCGTCAATGCCGACCATACCTAAGATGATGCAAGCCAATGGATACCAGACCGGTGCCATAGGGAAATGGCATCTCGGAATGGGTGACGGCAACCTTGACTGGAACAAGCATATCAGCCCTTGCGCAAATGACATAGGATTCGACTACTCTTGCCTTATCGCAGCGACTAACGACCGTGTACCTACAGTCTATGTAGAGAACGGAAACGTGCTCGGACTAGATCCAGACGACCCTATCGAGGTCAGCTACGAACACAACTTCCCTGGAGAGCCAGATGGAAAGAAGGATCTCGATATGATACGTATGATGTGGGACCATCATCATAACGAAGCCATTATCAACGGAATACCGCGCATCGGCTATATGCGTGGCGGAAAGAAGGCAATCTGGACAGACGAGGATATGGCTGACTACTTCGTGGACAAAGTGAAGAACTACATCGACACGAGAGACGAGAGCAAGCCTTTCTTCCTCTATTACGGTCTCCATCAGCCGCACGTTCCGCGCACTCCTAACCAGAGATTTGTAGGTGCGACGAACCTCGGGCCTCGCGGGGATGCAGTGGTAGAGGCGGACTGGTGCGTTGGCGAGGTTATCAATTACCTCAAGAAGAAAGGGATCCTGGACAATACTCTCGTAATCTTCACATCCGACAATGGTCCTGTCCTTCAGGACGGATATGTGGACCAGGCTTATGAGCACAGGAACGACCACGACGCATACGGAAAGCTCCGCGGCGGAAAATATAGCCTCTATGACGGCGGTGCCCACGTACCAATGCTCGTGTACTGGAAAGGACATACCCGCAATATGGTGTCCAACGAACTCGTATCGCAGCTTGACTGCTATGCGTCACTGGCATCATTGATCGGTGCTGAGACACCTGACAGTCTCGACTCCCAGAACTATATGGATGCTTTCCTCGGCAAGGGAAAGGGCAGAGAGTCTCTCATCGTAGAGGCAAAGAGCCGTCTGGCAATGAGAAAGGGCGATTATATCATGATTCCTCCTTACTACGGACCGGCTTACAGAAAGACCAAGAAGGTGGACCTGGGCAATGTTCCTGACTATGTTCTGTTCGATGTGGTCAATGACCGCGGACAAGAGCATGACATCGCAGCCGAGAAGCCAGAGGTGCTCGAGGAGATGAAGAAGGAGTTCCACGATTTCGTAGGCAGCTACTACGACATCGACATCACCGAGAAGCTCAAGAATTATTAGTCAATAAGTTCAAATAGATAAGCAAGAGTCTGGTCAAAGTACGTTTTGAGCAGGCTCTTGTGGATCATATGATGGTCTTCCCATCGTCTCAGGTATAGCTTTGGCAAATCCAAGTCGTTCGAGATTCAGAGAATCAACGAAGGCATCAAACAAACGCACCGGGCAATCGCTCTCAACATAATCGTCCAAATACTCAGGAAAGAGCAAGGCTTCGTTTCGTTTGGCTTTCTCAATATATCTCATTTGCGTATCTTCTTAACTATTATAAAGTTACGAAAATAATCGCATATTTCAGGTCATTCTTCCGCAGACGCAACTGCATCAGGTTAGATTCCGTAAATATAATAAAAAAATCAAATATGCAAACAAAGCCGCGCGCAAGACTTGGAATCCTGCGCGCGGCTTTGTTACATATAATCTTCAAGTTCCGCAAGTGCGAAACACCGAATTATTTCAAATAAGAGTCGCTTACGACTTTCTGGCTGCGGGCGATGAAATCGCTCAGAGCCTTGCCCTTAAGAAGACCATTGGCAAGAAGAGCCAGGTCAGTAAGCTGCTGGAGGACTTCATTCTTGGAAGCGAACTCCTCGATTTCTGCCTTGTGGGCAGTGTGAGCGGCCTCCTTGGCCTCACGTACAGCAGACTTGGCATCCTCGGCAGCCTTCTTCTGCTCATCAGTGGCATCCTTGGCCTCGCCTGCCTTGACAACCTCAGGATCAGCCTCTGCGACAACCTCCTGCGGCTTAACCTCAGCCTTCTCCGCCTCAAGAATCTTGGCAATGACAGGATTCTCGGCATTGACAGTGATATTGTAGGAAGCAGGCATGTTGCCATAGAAATTCAGGCCACCGCCCATGGCACTCATCTCACGATAACGACGCATGAACTCATTCTGAGTAATGATGATCGGCTCGCCGGTCTCACCGAGATTATCAGCCTGGACATAATATTCATACTCCTTAGGAAGGACTGCCTTGAACAAGTCAGAGATATCATTCTTCTCATTCTCAGAGAGTTCCAGCTTTTTCCTGTCCTCCTTAGGGATGAGATTGTCTATCGCGTCAGAATCCACACGGCAGAACCTGCAATCTGTCAGCTTCTGCTCAAGGAGATTCACGAAGTGTGAATCGAGCTCGCAATCCATGAGGAGCACATCATACCCCTTGTTCTTTGCACCCTCGATGAAAGAGTACTGGGACTCCACATCGGTAGCATAAAGGTAAACAACCTTCTTGTCCTTGTCGGTCTGCTCTGCCTCGATAGCCTTCCTGTACTCATCGAAACTGAAATACTTGCCGTCAGTATTCTTCAGAAGAGCGAATTTCATAGCTTTCTCGCAGAACTTCTCGTCTGAAAGCATTCCATACTCGATAAAGAGCTTGAGGTTATCCCATTTTTCTTCGAGAGACTTCCTTTCAGTATTGAAAATCTCCTCAAGTCTGTCAGCTACCTTCTTGGTGATGTATCCTGAAATCTTCTTCACATTGGAATCACTCTGAAGGTAACTTCTGGAAACGTTCAGCGGAATATCCGGAGAATCAATCACACCATGAAGCAGTGTAAGGAAGTCAGGGACAATGTTATCCACATGGTCGGTCACGAACATCTGGTTGCAGTACAACTGGATTTTGTTCTTCTCGATAGCCATTCTCTCCTTGATTTTAGGGAAGTAGAGAATACCTGTCAAGTGGAACGGATAGTCCACATTCAGGTGGATGTAGAAAAGCGGATCCTCATAGGTAGGATACAGGGCCTTGTAGAAGTTCATGTAATCCTCTTCCTTCAGGTCAGCCGGCTTGCGTGTCCAGAGAGGCTCCACGCTGTTGATGACCTTGTCCTTGTCCGTATCGACATATTTTCCGTCCTTCCACTCCTGTTCCTTGCCGAACACGATTGGGAACGGCATGAACTTACAGTATTTGCTGAGGAGCTGTTCGATTTTTCCCTTGGATGCGTACTCCGCAGAGTCATCATCGAGATAAAGTGTGATGACAGTTCCCCTGTCAGTCTTGTCACACTCGCCCATCTCGTACTCAGGGCTGCCGTCACATGACCATTTGACAGCCTTTGCGCCATCCTTCCAGGAAAGGGTCTCGATAGTCACCTTCTTGGAAACCATGAATGCCGAATAGAATCCGAGACCGAAATGTCCTATGATATTACCGATCTGGTCCTTGTATTTCTCGAGGAACTCGCCTGCTGAAGAGAATGCAATCTGATTTATATATTTGTCCACCTCTTCCTCAGTCATACCGATACCGCGGTCAATGATTCTGAGTTCTTTCTTGTCTTCATCAAGTTCAATCTTCACGAAAAGGTCTCCCAGAACGCCCTTGAAATCGCCTGAAGAAGCAAGTGCCTTCATCTTTTCGGTAGCATCCACTGCATTGGCCACAAGTTCCCTGAGGAAAATCTCATGATCTGAATACAGGAACTGCTTGATCACCGGGAATATATTTTCCGTAGTGACACCTATTTTACCTTTCATCTCTGCCATAATATTTATGTTTTAGTTATTCAAAATAAAAATACCGCCCGGAATACCCGGACGGCAGTATAAAAGTCAAATAACGTTCCAATCAGATTGTCATGACATTTTGTCATAAGGACTGAGCCGGATGACCGTCTCTAGAACGACTTCACATATTGTATGGACCCGTCTTTAAGATACGTGGCCTCCATTGTGTCCAACACTTTTCCCCGACAGCGGAACGACAATGAAAGTGCACCTGTGCACAAAGCTTCCTGATTACGGAAAGAACCCGGATATTTCCATGACACAAGCATATCTTCAGTTCTGAATCCAAGGGTGTAGTCAGATGCCTCGAACCTCTCACCCTCAAATGAGATCTTCCACGGATGATGGACAGTTCCAGGTCCTACCTCCTCTGTCATCTCAGCAGTCAGTTCGAAATTGTACCGGTAGTTCTTATGGGCGTCACCGTCTGTCTTCGTCACTTTCCAGACATTGCCTTCCTGCCTGATATTGAAAGTTCTGTGCGATATCGACCAGAGGGTATCCCGACCTGAAATCATACATTCCAGCGGACCGGCCTTCACCCCATTGGTATCGACTATCACATATGTGCCACCGGTAAGAGGAACGTTCAATGTCTCCTTAAGGCGAAGGACATAATCCAGGGTAAAAATCGAATTCCTGGCAACTTCTTCCATGATGTCATCAGAATAATGCTCATAATACTGGCGGTTATATTCATATTGGCCCCAGAATCTGGTTTCGTCTTCATCGCATCTGGACATGCAGGATGACATCAGAATTCCTGCAAACAAAACAAATAGTATCTTCTTCATACTGAGTTATTTTAGAATTTATAACCGACTCCGAAATTGATTCCGTTGAAAATCTTTCCGAATATCAATTCCGCCTTACCGTAAACCTTGCCTCCAAGCGTGTAGGATAAAGGTTTTATCTGATACTCGAATGCCACGTTCTGCGGACAACCCTCATAGAATCCGGCACCGAGTTCTACTGATCCTGACAATGTGGAAAGCCTGGTCATCAAATAGTAGAACCTGACTTCCGGCATCACATAGGCTGCAAAAGATTTCGTATATATAGGCTTCACTTTCTTCAGTCCATGATAGACATCACCGGATACGACAGAAAGAGACAGGTCCGCTCCGACGGCGATACGACTTGCGACCCTGACCTCGAAAAGCACAGAATAAAGACCCGAATACCTCACATTGCGCACGGCATCCGAATACATGTCCGCAACCATGTGATTTTCATAATTCTTAAACGAACCGTTGTCTTTGAAGAGAACGCAATGATGATTCAGCTCACCTGCGGCAGCATTGACCGAAACATCGAATTTGAACGGCCTTATGGGCCTGAATGCCAAGAGGTCCTGAGACATTGACAAAGAAACGGCTGCCACGATTGCGGCAGCCGATAAGAATTTTCTCATCTTCCCGCTCATAATATGTTGTTGGTTAAAATCCGAAACATAGATGCAGGAAATCTGGAAAATGTTGCATTCTTCCGCAAGTGCGGACAGAAATTATTTATACATGAATCTCTTGATACTCATCTTAGGAGTCTTCTCGAAAGGCTTGTCCACGACCTCAACCTTCTGGAGCTGGCTGTATGACGGCAGAGCCCTGTTCGATGCGATTCTGACACGCTCAGGAATATCTGCGACGGTCTCGGCATCAAGTCCGTTCTTGCGGATTGCATCCTGGTCGAGATAAATCAATGCTACAAGTTTCGAAGCACGGTCCACGACAACAGACTCCACAACATAATCCTGGTTGTTCACCACAGCCTCGACCTCCTCAGGATAGATGTTCTGTCCGTTGGCGCTGAGAATCATGCTCTTGCTGCGGCCCTTGATGAAGATGTTTCCTTCCGCATCAATGATACCGAGGTCACCGGTCTTGAGGTATCCGTCCTCCGTAAATGCAGCGGCAGTAGCCTCCGGAGCCTTATAGTAGCCAAGACAGACATTGTCACCCTTAGCCTGAATTTCACCAACAACGTGCTGGGGATCATCAGAATCAATGCGGACAGTCGCACAATCCACAGCCTTTCCGCAGGAACCTGGGACATAACTGTCACACGGCTCGTAAGCAAGAAGCGGAGCGGCTTCAGTCATTCCGTATCCCACGGTATATGGAAGTCCGAGTTTCTTGAACCACTTCTCCACTTCAGGATTCAACGGCGCACCGCCCATGATAATCATCTGGAGATTTCCGCCGAGGGCGCTGAGTAGTTTCTCACGTATCTTCTTAAACAGCAACGACTTGATTCCAGGGATTCTGGTCAGGACCTTCATTACAGGCTTCTCGACGACAGGCTTGATGGCACTCTTGAACACTTTTTCCATGACAAGAGGCACAGTGATGAGAAGGTATGGCTTCACGTCACGCATCGCTGACAAGAGAAGTGTAGGTGACGGGGTCTTGCCGAGGAAGGTGATGCTGGTTCCGTTGCAGAGCGGATAGAGGAACTCGTAAACCAGGCCGTACATGTGAGCCATCGGCAACATTGACACCATCGTAAATTTATCCGATGACGGAATATGGCGCTGGCCGAAGTCGATGGTTGCGCTCAATGCCTTATAGGTCAGCATGACACCCTTAGGGGAACTGGTGGTTCCGGAGGTGTAATTGATTATATCCAGGTCATCCCAGTTGTCGGTATTGTAGGTAACGTTCTCCCCCGTGAACCCCATCGGATATTTCTGTGCAAACTTCTCGGATACGGAAGCGAACGCCTCCCTTACCTTCTCATCCGCCACATAAAGAAGCGTAAAGTCATTGACACTTACGACAGCCTTCAGGCGCGGCATGGCCCTGATATCCAACTTTGCCCATATATCATTGTCAGTCATAAGGATAAGACTCTCCGAATGGTCTACAAGATGATTTACACTTTCAGGAGTGAAGTCTGAAAGAATCGGCACCACGACAGTCTCATAGGTATTGACAGACAAAAAAGACACAGCCATTCTCGCGGTATTCTTGGCGCAGATGGCTATGCGGTCGCCCTTCTTCAGCCCACAAGCTTCGAAAAAGATGTGGAAACGCTCAATCTGAGTTGCAAGCTGGCCATAGGTGAAAGATTCACCTCTATAGTTGCACACAGCAGGCTTTTCCCAATAAAGTCTGACAGCATTCTGAAGTCTCGCAAAATAATGTTCCATAGTATTAATATTTTGTGTATCGGGCGCAAATTTAACAACTTTCCGTTATATTTGTGCAGAGGCATGCTACATTTGTTCGGCATTGCCAAAGACTTTAATTTCATCCGGTTATGACGAGAAAACCAATTGTTGCATTGATTTACGATTTCGACGGGACGCTTTCCCCGGGAAACATGCAGGAGTTCGGATTCATCCAGGCCATCGGCAAGACGCCTGAGGAATTCTGGAAAATGAGTGACGGCATCGCGGCAGGACAGGATGCGAGCAATATCCTGGCCTACATGAAACTGATGGTAGATGAGGCCAAGAAGAATGATATCAAGCTGAAACGCAGCGAGTTCAAGAAATTCGGAAAGGATATCAAACTCTTCGAGGGCGTGACTTCATGGTTCGACCTTGTCAATGAATACGGGAAGAGCCGAGGGGTGAGAATCGAGCATTACATCAATTCCTCCGGACTGAAAGAAATCATCGAAGGCTGCCCTATCGCCAAACAGTTCAAGCACATTTTCGCAAGCACATTCATCTACGACTCCAAAGGCGAGGCTGAATGGCCGGGAATCGCTGTGGACTACACGGCCAAGACACAGTTCATCTTCAAAATCAACAAGGGAATTTTCAGCGCGAGGGACACTAACCAGGTCAATGAAAGTATCGCGGAAGACAAGAAACGCATCCCTTTCACGCAGATGATATATGTGGGAGACGGAGAAACCGACGTCCCATGCATGAAAATAGTCAGCATGTTCGGCGGGCATTCGATAGCAGTCTATAACCCGGAAAATCCGGGAAAACAGGCAGTTGCTGAAAAACTTCTGAGACAGGGACGAGTGAATTTCATCACTCCGGCCAACTACAGCCACTACAGCAGGACGTTCAAGATAGTGTGCGGCATCATTGACAAAATCAAGGCAGACTGGTCGCTGGGGCTCCTCCGCGGACAGCCGAAGAGCAAAACTGTAAAATAATTTTCATCAGACATGCAAGATTCGCGGGCAGACGCATTTATGTCGGTGAACAAAAATCAGTCATCATGAAAATTATAAATAACTTAACAAAAATCGCAATGGCGATTGCAGCGGCCGCAACAATGCAGTCCTGCCTTAAAGACGACGGAATTTCATACTCGGAACTCATCCCTAACGCAGTTGTCACCATCAAACCCGTAGCACAGAACGGTTATCCTTTCTACATGCAGCTTGACGACAGCACCGTGATTTATCCTTCAAACCTGAAGCAGTCACCTTTCGGAAACAAGGAAGTCCGCGCGTTCATAAATTATAAGAAGGAAAGCGAAGAGAAAGGAGCCCAGGTAGGTTTCATAAACTGGTCACGTGAACTCCTCACGAAGAATACTGTAGAGTCGCTCGGTTCCGATGAAAAGAACACCGCGAAATACGGCAATGACCCTGTAGCCCTTGTAAATGCATTCCCGACTGTATGCGAAGACGGTTATCTCACACTGAGATTCAGAACGTTATGGGGAGCTTACATAAACATCAAGCATGAGGTCAATCTGGTTACAGGCGTGGACCCGTCTGAACCTTACCTCGTAGAATTCAGGCATAACCGTTTCGCTGACGCTCCGGAGGTACAGTCCGACGCTTACGTGGCATTCAGGCTGAACACATTGCCGGATACCCAGGGCAAGACAGTGAAACTCAAGGTCAGATACAGAAACTGGAACGGCGAGACAAAGGTTGTCGAATTCGACTACAAGACCCGTCCTGGAGACGGAAAATAACACGGCATTCACAGCCGGATTTTTCAATACAACGGAATGCGATTGGCAGACATCAAAGCATATTCTGAAAAGAAACTCGCAGATGATATCCGGAAAGGCAACGAGACAGCGATGAAAAAGCTGTATGATACCTATTCCGGATATCTTCTCGCTTTGTGCTGCCGGTACATTCCTGACAAGGAAACAGCCGAGGACATTCTTCAGGACAGTTTCATCAAGATTTTTTCTTCCTTCGACAAGTTTTCATGGAAGGGCCCCGGCTCGGTAAAGGCCTGGATCAGCAGGGTCACTGTCAATGAAGCTCTGCAGTATCTCAGACGACAGAAAAAATGGAACTTCGTGGAACTTCCCGACAAGCTGCCTGACAAGGCTGAAGAGACGGCTGAGGAAGAGCCCGCCGTTTCGGAAATACCAAATGATGTCCTGATGAAGATGATTCAGGAACTTTCCGACGGATACAGAACTATCTTCAACCTTTTCGTTTTCGAAGGCAAATCCCACAAGGAAATCGCTGAAATGCTGGGCATTACAGAAAGCACATCGGCATCCCAATTCCACAGGGCGAGAAAAATTCTCGCAAAGAAAATCACAGAATACAAGAAACAAGAGTCAATATGAGACAAGATTGGACAGACAAGTTGCGAGATAAGATGGACACCTACAGCGTGGAGCCATCGGACAAGGTCTGGGCCG
>UMLA01047315.1_pt1 | contig 32833 bp, 28 predicted proteins | sample 1966431 | NCBI WGS metagenome assembly UMLA01 (sample SAMEA4836190, study PRJEB28245) | human gut metagenome | biome: gut microbiome; material: fecal sample | place: Denmark | collected 2008 | reverse complement strand
TTTCGAGGCCGCGCGCCCCGTTTTTGGTGGCGTCGGTAGAATATTTTCCCAATTTTTTGGATTTTTGTTCTACTTTCGAGGCCGCACGCCCCGTTTTTGAAAAGTCAGGCATACAAAAATCAGACTTCCCCCTCTGCCTCTGTCCCTTTTTGGACGTTTTGACACACGGAAATGAAAACAGACTTTTTTTGCTTATTTCAAGCATAACAGGGAACCGGACCTGCATACGCAAAAACCCGGATTAGATTTGCAATTAATTGCAAGTCATCCGGGTTTTCAATTTGAGGCAGAGTTTTTCCCAGCCTTCAAAGCTGCTTATTAATTTCTTATCTTATGCACGACAACCGTTACCGCTAATGAAGCCAACACGATTCCGCCAAACAGCGCAGCCGGAATTTCGATATTGATCATCGGAATCGTCAAGAACAGCTTGACCGCAATCAATGCAATCAAAATATATGCCGTAACCTCAAGTTCAGGCAGGATTTCCATCAGCCTCATGACGACTTCCGCAATTCCTCGCATACACAAAATACCGATCAGACCACCGATCAAAACGATGACCGGATTCGGCGAAATTGCAAGCGAAGCCAAAATTGAATCAATCGAAAAGACCATATCCATCAATTCGATCGACACGACTACGGACCAGAAGAGCGGCAAAATTTGAAAACGCCCTTTTTTCTCCCGGTGGTGCACCGATTCCGGATGACGCATCTTCCAAAAGTGGTTCAAAGACAGATACATCAGATACAACGCGCCAAAAACTTTGACTTCCCAAAAATTGATCAAATATGCTCCGAGTCCGATCATGATGAAGCGAAAGACATACGCTCCCCATAATCCGTAAAACAAAGATTTTTCCTGTTGGACCTTATCCGGAAGCTTTTGCGTCTGTGCAGCGAGCACGATCGCATTGTCAACCGACAGCAAACATTCAATCAAAACAAGCGAGAGGATAATCATCCAGTCCTCGCCAGACGTAATCACCGTCTTCCAATTTTCCAAATCAAAAAACGGACCATACAATTTTTCAATTAGTGACAATCACGGTTCTCCCTTACTATTTATTCAAATTAATTTTAACATGAACTAACAGTGTAATGAATATTCCAAATTGTAAATTTTTCGTAAGTTACAAAATCCTCAACAAGTCTTTGCCATATGTGCTTCTGACCTCTTCCATCACGACGAATGCCTTCGGATCAAGCTCAGTAATCAGGTTCATTAATTTCACCAGATCCTTCGTGTCGCAAACGCAATAAAGCAGCTGCTTTTTTTGTCCGCTGACGTACCCGTGACCGTCGATGATCGTCACACCCTGCTTTGTCGCATCGGACAATGCCGAAGCCAGCTCTTCGAAACGTTCCGAGATGATCGTCAAGGAGCGTTTTTCCACGAATTGTGCAAGCAGTTTGTTCAATATTACCGCTGACAAATACAGTTCAACAATCGTCAGCAGCATGTTTTCAAAGCCGATAATCACCGCTGACGGGATTGCCACCATCAGATCAAAACAAAGCATGGCAGATCCTGTTTTGATTCCGAAGAACTTGTTGACGATTCTGGCAAGAATCGTGGAACCTGCTAAAGTTCCCTCGCCTTTCATGATAAAGCCCATTGCGACTCCCATCAATGCTCCGCCGATCAGCGCTGCCACCAACGGATCGTGCAGCGGGAAACGCATTGATCCGGTCAGCTTCAAAAAGACCGAAATCATCGTAATCGTATATAACGTATAAAAAACGGTCTGCTTGTTCAGCAATTTCCAGCCGATCAAAAGCAGCAATCCGTTCAATACGATGTTCGTCAGGCTCGGCGCAATTTTCAGCAAGTAGTAGAAAATCGTCATGAGACCGGTCACGCCGCCTTCGCCCAGATGATTCGAAATCAAAAAACCGTTGATTGCAACGGTGTACAAAAACGCTCCCACAGTATTCAGCAGTAAATTAACAACGATCGTCTTCTTCATCAAAATTCTCCAGATTCAGCTGCATGTCGCCGTTTTCCTCAGCAGTTCCATGCAGTCCCCGTTCCTTTCTTCCTTTCAGAAAGCCCTTGATCAGCTCATAAAGCTCGCCTTTTTCTTTCGTATCAAGCTTTTGCACCCCAAAACAAACGTCTGCGCTTGAAGCCAGAGTTTCAACCAAATCAACCTTTTTGATTGCCCGACCGCACAAATAGTCGGTCGAAACGTCAAAAAACTCTGCAAGCTGCCTGATATCAAGATAGGTCGGAGTATTGACGCCGCATTCCCACTTGCTGAGCTGCGACCTGGTATTTTTCTTTTGCTTGTATGAAACATCCATCTGATTCAGCTCTTGAGCCAGCTGTTCAAGCGTCAGTCCGCGCCCCATGCGCAAGGCTCGCATTCTTTCGGGAAACATGGGCAACTCCTCACTTTCTATATGATTCAGACAATCAGATCATTTTTTGTTCCTTCATCCATTCAGCCATTCTGCGATATGCATCGGCAAGTCCAACTGTCGGTTTCCAACCAAGCGACTCTATTTTGTCGGAATTCAATTTCATCTTAACGTCTGGTGCATATCCCAGCTTCTTTGAGTCAGCAGGAATATCGATCACAACCTTTGACTTTTCCTGAGACAACATCTTCGAGACCAGCTCAGCCATTTTTCTGATAGTCGTGTGGCTCGATTCGTTGGCTACGTTATAAGCCTGTCCTGCTTCACCTTTATACAAAAGCATCAAAATCGCTTTAACCGCATCAATCGTATAGACATAGTTTCCTTCAGACTTGCCTTCCGTCTTAAGAACGATGTCTTCTCCTTTGAGCGCACTTCTTGCAAATTGTGCAAATACGCGATTTTCTGTCGGCAGGATACCTGCTCCAAACGTTTGGGCCAAGCGTGCAGAAGAGATTCTGATCCCATGTTGTGCGGCGTAAGCAGTACACATGCATTCGCACATTCTCTTTCCTTCAGGATAGCAGCTCCTGACAGCGGCCAAATCAACATAACCCAAATCATTTTCCTTTGTATCTTCAGGATCAGCAGACTGACCGTAAATTTCCATTGAAGAAATATAGACAACGCCTTTTGTTTCTTTTTCAACAGCAAGATTTAAAATATTTTTGGTTCCCTTCAAGGCAACGTCAATCGTTCCTACGGGATCAGAAACCATTACCTTAGAAGTCGTAACCGCAGCGGCATGCACGATATAATCGACTTTTCCTTCTAACGAAATCGGCTCATCACCAGAAAGATCGTCCAAACAAAAAGAAAGAGCATCTTTTCCCTTGCATCCTTCATATATCTTGTCAGCCTTTGCTTGATTGCGAATCAGTCCGATTACTTTAAGCCCCAGATTCAATTTTTCGTTTGCATAAATCAATGATCTGACAACCATTGATCCGACAAGTCCCGTTGCGCCCGTTACCAAAATTCTTTTATCTTTAAAATTGCTCCACTCGATTTCACTCGCTAAAAGAGAATTCAAATCTTCCGTCAACACGTTATTCAAGGCCATAGATTTGTTCATCCTCTCTTGCATCCAACAATGCACGCATCGTATAGAAATCATCGGGAGTCGTAATCTTGATGTTTTCCTGCGGTCCTTCGATGAGGTAAAGCTTGTGTCCGTAATATTGCATCATTGAGCACGAGTCAATGAAATCGTGCTTATTTTCAGCGATTGCTTTCCGATGAGCACCAATAATGTCTTTAAGCCAAAAACTTTGCGGTGCACGTGCCAATCGAGAACGAGAACGATCAGGGACTTCTTCGATTCCGTTTTCGTCATCCACCATAAGAACGGTTTCCTTTACGACAACGCTCGTAATTGAGCTTCCGCGTTTTTTGACCGATTCGATATTGTCAGAAATCGTCTTCGGTCGAATCAAAGGACGAACGCCGTCATGAATCAGCACAACGGATTCTTCACCATTTGCAACGCGTTCTGCGGCACAAAGTCCGTTGTAAATGGAATCTTGCCCGGTGGCTCCGCCTTCAACGACTTCTTTCACCTTTTTGATGTTATATTTCTCTAATAAATTCTTGAAGTAAGGAATCCAATCTTTAACGCAAGAAACGACAATCGCGTCAATTTCAGGATGATTTTCAAACAATTCGAGCGTATGGATAATAATCGGCTTGCCATGCATGTTCAAGAATTGTTTCGGACGCTCCTTGCTCCGCATTCGCGAGCCAACGCCGCCGGCAAATATTACAGCAATGTTCATGTTAAAAACCTCTCTCGATGCAATAATCATATAATATAAATTATACCACAATTTAATTATGATTCTCTTTACAAATGCAGAGCTCCGATTGATATCTAATTGATAACCATTTTCATTTGACGTTTTTAAGCCTCTCTGTCAAATTCCCGTGAAATCAACGTTTCAGCGCCCCAATTGAGAATAATTTTTATTTAGAATCATTTTAGTTTACATTATTTTCATCTCGTGTTACCTTTGAGACGTAATAAGGATCAGCGTACGGGATTCCACTCGAAGGAGGAAAAAACAATGAAACACTCAACAAAATTGTGGATCATTTTGGGGATCGGCCTTGTTGCGCTTATCTTGGAGTTCGGCTTAAAACAGCAGCTCTTTGCACAAGCGCTGATTACGATCGTCGGATCCATCATCTCGCTTTCAATGCTATATGAAATGATCAAATCACTTAAATCAGGAGACTACGGGGTTGACCTTTTGGCAATCATGGCGATTGTCTCAACGCTTGCGGTAGGTCAGTACTGGGCTTCCATGATCGTTTTGATCATGCTTGTCGGAGGCGATTCGCTTGAAGATTACGCTTCGAAAAAAGCACACACGGAACTTAAGGCGCTGCTTGACAATTCACCGCATGTCGCCCATCGTTTGAACGGGGATGAAACTGAAGACATTTCCGTTGATGAAGCAAACATCGGCGATAAGCTTGTCGTGCGTCCGGGGGAACTCGTTCCGGTCGATGGTCACGTTATTCTTGGTCAAAGCAGTCTGGACGAATCTTCTTTGACCGGAGAATCCGTCCCGGTAAGCAAAAAAGTCGGTGATGACATCTATTCCGGATCAGTCAACGGGGATGCTTCTTTAACGATGGTCGTCGATAAACTGGCTAAAGACAGTCAATACCAACGCTTGGTTCAATTGGTCAAAGAAGCCGACAGCAAACCCGGCAAATTCGTCAGAATGGCCGATCGATATGCGGTTCCGTTCACGGCGATTGCCGTAATTATCGCAGGGATTGCATGGTTCATCTCAAAAGATCCGGTCAGATTTGCAGAAGTTCTGGTCGTTGCTTCGCCTTGCCCGCTTATTTTGGCGGCACCGGTTGCCATCGTTTCCGGGATGAGTCGCTCATCAAGAAACGGCATCGTCATCAAAACGGGAGACGTCTTAGAAAAACTCGCAACGGCTAAAACCGCTGCATTTGACAAAACCGGAACCATTACAAGCGGGAAACTGACGGTTGATTCGGTCGTTGCGCTGGACGGCATTGATAAAAACAAGCTGCTCGAACTTGCGGCAAGTTCAGAACAGGCATCAAACCACATTCTTGCGCGTTCGCTCGTTTCGTACGCAAACGAACAAGGAATCGACCTCGATCCGCCGGAAGAGCTGCAAGAAGAAACCGGCAAGGGCATCAAAGCTCAAATCAACGGTCACAAGGTCATGGTCGGAAAACTCGAGTACGTCGCTCCAACGGACAAAATGGAGGCATTGCCTGAAACTGCCATCTACGTCTCCGTCGATGACAAGCTTTGGGGATACGTGATCTTCCTTGATCATATCCGTAAGGAAGCTCCGGAAACCATGAAGTCACTGAAAGAACACGGCGTTGAACATCTCGTCATGCTGACGGGCGATCAAAAAGCAATCGCTGAAAAAATTGCTCCGCAAGTCGGAATTACTGACGTTAAGGCCGATCTGCTCCCAACAGACAAAATCAGCGCTTTGAAGAACGTTTCAGAAGACAAGCGCCCCGTCATCATGGTCGGAGACGGAGTCAATGATGCTCCTTCGCTTGCAACGGCAGACGTCGGAATCGCCATGGGTGCCAACGGATCAACGGCTGCGAGCGAATCGGCAGACATCGTTATTTTGAAAGACGATCTGTCAAAAGTTGCCAAAGCCGTCATAATTGCGCAAGATACCATGCGCATTGCTCGTCAGGCGGTTTTGATCGGCATCTTCATCTGCATCGGTTTGATGCTGATCGCAAGTACGGGCGTTATTCCGGCCCTTGTTGGCGCAATGTTCCAGGAAGTCGTTGATACCGTTTCGATTTTGTGGGGCTTGCGCGCAAGATACTCGAAAGAAAAATATCATCAGGACAACAACGATCATCATAAAAAGCCGCATGGCAAGATGAACGGTCATGTGGCAATGAATTAACAGTTTATCTGTTAGATATTATTACGCTCCAAACGTCGAATCCAACGTTTGGAGTTTTTATTTTTGATTGAAACGAACGTGGTCAAACGACAAAAATCCTCCAAAAACGCTGAGAAATTTTTGGAGGATTTTGCTAGTTATTCATGATTTTTTTTCTATACTGCAACCAACAGAAACGATACACTGGATATCCCAGTTTCAAAAGAAGAAAAGCCAATTTATCTCTCTTGGGAGTGCGTGGATTCTTCGCGACTTCTTTTGAATTTCGATTAACGTAATTGATAATTTCACGACGTTTTTGCTCAAACTCAGGACCCTTTGCATATAACATCTGATTCAGCGTACTTAGCCTTGCATACACCTGTCGCCTCTTGGTGGCAGATTCCAGCTCAGGGTAAATCTCATTGACTTCTTTAGCCAAATTGTCGACCATCTCAATCATATCAAGTTTATGTTCATTAAATTGACTGTTAACAATTGAAGAATCATGGAAGTTATATGTGTACTTTGATTTTCCATTAACAGCAATCTGATCGCATTTAAGCATCAGCTTATAAGTTACTCCAAGATCTTCAAAGAGTTTTCCAACGGGATATTCAATCCCTTGGAAAAGTTCCCTTTCATACAGTTTTCCCCACACTGACGTATCGATTACTTCATGATAAAGCATTCTTTCAATGCATTCTTTGCTTGAAAGGACCTTATCATCATCAAACTCAAGTCCATCCGCCAAATCGGCAACATCTCCGTTTTCATAGTGAACACGATGCGGACAAATCGACATTTTGCAATTATACTTAACCAAAAGATTATACAAAGTTTCAACATAATCTTCATCAACACAATCATCTGGATCAACATAAGTCACATATTTGCCCTTAGAATGCGCAATGCCATAATTTCTGGCATCTGAAATACCGCCGTTTTCTTTATGATAGACCACGACCCTCGGATCTTTTTTTGAATATTCATCAAATAATTGACGACATTTTTCATTTGAACCATCGTCAACGACTACAAATTCCAAATTTTCATAAGTCTGCACAAACAAAGATTCCATGCACTTCGGAAAATATGCTTCAACATTGTAGACCGGCAAAATCACCGAAATTAAAGGCTTATCCATTCTTACCTCCAAATAGCATAAAAACAAGGAGTCAAGTTCAACTTGACTCCCGCAACATCTTACTTGGAACCTTCACCGCTGAAGACTTCCTTCACCGTCAGTCCCAAAATTTTAAGGTCTTCAAAAATCGACCAGTTATCGATATACTTCATATCAAGTTCAATAACTTCTTCAAAATCCGTAATGTCGGAACGACCGCTGACCTGCCACATGCCGGTAATTCCGGGACGAACCGCAAGACGAGCACGGTGATGCTTTTCGTAGTTTTTCCATTCATCAATCAACGGCGGTCGCGTCCCTACAAGACTCATTTCTCCCTTAAGAACGTTCCAAAACTGCGGAAATTCATCCAATGACGTTTTCCGAATAAACCAACCAATGCCATGTTTCGAGCCATCCTTGCCCGAACCGATGATTCGAGGATCATTGTCTGCCTTAAACATGAACCCTTTCATCGTGTTCATCGCCATAAGTTCTTTCTTGCGTTCCTCTGCATCCTGATACATGCTGCGGAATTTGTAAATTTTGAAAATTCGCCCGTTTTGACCGACACGTTTTTGCGAGAAGAAGATTGGTCCAGGATCCGAAAAATAAATGATCGGGCCGATGACAATTACCAAAATTCCCGTAATCAACAAACCGACAAGAGCACCGACGATATCCATCAAACGTTTCAGTGCCAACTGAAAACTGGATGCAATTTTCAAGCTTTCCGTCATAACGGTATAGCCGCCGACCTTTTCAATCGTCTTCATGCCGCGTTCGTTGTCATAAAGCTCACTGATTGACACGTGAGAAGTAATCCCCATGTTAAGCAGATCCTGCAGCAAACTTTCTGGAACTACCCCGCCCTTAGGCAAAACGAACATGACCTCGTCTACCAAATCAGTGACGATATTGTCCGTAAAATCATTAAGACTGCCTACGACCGGAACATCATCATATTTTTTGCCGACTTCAGCCGTTGAATCATCGAAAAAGACCGCTCCGGAAATCTCAATATCGCCCAATGATTTTTGTTCGATTCTTTGCTTAACGCCAGCAAAATCGTCTTTTAAAGAAACCAAAATCATTCTCTTCTTGGAATAGCCGTTTTTCTTTCGATATGCCAAAACAATCTTCTTCCATATCAATCGGCCAAAATACACAGCAGGAACACCCAGTATCGCCAATAGAACAAACACCGTTCTCGAATACCAAAATGTTGTCTGGCTCAAAAGAAGATATAAGGCCAAAACAATAACCAAAGCTGAAACATATATGATTGATGCCTTTAATTCCTTCAACCAGCTACGCTTAAGAATATTGCGATAGTTGTCTGAAAGCGTGGCAAACACAACGCCAGTAACCAAAATAACCAATGCACCGACTTGGTAGTACGTCCTATCATAAGGGTTTTCGAGTCCATGGCGGATAACATATGAAACAATGTAGACGATTTGCATAACGATCAAATCGACCAAAACAAAATCAAGGTGTTTCAACCACCCATTGCTTTTTTTACTGTACAAATTATTCACCCTCAATCCAAGCAGACATCGTTAACTATGGTTGTTTAACAAAGCCGAACTTTCTAGCAACAAACATCCAAATCTTCTTGACCATATTTTGATTGCCCATAAACATCACAGGCAACTCAACGTAGTCTATCTGGTTTTGCTCAATCCAGACATCCATCAAAAGTTCGCTGATATAGCCAAATATCCGAGCTTCGCTGACCGAATACCCTGAAATATCAACACGTTTCTCAACTTCTCCCAAAACATCAAAAAGCCATTCTGAATACATTGAAAAAACCTTGTCTTTGGCAATAATCATATTGAACATATGCGCACTGCGACGCTTCATTACCTCATCAAATTTCATCAAATAATCAGGGTATTTTTCCGCAATAACCTTGCGTGTTTCTTCAAGGCCTTCAATTTTGTGAGAATGTTCATAGTGAGACCATAAAGTTTCGATATAGTAATTACGCTTTTTAGGAAGAATAGCGTCATGTTTCTCCATAATATCAACAAGCGTTTTTTCATCTAAAACATTTTCATACTTTTTTTCAAGTGACGCACCAAGCATTCTTTTTCCCTTTGAAAACAAACGTCGGTAGTGTACCAAACCTTTAACATCAGCTTTACGATTTTTCCAGGCCCAGTACTGTGCCGTCAGTTCGCAATAATTAGGGTTCTTTTCTGAAATATTTTCTCCGGTATTATCGCGCACGAATCCAGAAAAATCATCTTTTGCCGGTCCAACCTGAACCGGAATATAAATGTTTCCTTCAGGCATCCGAATATCTTTATGGCTTACAACATAAATTTCATATGACAAACAAAAATTCCTCGCTTCATCTCAAATTAATCAGCAAATTCCTCTTTAACTGTTTCCAGTGCGGCAGCGATAACCTGATCCATATTGTAGTAACGATACTGCCCCAAGCGTCCGCCAAAAATAACGTTTCCTGCTTCTTTTGAAGCCAAATTCTGATATTCCTTATAAAGACTATTATTACGCTTGTCATTGACCGGATAGTACGGCTCGTCGCCGCGTTTCCAGTCAGCGGGATATTCACGCGTAATAACCGTCTTGTCTTTGTCTCCCTTGCCGAACTCAAAGTGCTTGTGCTCAATCACTCGCGTATACGGTGTCTCGGCATCCGTGTAGTTGACAACAGCGTTGCCTTGATAGTTATCAACGTCAAGTTCTTCCGTTTCAAAACGCAGGCTGCGATATTCAAGTTCTCCGAGCTTATAATCGAAGAACTGATCGATCATCCCAGTGAAAAGAACCTTGTCATAGTTTTTCAAATATTCGTCCTTTTTATCAAAGAAATCAACGCCGGTTTCAACCGTGATCTTATCATCAGCAAGCATCTTTTCAACGATTTGAGTGTATCCGCCAACCGGGATTCCCTGATAGTCATCGTTGAAATAGTTGTTGTCATAAGTCAAACGAACCGGAAGACGGCGGATAATGAATGCGGGAAGTTCCGTAGCCTTCCTGCCCCATTGCTTTTCCGTGTAGCCTTTGACAAGTTTTTGATAAATATCCGTTCCGACAAGCGAAATTGCTTGCTCTTCAAGGTTTTCTGGTTCCTTGCCATTAAGCACCGCACGCTGTTCATTGATTTTGTCCAAAGCTTCCTTAGGCGTAACCACTCCCCAGAGCTTGTTGAACGTATTCATGTTAAACGGCATGTTGTAAATTTCGCCATTGTAATTAGCAATCGGACTGTTCGTATAGCGGTTGAATTCAGCAAATTGATTGACATAGTTCCAAACTTCCTTGTTGGAAGTATGGAAAATATGCGCACCATACTGGTGAACCTGAATTCCGTGAACTTCCTTCGTATAAATATTCCCGGCAATGTGGTCGCGTTTTTCGATTACATGCACTTCGTTCCCGCGTTTTGCTGCTTCGTATGCAAATGTTGCACCAAACAAGCCAGCACCTACAACTAAATACTTTGTCATCTTTTTTATCCTCCGAAACTGATAAAAGCACTTTTTATTCATTATACACTATTTACATTTGAAATAATTTACCACTAAAGATATGTTACCTAAATTTAAAATAGTTTGTTTAAACTAAACTGATTTATAGTGTATAATATGGTGTTAGTGGTTTTGAATCCACTTTTGCACAGTCGATTATATTATATTACTACAATTTACTGCAAGCAATCACATTCTTGGTGAATACGCATAGCTGATAACATCAGCCAAGCAAAAACAGGTAAGGAATCATATGAAAGTAATTAAAAATTATCTCTATAATGCCGGATACCAGCTTTTGGCTGTTTTATTGCCGTTAATAACTGCTCCCTACGTTTCGCGCGTAATCGGAGCACACGGTATCGGCATCAACACCGCAACGAACTCGACGATTCAATACTTCATCCTTTTTGGTTCAATTGGCATTGCCATGTACGGCAATCGCGAAATTGCATACCACAGATCAGACAGGCAGAAAATGAGCAAGATTTTCTGGGAAATCCAAATGCTCAAGTTCATCATGATGACCCTGTCATACGGGGCATTCCTTATATATTTAGCATTCTGTCCAGTATACAAGGTGTACATGCTGATTCAGTCCATCAACCTGATAGCTGCAGCTCTTGACATCTCCTGGCTTTACATGGGACTTGAAGATTTCAAGAAGACTGTCCTGAAAAATACAATGGTGAAGCTTGCATCAGCGGCAATGATCTTCATGTTCGTGAGGGATGCAGGAGACACCTGGGTGTACATCTTCGTGCTGGCCATTTCCGTTCTCGGCGGCAACCTCACGCTCTGGCCGTACATCAGAAGAACACTGGTCAAGGTGAATTTAAGGGAACTGCATCCGTTCAGACACTTCAAGCCTACAATAGCTTTATTCATCCCACAAATTGCCATCCAGATTTATCTGGTCTTGAACAAGACCATGCTCTGGGCAATGGTCAGCAGTGATGTTGCCGGTTTCTATGACAGGTCAGACACGCTTGTCAAGCTTGTTCTCACAATCGTCACGGCAACTGGCACAGTCATGCTCCCCCACGTTGCCCATGCATTCCACGAAGGAGACATAAAGGCCGTCAATGACATGACTGCTGATTCGTTTGACTTTGTCTCATGCATCGCAATCCCGATGTTCGCCGGTCTGGCAGCCATCGGACAAAAACTTGCACCGCTGTTCTTCGGACCACAGTTCAAGCCTGTCGGCATGGCCGTCTGTCTCGAAGCCGTCGTCATCGTCCTAATTGGCTGGAGCAACGTTGTAGGTCAGCAATATCTGTTGCCAACAGATAAAATCAGAATCTACACAAATTCTGTTGTTTCAGGTGCGATTGTCAACCTTCTGCTTAATATCCCCCTTATTTATCTTATGGGTCTTCACGGTGCCATCTTCGCAACCATATGTTCAGAAACCGTAGTTACTGCTTATCAATTATGGCATGTCAGAAATGATCTTGATCTGCGACGTATGTTTATCAACGTTCCAAAGTATGCTATAGCTGGCACCATGATGTTTCTTGTCGTCAATCGCTTTTGCACGGCACTGGACTTTAAATCGACATCCGTCAACATACTGGCCATGGCCGGTGAAATTGCACTGGGAATTGTCATATATTCAGTGTTGCTTTTAATTTTAAGGCCTACAATTCTCGGTAAACTCAGCCTAATCATAGACAGAATCAGGAGCAGAAAAAATGGATAATATCTTAAATAACACAAGATCATTCGCCTTTTCCAAAGGTGAGAAACTCAAGGGACATTTCCCGTGGTTACCTGGTACCGTATATTACATTGCATTGTTTCTATACTTGTTTTCACAATTTACCCAAGGTGTACTTGGAATTCATAAGTACTTTCCATGGTATTCCTCTTATCGTCTGGAAATGGTTGCAGCGATTGTCTTCGTACTGAAGATTATTGTCTTTGATAGCCATCAAATCAGAGACTGGTTCATCCTGCTGCTGTTAGGGATCATCCTGTTCCAAAGCGGCATGAATGCCGATGACCTGGGCATCTTATACTACTATCTTGCAATCATCGGAGCAAAGGATGTTGATTTCAGGAATATTCTCAGGCTGTTCCTGGTTACAGTTTCAGCCATGTTGGTCCTAACCATTGCACTGGCAAAGCTCAAAATACTCCCGAGACTGGTGTTCAATCGCGGCGACGGTGCTCTCAGATATGCACTTGGAACGATATATCCTTCCGATCTGGCTGCAAGGTGTTTCTATCTCATGATTGCATATGCCCTGCTGCGGAATTATAAGCTGAAGCTTCCCGAATACATCGGTCTGTTCTCAATTACTATCTGGGCATATGTAATCACCGACACAAAGGTCGACTTCATACTTATGGTTCTCTTCCTGCTGATTGCCGTATTTCACGAACAGTCCGTCATGATTATGGAAAAGCTGACTCATATTGGTATTGCCGTGATTCTTGGACTTTCCACAGCATTCATGATTATCATGACTTATCTCTACAATCCGGCAAACCATTTCATGAAGGTGATTGACCATATACTGTCTGGAAGATTCTACTTCTCCCATATTGCCTTTGAAAAATACAACGTCACCGTCCTAGGACAATATATCCCCCAAAACGGTTTCGGTGGTAGCAACGGCAAGGTATTCGACTACTTCTATATCGACTGTTCATATATCAGAGTCCTGATGATGTTCGGTGCATTCGTCTTTCTGCTGCTCGTTGCATATCTTCTGTATCTTTCACACAGATTCATGACATCAGAAATGTACGCTTTGGAAATAACATTAATCCTGGTGGCTCTCAGTTCCTTGATTGACCAACATATGTGGGAAATTTCCTATAACATTCTCTTCCTTGCAACGTTCGCAGATTTGAAAGGCTTCAAGAAAACTGAATATAACTTATCATTTTCATGACTGGAGATATTGTAAATATGAAATTACTGAGCACCAATGAAATCAAGAAAGTCCTGTTGAACATCCTTCTCGATTTACAGGAATCCTGCAGAAGGGAAGGTATTGAATTCTACCTCGTCGGCGGATCACTTCTCGGCGCCATACGCCATAAGGGCTTCATTCCCTGGGACGATGATGTTGACATCGGATTGAGGCGTCCCGACTATGACAAACTGATCGAACTTTCCAGGAAAGATGATTTCCTCCCACCATATCTTAAGCTGATTTCCTATGAACAGGGAACTTCCCAATATCCGTTCATAAAAATCATCGATACACGATACTGCATGGAACAGGGCTATGTAAAGGAAGGGGCAGTAACTTCCATCTGGGTCGACATTCTGCCTACTGACGGTCTGCCGGACAACAATCAGGAAATCAAGCGCATATACCGTAAGGTCGGAATATACCGCGAAATACTGATGTTGAACTTCGCCAAAATTGGCGAAGGAAAAAGTAAGCTGAAAATATTGCTAAAGCCATTAATCATCCCCTTTGCCAAGATGATCGGCATCAATCGTTGCAATCGACACATTGATAACCTGTCACGTTCAACGCCATATGAGAATGCCAACAAGGTAGGCTGCATAATGTGGGGAATTTACGGTGAGAAGGAGTGCATGAACAAGAAGGAATTCGAACAATTAGTTGATGTAACGTTTGAAGGGCACACCTTCAAAGCTCCTTCATGCTGGGATTCATACCTGTCAAATCTCTATGGTGACTATATGAAGCTCCCGCCAAAGGAAAAGCAGGTTACACATGAATTAAAGGTCTGGAAACGAAAGTGAATGGTGAATAGTTATGAAGATATCAATCGTAATATCCAGTTACAATGGATCGAAAACAATCGAAGAACAACTGGACTCCTTGAGAACACAAACAAGAACACCCGATGAAGTCATTGTCTGCGATGATTGCTCAAATGATGGTACTCCCGAACTAGTGACAGAATACATCAGGAAGCATTCACTTGACAATAACTGGAAAGTTATTGTCAACCGTCAAAATAAAGGTTGGAAGAAAAATTTCATGGACAGCATTCGTCAAAGTACAGGAACCATTGTTTTTACATGTGATCAGGACGATATCTGGCGTCAAGACAAACTCGAAATTATGGAAAGCATAATGTCAAATCACCCTGAAATAAACCTGCTTGCATCCAACTATCTTGAATTATACGATGATGGGCATACGAAGGTTGGACCGCATAAAAATACAAGGAAACTTGAAAAAGTCAAGCTGAAAGACAATTATATGCTTGTAGGCGCACCGGGATGCACCTACTGTTTCAGGAGAAAGCTTTTTAATCTTGCTGACAAGAGCTGGTTTGAGGGATATCCTCATGATGCCTTGTTATGGAGAACGGCTCTGTTCACAGATTCGCTATACTTCTACACAGATGACCTTATAAGGTGGCGCAAGCATAACGATAGTGCCTTTGCCGTGGACAGCAGTAACAAGACCAAGAAAAACAAGGAAGAATGGCTTGAATATGATCTGAAAGTCGCTGATGGGATTGAAAAATCAATTTCATCCTTCAATGGTGATACAACACAGCAAAAAAAAATCCTTTCCCGCAATCGAAAATGGATTAGTATCCGAAAGAAATTCTACCAGACAAAGAATATTCTTACGGGGCTTCATCTGATGTTTTACTGGAATTGCTATCCGCGCTATCGCCAATATCCTGCAGACTGGTATCTGATTTTCATCAAGCGATAATTATCTTGTTTTCTAAATACTTTTACCATATTACATTTCTAAAGGATAAATTCATGAATATTAACAAAAATGTCATACGAAAGATATTATCTTCTCTACCTGTTCTATTGCTATTTATCGGAATGGCCTATATTTCAACCTGCCCTGCCTTCGTAAACAACTATTTCAAGCTTACGATGGACGGACAGATTCACTTTGCCCGATTCGAATCCGTGGCACAGGCCTTAAGGGCAGGGAAACTCCCACCCAACGTCAACTTCATAGGTCTAGGGAATGTTGGTGAAGCCTTTTCCAGCACATACCCGTGGATTACAGCGCTCTTGTTCATCATCCCAAGAGCCATAATGCACAATCCCATACACGCAATGTACATTGGATTCCTTACCTTGAATCTGATAACAATCATCAACACCTATCTCCTGACAAGGTGCCTGACATCACGAAAAAGCCTTCAACTTCTTGGCGTTGCAATATACCAGCTAAACACCTATCATTTTACTGACCTGTATGCCCGTAATGCTATGGGGGAATCACTTGCCTACGCATTCATACCACTGTTATTCATGGGATGTTATCAGATTTGGAATGACCAAATCAAGGGGATTCTTCCTTTAGCCTTGGGAATGGGTCTTGTGTTCAATTCACACATGATCACCTCTCTCTTTGCTGCAATCATTCTGACACTGATTGAACTGTATCGAATGGTATCCGGGAAGTTCTCTCTTAGAGAATTGCAAAGATTCTGTTTTTCTGCACTGCTGTGCCTTCCGGTTATAGCTTTTCAAATTATCAACCTGATAAGAATAACTTTGAATAACCATATTGCTACAACTTGGCGTGGCTTACATCCCGTATATGCCTTAAATGCACTTAAATCCGCCATCAACAACAACATTACTGATTATCCCGACCAATACAACATCGGCATCGTATGTTTATCACTATTGGTTGTAATGTTCATTCTGTCATTCAAAAAGGAATTCCAAAATGGAGCTCCTTATATATACGGAGCCATTATAATACTTATCATGACATTAAATTGGATTACTCCATCCAAAAACATTTCAAAAAGTATAGTGGGAAACTTGCAGTTTACCGGCAGGCTGCTCTCTTTCGTTGTAATTCTGACTGTTATCGGCAGTTTGCTAATACTTGATTCAATGTATGAGAGAATAAATGCAGTAACAATCACTACAATTGCAACATGCCTGTTGGCAGTACTTGCATACAGCGGTGTTGTAAATTACCATGATACTAAAAATGACTCACCCATAAGGTTTTACGTCAACAAAAAAAATTTCGCAAAAATTGTATATAAAACTAGCTGCGGTTGGGGAGACTACAGTATCATTAATGACAAGAAGAAGACAATTCTCAAGTCAGTCTTGAGAGATGACGTAAACTTCAACATCAAAAAAGTCAGCTACAATGGAATAACATTCTGTACTAACCTTGAATCAAGAAATTCAAAAATTGAAGTGCCATTTCTGATGTATAATTCCGTTCCATACAAAATAACAGTTAACGGGCATAACATCGATGTGAAGACTGGATCAACGCTTAAATTGAATCTTAAACGTCACGAAAACACAATAAGCATTCATTCCGATGCGCCGAAGATGAATTATATTACTTTTTCCATCAGCATCATATCAATAATCCTGATGCCTGTTGCCACGACATTTTACATCTATAAATCAAAACAGAACTAATAAGACAAAAAAGCATACCCATTCTGGATACGCTTTTTTTGCTACTTCAAAAATTCCTTCGTATAGTCGTCTTCCTGAATCGTAAACCTAGGACGCTTCTTAACCTCAGTGAATATCTTTCCGACATATTCACCAATCATGCTCAAACAAATCAATTGAATGCCACCAAGCACCCAAATTGACGTAATAAGCGAAGTCCACCCGCTGACGACGTTTCCGTTGATTTTTTGAACAATTGAATAAATAAATAGCCCAATTCCAATTAAAACGACCAGTAAACCAAGATTCATGATCAGCTTGATCGGCACGGTCGAAAATGACGTAATGCCATCCATCGCAAATTTGATCATCTTCTTTAACGGATACTTTGATTCACCGGCAAAACGTTCTTTTCTCGCGTAATAAACCTTGTCTGAAGGATAGCCGACAAGCGGCACCATCCCTCTTAAAAACAGATTTCTTTCATCAAAACGCAGTAATCCTTCAGTTGCTCGCTTGCTGAGCAATCGGTAATCAGCTGAATTAGGCACCATGTCGACGCCTAATTTGCTCATCAAAGAATAAAATGCCATCGCCGTCTTGCGCTTGAAAGCCGTATCAGTATCACGATTATTTCTTACCCCATAAACAACGTCTATTCCTTCATGATACTTTTTGACCATCTCCGGAATGGCATTGACATCATCCTGCAAATCAGCATCAATCGTAATCGTCATGTCAGAATAGTCAACGGCCGTTGTCAATCCCGCCAAAAGCGCATTCTGATGTCCATAGTTGCGACTGAATCTGATTCCGGTCACATATTCAAACTGGTTTTCAAATTTCTTGATCAATTCCCACGTCTTGTCTTTGCTGCCATCATCGACAAACAACAGCTTGCTGTTTGAAGATACTTGCTCTTCGGAAATCATAGACTCAAGAACAACACCAAGTTCTTTAACGGTCTCCGGCAATACTTCCTCTTCGTTATAACAAGGGACAATAATCGTCAACATATTGTCTTTGCGCATGAAAATACTCCTCTCTGTTGTGAAACGTGCCAATTTTAATTATAAATCAACAAAGCAAGAAATTGTATCGATAATTATCCTGATAACCTGTTTATATACATGTCTGATGCAATATTCGAATTTATTTAGCATTGTTCAATAAATCTGCAATTTCTTCACATCATCAAAATAATTAAACTGAAAAACTGAACGATTTGTCATAACTTTTGAAACATCAAAGCCATAAGTTTTATGTATATTTTAAGCATAGAGAAAGGCGAGGTGCAATGGATATGAAACACGTTACAAAATTCCAAAAATCAATTTTTGTTTCATTGGCTGTTTTAGGATTTGTCGGAGGAATGCAGATGTCCGACATTATTAATAGCGGTGACGGATCAGCAATCCCAACGATTGAAGCAGCATCCGTGCGCCGAGGCCAACAAAGAATCAACGGTCACTGGTATCTGTTCGATAACAACGGACATTACAAAACAGGATTCCAATGGATTCCCGAACAACATAAAACAGTCTACTATGCCCGTAACGGACAAATGCAATACGGTCAACAAAGAATCAACGGTCACTGGTATCTCCTTGATAATTGTACCGGTGCTATGAAGACTGGTTTCCAGTGGATTGCTAATCAACGCAAGACCGTCTACTATGCTGGCAATGGACAGATGCAATACGGCCAACAAAGAATCAATGGAAAGTGGTATCTCTTTGATAATTGTAATGGTGCTATGAAGACTGGTTTCCAGTGGATTGCTAATCAACGTAAGACCGTTTACTATGCTGGCAATGGCCAAATGCAATACGGCCAACAAAGAATCAATGGAAAGTGGTATCTCTTTGATAATTGTAATGGTGCTATGAAGACTGGTTTCCAGTGGATTGCTAATCAACGTAAGACCGTTTACTATGCTGGCAATGGCCAAATGCAGTACGGCCAACAAAGAATCAACGGTCACTGGTATCTCTTTGATAATTGTAATGGTGCTATGAAGACCGGCCTTCAATATATCGCAAATCAGCGCAAGACAGTCTACTATGCGGGCAACGGTCAGATGCAGTACGGATATCAGACGATAAACGGACATCATTACTATTTCAATACATCCACTGGTGCATTGGAACCACTTCCGTCAACCGGAAGTTCCAAGACATACGCTCCAAGCAATCAGTCAACGTTTTCATTGAACGGTCATAGTTATGCTGTCAAATCGTTCAGCGGAACTGGAACTGTACCTGCTGACAATTACGTCTACGCTTGGACATCGCTTAGAAACTACTACTTATTTGAATATTACGGCAATGCACACAAAGAACTTGCATCTCTTCACGTTGGCAGCCCCGTCGTAATCAACGGTCAAACCCTTCACGTAAGAGAAATCATCACGAACGTTTCAAACAACGGCAACGCCTATGACCTTGTTGCAGGAAAAATGCAGCAACACAAGGCCGGCTGGCAGACATGCGAATATGCGGCATACGGATCGACGTTGCGTCTCTGGTTCGCAGACTGACAATGTGCAGAAACAGACGCCTTCTTACAAAAGGTGTCTGTTTTTTTATGCATCGTCTTTTAACGAATTTTACGATATAATAGGCTTAATACTAAAACTTAATGGAGAAGAAAATGTTTAAATTCGAAAAAATATTCTTAGACATCATTTTTAAATATAAAGATAAACTTTTTCTACTGGTCATAAGCATACTAGGTCTATTCATCCGCTATCAAGGAATCCACTTCATATCCTGGGATATGAAGAACTTCCTTATCCCATGGTATAACGTAATAGATGCCAAAGGAGGACTGCATTCTCTTGGAACACAGGTCGGAGACTATAACATTCTGTATCAGACATTTGTCGCCTTGATTACCTATCTTCATAGAAACTGTGTTGTCATGTACAAGATTCTCTCAATACTATTCGATTACATCCTGGCAATGAGTGCAGGATTACTGTGCATGCGTCTGACAAAAAAGAACAATTCCTTCATATTCTCCAGCATATACTCCATTGTTCTTTTCCTGCCAACAGTAATACTCAACTCTTCTTACTGGGGACAATGTGATTCCATTTATACAACGTTCGTTATTCTCACGCTGCTATTCCTGTTTGAAGAAAAATACCTTTTGTCTTTCATAATGCTTGGACTTGGCTTTTCCTTCAAGTTTCAGACGATTTTCATTGTTCCGTTCATCATTTGCTATTATGTTTACAAGAAACGTTTTAGTATCATGTATTTTTTAGCCTCCGTGGGCATATTCTGGCTTTCTGGACTTCCTGCATATCTTAATGGAAGAAACTTGCTTGCTCCATTTAAAATTTACGCAAATCAAACAGGCACTTATAAACAAATGTCCATAAGTGCCCCAAGTTTTTGGATTCTGATTGGCAATGATTATAAATTACTGCATCTAACAGCAATAATTCTTACAGTTGCCTTATGCGGCATCGCACTATACTTAATCATGTCTGGAAAAATCAATCTCGAAAATGCAACCAGTTATATGGCTGCTGCAGCATGGTTTACATGGACCTGTCCACTGTTTCTTCCAGCCATGCACGAACGATATACCTATCTGCTGGATATACTCCTTGTCGTTCTGACTTTCATGGATAATAAATACCTCAAGTACGCCGCCATCTCCATCCTGATAAGCATCATAACCAATTGCGCATCTCTTTTCGGAACATGGCACTTCGCCATTCAATGGTGCATAATAGCCTGCGTACTGGCATGGGTACACTTCACATATACCCTGCTCAATGACAACAAAAACAGTAATCAAGAAGAAATTACCACAGAACAATCATAGAAAAAGGCCGGCTGGATTTTCCAACCGGCTTTTTTCATCTGTCCACATGAACGCCTTCGCGCTCAATCTGCAGGACTCTGTATTCATCATTCAGTCCGGCTTCCCTGCCAAGCGCGATGTACTCGTCGACCCTGTCATGCGGCAAAAAGCTCATGACAGTTGGGCCGGCACCGCTGAGGTACGTGGCCATCGCGCCTGTTCTGTGTCCGATTTCTCTTAAAATCGGAAGATGCGGGACGAGCTTTTCGCGATAAGTTTCGTGATAACGATCGCTTTCAATCATTTTGCCCGCAGTCTTCATGTCACCGGCAACGAGTGCCGCGACCAAAACGTTGCCGATGCTTCCCGCCGCAACGGCTTCAGAAAACGGAAACTTTGACGGCAAGACGTTGCGTGCGTCAGCCGTGGCCAAATCGTATGCAGGAATATACGCAACCATCGTCAAATCAGGAAATTTGAGCTTGATGCTTGAAACATCGCCGTCGATCATCGTTGAAACGACGAAATCACCATATAATGCCGGAGCCACGTTGTCCGGATGTCCTTCCAGTTCAGCCGCTTTTTGAAGAATCTGCTCATTTGTCAAATGCATTTTTCCGACCTCGTTTGCCATGACGACGCCTGCGATCAGTGCCGATGAACTGCTTCCCAGTCCGTGTGCCAACGGAATCTCGGACGTTACCTTAATATGCTGCGGTTCCAGCTCAGGATTCGTCTTGAGCGCCGTTGCAACGATCATATTGCGTTCGTCGCTTGGAATCGCATATCCCATCTTGTGGTCGACCTTCCACTTCGGCGCTTTGCCATAAACGGTGACCGTGAGGTATGATGAAACAGCAATGCCAAGCGAGTCAAAGCCTGGTCCAAGATTGGCGCTGGTTGCCGGAACCCTTATTTTAAGTGTCATGAATAACCTCCGCTACTTTTCCGTAAGAACTTTATAAGCCGCAAGCACGGAAATTTCTTCGAGTTCATTGAGTTTTTCGACAATATGATTCAGTTGTGATTCGGACATTTCATGAGTCACCATTGAAACGCGCGCAAAACGATCATTCATTTGCGTTTGCGTAATCAAACGGAAACTTGCGTCATATTCAGTCATGATTTCGGTCAGCTTTAGCATCTGTCCTGGCTTGTCAAGCACTTGCAATGACAGATAGTACGGATAAACGACTTCTGAATCATCCGCAAGTTCAAGCTCATTCGTGTAATCGTTAAAACTAAAGCCCGTCGTTCCCATAACGATATTTTTCGTGACAGAAGTAATATCGCTCAAAACGCTGTTCGCCGTTGGCAATTCGCCGGCGCCCGGGCCGTAGAACATCGTTTCGCCAACAGCAGATCCTGTCACAACGACAGCGTTGTTTTCGTTTTGAATGGCAGCAAGCGGCTGCGTTTGCGGTACGAGCACCGGTCCGACGGAAACATCGATGTGCCCGTTGACAAGTTTGGCGATTCCAAGAAGCTTGATCACGTATCCCAAGCGTTTTGCTTCCGCAATATCAGCCTTCTGAATTCCGCGGATGCCTTTAACCTTAACCTGATCCATCGTAACGTCTTTGCCGAATGCAAACTGCGTCAAAATAATCATCTTATAGGCAGCATCAATCCCGTCAACGTCGTTTGTCGGATCGGCTTCAGCAAAGCCAAGCTCTTGTGCTGATTCAAGCGCATCTTCATATGAAGCACCATTTTTGTTCATCTGTGTCATGATATAGTTCGTCGTCCCGTTGACGATTCCGCGAACTTCGATAATTCGATCGGCAGCAAAAGAGTTGACGATCGTGCGCAAAATCGGGATGCCGCCGGCAACGCTGGCTTCATAGCAAAGATCGCAGCCATGTTCTTTTGCAAGGCTGATCAGTTCAGGGCCGTGCGTTGCGATAAGATCCTTGTTTGCCGTAATGACGTGCTTGCCGGCTTTCAAAGCTCTTTCAATATACTCTTTTGCGATATTGACCGTCCCCATAACCTCGACAACCATTTGAATCTCGTCATCACAAAGAACATCGTCCGCATTGTCCGTCAGATTGATGCCTGTCAAATCAACGGAACGCTTCTTTTTGAGATTGTGCACGACAACTGTCTTGACTTCGAGTCTTCTGCCTGTAATGTTGGAAATTTTTTCAGCATGATCGCGCAAGATGCGAATCACGCCGCTGCCAACGGTTCCGAGACCCAAAATGCCAATTTTGATTGTTTCCATGTAATGCTACCCCCACTTGGTTTATTTGTTACTATTCTAACATAAGGAGACATTAAAAACCTACGTATTCTATAAATTTGTTGCCGAAAAGCACTATGATGATTATAATTTACTTAAAGCAATGCGAACATTATCAGTTTTATCAGCATTAATCTTCGAAATTTGAAATTTTTGAAAGGGGTATTTCACATGCAAACTCTCTATCGCAGCACGCGCGATCCAAAAGGTCAAACGATTACTGCCTCACAAGCCGTCCTTCAAGGCCTCAGTCCTGATGGCGGCTTGTACGTTCCAACGTCAATTCCTGAAATCGACCTTGATCTAAACGAATTAAAGGACCTGTCGTACCAAGATTTGGCATACAAGATTCTGCGCCCGCTTTTTTCCGACTACACTGATGAGGAACTGCGCTTATGCATCGACAAAGCATATGGAGATCAATGGGATACCCAAGAAATAGCACCGGTTGACTATCATGCTGACAACGCCTATCTTGAACTTTTTCATGGTCCGACGATTGCTTTCAAGGACGTTGCTTTGCAGCTTCTTCCGCATTTAATGACCGTTGCGGCCAAAAAGAACGGTTCAGACAAGGATATCGTCATTTTGACTGCAACGTCAGGCGATACCGGCAAAGCTGCCATGGCTGGATTTGCCGACGTTCCGCACACGCAAATCATCGTCTTTTATCCAAAAGACGGCGTCAGTGCCATTCAAGAAAAGCAGATGCTGACGCAAACAGGAAAAAATACGCACGTCGTCGGAATTACCGGCAATTTCGACGTTGCCCAAACAAACGTCAAAAAACTTTTCAATGACAAAGAACTCGCTGAAACGATTGCCAAGGCAGGTTATCAATTCTCTTCTGCCAACTCGATCAACATCGGACGACTCTTCCCGCAGATCGTGTACTATTTCTATGCTTACGGAAAACTCGTCAAAGATGGCAAGATTTCAGTCGGAGACAAGATCAATTTCAGCGTTCCGACGGGCAACTTCGGCGACATCCTCGCAGGATGGTTCGCAAAGAAGCTCGGTCTTCCCGTCAACAAGCTCATCTGTGCTTCAAACAAGAACAACATCTTGACCGATTTCTTCAATGAAGGCACGTATGACAAGAATCGGCCGTTCTACGTCACGAGCTCTCCTTCCATGGACATTCTCGTTTCAAGCAACCTTGAACGTTTGTTGTTCTATGTTTCGGGCGAAGATGCCAATAAGACGGCGGAATTGATGAATCAGCTGTCGGTTTCAGGAAAATACACGATTGATTCCGATATGCGCGCAAAGCTCGCCGATTTCGCAGCTGATTTTGCAACTGAAGACGAAACGGCTGCAGAAATTTTGCGCATCTTTTCCGCCGACAAGACGGCAATCGATCCGCACACGGCCGTTGCATCCAAAGCTGCCGAAAGCTATAAGGCAAATACGGGCGATAACAGCCCGCTTGTCGTTGTTTCAACGGCAAGCCCGTACAAATTCCCGCAAGCAGTTTTAAATGCCTTAGATGCCAAGGGAAAAGACGAAGAAGGTCTCGAGGCAGTCAAGTACCTTCAGGAAAAGATCAGCGTCAAACTGCCTGAAACGGTCCAACGTTTATTCGATGCACCGATTTTGCATGATACGGTCGTTTCACCGGATGAGATGAAGGACACGGTTGTAGAAATTCTGAAATAACTGAATATAGCAAAAGACCGCCCGGTGATTAAAACCACCGGGCGGTCTTTCTTCAACTTCTGCGTCTTGCGACAACAACTGCACTTAATGCAATGAAGATGACAAATGACATGATATTTATCCCACAAAGGAATGCTTTTTCAGAAATCAAATAGCATTTCATTTGTGACTAAACTAGCAAAATATATGCATAAGTTTATAAAATGTTCTTATCTTTTTTACAAGGAATATTTTTAACAGCAGCCATCAGCAAGAGTAATAAAATAGTCACAATAGATATTATCTTAGCTATATTTTCAATATTATTCTGCTTGTACTTTACATCTATGTTATGTTTTCCCTTAGCTATATTCGAAACGCCTATCGTTCCACGCGACGTCTCGAAATAATTCCTTTCCTTGCCATCAACGCGAACGATATAATGTTTTCCATAATTGAAAAATGGCAAATCCAAACTGCAATTCTTCTTGTTATTAACTTTGTAACTGATTCCATCGGGCATACTACTGTATTTCACCAAAGCTTCCTCTTTATCCAGAAAAACGTGATGTGTCCTTATTTTTTCCTCAGTGTTCCAATTAACCACAGACTTTTTCGGCCAATAATCCAATGACCCTACACCCGTATTATACCCTCGAACCAGATACATAAAGCCTGTTTTTGAACTGACCTGATAATTTGTAAATGGGGCCTGTTTTGCCGTAGTCGGTTTATAATCAACATGAACTTGATTAGCACTCTGATTCAAGAATGTATATGTTAAGCTAATGCATACCATGGCAATCCCTGCCAGGGCAGAAATATTCTTAACATACATACTTCTTTCCCCTACAATCAAGGAAACAGTTTCAGCTGCAAAAACCGCAAAGAAGAAATTAGAAACCATCCTGAGTCTTCCTGGCCATTGAAGCATAACAAGCGGTGTATTATTAAGAAAATTCCAAAATAAATCAAGCACCGTTGTTGTTCCAAGAAAATATACCAATCCTACCACTATAGTCAACTTAGCAAATTTAGTCTGCTTGTTATACATTATCAGACCAACAATTACCAACATTGTTAACAACGGCCCAAATGTACCATTATTGCCATTAAAAGATCCAACTATTGCATCTCCCAATCCCAATTTAGCTGACGCAATATTTCCAGCATTAGTGGTCGAAATATCATTTGCATATAATTCTCTGAAATTATTCCAGTAAAATATAGTTGAGAATAACGATGCTACACATGCATATACAAAGTACTTGAAATTTCTAAAAAAACCTTTCGTACTGAACAATATGATTATAAGAACTAGGAGAATTGCTGAAGCGTATATCAAAACACTCAATATGTGAGTATATATTACTCCTGTCATACCTATTGCAAGAAAATACCACTCCTTCTTCTCGTTACAGAAAATACTGTATAAGCCATAGAAGATAAGTGGCACAAAAATATAACCTACCGTCTGTCCTAATCCAAACGTGCCAAACATCCAACTGAAGTTATATGCCGACAAAACATAAAGGAATGAAAAAACAAGTGCTTTTTGTCTGCTGTGCCATACCTTGTTTCCCATTACATATGAAATCAGCATGGAAATGAAAATAAAGAAAATCATAGCTACATAAACAGCATGTATTGGATTACTAATGACAAGCATGGCCAAAGCAACAGGATACAATGGCAATACACCATAGGCCATATTAACAGCCGACCCCACTTGATTAAAACTATATGTGTCCAAATATGGAAACCAGTTGCCATTTCTGATGTTTTCACTTAAATTGTATGCTCTGTTCAAGTGAAATGACATATCCACACCACAATGCAATGAACCATCGTGTAAATATGGCAATATGACAATGATGCTCATAACCGCACATACTAATATTGCAATTATATTCTTGGCAATATTTGATAAATTGTGTATCTTATCACTCATTAGCACTATATCCTCCTAATTAATATATTCTTAACAATATTACTTATTGTAGCTAAAAAGCAACGTTACTTCAACAGTAACATCAGCTAACTGCATCCCTAAAACACCATACAGCCTTTATCTTCAATGAAATGCACTGAAACTTAAGAAAACATCAACTCAATGCAAGTGTTATACTATATAATATATGTTAGTGATTCTGTAAATTGGTATAAAAGAACTTAATTTGTGTGCTGCCCTGATAGATACCTTTTTTCATCATTCACCACTGAAAGGGTACCAATCAAAAAAATGCCACATAATTACAGTAATACTCTTTCTGAAATATATCTTGCAAAAGAAATGTTTTCCTTTTCCAATGAATTCACACATATTCTTTCAGATGAAAAAATCGGAGGATTTTTAATGAAGACACTATCAATCATCGTCCCCTGCTACTACGAGGAAGACAGTCTTCCCCTGTTCTACCAGGCGGCAGAAGAAATTAACAGTAAACTGGAGGATATCAAGTTCGAATACTGGTTCATCAATGACGGATCTACGGACGGCACTCTTCCGGAAATGCGAAAGTTGAATGAACTTGATCCGGAAAACGTGCATTACGTGTCGTTTTCCCGCAACTTTGGCAAGGAAGCCGCACTGTACTGCGGTCTTCAGCAGGCAACTGGCGATTATGTGACCGTGATGGACGCTGACCTGCAGGACCCGCCGGAGATGCTTCCGGAAATGATTGACATCATTGAAAATGAAGACTATGACTGCGTCGGCACACGCAGGACAACGCGTGAAGGCGAACCGCCGGTAAGGTCATTCTTTGCCCGACTGTTCTACAAGATCATCAACAGGATTTCAGATACGGAAATCGTTGACGGGGCCCGCGACTTCCGTGTCATGACGCGTCAGATGGTCGACGCCATTCTTCAGATGAGCGAATACAACCGTTTCTCGAAGGGCATCTTCAGCTGGGTCGGATTCAGAACGAAGTATCTCGAATACAAGAACCGCGAGCGCGTGGCCGGCAAGACGAGCTGGAACTTCTGGAGCCTGTTCAAGTATTCCGTTGACGGCATAGTGAACTTCTCGCAGTTCCCGCTTGACATCGCATCGTTTGTCGGCTTCATCTCCGCCTTCCTGTCAGGCTGTGGAATCCTGTTCATCATCATCCGCTACATCGTCTATGGCGGCGACCCGACAAGCGGCTGGGCATCAATGGTCTGCATCCTGCTCTTCGTAGGCGGCATCCAACTCTTCTGCCTGGGAATCGTCGGCAAGTACATCGGAAAGATCTTCACCGAAGTCAAGCACAGACCAATCTACATCATAAAGGAAAAGAAATAATGAATAAATTCAAGAACTTCTTCGATGTGACCATGATCAAGTTCATTCTGGTCGGCATCGTCAACACGGCGGTCGGAATGGGAACCATGTTCATCTGCTACAACTTCTTCCATCTCAGTTACTGGATCTCTTCTGCCTCCAACTACGTGGTTGGAAGCATTGTCAGCTACTTTCTGAACAAGCATTTCACCTTCCAGAACAAGTCGAAGAGCATGAAGACGGTCGTTAAGTTCATCATCAACATCACAGTATGCTACCTGATTGCCTACGGCGTTGCCAAGCCGCTTGCCGTCTTGGCATTCAGCTCGTTTGCTAAAAGCATTCAGGACAACGTTGCAATGCTTGCCGGCTCGGTGTTCTTCGTCGGGCTGAACTACATCGGACAGCGTTTCTGGGCATTCAAGGAAGACTAAAAATTTCAAGGAGATTATTCAATGAATTCAAACTATATTTTATCCTGGCATGAGAGCGTCAAGAACACGGCGGGTTCGAAGGCAAAGGATGACGTTACGGAAATCCTGGAAAATGACGGTTTCAAGGTAATCGACACCCCCTGCGGCAAAATCGCAAAACTACTCTACGTATATCTCGTCCTGCCATTCATCTTCATGATGATCAGAAAGGGAAACATCGTCATACAGTATCCAACAGGCACCCCAAGGATACTGAAACACATTACATTCATGGTCAGGAATATTTCCGGAGCAAATTTGATTTTTGTCATTCATGACATCTATTCACTTCGCAGGTTCGGGGATGATTTTCATGACTCAGAGAATGAACTGGCATTGCTGAACAAGGCTGACGGCATTGTAAGTCATAACTCCCATATGACCGCCTGGCTCAAGAATAGTGGAATCACATCCAGGATAACTGACCTGGAGATTTTTGATTATCTCACTCCCAATTCCATTCAGCCATTGAGAGATTACACCGGTTCATTATGCCTTGCCGGCAATCTCAAGAAGGCGTATTTCCTGGATAATTTCAATGCCAGGTCGCCATTGTATATATTCGGACCCGGTTCAAATGATTCATACAACAATAACATCAAGTACATGGGTGTATACTCACCAGAAGAGCTTCCGGAGCATCTGACCTACAACTTCGGCCTCATCTGGGAAGGAAGCAACACGGACACCTGCAACGGGGCTTACGGAGAATACACAAGATACAACAACCCCCACAAGGTTTCCCTTTACCTGAGCACAGGACTTCCTGTAATCATCTGGAAGCAAGCAGCACTGGCAGACTTTGTAACGAAGAACAACGTCGGAATTGCAATTGATTCCTTAAATAACATTGATGATATTCTCAGCAATGTCGATGATGAACAGTACCGACAGATGAAGGAAAATACCGACCGAATAGCACAGAAGATGCGCTCGGGATATTATATTAAAAAGGCTGTTCATAGTCTGATAGATTAGGTAAAACCAGGTCACACGCTATGACCTGGTTTTCCATCATTGGAACAACTCCCCTCTTTGCGGTATAATATAAACTATAGAAAACGATTTAAGGAGGCCCATTCCGAATGGCAGAAATCAAGATTGTCACAGACTCCTCGGCCCAGCTGACACCGGAAGAAATCGAAGAATACAACATCCACATCATCCCGCTCTCCGTTGAAATCAACGGCGAAAATCACGTTGACGGTGAAACGATCACGCGTCAGGAGCTCGTTGACGAGCTTCGCAAGGGAAACATACCCAAGACCAGCCAGCCGCCCGTGGGTCGCTTCATCGAGACATTCGAGCAGCTCGGCGCCGACGGCAGCGAGATTCTGGCAATCATGATGTCAGACGTTCTCAGCGGTACATATCATACCGCATGTTCCGCGGCAGAGATGGTCAAATGCAGTGTCACGGTCATCAACAGCAAGGAAACCGACCGTGCGCTTTCGTTCCAGGTTCTGGCGGCTGCAAAGGATGCCCGTGAAGGCAGGAGCATCGAGGAAATCAAGGCACATTGCCTTGACATTCACAAGCGCACGACGACCGACGTCCTGGTCGACAGCATGGACTGCCTCGTTGCCGGCGGCCGCGTCAGCCGTCTTGCCGGTGCCCTGACCAAGCTGATCAACCTGAAGATTATCGTGCGTCTGCGTGAAGACAGTCTTGATGTCGTCAACAAGGGAAGAAGCCGCAAGTCCTTCATCAAGTACTGCAAGGACCTGAGCAGGTTCCACGAGAATAACCGCATCGTGGAACTCTCCCTTTCAAACGTCGGCACGGACGAAGAATTCCTTGAACGCATCAAGAATGCCGTGCTGCCGGAAAACAGCAGAGATGCGAAGTACATCGCACGCCTGACAAGTCCCATCATCATGACACACACCGGTCTGAACGCTATCGGCGTCATTACGCTGGCGGAAAAGGAAGAACCGGAAGATAACAGATAACAAAAAAACCGTCTGACAATCACCAGACGGTTTTTACTTAAATCTTATTTCCATAGAATTCATCCAGCTTGTCCATCAGTTCGCCAGAATACTTCGGATCAAACTTCCTGGCAAAAATGAAGTCACCTTCCGTTATCTTCTCGAATTCACCGGCATCAAGAACAGCCGGGTTACTCCCATACTGTTCAACCCATTTTATATAACGATGATTTTCATTCTTGCATCGTTTCAGAAATTCACTGTTATTGCACAATATCGTTTGAACCCAAAACTCATCGGAAAAGCATCCAGTCTGGAGCATCTTCACGAACTCGGGATGTGATTCCATATAATCCACACAGTATTTCACGGCATCCCTCGGAAGGTCCATCCAGTTTGCTCCAGTATAAATATCCAGTTTGATTCCCAATTTCCTGAACTTGTTCACTCTCAACAGCAATTGAACAAATATCAGAAAACGGTGGTAGAACTTGCCGAAAAACGTTCTTCTCTTGACTGTGTCATAGTTAAAGTAAAACTTCTGCCACCAGATGAGCCTTTCGTGTGATTTGACCCTGTCCTCGGCCTTGATGTATCGCATGTATATTTTGTCATTATTCTCGAACATCTCGTATAATTCATCAACATTCCGAACAGGCCAGTCCTGTCCTGAGATGACATGAACATACGATATGTCGGGATTATTCAAGGCAATCTTCATCAGACGATATGCAGCCTCGCCTATGCTCCAGCTTCCCCAATTGACATCAACTTCAGAAATGTACCTTATTCCGTTGTCGTCCATAAATGTCTTGTCCTTGTCGCTAATGAAGCACTTGGTATCAAAGTGAATGTAGATTTCAAATCTCCCATTCAACACTTCTGCCAACCGCAGCACTTGATTAACGTTCTTATGCGCTAAAATAAGTATTGCCTGCATAGAAATTCCTCTTCTCGCCTAAATTACAACACCAATTTTACCATAGTTTGCCTGAAATAAAAAAGTCGAACGTTCTGTCCGACTTCCATAATTATTTTTGCTCCTCAAGCTTCTTCTCATTATCCTCAAATATAGAATAATGATATTCCGGATTCTTGATGATCACTCTAGGTTTTTGAAGTACCACGGTAGCGTTATCCGGTACGTCTTCAAAGACAACACTGTTTGCGCCGATTCGTACATTATTGCCAATCGTTATCCCGCCAAAGATTTTGGCACCGGGTCCTATGTATACATTGTCTCCAATCACAGGCACTCCACCCTTTGAACGTCCTATCGTGACCTGATGAGAAATCTCGACATTCCTGCCGACCACTGCCTCACCGGCTACCACTATGCCCTTTATACCATGCCCTAGAATCGGATGTCCCTTGAAGTTATTCTCTCTGCCGGGCAGTATGTTTATGTCAGCTCCATTCTTCGCATCTATCCTGCGCAAATAGAACATATAGTAAAGCTTCAATATTCGCGGAGTCTTGCTGTCATAGAATTTGTCTCTTCTGTTCCAATACTTATCATAGTTAAACCCCCTGATGTATGGAGAAAAAAAGCGACTGATTCCCATTATTATACTATGCCTCTCTGTCATTGTTAATATTGGTTGATTCCATATCAGGAAAACAACTCATTAAAGAATTTTAGGAGTAAACTGCCTCTTTGTCAAACACAATCAAAACACCGAAGTGTAATCTCATTGTATTCAAAATGCAAGAAATAGCAGTGAAAGACTTCATATAAATCGTTAAGGAGATTTGACCGTTCCTATCGAGGATTACTTGTTCTCCATTTGAACCACTTACAGTATGCATCTCTAATCATCCCCGCTATTCTGCACAGTTTACTGACCGGTCAGTTGTATTCTTCGTTCAATTTCCCGACAGGATCCCTTTTCATCCCCATGTCGTTTGTTTCAACTAATTTTCTTGGGAAGGTTATCTCCATTTTCTGATATCGAATCCCGGCCTTGAGAAGCTTATTCCCCATCTTCAACTGGTCCAGTGAGTTCGGATTGTTGCCTCTCTCAGTGTACTTACGACACCAGCCGTAAACCTGATTATAGCTGACATTGTAATGTTCAGCCACCCATTTGTAGTCAACATCGTGTCTTATCAGCTGTTCAATG
>UMLA01036951.1_pt1 | contig 37090 bp, 32 predicted proteins | sample 1966431 | NCBI WGS metagenome assembly UMLA01 (sample SAMEA4836190, study PRJEB28245) | human gut metagenome | biome: gut microbiome; material: fecal sample | place: Denmark | collected 2008 | reverse complement strand
CTTATAAATAATGTTAAACTATAGTGTTGCGGAATTAAGGAGTCTCTTAAAGATATTGCTATCGGATTGCGAGATTTGCATAATATAGGTGTTTCACATCAGGATTTGAAACCATCTAATATTTTAGTTTTTGAAAATGAATCAAAAATTAGCGATTTGGGGCGTTCCATGTGTGAAAAATTGAAAGGCCCATATAATGATTGGATTTATTCTGGGGACCAGACTTATGCTCCATTAGAAGTCTTTTATCGTTATATATGGACAAATGATTGGCATTTGCAGAATTATATTACTGATTGTTTCCTTTTAGGTAATCTTATAACTTTTTATCTGACAGGATCTACTGTGACAGCTTTGATGGGAAATTTCTTACCTCATGATTTGCTACCTGGCATTTATAAAGGTTCTTTTAAAGCGATAGAAACTAACCTCATAGAAGCCTATCAAAAAGTGTTAGATTGCATCGAGACAAGTCTACCAGATTTTGTGGATAAAATACGAGTAAAAAGAATGATAGAGTCTTTGTGTTATCCAATACCAGAAAGAAGGGGGCATCCTAAAGTTGTAAATTCCCGAGAGTCAAATTATAATTTGCAGCGATATATCACAGAATTGGACTATCTCAAAAGAAAGACGGAGATAGAATTATATCGTTTATCTTTAAAATAGAAAATTATGGCTTTTTTTTGTGAGACCCTTGATAGAAGGGTTGTTCCTAATTGGAGATCTTTCGATGCTACAGTCGCTATTGGTGAAATGGAATATCAAAAAAATATGCAACATGTTCCATTTGACTTGAGAGAGTATGAATATGAGTGGAAAGAAAATAAATCCTTGCTATATGCTAGTGAGTTTGTAAATGCAGCAGTTGCTAATGGTATTTTAGATAATTCTTCAGCGAGAGATGCTGCTGAGTTTGTATTGCAAAATTCTGATAAGGCTACTGAAGCTCAGAAGCTCATTGCACTATCTTTAATAGAGACTCAAGGGAAAGAAGTTTTTTTATCTTCAAATCATGAATTGGATGAACTCTTGATGAATACAAAAGATATATATGCCCATATTGGGTATTATAAGAGTTTAATAAGGAAATATCCATATAATCCAATAAATTATGTAGAGGCTGCTCGTTTTTATGTAATGATTGGGCAGTCAAAACAAGCAGTAAATATGATGAATATTGCTTTGAACTTAGATTCTGACAATCGTTTTGTATCAAGAAGTGCTGCAAGATTATTTGTACATGTCGATGACTTTGATAGAGCTCATTACGTGTTAAGGAACAATGTGCAGGTAGCTAATGATCCTTGGCTAATGGCTTCAGAAATATCTGTGAATTTGTTAAGAAATAGAAGTTCTTCTTTAATTAAAAAGGGTATTTCTTTGATTAATTCTGGTGATTTTAGTCCATTTAGTTTGTCTGAACTTTCAAGTACTTTGGGCACTTTGGAATTTATAAAAGGAACTCTCAAAAAAAGCAAGGTGTTTTTCAATAAGTCTTTGATTTTACCTAATGATAATTCTCTTGCACAAGCTGAGTGGGCAAAATCGAATAATTTAGCATTAGATTTTGATAAGAAAATTTGTGAGAAAGTGAATTTAAGTTATGAGGCGAATACCTTGTATGCTTATCAAAATGAGAAGTATGAAGATGCTTTAAATGCTGCAATTCGTTGGCTGAATGATATGCCTTATTCGAAAAACCCAATTTTTGTTGGAGCCAATATCGCATATACATTCTTGAAAGATTATAAAACTGCAGCCAAAATTTTGGAACGAGGTTTAGAAGCTAATCCTTTTGAACCTGCTTTTTTGAACAATCTTGCTTATACGTATGCTTTAGATGGAAAACTTGCTGAGGCAAATGAGGTTATTAATAGAATAAGTAAAGTTTCAGATATTGACAATAGAACAAAAATATGTATAACAGCGACTCGTGGCTTGATTGCATATAGAGAAAAAAATATAGAAGAAGGGCGTGCTTTGTATTTACAGTCTATTAAGGCTGCTAAAGATATTCTTGACGACCCTACTTATAATTGGAATGCTATGTTGAATTTTGTAAGAGAGGAAATCTTGGCAACAAATATTATTCCTTCTGATGTTGATGAAGTTTTGAATCAAATTCGTGAACATCCAAAAGATAAAGGAGTGAAAATGCTGAAGCAAGATATACGAAAACTAGTTTCAAAAGGGAGAATAGCCTCTTTTTCTCGTTAGAGTTTATTACCTTATTTATGCTTTTGTCTTTCGTGTCCGTATTCTTCATCTGTATAGCCATCGATCTTTTATGAAAATACACAAAAGAGCGGTTAACTATATAGCAATTAGATAAAATTCTATGAAGATAAATATTTATCGGACACCAATGATAAAATATATTTTTGAAAGAAATCCCGAACAAGTAGCATTTATTCTAGTAGGGTTGTTGTGTAGTCTGTTTGGATTATTTTTGCTATTTTATACAAGAATAATTGATATAAGATTAAAGTTAGAGCAAACTCCTGAGAAAGAATGATTTGTAAGACGAAAAATCTCCGAGCTTGGCAAGGAGAATTTTAAATTTTAAATTTAAAAATTAATAATATGAAAATTAATTTTTCATAGCTAAAGCCAAGGGTGAAGGCTTTAGCATTTAAAATGGTAATGTGGATAAGTACATTTGCTTCTTTTTCCACATAGAATGAATTCTTTTAGTCACCTATTACAACTTCTGAGCATGATATCTGTTAGTTTTTAGCAGAAAATAAGCCTGAAGAATAGTATGATGATGAGAAGACGTTACCAACAATAGCTTGGTCTGCATCAGCCTAACGCATGGATAGCTTATCTGCGGTTCGAATCCGCAGGTTAGGCCAAACAGTAAAGGAGGATTAGTAGCATAAAAAATGTAAATTACAAAAAAACATGATTTTAAATCACTAGTGTCTCGTTTAAACGGGACACTAGTGATTCATGGTTATTAAATATGATCATCTAATATAGAATAATCTGATAGTGATGTAAAAGAATATTTACATAGAAAGTGCGCAGGTGTTGTTAGGAGAATTTAATGTTTATAGTATATGAAAATATCAGAATCAAAATTGATTGAGAGTGCTAACTATTGGCAAACTCAATATGAGAAAACTGGCAGAAAAGGTGATTTGGCGAATGGTTTGATAGCAATAAAAGAAGTTTGTGATTTAAATCCGTGGAATAAGGCATATGCAGATTTGAATCGAAAAATGGAAGATGAATTTAATAAACTATAGAATAAATCTCCAAGATATAACGATTCAAGCTGTTTACTCTCATGTTAGGAATCAAAGATTTATGCACAGCTTATCTTGAAGATTATATTCAGTGCAAGGCTTGAGATGGTTCTGCAGGGTGTTAAGCAACAATTCCATGAATGTGGAAAAATAGAATAAACTTTATACTCTTCTTCCTGGGTTTGGGGATGATGATCAATAAAAATGAAATTAAATTTTAGTCAAGTTATGGTATAACCTCCACTGGCATTAGCTGGTGGAGGGCTAAGCCTCATATACGGATAGGTAATATGAGGTGATACCGAATAATAACCATAAATTTATGTGTGGAATAGTAGGATATATAGGACAAAACGAAGCATATCCAGTCCTGATAGCAGGACTGAAGAAACTCGAATATAGAGGATATGACAGTGCCGGAGTGGCACTCGTCAATGGAGAGGACAAACTCAATGTCTATAAGACAAAGGGCAAGGTGGCAAACTTGGAAGAACTCGCAGCAGACAAAGACTGCGGAGGCCATATCGGTATAGCCCACACCCGATGGGCAACACATGGCGAACCTTCAGCCGAAAATGCACATCCCCATGTCAGTATGAGTGGTGACCTGGCTTTGGTACATAATGGCATCATCGAGAACTACCAGGTGCTGAAAGAACAACTCATAGCACGCGGTTATCAGTTCAAGAGCACAACAGATACCGAGGTGCTGGTACAGTTGATAGACTCATACTATCAGCAGAATGGCAAAGATTTGGTGTCAGCCGTTTGCCAGTCACTGAATGATGTTGTGGGCGCCTATGCCATAGCTGTCATCGAATGCAAGAACCCCACTCACATTGTGGCAGCCCGTCAGTCAAGTCCATTGGTGGTAGGAGTAGGAGCCGGCAAGCAAGACTTCTATATCGCCAGTGATGCAACTCCTATCGTTGAATATACAGATAAGGTAGTCTATCTCGAAGACGGTCAGATAGCAGAAATCAGAATCGGTAAGGATATAGAGATGATCAATCTCAACCATAAGTTATGCGATTATGACATCAAGACCGTAGACCTCGACATCTCCAAACTCAGCAAGGGAGGCTTCGACCATTTCATGCTGAAAGAGATCTACGACCAGCCCCAGTGCCTGAAAGACTGTATGAGTGGTCGCCTGTTTGCGGATAAGGACAATCCATCCAACAACCACATCGTGTTGTCAGCCCTTACAGACTATAAAGACCGACTCATGTCAGCCAAGCATATCATCATCGTGGCATGCGGAACAAGTTGGCATGCAGCCCTCATCGGCAAGCAGCTCATAGAGAAGATGTGTCGCAAGCGAGTAGAAGTGGAATATGCCAGCGAGTTCCGTTATGGCGAACCCGTCATCGAATCCGATGATGTAGTGATAGCCATAAGCCAGAGTGGCGAGACTGCCGACACCTTGGCAGCCATTCAACTTGCCAAGCAGCATGGGGCATTGATATTCGGCATCGTCAATGGCGTAGGCTCATCTATTGCCCGAGAAACAGATACAGGCATCTACATTCATGTGGGACCAGAGATAGGAGTAGCGAGTACCAAGGCTTTCACCGGTCAGGTCACCGTCCTTACCCTTTTTGCCTTAGCGTTAGGTCATGAGCTTGGCACCCTTTCCGAAAAAGACTATGTAGAGACCATCGCTGAGTTGGCAGAGATACCCGGCAAGATGGAGAAAGTGTTGGAGCAGACGCCATCGATCTCCCGACTGGCTAAAGTATTCACCTATGCACATAATTTCCTCTATCTCGGTCGAGGATTCAACTATCCCGTAGCATTAGAGGGAGCCTTGAAGCTAAAGGAAATCAGCTATATCCATGCCGAGGGCTATCCTGCAGCCGAGATGAAACATGGTCCGATAGCCTTGGTAGATACCGATATGCCGATTGTCTTCCTTGCCACACATCACCAGTTGTATGAGAAGATCATCAGCAACATGCAGGAAGTGAAATCCCGCAACGGACGCATCCTGGCTATTGTTACCGAAGGCGACAAACAAGTCAAGGCGATAGCCGATTCTGTGATAGAAGTACCGCAGACCCTCAATACTTTAGTCCCTCTTCTCAGTGTCGTTCCCCTGCAGATACTTGCTTATTATGTGGCAGTAGATAAGGGATTGAATGTAGATATGCCAAGAAATCTGGCAAAGAGTGTAACGGTAGAATAAAGGCTGAATAAATCCAAATTCTGAAGGACATAGTTAAACATAATCATAGAATCAATGAATAATTTCAAAGATATAAAAGTAGCAGTAGCCGGAACAGGCTACGTAGGTCTGAGTATAGCAACCCTGTTGTCTCAGCACCATCATGTAACAGCAGTAGATGTAATCCCAGAAAAGGTGGAGAAACTCAACAATAGAGTTTCACCCATACAAGATGATTACATTGAGAAGTATCTGGCTGAGAAGAAACTGAATCTGACAGCAACCCTCGATGGCAGGGCTGCTTATCAGGATGCCGACTTCGTGGTGATTGCAGCACCAACCAACTATGACCCAGTAAAGAACTACTTCGATACAACCCATGTCGAAGAAGTAATCGACCTGGTGTTGGAAGTGAACCCAGACGCTGTGATGGTTATTAAGAGTACCATCCCTGTGGGCTATACCCGCAGCCTTTACCTGAAATATGCTAAGAAGGGAGTCAAGAAGTTCAATCTCCTTTTCTCACCAGAGTTCCTTCGTGAAAGCAAGGCGCTCTACGACAACCTCTATCCAAGTCGAATTATCGTTGGCTATCCCAAGCTTATTGACCGCCCCGAGTTTGCAGAGGAGAACGAGGCAATCATGCAGGTAACAGATGTCGAGGAGATGAAGGAAGCAGCCAAGACATTTGCAGCCCTTTTGCAGGAAGGTGCCATTAAGGAAGATATCGATACACTGTTCATGGGCATGAAGGAGGCCGAGGCAGTGAAGCTCTTCGCCAACACCTATCTCGCCCTTCGAGTAAGCTATTTCAACGAACTTGATACCTATGCAGAAGTAAAGGGTCTCGATACCAAGGCCATTATTGATGGAGTAGGTCTCGATCCACGTATCGGTACCCATTATAACAACCCAAGCTTCGGCTATGGAGGTTATTGCTTGCCAAAAGATACCAAGCAGCTCTTGGCAAACTATGCTGATGTCCCAGAGAATCTGATAGAGGCGATTGTGGAAAGCAACCGTACCCGTAAGGACTATATCGCAGATGCAGTATTGCAGAAAGCCGGTTGGTACAGCTATACCGAGAACAACCAGTTTGGTGCCGAAGTCAATTCATGCGTCATTGGTGTCTATCGCCTGACGATGAAATCCAATTCCGATAACTTCCGTCAGAGTGCTATACAGGGCATCATGAAGCGAATCAAGGCAAAGGGTGCAGAGGTCATTATCTATGAGCCAACACTCGAAGATGGCAGCACCTTCTTTGGCAGCAAAGTTGTCAATGACTTGGCAGCTTTTAAAGCTCAGAGCCATGCCATCATCGCCAATCGCTATGATGCCTGTCTGGATGATGTCAAGGAGAAGGTATATACCAGAGATATATTTAGAAGAGATTAATTTAAATGTAAGTACTTTTGATATGGATAGAGAAACATTAAAAGCTGTTCATGATGAAAAGTTTCAAACTTTTCTCAAAAACATAAATGTTTATGATGGCATTATACGTGGTGTATACAAATGTAAATTTTGTGGCAAAAATGTGAATTTGGATAATATTTATACAATATTTCCTGAAGCCAGTAAGGTTAAGTTTGTATGTGATGCACCCAATTGTGTGGTTGAATTATGTGAATATTTAAGCGAAAAGGAAGAATGAATATAAATATAACATTTTCTATAACGTTAGGTTTATTTTCTTTTGGTATATTGGGGATTATTGGATATATCTTAAAAGAACCCGATAAATTTGAGAAGGCAATCAGGCTTTTTGCTAAAATATTTCGTTACTTTTCAAAAAAAGCAGAATTGCTATATGTAAAATATGATATTCAGTCAAGTTTGAATAGTTTTATAAATACCATTAGAAGAAATGTACCGAACTTGTCTATTACAAAAATTAAATTGGAATGGATTGATGAAAATATCACTCAAGAGCAATTTCTTAAGTCAGGGCAATTGGTTTTGAGAATGCATAATAGTAGAAATCCTAATAGAAATTTAGTAAATGCAACAGTTGCTTTTGTATCTTATTCATTACTAATGAAAGCTAAATATTATTTGGCTAAGTACCAGAAAACAGCGATAGATTTATTTGCTTCTCATAAGATACTTAGAAAAGAAAATCCAGAGGCTGTCGGGGAATTAATTGATTGCTACTTACGAAAAGCTATGGATAATAAAAAAGTTAATTTGCTCTATACTCAATTTTCTCATATAGATAAGGTTGGATTATTTTTTCCTGTATATATTAACGAATTAAATTTTTTAGGTGAAAAAATATTTGGCACAGCGGTTAATAAAAATGACATATTTGAAGAAGTTAATCGTTTGGCAGGCTTTTTGAATAATTATTCAAATAGGAAACAGTCTCAAGATATAATAAGTGAATTCACAGGAAATCATTGTAAGTTTGCAATAAGAATAGTTGGTAAAAAGTATAAGGTGGATACAGAAGGGAGCAGTATCTATATAAACAACATTTTAAAAATACATTCAAAGGTAGAAACTATTTATTTAATAGGAGACTTAAAAAATAAAGTGTTTATAGATAAGGTTGTTGCTGAATGTTTAAAGTCAATACCTTATAGAAAATATAATCACAAAAAATACAAGGCAAAGATAAAAGATTATAATGGTGATATTTATGAATGCGATAGCTATCTGGTAATATTAAGAAGTAATACAGTCGTAACATTTTACGAAAAATGAAGTGTTGGATAATATCTTTATAGATTACTATTCATATTGATTTAAATCAATATGTGATTTCACTTCTTTCCAAGTTTTTTGGGGGGCTGTTGTGAAAAAAGACAAAAGTTTCTAACTATAGATGTATACAAGCAACGGGCGGAGTTTTTATGTTCAATTGTAGAATTTTCGATTCTAAAGACAGAAAATCGTTTATCTTTAATATTTAATATTAGATTAAGTATGGTTTTAAGTCCCAAATGTGATGAGAAAGAAGTAAATCGCTCGCAGCTTGAAATCTATCTATGCCAACAAGTATCCTGGCTATTGTTACCGAAGGTGACAAATAAGTCAAGGCGATAGCCGATTCTGTGATAGAAGTACCGCAGACCCTCAATACTTTAGTACCTCTTCTCAGCGTCGTTCCCCTGCAGATACTTGCGTATTATGTGGCCCTTTACAAAGGCTTGAATGTAGATATGCCAAGAAATCTGGCAAAGAGTGTGACGGTAGAATAATATAAAATAGTAACTGTTAATATAATGAATCCTGCAGATAAGTATATATGAGTGATAAAATAACACAATTTACCCCCCCGATACCTCAATATAAGCTATGGATGGATATGCTAAATATAACAGCATGTCTTTCCGTAGTATTATTGCATTGTAATCATGATGTTAAATGTCAGGATCATGCATCTTTATATTTATTATATGGAATTGCTGTATATACATTATTTTATTGGCCTGTTCCTATATTTCTGATGCTAAGTTTTTGCAATAATGTGAATTACAAGAATGGCGTAAAAGCTTTTTATAAAAGAAGATTTAGTCGAGTTGTAATACCATATCTAATATGGAGTTTGTTGTATTCATTTTTTTGCATATTTTATTTGAAACAAGATTTTACATTTAGTGAGTATGCTTTTAATTTTATGAATGGTCAGTTTAATGGTAATATGTGGTTTTTTATTCCTTTATTTGCCTTATATTTAAGTATTCCATTTTTAAGAGTTCTAATAAATCATTGCTCTTGTAAATCTTTACTATATTTTGTGATATTGGGATTTACTTGTAATTCGCTTTTACCTTGGGTGTGTAAAAATATAGGTATGGAATCGCCTAATTTGTTTCCGTTGGGCGGTTCCTTTATAATGGTATGTATTGCAGGATATTTAATTTTAATTAATGAGTTATCCAAAAAGCAGCGATACTTAATCTATGCTATTGGGGTACTTACTGCATTACTACATTATGTATTGATTTACTATCATACAGTATCAGATGCTAAATTCTATATGGAAGGATTAGATTATTATGCTCCTTACAGTGTAGTAGTTCCTATAGCTGTATTCTTGTGGTTTAAAAATATCAATTGGTATAGTGTTCTTAATGTATTAAAAGTTAAAGTTTTTTTTATACGGAAATTAAGTTCTTATAGTTTTGGAGTGTATTTACTACATTGGGGTGTAAAAGAGGTTTGTTATGATATCGGCATACCTTGTAAAAACTATTTTTTTGGTTTTATTCTAACATATATTATTTGTATACTAATCATGAAGGCTCTTAAATTAGTTCCTGGTTCTAAATATATATTTCCATGATATAAATAATTCGATTTTTATGAAAAGAATAGTATCTTTAGATATAATAACAGGTATTTTAATCATTCATATGATATTTGGGCATATAATGAGATTTGCACATTGTATTGATACTGATTTGTATCATTATACTTCAATTTTGCTATCATTCTTTATGCCATGGTTCTTTTTCAAATCAGGAATGTTTTTACATTCTGATTGTTTGAAAACTATTAAATCGTCACTAAAATCATTAATTCTTCCTTTTATTAAATTTTCATTTCTTGGATTATGTATTAATACCTGTATTGAATTGTTCGATAATCAGGATTTTAACTTAGGCAAATATTTGATAGATAACGTACGGTTCTTATTTTGGAATGGCTCTTTTTCTTCAAATCAACCATTATGGTTTTTGTTGACTTTATGCGTTGTTAGGATACTTGGATCTTATACATTAAAAATATCGGGAAAAATAGGCTCTATTGAGCAAAAGGTCATTTTTGGTTTGGCTTTGTTTTCTTTTACGATTGCCTATTTCTTAAAAGGAAAAATAGTACCGTTAACAATTCAAAATTGTGCTTCTGGATATTTCTTTTTTTTAGTGGGGTATTTATTACGTGATATTCAATTTAAATCTTTGCATGGGGGGGCACTTTCTTTAATATTATATTTAATAATTACTTTTTTATGCCCTGTTGTAGTAGATATGAGAGGGAATAGTTTAGAGTGGGGTAAATATATATTATGGCCGTTTTCTGCTTTGACAGGTATTGTAGCCATTAATTATTGGTTTAAGAAGCTAAATGTAAACAGTAAAATTCTGTCTTATATAGGTGAACGTAGTCTTATTTTCTATGTTTGGCATTGGATACCTTTGGTGATATTTCAATTTTTAAATAATAGATATCTCTTAATAAATGAGCAGATTGTATTATTGTTTGTTTACAGTATAGTTAGTATATGCTTTCTGTTTGTTGTTGATAAGATTTATAGTTTTTCAAAATAATTCTTTATGTCAGAGTTTAAAAATCAAATGAAAAAAGGGCTGTTTTGGACAGCTATAGATAAATATTCTGGGCAGGTTGTTTCTATTGTTATTTCAATGATATTAGCACGTTTGCTCACTCCATATGATTTTGGAGTAGTAGCAACAGCCTCAGTATTATTGGGATTTTTGGGTATCTTTAGTAGTATAGGTATTGGTCCAGCAATTATTCAGCGAAATGATTTATCTCAGGAAGATTTGGACAATATTTTCTCCTTTACTGTTTTTCTGGGATTATGTTTAGGGGCAGTTTCTTTTTCTACCTCTTGGTTTATAGCTGATTTCTATAAAAATCCTCAATTATGTCCAATCGTACAAATCTTATCTGTTGGTATGTTCTTAGGAACTTTAAACATGGTACCAGGATCTTTAATGTCTAAAAATTTAAGATTTAAGGAAGCTGCAACAAGAAGTTTGGCTTTTCAAGTCTTTTTTGGATTAATTGGAATTATAGCTGCATTTTATGGTGCTGGTGTCTATGCGTTAATTTGTCCGCAAATCATCTCTTCTTTATGTACCTTTTTGTATAATAATCATTTTTATCCTGTACGTTTTCGAAGAAAAATATCTTTAACTCCAATCAAAAAAATCTATTCTTTTTCACTATATGTTTTTTTGTTTGAGCTATTCAATTATTTCTCAAGAAATTTGGATAAATTGATAATAGGTAAATTTTTATCAGCAGAAGCTTTAGGATATTATGAAAAGTCATACAGAATGATGCAAATGCCAATGAATAATATTACATCTGTAATATATCCTGTGATGCAGCCTGTTATGTCAAAACTTCAGGATAATCTACAGGAAATGGCGCGTAAATTTAATAAGATTATTTTTATTATCTCAACAGCGAGTTTCCCGATAGCTGTTTTGTTATATTTTAATGCTTCAGATATTATAAATGTAATGTATGGCGATAAATGGGATGCAGCCATACCCGCATTTAAGGTTTTAGCACTTTCAATACCTACTACTTTAATTCTTAACCCGGTTGGACCCGTTTATTTGGCAGCTAATGCCTCTAAACAAATGTTTTGGGTGGGAATAGTTAATACTGCGATGGATATAATCGGTTTTACTGCTGGTGCATATTTTGGAGGAACTATTGAAGCTATTGCTTGGGGCTGGACAGGACCTAGTTTATTTGCTTTCTTATTTTCCTATACGATTTTATATCATAAGGTACTTAATAGCTCTTTATTAGTTGTTTTCAAGCAGTTGATTAAACCATTAGGAAGTGCTGTACTTCTCGTATTCTTTTATTTAATTTATGATGTTATAGGCATATCTTTATGTACTTTATTTAATTTTATTATAAAATTAGGACTTGGTGTATTAATTTTATTAATCTATCTAAGGATGACCCATACTTTTAATATAATAGAATTTGTAAAAAATAAAATCAAAAGAAATAAATATGTTTAATCTCAGTAAATTCATAGGTCAGTATGTGACCCGGCGTGAAAAGAGTATGTTTGCTCAGGATATTGAGGCAAACAAGGAAAAACTTTCAGCTGAAATAAAAGGCAAGAAAGTTTGTGTGATTGGAGGTGCTGGTTCTATCGGTTCTTCATTCATCAAGGCAGTTCTTCGCTTTGAACCACAGAGCGTAGTTGTTGTAGACTTGAATGAGAACGGATTGGCAGAATTGGTTCGTGATGTGCGAAGCACAGAAGGACTTTATGTACCTGATGAGTTCCGTTGCTACACCCTCAATTTTGCAGATCCAATCTTCGAACGTATTTTCCGTGAGGAGAAGGGCTTTGACATTGTAGCCAATTTCTCTGCCCACAAGCATGTACGTTCAGAGAAAGATAAGTATAGTGTTCAAGCACTCATCGAAAACAACGACATCAAGGCAAAGAAACTGATGGATTTGCTTTGCGTGTACCCACCAAAGCATTTCTTCTGCGTATCTACAGATAAGGCTGCTAACCCAGTCAACATCATGGGAGCCAGCAAGCGCATTATGGAAGACTTGGTAATGGCTTATAATGAGCATTTCAAAGTAACAACAGCTCGTTTTGCTAATGTCGCATTCTCTAACGGCTCCTTGCCAGATGGTTGGATTCATCGTTTACAGAAAAAACAGCCTTTGGCCGCACCTTCTGATGTAAAGCGTTATTTCGTATCTCCTGAGGAGTCTGGTCAGATTTGTATGTTGGCTTGTATTCTCGGAAATGGTGGCGAGGTGTTCTTCCCTAAGTTGGGCGAAGAGCAGATGCTTACTTTCTCTTCTATCTGTGATGACTTTGTAAAGGCAGAAGGTTTTAAGAAGGTGGAGTGTAAGAATGATCCTGAGGCAAAGAAGTATGCTGCAGATATGGATTACGAGAGTGATAACTATCCTGTTGTTTACTTCAAGAGTGATACTACAGGCGAGAAAGCTTACGAGGAATTCTATGTTCCTGGTGAGAAAATCAATATGACTCGATTCTCTGCACTCGGTGTAGTTGAGGAGACAACCCGTCGACCGATGCCAGAGATTAACCAGTTCTTTGATGAGTTGGAAGGTATCTTTGCAGAGCCAGGCTTCACCAAGGCAGAAATCGTGACATCAATCAAGAAGTTTATACCTAACTTCGAGCATGAGGAAAAAGGTAAGAATTTGGATCAAAAAATGTAATTCTCAATAAAATGGCAGATTTTAAGAAAACGATAGACTTTATCAAGTCTGTTTATGGCAATCAGGAGTTTACTCCATTGGCTGTTCCTGTTTTTGCAGGTAATGAAAAGAAATATCTCAACGAGTGTATTGATACAACCTTCGTTTCATCCGTAGGTAAGTTTGTTGATCGCTTTGAGGAGGATATGGCAAAATATACAGGTGCCAAGAAGGCAGTGGTATGTGTTAGTGGAACTAATGCCCTTCACATGAGCTTGTTGCTTGTTGGTGTAAAGCAAGATGATGAGGTGTTGACTCAGGCTCTTACTTTCATTGCAACCTGCAATGCATTGAGCTATATTGGAGCCCATGCGGTATTCATCGATGTGGATCGTTCAACAATGGGGCTTTCTCCTGATTCTTTGAAGGCATGGCTTGAGAAGAATGCAGAGGTTCGCATGAACGTTCGCAAGGGAGAACTTCCAAAAAGCAAGGATTTTGCTTTCGAAGAGGACGACTTGGCTTGTTATAACAAGAATACTGGTCGTCGTGTTAAGGCTTGTGTTCCTATGCACTCATTCGGTCACCCTGTCCGCATTGATGAGATTGCTGCTATCTGTAAAGAGTGGCATATCGAACTTGTAGAGGATGCTGCAGAGAGTATTGGTTCAACTTTCAAGGGACAGCATACAGGTACATTTGGTAAGATTGGTGCGATTAGCTTCAATGGCAACAAGACCATCACTACTGGTGGTGGAGGTATGATGCTTTTTAACGACGAAGAATTGGGAGCATACGCAAAGCATATTACCACACAGGCAAAGATTCCACATCGTTGGGAGTTCCGTCACGACCATATTGGTTACAATTATCGTATGCCAAATATCAATGCTGCTATGGGATGCGCCCAGTTGGAGAACATTGACAAGTATGTAGCAAGCAAGCGTAAGGTTGCTGCTGAATATGAGGAGTATTTCAAGAATGTACCAGATATCGAGTTCTTCGTGGATTCTCCAAATACTGTTTCCAACTATTGGCTCAATGCAGTTATTTTAAAGGATAAGGAAGCACAGATTGATTTCCTCACTCAAACTAATGATAATGGTGTAATGACTCGCCCAATCTGGGAGTTGATGAATCGCCTGCCAATGTTTGAGAATTGTGAGAACGATGGTTTGGAGAATACAATCTGGTTTGCAGATAGAGTAGTGAATATACCAAGTAGTGTTAGACTATGACAATATTAGTATGAATAATATTTCAAAAATAAGAGATAAAATCATAGATATAGAAGAAACGATTCTTTGTGCATTAAAAAAAATGGACGGACATCGAACAAAATTACTTTTTGTTTTCGATAAGGAAAAGTTTATCTGTATAGTTACAATTGGTGATATTCAGCGTGCAATCATAAGACAGTCTAAATTATCAGATGCGGTATCTACTATTTTGGATACTAATAAGATATATGCTTCTGAAAAAGATTCTATTGACCATATAAAAGAGGTCATGTTTAGAGAATTGATTGATTGTATGCCTGTCTTAAATAAAAATGGCGAAATTGTTGATGTCTTATTTTGGAATGATGTTTTTAAAGATTCAATTTCAGATAATCGTCCCAAAATAAATCTTCCAGTTGTTATTATGGCTGGTGGAAAAGGTACGCGATTGAAACCAATAACAAATGTAATTCCAAAGCCATTAGTTCCAGTTGGGGATAAAACAATTTTAGAGGTTATTATGGATCAATTTGAAAATATAGGCTGCAATAATTTTTATATGTCAGTAAACTATAAAAGTGATATGATTCGATATTATCTCGATCAATTGCCTCATAAATATCAAATAGAATTCTTTGAAGAGCCTAAGCCATTAGGAACGATAGGTAGTGTATCTTTGCTGAAGGGTAAAATAAAAACTCCATTTTTCGTTTCTAATTGTGATAGTATCAATGAACAGGATTATCGTGATGTATATGATTATCACATCCATAATAAAAATGATATGACCATCGTAACAATGGTTAAAACATTTACAATACCTTATGGAGTTATAGAAACTGGTGAAAATGGTTTAATGGTTAATTTAATGGAAAAACCAGAACAAACCTATATGGTGAATACTGGTGTTTATATTCTTAATCCAGATCTAATAGAAGAGATTCCTGATGGAGAATTTTTCCACATTACTAACTTAATGGATAAAGTTAAGTCAAAAGGTGGACGAATTGGTTGTTTCCCTGTTAGTGAGCATGCATGGAAAGATATGGGTGAATGGCCTGAATATTTGAGAATGATTAAAGTCTTATAATTTATGAGAACATTAATTATTTATCGGTTTCCTCATCATCATGTAATGATGAAAAGAATGGCATCTTTATTATCTAAAGAAGGAATTAAAGCAGATGTCTTGTGCTTAAAGACATTCGAGTTTACAAATAATTCTAAAATTTGGTGGGGAAAAATTGGAGGCTTTATGTTTACAGGTATACCTAAAATACGCCCTTATAGGTTACGTAACATACTCCTTAAATTATTTAGGAATCATATATTGCCATTGATGATTACTCAATATGATAAAATTGATTTTCAATCTTATTATATTGATTTATATGATTTAATGTCGAATTGTGTAAAATCCCATATTCCTTATGATATCACTTTATGGGGGTCAGATATTCTGAGAGTTGACAATAATATGCTTAATCAAATGAAATATGGTTTTGACCATTGTGAGTATATAAAAGGAATTGATAAATTATTGGATAAGGTTTCTGATAGTTACTCTCATGCATATGACAATAAACTTCTTGTAGCATATTTTGGAGATGCAATGTGTGATGTTATAGATAACATAGATTCTTCTACTGTTAATAAATTAAATCTGAAATTATTTGAAAGAGTAAAAGAGCGAATTATTGTAACCTGCGGATATAATGCAATGCCGGCCCAACAGCATGAAATGATAATAGAAGCTTTAAATCAACTTAGTAGTGAACAAAAGCAACAAATATATTTAGTATTTCCTATGACTTATGAAAAGTCAGAGAAATATTTAGATAAAATAAATTATTTGTTAGAAAAAACCGGAATTGATTATTTAATATTAGATAAATTTCTTTCTGAGGAGGAATTAGCAACTGTTAGATTAAAAACAGGTATCGTAGTTAATACTCAGACTACAGATGCACTTGCTGCTGCTTTAGTTCAACACCTTTATTGTGGAAATGTTTTGATTGTTGGTGAATGGTTAGAATATAAACCATTTGATTCTCGAGATATTTTTTATATAAAAACAAATTCTGAAAATTTGGCGAAAAATATATCAGAAGTAATTGATGAATATCCAAAATTTAAAGCAAAAACGCTTGGAAATCATGATAAACTTCTTGATATAGCTTCATGGGATTCTACTATTCATCAATGGATTAAAGCATATAAGTAGCATATGAAAGTCAATTATACTATAATAATACCTTATTTCAATTCTCCATATCTTCTGAAGCGTTGTTTAAAAAGTATTCCTTTAAAAAATGATTTGCAAATTATTGTTGTAGATGATTGTTCGCCTATCAGTGAGGCTTATTCTGAAATAGTTTCAGATTATAGTAAGTTAGGAGTTGAGTTTTATCAGACAGACAAAAATAGCGGTGCTGGTTGTGCAAGAAATATTGGATTGAAGCAAGCAAAAGGGAAATGGCTGATTTTTGCGGATTCAGATGACTACTTCAATCCTTGCTTTGCGGATATGCTTAATAATTACGTTGATTCTGATTATGATGTAGTGTATTTTAATGCAAGTTCACAAGATACTGAAACATGTATTAATACTAAAAGAAGCAGTTATATAAATTCTTGGATTGATGGTTATCAGGAAGATCCTTTATCTTTTGAATATCATTTGCGATATTTATATGGAGAGCCATGGGGTAAGATGATAAAACATAACTTAGTACAAAAACATGATATAAAATTTGAAGAAACAATAATTCATAACGATACTCAATTTTCATATCAAATTGGTTTCTATGCAGATAAGATTTTTGCAGATAAGCATGCTATTTATTGTATTACAGATAGGGCAAATAGTGTTTCCAAAACAGTATCTGTAGAACGATTACTTACAAGAACTAAAGTCTTTTGTAAAAAATACGAATGGCTAACTACAAGAGGTGTTCCATATAAGTTAGAAGGATTGGCTGCAAGTGGTCTAAATACTTTTAGAAAGAATATGGATACTGTAAACTATAATAAATGCTTAGATATTTTCAAAAGCTTTAATATAAATTTAAAAGAGATTGATTGGTATTTTGCACAATATTATAAAAAGCCCTCTTGGTTTTACATAATGAAAATATTATTCAAGAAAAGGTTATTAAAGTGGGCAAATAGAATTTAAAGAATATGGATTATATAACAGGAAAAAACATTTTATTATTATGTTATAATTTCTTTGATTATGATAAGGTACTGCAACAAGAGCTTTATAATTTGGGGGCTAAAAATGTATATCTAAAGAATGCAGCCTATTTTGCTAGTAGTCCAAGAGATGATATGTTTTGGTCTCCATGGTATAAAGCTCCTTTATATTATTTGAAGAACCCTAAGGCACGAACTAATTGGACTGAGCAATTTAAAAAAGAAATTGTAAATTTGAAGTTTGATGTATTCTTAGTTATTGAAAATACTTCTTTTAAAAAGAGTTTTATGGCTTATTTGCGCAAGCAAAATCCAAAAATTAAAACAATATGGTTCTTATGGGATACTTTTAAGGTTCAGCAAAAATATCATAAAGATTATATTGGGCTGTTTGATAAAGTTTATTCTTTTGATCGCGAAGATGCATATAAATATGGTTTATCGTATTATCCAGATTTTTATGTAAAACCAGAAGGGAAGCCGATAAAGAAATACGATATCTGTTTTGTTGGTTCTGCTAATAGCAAAGTAACATCATATAGAATTCCTGCGTTAGCAAAAATAAAGAGCCAGTGCGATAATCTTGGTATGAAATCATTCTTTTATATTAAAAGAGAAAACATCTATAGGAGTAAAAGTTTAATAAAAAGGATATATAACAAACTATTCCCAGGCAAATACCAAAGGATTATTGAGCAATATAAGGATGAAGATTTTCTACATACAAATAGTTTGCCTCCCATAAAATGTAATTCAATTCTAAGAGACTCTTCTATTATTGTAGATTTAAATTATTCGAATCGACAGGGAATGACTATAAATGCAGTTACTGCAATAGTAAGCGGGAAAAAGTTAATTACCACAAATTCAAAGATAGCTAATGAATTATTTTATCATCCAAATAATATTCTAATTATAGATGAAAATAATCCATATATAGATCCAGATTTTATTAAAAGTGAAATTGTGCCCATTAATATGGATGAGTTAGAAGTTGGAAATTGGTTAAAACATATAATAAATACATAATATGAAAAAAATACTTTCTATAATTATTCCAACATATAACATGGAATCATTATTAACTCAATGTTTAAATTCGTTATTGGTTTCCAAGAATTTAGATATGTTAGAAGTTCTTGTTATTAATGATGGTAGTACAGATAAATCATCACAAATTGCACATCAGTTTGAGGCAGAATATTCTAATAGTTTTCGAGTAATAGACAAAGCGAATGGTAATTATGGATCCTGTATCAATGCTGCATTACCTTTAGTTAATGGTAAATATGTGAGAATATTAGATGCGGATGATTCTTATAATACTGAAAATTTAAATCAGTTTATAGATTTTTTGTCAGATAAAGATGTAGATCTTGTACTTTCCGATTTTTCTCATTATAATATAGATGGGAAAATGTTAACTTTTAAAAAATTTAATCTGCCATTAAATCAGTCATTTGACTTTCAAGATATTCCTCTTGGCACATTTCTTCCAATGCACTCTGTTACATATAAGTCTTCTATCTTTGATAAAATAGAATATCATCAAACAGAAGGTGTATCGTATACTGATATGGAGTGGATATTTTATCCTATGTCACAGGTTGATACTGTTTGTTATTATAATAAGGAGATTTATCGATATCTTGTTGGAAGAGATGGACAAACTATGGATTTTTCTGCAATTTTGAAACGTCAAAGTCATGCCGCAAAAGGTATCTTAACAGAATTGAATATCATAAATAAATTTGATTCAAACAATAAACATTATGCTTATTTGGATTATTGGTTTAAATTTAGACTTAAATCCTTATACAAGGAAAATCTTCTTTATAAATGCATAAATTTTGACTTGAAGGAATTTGATGATAATTTAAAAAAAAATTATCCCCAACTGGCAAATTATGTAAATGGAATAAAACTTCCTATAAAGCATACAAATTTATCTTTCCCTTTAGTGAAGGTTTGGAGAAGTCTCGGTTCTAAAAAACTTATGTCATTTCATCCTTTGTTTCTAATATATAAAGTTTGCAATAAAATCTAATTGTTATGAATCCAATTGGTTTAAAGAAAAAAATTTGCATGTTTGTTGATCGGTTGTTTAAAATTGATAGACGTGCAGAATATGGATTAATGGATAAAACAGCTTACCTTGCTCCAGATACAATCCTTTTTAACAAGAAAAATCTGTATATGGAGGAACATACAAGTATTCCAGGCGGGGCAATGATTTTAAACCCCCGATCTAAGTTTATCATGAAGAAAGGTAGCTTTTCCTCTTATAATCTATGTGTATGTCCTGGTAACCATATGGTAGTAAAGGGAATCTGGAAATATAATGTAACAGATGCTATAAAAGATAAATTAGATAAAAATGGGCATTTTGATCAAGATATTATAGTAGAAGAAGATGTTTGGATTGGAATTAATGTCACGCTGTTGAATGGAGCTCATATCGGACGTGGTTGTATTGTGGGCGCAGGTTGTGTGGTATCGGGTAATACGCCCCCATATTCAGTTGTTGTAGGTAATCCATGGAGAATTGTAAAATTTGTCTTTACACCAGAAGAAATCGTAGAACATGAGGCTAAACTTTATTCAGAGGATAAACGTATTCCTTTTGAAATGTTGCAAAAGAACTATGATGATTGGTTGAAGACGAAAATATAGATGTATGAAAAAGAAAATACTATTTGTAATTCCTGAGTATTCTCATGGCGGGACGAATAAATCTTTAGAAAGTTTGTTGTCTGCTATTGATGAAAAACGTTATGAAATATCAATATTCAGTTTATATGAAGATGGTGGTGTTTTTTACAAAAATATATTTAACCCCTATATCATAGCAAAGAGCCTCTTATATGTCTTAGCTCATGATAATGTTATAACTAGAAAAGTGATGGGTGTAGCTATGAAATTGTTTAAGAATCTATCATTTAATTGGTTGTATCGCTATGAAGCTAATCGGTTACAACATAAATATAAATTTGATACAGTTATTGCATTTCAGGAAGGTAGTGCAACACAATTCGTGTCTTTAATTAATTATCCAGTAAATAGAATTGCATGGGTTCATTGTGATTATGCAAATAGGTTTGCTGCTATAGAAAAAAAGTCAGAATTGTCATTATATTGTTTATATAATCATATAGTATCTGTATCTTATTCAGCGGTACAATCTTTTAATTCAATATACCCTGAGCTAAAAGATCGAACTAAATGTATTTATAATTTAATAGATTGTAGTTATATTCTAAGACAGAGTTCTCAAGATATAAATTTTGAAAAACAGGGCAATTGTTTTAATCTTATTTCAGTAGGCCGTTTTGTGGCAGTTAAGCAATTTGACTTAATCCCGCAAATTGTTCAAAAACTCAAATTATTAACAAAAAAATCCTTTTGTTGGTATATTGTGGGAGATGGAAATGAAAGAAATATGGTGGAAAGCGTAATTTCTTCAATGGGTCTTGATAAGAATATAAAAATACTTGGCGCAAAAGATAATCCGTATCCTTATTTCAAACAATCAGATTTATATGTATGTACATCATTATCTGAAAGTTTCTCATATACAATAGCTGAGTCTAAAACATTACATGTACCAGTTCTGACTAATGATTTTCCTGTCGCTAATGAAGTAGTTTCACCCAATGAAGGATGGATATGCAATGTTAAAGATATGGCTTTCATTTTAAAAGACATAATTGAGGATAAAAATTGTATATATTCAAACGTTAAAAAAACGATAGATAATTTTAAATATGATAATAACGCTATTGTTGATACTTTTTGTAAACTCATATGATGGTATAAAGTTATGACAGAAAAATACAATTATTTAATTGTGGGTTCCGGTTTGTTCGGAGCCACCTTTGCTTATCGTGCAAAGCAGTTAGGCAAAACTTGTTTGGTAATTGATAAGAGATCTCATTTGGGAGGTAATGTTTATTGTGAAGAAATAGAGGGTATCAATGTTCACCAGTATGGTGCTCATATATTTCATACTTCTAACAAAAAAGTTTGGGATTTCGTTAATTCTATAGTAGAATTTAATCGCTATACCAATTGCCCTGTAGCTAATTATAAAGGTAAGCTCTATAACCTTCCTTTTAATATGAATACTTTCTACCAGATGTGGGGAGTATTGACTCCAAAAGAGGCAAAAGCTAAGATAGAGGAACAGAAGAAAGAAGCTTTAGCTGCATTGAATGGGCGTGAGCCTCAGAATCTGGAGGAACAAGCCCTGTGCTTGGTGGGTAAAGACATCTTTGAGAAATTGATTAAGGAATATACCGAGAAACAATGGGGTAGGAAGTGTACAGAATTACCTGCTTTTATTATTAAGCGATTGCCTGTGAGATTGGTATTTGATAATAACTATTTCAATGATAAATATCAGGGTATCCCTGTTGGAGGATATAATCAATTAATTGATGGTTTGCTGGAAGGTATAGAATGTAAGACTGGCATAGATTTCTTCCATTCAGAGTATAAGGACTGGAAGAAATATGCAGATAAACTGGTTTATACAGGAGCTATTGATGAGTACTTCGGTTATTCTTTAGGAAAGTTGGACTGGCGAACTGTTAGTTTTAAGACGCGTATTGAGAATACTCCAAATTATCAGGGAAATGCGGTTGTCAATTATACCAGTCATGAGAAGCCATACACACGTGTGATAGAGCACAAGCACTTTGAAATGTTCGGTCAAGAGGTTTACGACTGTCCGAAGTCGGTTGTGTCGGAGGAATATTCTACAGAGTATAAAGACGGCATGGAGCCATACTACCCAGTGAACGACGAACGCAACAACCAGCTTGCAGACCAATATCGCAAATTGGCTGCAAACGAGGATAATGTAGTGTTTGGCGGCAGACTGGCGCAATATAAATATTATGATATGGCACCTGTGATAGAGCAGGTGATGAAGTTGTGGAAAGATATTTGATATAATGAAACAATTTCTCATAAAATTCCTAAACCTCCCCACAAAGCTTCAAGCTATAGCCTTGTCTCATTAGTATTCTTTTATTTGGTTTTATATTATGAGTAAGAATCATTTGTATAAGAAAAGGTTTAAGCGTTTTCATGTTGCAAAAAAATATAAGAAACATCATCGAGGTTTTTATTGCGCTAAGCATAAATCTAAACGGCGAAATAGTAATAAGTTTGAATCGGTCTGGATGCAATTCGAACGCAATGTGACTCTTGTGTTGTCCCAAATCTTTCCAAAAGTAAATTGGGATATATTGCAAATTGTCTTGAAAAGTCCAAAAGGTGATGTTGAAAAAGAAATTGCAAATTCTGAAATGAGAAAAATCCATAAGGGGTTTCAAAAAGCCCAAAACACATTGGTGGGGCTAATTGTATTTGTTCAGGCAAAGAGACGAAAAATGAAAGCCGATATTAGAAAGTCAAAAAATAAAGAAGTTAGAAACATTCTCAATCGTGAGCTACAAGCATACTCATATATGCTGGATGTATATAAGCATTTGGCTGATACGATATTTTGGCAGTTGATTGGTGGCAAACTTCATTTGGCACGCCGTTTCTTCCAAGATGTTCCTGGGGAAAAGGATTTGGTAGAAACTAATTATCTTTCGGTCGTGGAGGTTGCCAAGGAAATCAATTCAAATCCCTTGAACTTTGTTTTATTGACGGATATAACCAATTATGTGCAACTTGGTGATTTAGTGGGCATCGTTGATGGTAAACATGAAATTATTGAAGTTAAGGAAGGTAAGAGAAATCATGAACTTCTTGATGATATAAGTTTCATGTTAAACTCAGAGGCAGAACAGTCGCAAATAAAAAATGTAGTTGGGAAGTATTGTGATGATCCAAAATCAATAAAACAGATGCAGAGAATGCTGAAGCAAATAGGAACGGCCCATGCCGAAATGGCAATTATGAATTTTGACAAAGGCAAAGACCCTGTTAGTGGAAGAAACATTACTATAGCTACCCCTAAAATTAATACTGTCTATTATAATGAGGATTTACGAAAATTAGAAGAGCAGCTTAAAATGCGAAAGCGATGGGCTTACGATGTGATTGATGGTTGTTTGCATGTTGGGTTATATCGAGGGAAAATGAGGTCAATGGGGTCTTATATCTTCGATTATTTATCACAAGATATAAAGCACAAATATCTGATTGATGCAAGAGTGTGTTTTAAGGCATTGGGAACGCCTCTGTTCTTTTGGCCATTTTCTAAAGAGTTAATTCTGGATATCTTGATGGGGAGAACATTGATGTTGTTAATGCTTGATATGGATAAGTTTATGGAATTGGTTGGTGATACATGTCAGTTTGCTTCAAGAAAGGAAACGGCAAAGGCTACTGAAATGTTTAAGTCAAAAATGCTTTGTATATTTGATAATCAAGCCATCAAATATGGTGATCGTGCTTTCCTTTGTCAAGGAACTATTGGAAAAATCTTATTTAATCAAATTTCTCCATCCTATATGGCATATGCACTATTAAATGAGTATAAATTATAGAGTATCTTGTACGTGAAATAGTTTCAATGAAATTCGTATTGATAGTGTCCGAATAAAATGTTTGGAAAAAGTTACAGCTTTATTTCTATATATACAATACGGAGTTCTGTGAAAACTTACTTTAAAAAGTACATTTGTGGGAAAGAAAAAGTATATCACCATTATAGTGTAAGGTTTTAACACATTAAGTATATGTCTTTGCATCACTCTATTGATAATATGTGGATGATCACATAGCAATCTTTATAGTTTAATGAGATAGATAGTATGGAAACGCAGAATTTTATAATAGATGAAGAGAAAGTTTTGGAAGTGCTCGAAGATGGCACATCTGTGGACTTCCTAAACACTAAGGTTTATGCTGATGCTTTGGAAAAAAGTATAGAGTGTGTTCCTAAAGGAAAATCATTTACTATTGGTCTTTATGGTGATTGGGGAACAGGTAAATCTTCTATCATAAGAACCTTAGAAAAGAGATATGAGAGTTCTCAAGTAAAAAAATATAAGTTTGTAACTTATGATGCTTGGAAATATGCAAATGACTCTTTCCGTCGTATGTTTCTTTTTGAACTTCAAAAGCAACTTGGTGTGAAGAGGACAGAAAAGATGGACAGGTTTTATGATAACATAAATGAAGATATAGAGGTAAACCACAAAAGTAATCCATCATATGGGATTGCAATTCTAATTGCAGCGTTGGTTATTGCATTAATTTTGTTGTTTATCCCCAAAGAAAATATATCATGGAGCTTTGGTTTTACAACAGCAACATCTATAATTACATTAATCATTATTTATTTGAAGCATTCAACTGATGACTTAAAGGTAACTTGTCAAAAATCAAGATTGTTTGCTCCAGAACAATTTGAAGAATGTTTCGATGAATTAGTAGATGCCTCATTAAAAGACAATTTACTGGACCAATTGTTGAAATGGGTAAAGAATGAAGATTCGCCCAAATATGACAAACTGATTATTGTGGTTGACAATTTAGATAGATGCTCTGCTCTACAGGCACAAGAGATGTTGACTGCGATAAAGTCATTTTTAGGTAAGCGCTCTAATGTTATATTCATAATTCCATTGGCAGTAAACTCCCTAAAACATCATCTGGTTAAATCTTCTTGTGGAGAGGATAATGAGAATGAAGCCAATGAATACTTGCGTAAGTTCTTTAATGTATCAGTATGGATAAAACCTTTTCAAAATGATGAGATGTTTGACTTTACACAACGGTTAAACGATGAGTATAATCTTCATCTAAGTAAAACAAGTGTTAGTAACATTTCTCGTGAATATGCTACAAATCCGAGGCGTATTATCCAATTGTTGAATAATCTTATTATTGAGTTTTCTCTTTATGAGAATGAGTTTGTTCAAGCTAATGAGTCTGCAATTTGTGTTTTAGCCATTATTCGTGAGGAATTTCAGGCATTTTATTCTAAACTGGTAACAAATCCATATTTACTTTATAAAGAATTGAGTGATGTAGATAAAGATGATAATCCGAAAATAGAGTTATTTTTGCAGAGAACTAAAGCAACGATGCTGCCTTATAAGGATACTATAGGAATAATAGATCGAATTATATCAAATTCAGCCGTATTCCAATGCTTGCCGGTTGATGTGTCTGAAGCTTTGGAAACATCAAATATTTCAAAGATTTCTGATTTTATAGGAGATAATGATAAGAAGAAAAATTTAGTTTTGGACTGTTTGAAGGATAAAGTCAACAAAGTTCTTTCAAGAGGTTTGTCTGATACAGATTTACCATGTCTTTTACGTTCTATTATAGGAATAGATAGTTTAGGCTTTTTAAGTATAGCTGATTATAAAATTCTTATAGATTTGCTCAATGAAAATATAAAGTGGGAAAAGCAAATTGCTTATTTACAAGATGTTGATTTTCATCCAGTCGTAGATTTTGCATGCAAACTTCGTGATGAATCGTTTGGAATCTTTTTTAATGAGATTGTAGAATACTATTCAAGTCTTAAGACTGATGGCAAAACATATTCTGACAGAGTTATAGATAATATCGGTTATATAGCGTCAAGGGCAATAGATAGTGATTATGATAATACACTGATAAAATGTTTCTATGATGCTTATATCGGTAATCCTCAAATTTTATTTAAATATAAATATCTGAAACCATCATCTCTGTTTAGTTCAACATTAGTCAATGAAGTTGTTGCAAAACTATCTTATGAAGATATAGTAGAAAAAACTGGCTCTCAATATCAATTGATTGAAATAAATAAACAAATAGATGAAAAATCGGATGTTATTTTTCAATCTTATATTAAGCAAGTCTTATCATTTACTCCTTCATATTCTTTTGATCCTAATAATAGTGATGAAATTCTTGAAATAACTGCTCATGTAATAGATTACATGAAGCAGCTTCCAAATATAAATATTACCGATGCTTCTGCTTTATCTGAATTTTGTAATCGAATTAGCAATACAGTAACAGTACAAATAATAAGATATACTACTGAGCAACATAATTTATATTCAGAAATAGCTTCTTCTAAAGAGTCGTTGAGGATATTGTGTGATTTCTTAAAATATACTTCTTTAAGGTGCGGAAAGATATTTGTTCCGAATAAAATGGTAGAAACTCTTATTGCTTCGAAGGAAGTAAAAGCTGTCGCAATGGAAATCTTTAGTGAACTTGTGGTTAATGAAATTGAAATCGCAGATTACGCCAAGGAACTTGTACAGTATACGATATATGATGATGCCTATTTGAAGGTTTTAGAAAACTTATTGGCTTTAGATACAGAAGGTAATTTCCGTATAAGTATTGATCTTGTTAATGATAAGATTTCTGAGATGTTGGATTTCTTGTCAAATGATACTGATGATATGGTTGAAAGCTGTGCGGTACGACTTGCTTCTGTACCTCAATTGCAATCGATAATGACAGATAAATTGAGTTCTAAATCTATTGATTATCTTATAAAATTGCCAAGTGAGTTGAAGGCAATGATGGTTGAAAAATTTGCAGAGCATTTGGGTGACTTTGAAGCCAATATTGGTGTTTTGGAACTTATTGCATCTCATGGAACCAAATCCAATGTGAAAGAGCTTGTCAAAGTGATAACAAAAAAAATGATGACCAATGGACAAGAGTCAATAGCTGTTTTCCTTATTAAAAAACTTCATTATTGTAATAAAAAGAATTTCGAACTGTTGGTATCTAGCTTGAAAAATTGTTCTGATGATTCAATTTCTGAGGAAGATAAGAATGTTTGTTTTGAACATTTGAGTAAGATAGTTCCAACTAAATAGTTATGTTTAGAGAGAAACATTTGTTTTATTTAAATCAATCCTGCGTTTTAAAGTGGGTTCAATATCAATTTAATTACCAAGTATGAAAAGAACTTTAGTACATTTTTTTAAAGGAATAAACTGTCTATCCGTATTTCTGTTGTTATTAATCTGTTTAATACCTATAGTCTATAAAGAGGTATTATCAGAGGAAGGCTTTTCGCTGAGTCGTATTATTTCCTCTGTTTTGTACACACTTCCTGTGTGCTTTCTTTTGTCATGTATCAAGAAGAAATGGGTGTTTGTAGTTGTGTCAAGCTTCCTAATGGTGGTTTCGTTTTTCGAGACCATTATGGTTGTGCTATATAAGAATTTCTTAATAGCAGGTAATATCATTTCGGCACTGAACACCACAGCTGATGAAGGCTCGGGCTTTGTGATGAGTTCGCTTCATGCGTTGCCATGGGCCTTGCCTGTGTTTTTGGTTTTCGGATTGCTGGTTTGGAAATATAAGAAGCCACAAAAGCTTGCTCCCAATTTGCTATGCGCAGCTTCGTTTATAGTTTTGTCGATATTATTTCTCGCTTATCAGTTGCGAGTAAGATGGGGGGGCAATATCACAACAAGGTTTTATGTCGAACAGAATGTGTTGAGTCGTCCTCCTTATAATTTCTTGTTTCAGTCCTATAATGCTATAGAGCAGCAATGGCAAAAAGGATATATTAAAGAAGCTGAAAAGATGAAGTTTGGTGCGAAACGACCAAAGATAAATGAAAAAGAATCTTATGTTCTTGCAATAGGGGAGTCATTGCGATATGATAATTTGTCTATAGCAGGGTATGGACGCAAAACAACCCCTCTGTTGGAAACATTAGACAATCTCACGCTTTTTAGCGATTATTATTCTGCAGCTAATCTTACCATGTATTCTGTTCCCCAAATAGTGACAAGAGCCACGGCAGATAATTTTGTATTGAACTATCAGGAGAAGAGTATCATACAACCTTTCAAAGAGTGTGGCTTCAAAACGTTTGCTATCAGTGCAGATAATCTCATTTGTAATCAGGCTTATAGATATTTGGTAAAAGGATGTGACGGGATATTCAACTATAATGCGGGAGAAGATGCCAGACTTGCAGATATCGTAGATTCTTTATCTAATATCTATCCGAAGACGTTCTTTATCGTACAATTCTTTGGTAATCATAGTCCTTATAGGAATTTTAAAAAGGAACAGAACATCTACAGACCTAATCCTGTTTTTGATAATTCTTCTTGGACAGATCATAAAGCTGTAGTAAATGCATACGATAATACGGTATTGTTTACAGACTATAACGTGTATCATATTATCAAGGCGATAGATAAACCTGGTTATCAATCTGCATTCTTGATGGTTTCTGACCATGGTGCGGATTATGATACAGGAGTCAGTGATCATGGAGGTAATTGTAATCCCCGAAAGGCAGAATATCATGTTCCTCTCATCGTATGGAACAGTAAGGTGTGGGGAGATAAATATCCTCAGAAAAAGGCTAACCTGCTTTCAAATAAAAACAAGCCGGTCAATTCTGACAATGTATTTTATTCAGTATGTGACATGGCGAATATAACGATTGATAAAAAATACTCTAAGCCAGAATGGTCTGTCTTCGCCAAGAACTTAAAACCTCATGAGCGCAAACTTCTTGTACCAGACGGCAAGAATTATATAATCGTAAAATAAGATAATGAAAATTGTAAAAGCCATTCCACCTTATATATATAAAGGTGCGAGTAATTTTAAATATTATCCTTGTGAAGCATGGGAAAAAATAGGGGGTAAGGTTTCAAGAAACTTTTATCCTCCTCAGTTTCTCCATAGCCTGATATATAGAATAACTTTGCCTTCTGTCTTTAAAAGCAAGAAGGAGGCAAGGCTGCGGTTTGTTTCTGGATATAGTATCCAGTTTGATACATTCCCTGATTATGCTTTCTATGAGGTGATTCCTGTTATCTGGGATTGTTGGCCTAAGCAGGTGGAAAGTGTTGCTGCGTTTTTCCGTAAGCATCAGGTAAAAACAGCGATATTTACTTCTTCTCAAACAGCTGATGTGTTTAGGGTTTTATTTCCCAAAATGAATATCTTGACAATAACAGAAGGAATTAAAATAGATTTGTATTCTCCTGGAAATGTATTATCAGATAGGAAAATAGATATTCTTGAGATAGGACGTAAGGATGGTAATTTCTTTAAGACTCCTCTTCCTGAGGGTATCAACCATGTTAAGACAGGAAACTTTGCACGGACATTCCAGAGTGACGAGGAGTTTAGAGCAGCACTTGCAGATACTAAAGTGACAGTTACTGTGCCCAGATGCGATGTGAATCCCGAAACTGCTGGCAACATTGAAACGCTGACTCAAAGGTATTGGGAATGTATGTTGTCTCGTATTGTGATGGTAGGCCGTGCACCGAAAGAACTCATCGATTTGATCGGTTATAACCCTGTCATTGATTGGGATGGAAATGATGCTTCTCCTTTGGTTTCAGATATTTTAGGGAATATCGGGAAATATCAGGATCTGGTCAATCGTAATTACGAAACTGCTAAGGAAATGGCATCCTGGGAGATGAGAATGAAAGATATAATGATATATTTAAAAAATAAAGGATATAGCGTATGATACGTGTATTTCAGAAAGTAGCTCATGTTATTCAGTTGATGTGTTCTACAACATATAACCATTGGATTTGGTTTATTCGTGATATCAAATATGGAATGATATGCCGTAATCGGGATGATTTGGAAAACCGCCTGTTAGTGGGCGGACATATCATCGAAAAGGGCATTACCATGCCTAACAGAAGATATGGTTTTGGTATAGGTGTTGTGAGATTGATTCAATCTATGTGCGACAAATATATGGCAAAGTATGGTTCGAATAATGAACAATTGCAATTTGCTATAGATGACCTTCGTGAATATCTGCAAATCCATAAAGATAACGGCTATGAACTGCCATCTGATATGGTAGCGAAAATAGAGAGGACAATCGATATGGGGGGGCAAAGTTCTCTTGGAGAAGTTGATTGTTTAGAGTTAAAAAAAGAAGAATTATTCAAACAAACTTCGGATTTCAAGGAATTTGCACATAGTCGCCATACTTGCCGCTGGTACAGTGGAGAACCTGTAGATAAGGAACTTATTTCTAAGGCAATAGATTTAGCACGAACATCACCTTCTGCTTGTAACAGGCAAAGTATTAAGGTGTATGCTGTCTCTGGGGAGAAGAAAGATGCGGTAATAGGTCTACAGAATGGTAATAGAGGCTTTGGTGAGGATATCGGCCAAATGTTGGTTGTTACATCCAACCAAATAGATTGGGATGCAGATTTTAGAACCTCTGCTTATTTGGATGGTGGTATCTTTACCATGAATCTCCTTTATGCATTGCATTACTATCATATCTGTGCTTGTACCCTGAATGCCCATCTGTCTATAAAGAAGCAGAAAAAACTAAGGGAAATCACTGGTATGAAAGCTTCTGAGATACCTGTATGCTTTATCGGTATCGGCATGCCTACAGAGAAAATGAGAATAGCCAAGAGCAGACGATTGTCCATAGAGCAAGTGTTACATTTTGTAGATTAAAAGTTTATCTCTCTTTTAACCTGATATCTTATTCTTTTGAAATCCAAGTGAAATGAAAAGCTTGGATATGAAATTATATACGAATATCAAGTCTTATTCAGTTACATGGCTGGCAAATACATACGATCAAAGTAGTTCGCAAGGTATCATTGCTAATTACTATCTTCCTGAGACGATGGAAGAAATGACAGAGTTGTGTAGAGACTTATATGACAGGAAAGAAAAGTTTTATGTAGTAGGAAGTACCTCAAACATCTATATTCGTCCGAATACCAACATTGAGCATCTGATTTCTGTGAAATTGCTTCATCAATTTTATGTAGAAGATGATTTCTTGTATTGCGAATGTGGTGCAAGTGTGAAACAGATTGTGCGAAAAATGATAAAGGATGGAATGAAAGGGTACTCTTGTATGATTGACTTGCCCGGTACGGTTGGAGGTGCCATCTATGGCAATGCCAGTGTCTCTACAGATAGTATTGTTCAGCAGCTCGTAGATGTGAAAATATTGCTGAGGGATGGTAGTGTGAGAACTTTTTCTCCTGATGAATTAAAATTCTCTTTCCGTTCCTCTTCTTTAAAAAGAAAAGAGTGGGATGGTATCATCCTGTCATGTCGCTTGAAAAGAATAAAGGGAGATCAAAAGAAGATAGAGGATGAGGCACAGATGGCTCATGCATGGAGAAAGGTCAACCAGCCTGGGGCTGCAAGAAATTTAGGAACCACATCCTTGTTGTCCATAACTAACAGAACCATGTTAGGAATGGCATTGCGTTGTCTGGCCAGTTTTATAGGGATGTTTGTTCCTTCAAAGAAACGAAATGATGTTAAAACAAAATTAATCATGGCGTTGTTGGGTAAGCCAGGGTTGGCAAAATATCTTTTCGGTCTTAATCGCTATATGTGGTTGGATTCTGCTGCCCATCTATGTTTTGATGATTATGTAGATGTCATCAATCAATTATATGTTAAACCAAGATTAGAAATTGAAGTTTGGTAATTATGAAAATAGGAATAGTAACCTATCATCGTGCGTTGAATTATGGAGCTGTATTGCAGTGTATGTCTTTGTATTCGGCTCTGAAAAGATTAGGGCATGATGTCGAAGTTGTCGATTATCGTCCAGAGGCGATAGAGGCATACAGAATGTATTTCAGATGGAAGGATTTTAAGAAATGCAGGGGTGTCATAGCCAAGTTGCGCTATTTATTTTCCTGCATGACTCTTATAGCTTCGAGATTTAAAACCGTCCGTAAGTTTAATCGCTTTCTGAAAGATAACATCAAACTGTCTTCGGTTGTATCTTCTGTGAATGATGCACCTAAGTATTATGACGTAGTTTTCTTTGGCAGTGACCAGATTTGGAATCCTGCAATTAATGAGGGTGTAGATCAAATTTATCTTGGTCAGATGCCAAAGGGACATGCTAAGTTTTATACTTATGCGGTGAGTATGGGACGTCTGGATTTATTCCAGGGTAAAGTAGAAGAGGAATATCGTAAGTATATATCTTCTTTTGATGGACTATCTGTGAGAGAAACGACTATGCAGGCTTTTCTCAAAGAGAAGTTGGGTAGAGATTCTGACGTGGTTTGCGATCCTTCTTTGCTGATTACCAAGGAGGAGTGCGAGGCTATGGCTGTAAAGCCAAAGGATGAGGGGTATGTACTCTTATTTATCCTTGATGGAAATCCTGATGCATTAGGATTTGCTAATAGAATAGCCAACCAATTGGGTAAGAAAGTAATTCGCATAGGCGCTGTACAGAATCCATTCCATCGCTACCATTGTGAAGTATGTGCAGAGTTGTCTCCTGCAGAATTTCTTGGTTATATTCAGTATGCAGATTGTATCGTCACCAATTCTTTCCATGCAACTTCTTTCTCTCTCATCATGCAGAAGAACTTCTATACCATATTGAGAAAGAACAATAATGACCGGGCTAAAACCATTCTGGGTGTTGCTGGGTTAGAAAACAGACTGGCAGATGCTAAGGCTCATGTAGAATTCAAAGAAATTAATTATCAGGGAGTTGGGGAAAGACTAGATAGATATAAGGAGCGTTCTATGGAATGGATTCAAAAATGTCTTGATGAAGCCAAATAGAAAATATATAAAGTTCAAAGAATAGCGCATATGTAAAACATAGACAAGCTACCTTGATTAGTGTCGTATATCGAGTGTGGAATCATTTTCTTGTTGTAAAACTTGGACTTATGGATTGGTCTAACATAGAAACAGTAAAGGTGCTATACCGTTTGTTGGCAGTAAAAGGAATGGCTATAGCAGAAGGTGTGGCAAGTCAGTTGGCTGACAATGATTTCTGTTTGGTTTCTGGCTATGCCAATGGTGTGGATATGGTTGTGCACAAAACGGCATTGGAACGAGGTGCTTCTACGATTATGGTCTTACCAGAAGGAATTAGTTCTTTTTATATTAAAAAAGAGCTAAAGTCGGTATGGGATTGGAATCATATATTAGTTGTTAGTGAGTTTGAGCCATTTGCTAAATGGCAAGTTTCAAGGGCTATGCAGAGAAATCGCACTATCATTGCATTGAGTCAAGCAATGTTGGTCATAGAAGCTGGCGAGAAAGGTGGAAGTTTGGATGCAGGTTTAAAGTCTATAGAGAAAGGCAAGAAACTGTTTGTTCCACAGTATGCAGAGTTCCCCGTTTCTGCTTTAGGAAATAAACGACTTTTGCAGAATGGGGCTTATCCTTTAAAGATGAGTCGGACAAGTATGAAGGCTAATTTGGATAATCTTTATGCTTCTGTAGATACCATGCAGCCTGCAATGACTTTGTTTTAGTCTTTGCTATAATATGGAAAGTTTATTTGAACTTCTATTGTACACAATTGATATATTCATGATAATAATTTGGCGATTTGTCAGAAAAAACATATCTTTGCACATAGTAATCAAATAAGATATATAAGATGAAGGATATTAGAATAAGCAATTTCCGTTGCTATGACGATAAAACGATGGATTTTCGCAAGGGAATCAACCTTTTGATAGGTGACAACTCAAGTGGAAAAACCTCTCTTATTCGGGCGTGTAATTTTGTCGCTAACTCCTTGTTTTGTGGGTATAGTGATGAAAATACTGTATGGAAGAGTGTGGATGATGCGGATTTTAAGATGAATGTTGATGCTAATAATACCATACTCCCAGAAGCTCCAATAGCGATTTCTTTTCATCTTGGTCTTTCGGACATTCATCCTATCATAGATGCTGAAGGTGAAACGATAGATTTTGATTATTCTACAGAATTACATCTTGAGAAAAAGTCAAAGAAAAACAGCCGTAATCTGATTCAAGGGTTAGTTCCTTTGAAAAATTATGCTGCTCAGTTGTATTCTAATTCTCATGTTAAGCAGGGTGATTCGTTTGTACAAAACAATGTCTTGCCAGTATATGCTTGTTTTACAACAGAAGATATTCACGCATCTCGTAAGATTGACAGAAATAAGTTTAAAGAATATGCACAAAAACCATCCTTTGGTTATTTTGAATGCTATGACTGCCGTGGACTATTTGATTACTGGCTTGAACGATTGCTGGTTTTGCAAGAGGCTGAAAGCGGAGAGCAGGAAATTAATTGTGTGAAAAAAGCAATTCAAAAATGCTTAGGAGCAGATGGCTGTAACATTATTGAAGAGATGGTGCTTAGACCTGTAAGGGGAAAGGTGTATTTTAAGTATACGGATGGTAGATTTGTTGAGTCTTCCATGCTTTCTGATGGATATAAGCGATTGGTCAATATTGTGGTTGATATAGCTATAAGGTGCGCTTTGTTGAATAAGACGATGCTGGGCGATGAAGCATTTATGCATACCCATGGCACTGTGATTATTGATGAGATAGATGAGCATCTTCATCCTGCTCTGCAGAGTAAAGTGCTGAAAGCTTTACACACAACGTTTCCTAATGTTCAGTTTATTGTAAGTACCCATGCTCCGCTTGTTATTTCTACGGTAGAGAATACGGATGAGAATGTGGTGTATCGTTTGTGGTACAATCATGAGACGCATCAGTATGAACATATGGAACTGAGGACTTATGGACTCGATTCCAATTTGATCTTGGAAGAAGAGATGATGGTTGGTACTCGTGACAGTTCGGTAGAACAGAAGTTGAAGGATATTCAGCAACTCGTAAGTATGCGTAAGTTGGAGGAGGCAAAAGAGCAGCTTGCAGTCTTGGAAACGATAACATCGCCAGATCAGCCTTCTTTGGTGAAGATTCGTTCAATAATCAATAGACTTGAAAGCAGAACTGTATGAAATATATAGAAAAAAACTTCGAGGCTTGTGAGGTTGTAGCTTATGAAAAGGAATTGGCTAAAGCTAAATTAGACAAAGAAAGCCTTGCTGATAATTCTATACATCCTTCGTTGCAAGGTCCTGACGTGTATGACATGGTCAAGAGTTTTAGCACTTTCAAAGATCTTAAAGAGTGGATGTTTAAAGAACAGGGTGGAATCTGTTGCTATTGTGGGTGTAGGTTGGAATATCCTAATCATCCACAATATGTGGTAGAACATGTTTTCCCAAAAGATAAAAACCGCATGCTGGCTGGGGAATATGAAAATTTTCTGCTTTCTTGCCGTCCGACTATCGAGGAAGAACAAGGAAGAATGGCTGCCCCAAAGAAAGAGAAAAAGAGTTTTTTTCATTGTGATAAGGCGAAAGAGTCCGAAATCCTGTCTATTACGCCTTTGCAGGAAGATTGCCAGCAGTTCTTTAAGTATGATGAGTTCGGTGGAGTTGTGGGTGCTGATGATAAAGCACAAAAAGATGTTGATACGCTGAATCTTAATTGTAAATGGTTAAACAGGCGTAGAGAGGCTGCTATTGATGGTGAGATTTATGATGAAGATGGTAATTTGCTTCCTGATGAAGAACTGCGCCAGCGTCTTGACTCCATCATGGATCTTGATAAAGATGGAATGCATACGGAGTTTTGTTTTGTGATAAAGAGTGTGCTTCAAAGTCTTTTGTCTCAGAAAGATGCGGAAGGGAAGTAGGTAAGGATATTATGAATGTGTAACTTTGCTTCTTGTTTGAGATGTTTGAGTTTTTTATATAGATATAATTTACATGATACCAAAAATAATTCATTATTGCTGGTTTGGGCGAGGACCATTGCCTGAACTTGCACAGAAGTGCATTGCTTCTTGGAAGAAGTATTTGCCGGATTATGAAATTAAGGAGTGGAATGAGGACAATTTTGATGTGAATATCATTCCTTATACTGCTGAGGCATATAAAGCAAAGAAATATGCCTTTGTGAGTGATTATGCTCGATTCTGGATTCTTTATCAATATGGTGGAATCTACTTTGATACAGATGTGGAGGTGATTCGTCCGATTGATGATATAGTAGAAAGGGGAAACTTTATGGGATTTGAAACAGATCCTAAACCCCAGTTGAAGGAAGACGTGAGCAAAGCGAGCGTCGCCCCCGGCCTCGGCCTGGGGGTGAACCCCGGCCTCGGCATTATCAAAAAAATGCTTGATTTTTATGAGGGTAAGCATTTTGTGCATGAGGCTGTGATGAAAAATCAAATAACCGTGGTGCATATTGCAACGCTGGTGCTTCGTGAAAATGGTTTAAAGAATGTGGCTGGTATACAGGAAGTTGCAGGTTGCTACATATATCCGGCAGAATATTTCTGTCCTATAAATGTTACGACGGGTCGTATTCATGTAGAGAAGAACACTCGTACCATACACCATTATGCAGGAACATGGGTGGACAAGAAATTCTCGATGAAAGAAATTTTTAAACGATTTTTGCCGGAATTTTTAGTTTTGGCTTTAATTAATATAAAGAATAAAATCAAATGAGAGCTATTTCTAAATTTTATACTTGGTTCTGGATTATTTATTTCCCAGTTTG
>UMLA01036773.1_pt1 | contig 41332 bp, 33 predicted proteins | sample 1966431 | NCBI WGS metagenome assembly UMLA01 (sample SAMEA4836190, study PRJEB28245) | human gut metagenome | biome: gut microbiome; material: fecal sample | place: Denmark | collected 2008 | reverse complement strand
TTTTATGATTCTTAAATTTTAATGATGATTTTTAAATCTTTTTGTCTTCAAAAACCACTTTTGAAATCACAAGAATTTGGGACATGTTATGCCGGCAGGGGCCGTCGGAGCGGTACGCCCCGTTGGGGCTATCCCTCCCACCGCTATCGCGGCGGGCCTCTCCCATTCGCGAAGCCATGGGCGGCTACGCCGCTCCGACGGCCCCTGCCGGCCAGTCATGTTCAGATGATTGTAACTAATGATGAATTATTTCCGTGACTGACCACGCCAATACGGCATTGACCAAAACAAAAAAATCCCGAATGATACTGCGGCAAATTACGATGTCACTCGACAAACGTAACTCCGATTGCAAGTCAAGTCAACACAGAACCGCTAAGTTGTTTACGTCATCGGGACAAGATCCTTTAATTTTCGCCCCCTCTTGACAACCGCAATCCGTCGTTACTTGTTAATTATCAGAAAGTTAGCCTATTGGAAGAAAGCCAAGAGGTAGGAATGAAATGGGGTCTTGGCAGGAGCACCTCGTTCCATATTAGCATGTAACATATTGGCATACAATATGTTACAGTCGCGAGCCCAAAACTGACAAATGTCAAGAGGATTGAAAATTATTTACATACCCGAGAAAAATAACAGGGTCGAAAACAAAAGTACCGAAATACAGCATAGACAGCGGTCCGGAGTGCACCCTTGAAGTATTCGAACAGATATCGGAAGACATGGGGCAAAAGAAAACTCCGGAGATACTGAGCCAGACAGAAGTAGACCGTCTCAAAAGTCATAAATTCCTCTGTGAGAATCAAGAATTTGTCTTCGGTCTTGTAGAGGGGTTCGGAGTACTTTAGTCTCGCAAGAAATTTTAAGACAGTCTGATGAGTTGAGTGGAGAGCCGCCAGCGATTTCTTTAAAAAATTATTTTTGTGGAACACGTACCCTGATGTTGTGATTTGCTTTGAGATTTTTTAACTTTACGGGATAAACACAACTTTCGACAAAGATCACTGATTGTGCCTAGCGGGCACAGATAGGCGCAGAACAACTTGCTGAATAAGACGACAGCAACAAGCAAGGCTATACCCGACAGTATTTGCAGGCTACTCATGTCACAAGGCAGAGAACCATGAGAAATAAGATTGGCAAAGGCCTGAATGCCTCCGAACGGACAATATGTATCCGGATTGATTCGTCCCCCTATTACATGTGACACAAGGATGAAGACAATAAGCGCTGCCAGAATTCCCCATTCCAACACATAACGCTGCCAGTTCTTAATCGCTTTCATAATACTATAGGTTTTTCTGTTGTTCCAGCTGTTTCATTCTGGATTTTCCCCGCATGTCCCATTTCCCGAAGTTATACGACAGGCCAAGGATGATGCAACGACCAACATTGTTATAATATGTGTCCTCCATATAATCTGCAGATGAGACATGGATGAAGGACTTATTGCTTCCGAGGATATCATAGGCAGACAGACTGATATTGAAGGATTTTATCTCTTTTGCTATTCGGAAATTCAAGAGGAATTCCGGTTTGTTAAAGTTCCCCTCAAATCCTCGATAACCATTGAAGTCAAAGCGGCTTTCGACCTCCCAACCGGATTTGTCCTTCCAGAGCAATTCGGCAAAAGCATTGCCTCGCCAGTTGCTTACTTTTGTAGAATGTAAGCTGACATAGCGGGTTCTTGCGTTATCTACTGCTCCCCCGCACCGTATCGAATAAGCCAGAATCTCGTATTTCAACTCTGCCCTCAGCAGCCAATCCAGCCTCAAACTGCGACTCTCCATAAAACCGCTGCTTCCACTGTAGAACCTATCACCATTGCGGTCTCCGTAAAACCAGCTCATCATTGTAGAATAGTCAAAGCTATCCTTGTAAAGACCCATCAGAGGACCTTTCGAAATATAGTTCGAATTGCTGCTAGCCGTAAGCCTCGGGATGATAATCAGGTTGAGACTCTTATCTCTGTTCAGTGGCTGTACATAATTGATGTTCAGTCCCGCATTGTAATGAGGGCGGTGGGCATTGACTGGGATTGAATATCTTACAGACTCATCGTCATACCAACTTGCCAGAGTCTTCTCCTTGAATGACATAGCACCATTTAACCTGATGTTAATAATAGCATTCCTCATTTTTTCTGAGCGAAGTCTTGCCTGCATAACCAGATTCTGGCGGTAACCGGATTTTAGATAGATATTTCCGACCGATATGCTGACAGGATTGGAGATGTCAAGTACGGTATTGAAGTTCTGTGTACCAGACGGAACCTCGCTGTTCCCGTTCGTGGAGATTGTAAATGAATTCTTACCCATATCATTAACGGCAACCGAGGCCATCGGGCCAGCACCTATGCTCCATATTTCTGTGCTGTTGCCAAGGACGCCCGGAGCTGCGGTGTGACTGATTTTGTCTTCATATACACGTCCTCCGAATTCAATATTGACCAGTTTCTTCCCATCCTTATTGATTCCGTAATGCAAAACTATGCTCTCCATGAGATTCAACTCCTTGTCCTCTGAGTTTTTTGAATAATACTCATTCTGGCTTCGGTCGGCCGCGTTTTGTGCGTCTTTCGTCTCTTTTATAAAATTGAAACCTGCACCAGCTTGAGTGCGGACCTCCCAGTGTTGGGCAAACTGCATTGCGTATGAAAAAGATCCGTCAATCTTTATTGCGTCATTCCTGTCATTAAACAGGAGAGCACGCTGATCCGCGACACCTTTCAACCATGCTGTGGAAGACTCTGCGCTTTTTCCACGACCACCATCGTATGTGACATTTCCTTTGAAAGAGATTCGATGTATACCGTCCTTGCCAAGTGAATAGCGTCCTCTTGTTCCAATTCCTACACCAAAGTCATTTGAAGAACCTGTCGTCAGAGAACGGCTGCTATTGAGATTTGCAGTTGAATTATTCATTGTGGAAGACTCCTCTCTGCCTATCTTGCGATTGGAATAGTTCAAGTCCAAAGTTGTTTGAATGCCTTCAGCATTTAAAGTATTAAACGGATTTCCTAAGGAAAGATGAGCGGCGAGAGAATTATTTACATCATTGTTATTCCGGTGTCGTAGAGTTGTCAGACTTTCTCCAGAGGCAAGAAATGACATGCGGCTGGATTCCATTCTTTCATTATTGCTTTTGAAGTCGTATGAAGCGGAACTATTGGTCTCTTGTTCTGGAATCCTAGAGGTGTTGTAGTTTACCCCGAACGTCGCCGTGTTCGACACGCCCGGGGTCGAACGTTCCAGCTGATTGACATTTATATTGTTACCTCCACCAAGTAAAGTGGCCTGGTCATCATCGCCGTAGTACGAAACATACAGCTTTGCACTATATAAAGCACGGCTTCCATCGCCGAGCAGGTCGGAATTCTTTTTCTTTATGATGGAAGCGCCCCCACTGGCGGACGCCTGCCCGAACCATCCGTTACGAAACTCGTCTTTCAGTTTCACGTCCATCCTCTTCCTTTTCCTTGACAGACCGATTCTGTCTCGGCCGTCCTCATCAATGACGTGTATTTTATTCACGATGAAAGCGGGAAGATTTTCAAGGGCCTTTGAGACATCGTCCGAAAAAAAGGTCTTTCCTTCAACCGTTATTGTGGATACCGGTTCCCCGTTTACTTTGACCAGGCCCTTTCCAACCTCAATCCCAGGCATCTTCTTCAGCAAATCACCCAAATTGGCGTTGCTAGACGTCTGGAATGATGTCGCATTATATATCAGCGTATCTCCCTTTGCGGTGACAAGGTCGCCCATTGCCGTTATGGTGGCTCCTTCCAGTTCTCTGATATCTTCTTCCAAACAGACTGAAACACTTGACATCCTCCGCGCTTCCAACAAGACCTCCTCCTTGTTCGGCTTGTATCCGAGCATCTGAACATTCAGAGCATACCTTCCAGCGGGAACAGGGAACAGCTGAGCCGAGCCCTTCTTATCCGTAAAAGCAAAGGCGACCGCCACCGTATCCCCTTGGGGTACGATATAGACGGTCGCCATCTGAACTGGCAAATCGTTCCTTGCCTCTGTCACCTTTACATTAAGTCCTGCCTGATTTGTATTGGCAGATCCCGCAGTCTGGCCTAAGGCGACGTCTATCGTCAGACATAGACAGAGTAAGACTGTCAAAAAACGACACATAAGCGTGTGCTAGATTCCGTAATTACTTTTCTTTGGGTGCTGTTGCACTTCCATACCAGATAGCGCCGACCGGACATTCATCGGCACAAGCACCGCACGACACGCAGAGGCTCCAATCTATCTGGTACTGATTGTCCATTTCATAGATTGCTCCAACAGGACATGCCCCTACGCATGTGCCACATTTAACACAACCAGATGTGATGAAATACTCGCCTCCGTCAGGGCCTGTAGGACTTAACGAGGCGCTCGCAATGATTGCTACAAAAAGAAATGTAGCAACGGATAAAATTTTTTTCATAACATACAAAAGTTATACGCGAATATTTGTTTACCGTTATTAAACAGGCAATTCGCAACAACCTATTTAACAACTAAATTGTATGCCGAATTAAAATTATTATCAATTGAATGTCTTCTACTCTCGCGCCGTATATTTCACATTTAGGAGGCTCTTGCTTTTTTATTTCTGCTACTTAATAAACCACAAATATTAAAAAGCACACAACCCCGTCCCTCTGCAAATATAAAAGAATTTTCAAAAGAGCAAAAACTTTATACAAATAAAAACATTATACCCTTATTTTTACAGCCTTCCATAACACATAACTGTATTCCCTAAGGGAACGTGCTGAGATTAATCTGTTTTCACACATATCTTTTATTATTTTTGTACCTCTTTTAATCAAAGATTTATATGAAGGATACACTAAAGAAATTGGAGGATATCGCTGAAAAGCTCGATGCAATCAACGACCAGATGAACGATGAAGAGAGAGTCTGGGCTGAAGAGCTTGCCGATCGTAAGCGTCTCGGTCTTGAAGTTAGTGACGCCATTGGTCATTACAACGAATGGATGGACAAGCACGGGATGGGACATCTCAAGGTACCTTATCTGTCATGAGGAAGGCCGTAATCTATGCCCGTATATCAAGCACCTCTGACCGTCAATCCACTGCCAGGCAGGTGTCAGATCTCCGCGCGTATGCCGATAGGGAAGGTCTGGAGATCGTGAAGGTCTTCCAGGAGAATGGGAGTGGTGCGAAGGAAGACCGCCCTGTTCTTCAGAAGTGTATTTCCTTTTGCGAGGAATAGAATACCGAACTTCTCGTTTCAGAGGTATCACGATTGGGTAGGACAGTTAAAATCATAGTGAATACTATCGACGAACTTACAAAGGCTGGTGTCTGTGTCCATATCCAGGATATAGGCCTGAAGACACTGGACGATGAAGGGAAAGAGAACGTCATAGCCAAGATGATGCTCACTGTCCTGGGGCTTGGTGCGGAGATAGAGAGAAGGAGCATCGTAGCCGTCTTAACAGCGGGCGAGAGCTGGCGAAGGAGAGGGGAGTGCGAATGGGCCGCCCTGAAGGTTCAGCGATGACTGAAGCCCAGCTGCTATCCAAGTATCCCGAGGTGGTGAAGAGACTGAGGAGCGGGATTTCTGTGAGGGATACAGCCAAGTTGTGTGACGTTTCCCCGAGCACCGTACAGAGAGTTAAGAAGATCATCGACAAGTAAGTGAGCCCCTGCATAGAGCCTCGCTTTCTTTTGTTACTGATATATTCCTGGTCCTGGCTTTCGATAGGCAACCAAGACCCGAAGCCGGAGAAATGTGCAAGGATGCCGAGAGTATCGAGGCACTTGTCTTGTCCAACGGAAAAATCCGGCGATATTTTCGCTGGATTTTTTCATTATGTATCTGTTTTTCGGATCCTATAAATCATATAGCACTGGTTCGTGGGGGAGACTGTCTGAAAAGTCAAACATTCCTCAGTGAGAATCGGGAATCCGCTTTTGGCCTTGTATAGGTGTACGGAGTATTTTAGTCTCGCGAGGACTTTTAGGACAGTCAGGGGGAAAACCACATGTATTATGTATGTTTCTGCGGTAATTTTTATGAAAAGTTGTGTCTTGTAGGTGCTGAATAGATCAATATTAGGAAACTTCACTACCGCTTCGGCTTTTCAGGTGTCTGCGATAGTAAGTGACAGGCTGATACTCTGGATGTTAAGTTAGTATAGATTTCGACCCTATTGGCAGGCGTTAGTTTTGGATACATGCTGATAAAGTGCTATGTGTCAATGCTTTACTATTTATATGCGGCTCTGCGAATCTGTCAAGACCACCTTTCATACCGGCCTCTTGACATCAGTTAAATTAACTAACCTGCTGATTGTTAGTTGATTGCGCTAGAGCCACGTTGTCAAGAGGGTCGAAAATTTCGTTATTAGCGTGGCAGATATCTAGAAATTTTTAACAGTCGGCAGATTGCTCGTCAAGACGGGGCGTGCCGCTCCACAGGCCCCCACCCCTGTCAGCAGTCGCATACAGGGGGAATTGCCATGCTTAGTAACGTGAAAAAATAACCTGCCTCAGATTAGGAGAAGATTTTCTAGGATAGATCTATTTTCGAAGACGGAGTGTGCTGGTTGGACATGACTGATGAGAAAACAGATATAGACCGAAAATATTCCTTAAGATGAGGCAGGTAATTTTTTGAAGGTTACTTAGTTTCGTATTCTAGAACTTTTATCGTAAATTGCGCCGGTTTTATAACGGACAACACATCAATGAAATTCATCGGAAACATTCTTTGGCTCATTTTAGGCGGGCTGCTGGTCTCGGTCTGCTATTTCATCGCCGGACTCCTGTACTGCATTACCATTATTGGAATCCCTTTCGGCTACCAATTATGGAAGTTCGGAGTATTCTCCTTATGGCCGTTCGGGACAGAGGTCGTGGACAGCAAGAATGCCGGAGGCTGTCTCAGCATATTCATGAACATTCTTTGGATTCTGCTCGGCTGGTGGGAAATCGCAGCTGCGCACCTTGTCTGCGGACTTATCTGTTGTATAACCATCATCGGAATCCCATTCGGACTACAGCACTTCAAGATTGCCCTTCTCTCCCTGACACCATTTGGCAAGACCTTCCAGTCGTGACCGTGAAATCCAGGTGATTCCGGAATTATTTTCCATACCGGAATCCGATTCCTTGATTGTCCACGCTGATAGGCATTCACGACCATCACCGGAAACCATCACCAAAGCGACCATCTCCAAAAACGACCATCCCCTGAAACCAAACATGCCCGGAAAACCGACGTGGTTCCCGGACATGTTGACAAATCTAATTCAAATTCTGCATAAGCAGGCTCACCAGACTACTCCTCGATATACAGTCCCTCACGCGAGAGCTGCTTATCCAAGTTCGCCACGCCAAGGGCGACAATAGCAGTTACAGTAGCAGTATGCTCCTGATACTCAGGAATATTCTTCGTATAAAGGTCGCGCTCAGTATGCCAGATTTCATCATAACTGAAATCATAGCCCTTGATGTCATCAGTTACGAAGCCCAGAGTCGGAACACCTTCTACGGCAAATACTGAGGCATCTGTTCCGCCATACTCAGTAGGACGCTTGCGAGGCTCACGAATTCTGATCTCGAACGGATAATCCGGACGGATTTGCTTGACAGGGGCGGTAATCTTTACGAAGTCATCGTACATGGCCTTAGGGACATACATGCCTACAGGTGGCTCCGGACCGCCGTCGCGGTTGAACATATTGGAAATCTTGCCCAACTTGTCAGAATGAGTCTTTACCCATGCCTGAGCACCCAATTGGCCGAACTCCTCTCCGGCAAAAGCCACGAACAATATAGTTCTCTTAGGCTTGGCACCGGCCTTCATCAGCATACGTGCGGCTTCCATCATCGGACCGATGCCGGTACCGCAGTCAATACCTCCTGTCGCTACATCATAAGCATCCAGATGACCGCTCACGATAACATACTCGTCAGGATACTTGCTGCCCTTGATAGATGCTATCACATTGTGATATTTGATTGGACCCAGTTTAAAGTGATTGCGGATATCGAACTCCAACTCAAAAGTGCGACGTTCCTCTACCATCTGCTTGATGACAGCAAACTGATGCTCATCCAATTTGATGTCCGGAATCTCTGGAATATTGTCGAAAGTGGTGTTAGGATTCTCTACCAGTCTGCGGTCATAGAGAGCACGCAGCGGAACTGGAGCGGACTGGATGAAACCTAGAACTCCGGCCTCGCACATTTCCCTGTAATACAAGCCTGGCTGCTCTTTAAGTTTCAAGTACTCCTTGTGCTCTCCGGTCTTGCGGTTATGCGCCCAGATCTCTTCGTTCTTTTTAAGAATCTCTCTGTTCTCTTCCTTGATCTTGTTGCGAAGGGAATCACCGGCGGCGGAGTGGTCAATAGGGAAACCTCTGCTGGTTCCGGAAACCAGTACCCATGCACCTTTCAGACGTCCTTTGATTTGTGCGAATTCCTCATCAGTACGAGGTTCGATCAGCACATGGCCACGCTGTACGCCCTTTGTTCCGGAAGTGTATGAAGGTGTCACGAAATGCAGAGGCATGCTGTTCTCGCCTATCAGGCGACCGAACCACGGCCCTCTGTTAAAACCCACAGGGATTGATCCCGCCTCTTCCAACTTGACGTCCAGACCCCAGCTTTTGTACTCATGTACCATCCATTCCGCTGCATTCTCGAATGCATCCGAACCTATCGGACGACCTCCGAAACGATTGGTCAGAATGTCAATCTGATGCATTACCTGATTGTCCGTTTTACCAATCTCGATGATTTTCTTGACGACGGCATCTTGCGCAAATGCAGGAGTACCGTTAGCCAGAAATGCGAGAGCGGCGCAAATCATTAGAATTTTTCTCATAATAGTTAGCTCTGTTTTGATTATTAGTAATTATGTGTATTCGTAGCAATGTTTCAAGCAAAGGAAAAGAAAAAAAACAGATACTCCAAATAAAAAAACAACAATCTTCCGATACCTCCTGCCGGAATCCGGAAGATTCATGTCAATGCCGACATATTTTATCTCCATAAACTCACCCTGCCTGTCTTCAGACGGCTCAATCTCAGGACCATACGGCACATAGGCCACATAGTCCTCGTTATTGAGATATTGATAAAACATGATGAAATCGGCGTTGGTGCGCGAAAAGCCACCAACACCGTCATATAAATCACTGTTCCGGACAGAATACTCGAAGGCGCAAGAATGCATGCCCAATCTTTCTTTTACTTCAGACCAAAATGATGTCTGCTGAACAATAGGAGTACTATGTAATCCTTAAAAAATAACTTGGTAATCTTTGCTCGTCTTTTCGGTCTATATTCCTTTTCTCATCAGTCGTGTACGTCCAGTACACTCCTTCTTCGAAAAGAAATCTATCCTCGAAAATCCTTCACAAATCTTTACTAACTTATTTTTTCATGCTTACATAAGCATCAAATACTGCTTTAGGCTCTATTTTTAAATCCATTATAAGTTATTATTTGCTTTCCTGTGTATAGAAAAGGATTAGTTTAGTAAGTGATCTGCGGCACACAGGACAGAAACCCGCGGCCTCGTTAGTACGCATACGGCAATTGTCAGCTGAACGATAAATGCCTTTCAGAAGGTATCCGCCACCCTCATAGACACCGATGCGGTCTATAGCTTCCTGAGAGTTATCCAGTTCTGAGACTTTCAGATGGCTTCCCGGAGTCGGTATAGTACATCCCTCAGGTAGCATGTCCTTCCATTTGCTGTCGAAATCGACCAATGTCGTGAGGTTCGGCTCCCAAGGCTCCACGCCAATGTCATAACTGGAGTCAAGTGCGTCAGCATGTTCGTAGAAATACTCGTCAGCCAGACCTCCGAAACTATGACCGAATTCATGGACTACAACAGGACGGAACTGGCTGTGATGCGCCGTTGTGAGGGTATATGAATTGTAGATTCCTCCACCTCCGTAAGTATTTGTGTTTGCGAGGATTATGATATGTTCATATGGAATGCCGGTCAGCTGGTCATGAATATCGTGTACATTCTCGCTTGTAAGATATCTGTCAGAATAGAAAGTCGAAAAGTGCGAACTCAATGCCGTGTTTCTCCATTGGCCTTTAAGAGGCTCGGAAACGCCTGAATCCTTCGAAACTGACTCTACGGCTATTATGTTCAGATAATCCTTCATCTTGGAGAATGGTTCCGCGGAAAGAAGCGCATCGCACGCCGCCTGCGCATCCTTGCGGAATGTTTTCATATCCTTTGCAGAATATCCCTCAGCCATTACCACCACGTCAATGCAGTCTTTGCTGTCGCCTCCTTTATGAAGGTAACCCCAGCGGGCATCGGAAACGGGGGCCCTGCGGACCAGAATGTCAGACGGGTCGAAAATGAAATCATGCCTGGCAGCCACTTCTCCCTTATTATTGAAAAGTCTCAGAGAAATCTCGACCTTGCGTTTCGGCATCGGCACGAGAACCGTGTGTTCAAATGACCTTGCCCGATGCTTTGCCTCATCAGTCGTCAGCCATTCATTGAAAAGTGAAGAAAATGACCAGGCATAGAGGCGTGCGCCGGTTTCGGCATCCTTCATCAGAAACTCTCCATTTCCGCGGAGCGGCATCCTGTCGAGATTGACTCTCCTGCCGTACCATCCGTCGGAGGACTCCAGGCAGTCGAGACTCAATGACTGGCCGGCAGCATCCCCGCTGAAACAATAATCGATGCGCAGAGTTGCGTCTGCAAAATTGTCGGAAAAACTCACCTGAGCCAGGGCCTGAGGGCAAGACATACCCGCAGAAACGGCAATGATGAGAACTGTCAATGTCTTAAGAAAGTGATTTTTGGTCATTTTGTGTGAATTTTATTATAATGGAACTCACAACCTGCTGCCATTTCCGTGCCACAATCTAAAACATTTCAGATAATCGTCAAAATCGCAGTTGACATTGATATGTAAAATTTGCTGTCGGCATTGATTCGCGTTATCTTTGTCTTTGCGAATTCCGGACTGAATTTGTCGTAACATTGATAATAGCAGATATTGTAGCAGAAATATCCATATTTATGAACAAGCCATCCTCTCATTTGAAGAAACTTAAATCTGTTTTTCCGAAACTCGAATGGGAACTCACTGAAAGTCAGTGGGTGCTTTTGAGCTATATAGCATTGACAGATTCATGCGAATATGGCACACAAGCATTGAAATCAAAGCTTAAATTGTGGTACCCGACAAACGAAGAACTTAGGGCTGATTTGGACGTCCTTGTGAAAAACCATTATGTGAAATGGACTCCAACGTGGGGCGACAGAATATATGAGGTGGATTGTTTCTACTATATGAAGGTGGCACTCAATGCCTTGCTGTATTATCCGAACCTTCCGAAATATGACTGCTCTGATTTGACATCACGCGAGGCTCTTGTCCGGTGCATTTTCAATAATGACACCGAGAAACTTGCCCGTATGTTTGCTTTCCGGTTCTGGCTGATGTCCGAATGTGCAAGCGATCTGATTCCGGTCATGTTCGATGAGGCCTTCAGTGCGATATTCGAGAGGGCGCCACAGGAAGAACTCGCTAGTTTCTTCAGTTTTGCCTTGCTCTCTAATGAAGCCAATGGCACTATTGACAAGAGTTTTCTGGATAAAGCGGAAAAATTCATAAAAGATTATGTCGAGGGGGATGAGAGAAAATTGATGAGTGAAGTCAATGCTTACAGATGGTTCGTGGAAGGGATTTGGACGGATTCTCTTGTTGCGGACGGTTCCTGTGAGCCTGTTGCGGCATCAGTCTGTGCTGTCAAGTTTTTGTACAAAGGAGATTACAACGTAGCAATTGACCTTTTTGAGCGTGCTCTCAAACTGGAAAAGAAGCGGGACACGAGGTCGAAGTCGAAGAATTACCTGCCTTCTCCTGTCATGACATACTTTCTGATATCTGCATATATTCTGGAAGGCAGCGAAAAATATCAGAAGAAACTTGCTTCATTTTTGAATAAAAAGGCAGATCCTGTCCAGTTCGGCGCTGCAATATATCTCGCGCAGAAGTCATTGGGATATGACGATATGCGTATAATGGACGGAATTCCGTCAGTTGAATGTATGTTTCGTGAGACATTGGAACTGTACGCAGGATTCGAGAGTCGTTTCGGGGCAAGTCTTATCAAAGAAAAAGTGGAAGTGCCGGCGCCATTGATGGCGATAGTCAGATATGAGACAGGTATCGGGCTTGGTGAAGAGGAAAGACAATCCCTGGAAAACTTGTTCGGAGGATCACCGATAATGTCCAGAATGCACTTCAAACAGCCGTGGGAACACGATTTGGCTATTCTTGAGAATCTCATTGAAGGCAGTCGTGACCAAAAGGTTGAGGACAAGAAATCCGGTCGTCTCATCTACGTTGCGAACAAGCAGGGCCAAGTTACGATAAAAGAACAGGGAATACTCAAGAGCGGCAGGTGGAGCGCAGGTAAGGCTGTGGCCATATCCTCCTTGTTGACAGGATTTTACGGAAATGTCTGTGATGAATATGACAGCCGTGTCATTGAAAGGCTCCGTTCACGTCTGATAATGAATGACGCCTATCTTTTCCCTGCGTTGGTTGGCTGCGACAGAGTGTTTTACCATAGCTATGATGAGGATAACAGGATTACTGTCAATGAGGAAACGCCGTTCATAACATTGGAAAAGGATAAGAAGCAAAAGATGTTCGTATTCGGAACCAATGTCCCTAAAATGCGTTATTACGATGAATTCATGAGGGAATCCGTCATGAAAATCAATACTCGCACGTATAATGTCATTCGCCTGAATTTGGTTCAGAAACAGTTCCTGGACAAACTATTTGCCGCTAACGCCACATTCCCTGAAAATGCCGAAAGTACTTTACAGGGCATGGTTCCCAGGATTGAAAAAATCATCGAAGTGCATTCTGAATATTTCCGATCTGCCTCTATCGTTGAGGATAAGGACGGCAATCCGATGATTTATATCCGCGTCATTCCCAAACCTGCCTCATTTGCATTGACCTTATACACAAGGCCTCTGGATGGAGGAAAGATCACTTTTAGGCCGGGCTTGGGCGAACATTCCTTCTACGATGCTTCCGACGGAAAGCGGTGGCATGTGAATAGGGATATCAAGACTGAGCGCGCAAATTTCAAGACTTTGTCCGGAAGAATTGATTTTGAAAGCATGGATTTCGACGAGGAATATTATCTGCCGTCGATTCCGCAGATGCTGGAAATACTCGGACAGACCAGGGAACTGGCGAATATCTGCACGCTGGAATGGCCTGAAGGTAAGCAACTCAAGGTCCTAGGAAGACTTGAGCAATCGGCCATAAATATCCATGTGAAATCCAATGAAAACTGGTTTGAAATAGAGGGCGAGGCCAATGCCGGAGACCACCAATTCACGCTGGAGCAGATTATGGCTGCGCTTTCGGCCGGAGGATATTCTGACGGATACCTGAAAATGGGTGAGGATGAATATGTTGCATTGTCAGACTCTCTTGCCAAGTATATGAAACGGCTCGAATCTCTCGGGCAGTCGCAGAAAGGAAAGGAACGGGTTTCAGTGTTCCAGGCCGGTCTCCTTGCGGATTTGCTGAAGAAGAGCGGTGTCAATGCTGCTGTGGACAAGGAGTACAAGAAGGCTGTTGAAAGGATGAAGGATTCGGAAAAATATGTTCCGACTGTTCCTGATGGCCTCAAGGCTGACCTTCGCGATTACCAGCTGGATGGCTATAAATGGATGTCCAGACTCAATTATTGGGGTGCCGGAGCATGTCTGGCTGACGATATGGGCCTCGGAAAGACTGTCCAGACCATAGCGTTCCTATTATCGAAAGCCGCTGAAGGACCATCACTTGTGGTTGCGCCCGCATCAGTTGTCATGAACTGGCAGCGAGAACTCGCCAAGTTTGCACCGACACTGCATCCTGTGATTTTCAATGAGGCAGACGACCGTTCCGCGACGCTCAGCTCTGCCGGGGCCTATGACGTCGTCATCACGACTTACGGACTTTTGACAAAAGAACAGGAGACCTTTTCGGAAATCAGCTGGAATATTGCATGTCTTGACGAGGCCCATGCAATCAAGAACAGGGATACGAAGATGTCTGCCGCTGCGATGTCGCTTCACGCCGGGAGCCGTATCATATTGACAGGCACGCCGGTACAGAATTATCTGGGCGAACTCTGGAACCTTTATCAATTCATCAATCCGGGACTTCTCGGTACGTTTGAGCAGTTCTCCGCGAAATTCATAACTCCGATAGAAAATGGCGATGACGAGCGTCGTGCCCAGCTGAAACGCATAATCCAGCCGTTCATACTAAGGAGAACGAAGGGAGAGGTTGTTGAAGAACTGCCTGACAAGACTGAAATCACGCGTCTGGTGGAGCTGTCGCCGGCAGAATTCGTTGTGTACGAGACAATGCGGGAAGATGCGAAGTCCAAGCTCGAGTCCGAGGGTAAGGTCAATATCAATGCGCTTGCAGCAATTACGAAACTTCGTGAGGCGGCTTGCGCGATGCCTCTTGTGCGAAAGGGCTGGAAAGAGACTCCGACCAAGATATCTGCCCTGATGGAACTGGTTCAGGAAATCATTTCCGGCGGAAACAGCGTGTTGATATTCAGTCAATTCACCAGTTTTCTGAGCATTGTCTCCAATGGTTTGAAGTCATCAGGAATTGAGCATTTCTATCTGAACGGGAGTACACCGATAAGGCAGAGACAGGTGATGGTCAATGACTTTCAGCATGGAGCCTGTCCTGTTTTCCTTATCAGTCTCAAGGCGGGCGGTCTGGGACTGAACCTGACAGGCGCTAACTATGTCATACATCTGGACCCGTGGTGGAATCCAGCCATAGAACAACAAGCCACAGACCGCGCTTACCGCATAGGGCAGCAGCAGAATGTGACTGTATATCATCTTATTTCCAAGGGTACTATCGAGGAGAAGATTCTCCGTCTGCACAAGGTGAAACAGAATCTTGCAGATTCCATTTTGGAGGGAACTTCGCAAAGTCATGCCATTACCTTGGAAGAGTTGCGTGAGTTAGTGAATTCCTAGTCGAGATTCGTGAATATAAACGGGAGCACGTCATCCACTTTCTCGAATTTGAGAATCACGTCGCTTCCGTATAGCAGTACGCTCATGTTCTGTCCGGCAACTTTCTGATATTCAGCCATTACCTGACGGCATGCGCCACATGGCGCGGTAATTCCGCTGTTCAGTTTGCCGTTCTGGGCTCCGGTTATGGCTATGCTTCTCATCGGAGTCTGGGGATGATTCGCGTGGGCCGCGAACATTGCAGTCCTCTCGGCGCAAAGTCCTGACGGATAGGCGGAATTCTCTTGGTTCGCTCCGAGCACTATGGTGCCGTCGGCAAGCCTCACGGCCGCACCGACATTGAAATTCGAATATGGCGCATAGGATCCTGTCAATGCCTTTTCCGCGGCCTCGCAGAGTTCCCTGTCCTGCGGCTCCAATTCATCCAGTGAGCTGAATTCCTTATAGTTGATTTTGAGTGTTTTATTTGTCATAATATCAATGTCTTTGTTGTCAATCGTTTCAAAGATAGGAATTTTGCGTTTCAAAATGAAAATTTTCCGCGTGCATTTATTCGGAATCTGATTATCTTTGCATGTTTTGAATGTTTTTTGAAGCCGGTTGTGGGTATTTTCAGATGGTCGGCGACAAAGCGACTGTAGATTGTCATTGATATGGGTAAGAAAGTTTGCATCGGTCTTTCCGGAGGTGTTGATTCAAGTGTGGCTGCTCTGCTTTTGAAGCAGCAGGGTTATGACGTATTTGCCATGTTCATGCAGAACTGGCATGATACGGAGGGTACTTTGCATGGAGACTGCGAGTGGGAAGAAGACAGGTTCGTGGCCGAGATGGTCGCAAGGAAAATCGGTATCCCGTTCTATTTCATTGACTTGAGTAATGAATATCGTCAGCGCGTGGTCGATTACATGTTCGATGAATATTCCAAGGGCAGGACTCCGAACCCTGATGTGCTCTGCAATCGTGAAATCAAGTTCGATGCATTTCTGAAGGCTGCCAGGAAGATGGGTGCTGACATGGTTGCGACAGGACATTATTGCCGCAAGGAACCTGCGCTTAGTCCTGACGGACAGCAACTTATGCGTGATGGAAAACCTGTATGGAGAATTCTTGCGGGTTCGGACCCGAACAAGGACCAGAGCTATTTTCTCTGTCAATTGACTGAGGAACAGCTTTCGATGGCGTTGTTCCCGATAGGGGACATTTGCAAGCCTGAGGTGCGCCGTCTTGCTGCAGAGGCTGATTTGCCGTCCGCTGAAAAGAAGGATTCGCAGGGAATCTGTTTTGTGGGAAAAGTCGATTTGCCGGTCTTCCTGCAGCAGAAATTGAAATCTATCGAGGGGGATGTCGTCGAGGTTTACGATGCTTTTTTCAATGTTTCCCCTCAGTATCAGTTCATAGGGTCCACTCTGGCATCATTGATGGTTTCAGGCAGCGAGGATAATGTAAATCTCATAACTGATTATATTTCAGACGACAAGTCCGCCCATTCGGAAGCGGGCTCTTTCGAAGGCGGGTGTCGTGCCGAGTCGATATATGACTTCGACAAGGTCCGTGCCCTTTCTGATGTGGATTTCTTAAGGCTCTCTGAACCAGTGACTTATGGTGACATCAAGTTCGAGACGGAGACTTATCGTTCAGGAAAGCACCATATAAAGAAGACTCGTTACAAGGCCAATCCTTATGGAGCTGTCGTCGGACGTCATGAGGGGGCGCAGTTCTATACTATCGGACAGCGGAAGGGGCTGAATATCGGCGGTCACAAGGATTCGCTTTTCGTGATTTCCACTGACATTGACAAGAATATCATTTATGTGGGGGAGGGGCATCAGCACAAGGGCCTGTCGCGCAGTTGTCTTGTGGTGAGGCCGGACGAGATTCATTGGATTCGCGAGGATTTGCGGATGCAGCCGGGTGACATCAGACGTTACCGTGTCCGTATCCGTTATCGCCAGCCTCTCCAGGATGCACTTCTCGTCATGCGGGAAGCCGGTTTGTTCATTCTTTTCGAGACCCCTCAGCGTGGCATTACGCCTGGCCAGTTCGCCGTATGGTACGACCGAGACGAAATGCTCGGCTCCGGAGTAATATAGTCTCAGGCCCCCGAGATGCTCAAGATGAGTTTTTATTGTCTCCTGTTGTCGTTTTTCAGTTTTCGCATCAGGGAGAAGACCAGGTTCTGAGCCTTTCTGCTCGGGAGTATCCACAGCCATGCGGTCAGACCGGCGCAGACAAGTCCCTGAATCTTGGACAGCAGGCTTGAACCGAAGAAAATTTCAGTGAGCATAGTCAACAGAAACATCAGCATTACGGCTCCACGCAGGATGGTGCTCCTGTTGCCCTCCTTGAAAGATGCCGCGTAACGATAAATGGTCTTTCCGTCCTTTTCGGTCTCGCCGGCACTCTCCAGATGGCATGAAATGTAACGCTTTCTCCATGCTGAAGACCAGTCCAGAAACAAGTCGCAATCTCCTGTGGAATCCGGCAATATGGTTTCGCTCAATTCGCTAGGCCTCAGTACTTTGCCGTAAACTTCCAACTCGGCCTTTACCTGGCCAAGTGTGTTTCCATAGTTTTCCTCTGTCTCGAAAAGAGTCATTCCTGCGTCCATCATCTGGACTTTAGTATCAAATTGTTTCATGTTACTAAATTTTCACAATCCCTACAAAATTAATAATTTTGCCTGAGTAAGTAACATGAAAAAAAATAAGTTGCCTCAGATTAAGAGAAGATTTTCGAGGATAGATCTGTTTTTGAAGAAGGAGTGTACTGGACGTACACGACTGATGAGAAAAAAGATATAGACCGAAAAGATTCCTTAAGATGATGCAGGTTATTTTTTGAAGGTTACTAAGTAAACTTACCCGATGACAAGACATCTGAAAATCATATCTGCCCTGATTACCGCGCTGACATTTGTTTTCAGCTGCGGCAGACGCACCGATACGGCCGGCAACATTGACAAAGCACATTTCAGCATTGACATAAGCGGCAAGAAAGTGACGATACGGACTGCAGCCGACAGTATTACATTTACGCCGCCGTTGCACCGGCTGGTCTGTATGTCTACAAGTTACGTCGCTTACCTGTCTTCTGTCGGAGCAGCCGATGCGGTCTGCGGCGTCTCAGGAATCCGTTATCTAACAGATACTTGTGTCAGAAGACGTTACGAGGAAGGCCTGGTCGCTGATGTTGGCTCAGATGCCGCTCCTGACTACGAAAAAATCGTCGGACTTGAGCCGGACCTTGTGCTGACATATTCGATGCCGGGCAGCGCTTTCGTGTCGCATCTCCGTTCACTTGGAATTCCGGTACTGGTCCTCGATGATTACCTCGAAAACAGCCCGCTCGCACGCGCATCGTACATAAAAATTTTCGGGTCAATGATAGGAAAAATGGCAGTAGCAGATTCTGTCTATGATGTTGTACGTCAGTCATATAACGATATCGCGGCCGGTGCCGGAAACTCGTCCCGCGTCAATGTTCTGATGAATATCCCGTATGGGGATGCCTGGTATGTCCCAGGTGGGGAAAACTATATGACACATCTTGTCAATGATGCAGGCGGCGACGTCCTTGGTGCTGTTCCGGGCAAAAGCGAATCATCCGTGATTTCCGTTGAGCAGGCGCTAGATTATTCCGCAGAAGCCGATATCTGGCTAAATACAGGATGGTGTGACACCCGCATTGACCTTTATTCGCAGAATCCTGTTTTTAGGTCAATGCAAGTTCAGAAGATTTTCAATAATACGCTTCGGGTGACTTCCGGCGGGGGCAATGATTTCTGGGAAAGCGGGGCAGTCCGTCCTGACCTCATCCTTCATGACCTCGTGCAGATTTTACATCACCAGAAGCCCGATACTTTATATTATTACAAGGAAGTGCTCTGAATTTGCCCCTGGATTCATATCATTTGCATCACATTGTAAAGTTTTTCGTCCGAAATGCAATAAATCCAGAAAAAAGCATTACATTTGTAATCCGCTTTGGCTTGACCATTGCGTAAATGTTGCCACTTTAGCTCAGTTGGTAGAGCAGCGCATTCGTAATGCGCAGGTCGAGGGTTCGAACCCCTTGAGTGGCTCCAAACAAAATCGGCTGATAATCAATAACCTGATTGTCAGCCGATTTTGTATATCCATCTATCTGTGCCGACCAACGAAAAAATGGTGTAAATATCGGCCTAATTTTACACGATTTGTCTCAAAAATGATAATCGGTGTAAAAAAAGCCTCATTTTTACACCGAATTACAGTCACATGCAAGGAAAATAACCCTAACACGACAACGCCGCGGAAATCCCTGCAAGGTAACCTGTCGAGAATGCGATGTGAAGATTATAACCTCCTGTATCTGCATCTATATCAAGTACTTCGCCGCAGAGATAAAGCCCTTCGCATTTCCTGGAAGCCAATGTCTTGGGAACTACTTCATCAGCGGAAACACCACCGGCCGTAATCACGCAGCGCTCATAGCCGACGTATCCCTCGATCTCGAACTCCCAACGCCTCATGGCATTGACCAATGCCTTGAGTTTCAATGATTCGCGTCCCTTTGGACCGGAGAAAATCTCGGGATGGCACTTTGTGAAAGCTGGTATGAGATCCCAAGGCATGAGCTTTCCCAGCAGAATCTTCGTGACCTGGCGGACAGGCTTTCCGTTACTGCGCGGATCCTTCATCACCTCACGCCACAAGTCATTGACGCGAGATGAAAACTCTTCCTCGGGTACGCCAGGCTTCATATCGATCAGAATCTTTGCCTTACTTCCATTGATAAGTGCCTTGACTGCATTACGGCTTATCGCAAAACCTGCAGGCCCCTCGAGACCGCCGTCGGTAAAGTCAATGTCTCCCTCCATTTCCTGTGCCTCTATACCATTGATTTCTAATTTGATGCCGATATTTTTCAATGAATTTCCGCAGAGCGCCTCTCCTGTTTCCGAGAGGGGAGTGCTCCTGTCAATGTGGCACTTCATGTCAGCCTTGAACCCTTCCGGAATGAGTTTATAACCCTTCGGAACGAGAGCTGTCAATGAAGGGAAACATTGCTTCAGAGTATGTCCGAATTTCTCGGCGAGAGAGTATCCGAAACCGGTGGAACCAGTTGATGGATAAGATAATCCGCCTGTGGCTATTATAAGTTTGGAGGATGTGAAAGATCGTCCTCCGGCCAGGGTAACTGTGAAACATGAACCGTCATGTTCTACATCAGTCACATCAGCATTGACCTCAATCCTTGCGCCGGCATGCAATGCCGCATCTGCGAGGGCATCGACGACATCCATTGACTTGTGCGAAATCGGGAAGGCACGGTCTCCGCGTTCGACGATGGACTCCATACCGTTCTGGCTGAAGAAGTCGATCAGGGCATCGGGGGTGAGGTTGTAGAATGACGGGCGCAGGACATTGGAATTTGCCCTGACATGAGACGAAAAATCGCCCCATGACTTCACATTGGTAAAATTGCAACGCCCTTTTCCGGTAATCATGATTTTTCTTCCCGGACGTGGCATCTTTTCGAGCACAAGGACGCTGACCTTTTTGTTGCCGGCCTTGCATGCCCCATAAGCCGCCATCAGTCCCGAAGCGCCACCTCCGATAATAATGATGTCGTAATGCATTGAGATTATTTGATATTGAAACTGACAATTTCGTTGTCGCAGAAGGTGCCATGGATATTGACAACGCCTTCCGCTCTGTCATACAGCATCTTCCGGCTGTCCAGCTCTATGGCGACAAGGTCTCCCGTCCTGATGTATATCTTGCGTGTGGCTTCCTCTATGGCCTCTTCGATTCTGGCCAGGCCCTCGGTGGAAGTGCGAAAAATCTCTTTCCCGTCTTTGCTTAGAATGAACTCGTTGCCGGCAGTGCCGAACACGCATTTCTGATAGAGAGGGACGGGGAGGAAAGAGGTATGGTCAATGCAGGAAGCGCAAGCAAAGTCTTCTTCTCCTCCGCGAAGCAAGTTTTCGGGATAGAGAAGAAGACCATAATTTGCAGAGTCATAATATCTTGACGCGAATCTCAGTCCCACGCTCTTTCCCGGTTTGCTGATTCTGGCGAATAGAACGGGAGTAAAACTCAATGTCTCTATGAAATCCTGCGGGTAGATGTCCTCGTTGTCCTTCTCCCACGTGGTGTCGGGACGGACGATGACATTACCTCCAAAAGTCTTTATTATTATGTTCATTACTCAGGTAAGGGACGTGGTTATTGCTTTCCGAACTTGTTCTGCAGAGCGCCCAAAGCTTTCTTCAAATCCTCGCCTTCGAGTGGTTTGTTCATTGCCTCTTTCTTTTCCTTGTCGAATTTCTCTTTCAGAAGAGCAAACTGACGCTTGGTGTCCATGGTGAATTCACCATTTTCAATCCACGCGAAATACGCAGGTTCAGTCTCATAGACCTCCCTCGCTGTATGGCCTCTGTGCTTTCCGAAACTTATGACAGGCTCATTGTCCTTTCCCAGGGCAAGTCTTCCTGCATAATCCACTGTACGCGGACGTCCGCCGACATTGGAAAGGAAGGTCACGTCGTTCTTGAGCGGGTTTTCGTGATACTTGTCAGGCTCCTGATACATGTCCAGCTGGCCCTTGAGTACTTCATATGTCGCCACAGTATCCGCCTCTGCAGAATGTGCGTTCTTGAAATCCTCACCGCCGCAGTAGAATCTGTATGCTGCCTTGAGATTCCTCGGCTCCATATAGTGATATATGGTCTGGACGTCGATCATCTGCTTTGAGTGAAGGTCAATGTCAAGAGAGTCAAGGACTTTCTGTGCCTTATCCTTCTTGTCGGCCGGCGTTTTCGCATCAGCTATGCGCTCGTTGCAATATGCGCGGGCCTTTTCTATTTCCTCGGCGAGCATCGGCAAATCGAACTTGGTGGAATTATATCCTGCCAAGTCGCTGTCTTTCAGCCAATCCACAACCTCAGGTGCGATTTCGATGAATTTCTTTTCTCCGGCGACGTCTTCGTCCTTGATGCCGTTCACGGCGCTGGCTCCCGGATCTATGCTTTTCTGCTTCCTGGCCTTATAATCCCAGGGACACACCCTCCAGGTCTTGATTTCATCATGACCATCAGGGAACACTTTCACGAAAGAGAGCTCTACGATAGAGTCTGACACAATGTTGAGGCCTGTGCTTTCAATGTCGAAGAAAAGCAGAGGCCTGTCAAGATGAAGCTGCATAACTATTTGACCATTATAGGCATTACGATTCCGAATACCTTCTCGCTCTTTGCTTCTTCCTCAGAAGGCAGAAGCAATGCTGACCTTCTCTTGTCCACGAATTTCATCACGATTTCCTCGCATGAGAGGTTTGACAACATCTCGATGATGTGGGTGGACTTGAAGCCGATTGACAGGTCGCTTCCGTCATATTGACATGCAACCTTCTCGTGTGCTGCAATTTCGAAACCAGGGTCCTGTGCCGATATTTCCAATGAACCAGGTGTAAGCTCGAACTTGATGTGGTTCGAACCTTTAGGTGAGCAGACTGAAATTCGGCGTACCGTATTCAGAAGCTGGATCCTGTTGATTCTCAGGATATTGGAGTTGTTCTGCGGGATGATGGTCCTGTAGTCAGGATATTTTCCCACCACGAGGCAGCAGATGATGGTAGTATTGTCAAACTGGAATACGGCTGTCTTGGAATCGAACTTGATCGAAACTGTCTCGACATCCTTGCCTATGATCGATTTGAGGACGGCTGCATGTTTCTTGTTCAGGATGAATGAGCAAGGAGCCTCGGCCTTCACTTCGTCAGTCGTCTGGTAGCATGTAAGTTTCTGAAGGTCAGATGCTACCAAAGTGGTGGAATCAGGTGTGATGTCGAAGAATATACTGTTCATTACCGGACGGTTATCCTCGTCGGAAGAAGCATAGATTGTCTTTCCGATACCGTCCGCGAGACTCTGTGCAGGGAATTCGATAGTTGTCGCGTCCTCTCCTGCAGACTGGGCCTCAGGATAATCGTCAGGATTGAAGTATGGCAATGTGGATGAACCGCTTGACCATGTGCACTCAAACTGGTTTTCGCTGATAGTGCTGATGGTGATAGGCTGGTCAGGAAGCTCCTTGAGAAGATCGTTTAGCTGCCTTGCCGGTACGGCGATGCGTCCTTCGTCCTCCGGTCTGACAGGGTCAATGCTGATGCATGTCTTCATTGTGATTTCCTTGTCGGAGGCTGTTACTTCGAGTTTGTCTCCGCTCAGCACGAACAGATAGTCTTCAAGGATGGCTTCTGTCGTCTTGGCAGGGATTGCCTTGGCTACAGTCAGAAGTCCTTTCAGAAGTTCTGAACTGGATATGACGAGTTTCATATTTATTATAATTTTATTGTTTTCGTTCATGTTGCCGCTCGGACTGCTATGGAGCTCCGGCAGATGCCCCCATGTGCTCCTTCAAGCGTGTGCCGTCCATTAGTGGCCACTCATTACAAAGGTATATAATTTTCCTGAATTGTGGCATATAATTTGATTTTTAGTCGTCCGGTCTCCGGTGGCGGCGGCCGGCAGGAGGCAGGTTGATGCAGTGAATTGACATTGACCTTTCCCCTGCGCGGCGAAATGCCGGACTTCGGGGGCCAGACACATATTTTGAAACATAAAAATTCAGATATTATGAGAAAATCAGTGATTACCGTGTTGGCATCGGCTATAGTAGCCGGTCTGACCGCATTTGGTGTAGTGAAAGCATGCACCCCCAAACTGATATCGGAGGGCGAGGCAGCAGTCCTGTCCGCTGACGGATCATCATACAGAACTGTCAATCTGGCACAGACTGAGTATCCTGACTTTACGTATGCCGCAGAATCCGCTGTGGATGCCGTCGTATATGTCCAGGTGACTATCAAGCAGAAACAGAATACTATACAGGACCCGTTCTTCAAGTTCTTCTTCGGTGACCAGATGGGTCCTCAGAGCAGGGAGCAGAAGGCCAGCGGTTCAGGTGTGATTATCCGCTCAGACGGTTATATCGTGACCAACAATCATGTCGTGGACGGCGCTTCCACCGTGGATGTGACCTTGAACAACAACCAGACATATCCTGCAAAGGTTGTCGGAACAGACCCCGCAACTGACGTTGCCATCCTCAAGATCGATGCTGACGGTTTGCCAGTGGTACCTTTCGGAGATTCGGACAAACTCCGTCTCGGACAGTGGGTTATCGCAATCGGAAGTCCTTATGACCTGCGTTCTACCATCACTGCCGGTATCATCAGTGCGAAGGGCCGTCAGATGCCTCATGCCCCTGGAGAATTCAAAATCGAATCTTTCATTCAGACAGATGCTGCCGTTAATCCTGGAAACAGTGGCGGCGCCCTTGTGAACCAGAAAGGTGAACTTGTGGGCGTGAATACTGCAATTATTTCACAGACAGGTTCTTATACCGGATACTCATTCGCAGTGCCTTCTAACATCGTGAGACGTATCGCTGAAGATTTGATAGACTTCGGAAGTGTCAAAAGGGCATTGCTCGGTGTCACAATGTCACCGATTGATGACAAAAAAGCAAAAGAAATGAAACTTTTGGCTCCAAAAGGCGTATATGTAGAGGAGGTGATGAAGGGCGGAGCTGCTGACAAGGCCGGAATCAAGAAAGGTGATGTCATCATTGCCGTAGATTCCACCGAGATCACTACTCCTTCTTCAGTGCAGGAAAAAGTCAGCTCATATCATCCGGGAGACAAGGCTGCCATCAGAATTGTCCGTGACGGAAATGAGAAGACATTGGAGGTGACATTCCAGGGAACATCTATGGAAACCGGTTCGAAAGATGTGGACGGTTCTGTAGCGTTCTATGGAGCGAAGTTGAAAGAAGCGTCTAAAGAAACACTTCAGCGTGCAGGACTCAGGGCGGGCGTGGAAATCGTTTCCGTAGGTCCGGGAAAAGTTCAGGATGCTGGTGCTTCCGAGGGCTTTGTCATCCTTTATGTCAATGATGAACCTGTCAGAAAACCTGAAGACGTGATTAATATTGCCAAGAAAGCGAAGAGGGCAGTCTATGTCGAAGGTGTCGATACGGACGGCAGGGCAGCTTACTTTGCATTCGGCAAGGACTAAACATAGATATCTTAAATGAGACAACTGAAAATTACAAAGTCGATCACTAATCGTGAGAGCGCATCCCTGGACAAGTATCTTCAGGAGATCGGTAGGGAAGAGCTGGTTTCGCCTGAGGAAGAGGTGGAGTTGGCGCAAAGAATCAGGAAAGGTGATCAGCGTGCATTGGAAAAACTTACAAGAGCGAACTTGAGATTCGTGGTTTCTGTTGCGAAACAGTATCAGAATCAGGGCCTGAGCCTTCCGGACCTCATCAATGAGGGTAATCTCGGACTTATCAAGGCTGCGGAGAAATTCGATGAGACAAGGGGATTCAAATTCATCTCTTATGCAGTGTGGTGGATTCGCCAGTCTATTCTCCAGGCGCTTGCCGAGCAGTCAAGAATCGTCAGGCTGCCTCTGAACCAGGTTGGTTCACTGAACAAGATCAACAAGGCGCTTTCCAAGTTTGAGCAGGAAAACGAGAGACAGCCGTCCAGCGAGGAACTGTCAGAAATGATAGATGTTCCTAAGGACAAGATCTCAGATACATTGAGGGTTTCCGGCAGGCACGTTTCTGTGGATGCTCCGTTTGTCGAGGGTGAGGACAACAGCTTGCTTGACGTTCTTCCCAACGATGACTCTCCTAGCGCTGACAGAGGCCTTGTAAACGAGTCTCTTTCCACTGAAATCGAGCGCGCACTTTCGACATTGTCAAGCCGTGAGCGTGAAATCATCAAGTCTTTCTTCGGCATCGGATGTCAGGAGATGACACTTGAGGAAATCGGCGAAAGGTTCGGACTTACCAGGGAGCGCGTCCGTCAGATCAAGGAAAAGGCTATCAGGAGACTCAAGAGCCCTTCAAGAAGCAAAAACCTTAAGGGATATCTCGGTTAACAGGTAATTATTCAGTATAGCGAAAAGAGAGTGACTGGCAGTCGCCCTCTTTTTGCAGTAATAAACGAGTTCATGTTTTGTGTGCTGCAAGACATGGGAAAAGAAGAAACATAACAGACAAAATGACACCGGAATTATTTATACAGCAGAAAGCTTCTGATGCTATCAAGAGCCTCTATGGTGCTGAGGTTGAGGCATCCGCACTACAGGTACAAGTAACCAGAAAAGAATTCGAAGGGGATTATACCCTCGTTGTATTCCCTCTTCTCAGAATGTCCCACCAGTCTCCGGAAAATACCGGAAACGCAATCGGAGAGTGGCTGAAGGCCAATGTCTCAGAAGTTGCGGGATACAACTGCGTGAAAGGATACCTGAATATTCTGTTCTCGTCCCTTTACTGGAACGAACTCTTCGCGGATATCGCAGGTGCAGGGAACTTCGGAGTTCTTCCGTCCACCGGAAAGAACATCATGGTAGAGTTCTCGTCACCTAACACGAACAAGCCGCTCCACCTCGGCCATATCAGGAACAACCTCCTCGGAGATTCAGTTTCCCGCCTTCTCAAAGCCTGCGGAAACAACGTGATGAAAGTTACTCTTGTCAATGACAGGGGAGTCCACATCTGCAAGTCAATGCTTGCGTGGGAGAAGAATTTCAATGGCAAGACACCTGAGTCTTCAGGAGAGAAGGGCGACCATCTCGTAGGCGACTGCTACGTGGAGTTCAACAACATCTACAAGAAGGAAGTGGATGACCTCGTTGCTGGCGGAATGTCCAAGGAGGAGGCAGAGAAAGAGGCTCCATGCCTGAAAGAGGCACATGAGATGCTTGTGAAGTGGGAGCAGGGCGACAAGGCCGTACGTGACCTCTGGAAGAAGATGAACGGCTGGGTCATGAAGGGATTCGACGAGACCTACAAGGCTCTCGGAATCACTTTCGACAAGACATATTTCGAGTCTGACACATATCTTCTCGGAAAGGAACTCGTTCAGAAGGGCTTGGATATGGGCGTTTTTGTAAAAGATCCTGACGGCTCCGTATGGTGCGACCTGACGGCTGACGGTCTTGACAGAAAACTCCTTCTCAGAAGCGACGGAACATCAGTCTATATGACTCAGGATCTCGGTACAGCTGAGAGACGTTTTTCAGAGTATAACCTCGACGAGCATGTCTATGTCGTTGGAAATGAACAGAATTATCACTTCCAGGTACTTAAGCTGATTCTTAAGAAACTTGGTTTCAAGTGGGCTGACGATATCTTCCATCTTTCATACGGAATGGTGGAACTTCCTGAGGGCAAGATGAAATCCCGTGAAGGAACTGTGGTGGATGCCGACGACCTTATCGAGAAGATGTATGAAGAGGCCAAGGCTACTTCAGAGGAGTCAGGCAAATTGACAGATATGCCGGAGGGGGAGCGTGAGGCTCTTTACCATAATATCGGACTCGGTGCATTGAAGTACTTCATCATGAAGGTTGATCCTAAGAAGACAATGCTCTTCAATCCGAAGGAATCCATTGACTTCAACGGCAATACCGGTCCTTTCATCCAATATACCCATGCCCGTATCAAGTCTATTCTCAGGAAGGCGGATGATCAGAATATCCCTCATTCGGCTGCTGCCTTGAAGCAGGATATGAACTTGTCAGCCAAGGAGATACGTCTTATTAAGATGTTGAACATTTATCCTGCGAAAGTAGGTGAGGCGGGTGCCGAGTACTCTCCGGCCCTGATTGCAAACTATGCCTATGACCTGGCGAAAGAGTTCAATCAGTACTATCACGAGACACGTATTCTCCAGGAAGAGAATGCGGATGTGAAGAGTTTCCGATTGGTGCTTATCCAGGTTGTTGCGGATGTGCTCTCCAAGGCTATGGGCCTTCTCGGAATCACTCTTCCGGAAAGAATGTAATATGTCGGCCGTATTGCGGTCCAAATCATTGATACATGAACGAATCGAAGGAAGCATACATGTTTCCTACCTCGAAGAAAGAGGTGGACGCATTAGGCTGGGACTACATTGATGTAATCCTTTTTACGGGAGACGCATTTGTCGATCATCCTTCTTTCGGAACGGCATGCATAGCGCGTTGGCTTCAGAAATGGGGCTGGCGCGTTGCTGTTGTGCCTCAGCCGAACTGGAGGGACGATTTGCGCGACTTCAAGAAATTGGGCACGCCGCGGCTTTATTTCGGTGTCAATGCCGGTGCGATGGATTCCATGGTGAACCATTATACGGCATCCAAGAGACTCCGTCATGATGACGCCTATACGCCTGATGCAAAGTTCGGACAGCGTCCGGACAGGGCGGTCACTGTCTATACGAAGATTCTGAAGGAGCTTTATCCTGACGTCCCGGTCATCATTGGCGGTGTCGAAGCCTCACTCCGCAGATTGACGCATTACGATTACTGGGATGACTGTCTCATGCCTTCCATTCTCGTGTCGAGCGGGGCTGATTATCTATGCTATGGAATGGGGGAGAAGCCGATGCTGGAGTTTACAAAGGGTATCGAGGCAGGAAGAAGTCTTCACGATATGCATAAGATTCCTCAGCTGGGATTCTATATGAGCGGAAAGCCGAAGATAAGGGAGGGCATGCTTGAACTCCATTCTTTCGAGGAGTGCAAGAGGGACAAACGCGCTTTTGCCGAGAATTTTCATCATATTGAGACTCAGGCCAATATGATGCATCCGGATACCATTGTCGAATGCTGCGGTGATGGCTATGTGCAGATTAATCCCCCTTATCCGCCGTCCAGTCAAGAAGATATGGATTCCTTCTGGGACCTGCCTTTTACCAAACTGCCTCATCCGAGATACAAGGGCAAGAGGATACCTGCATATGATATGATTAAGTATTCCATCAATACGCACAGGGGATGTTTCGGAGGCTGCAACTTCTGCACAATCGCTGCTCATCAGGGTAAGTTCATACAGTCCCGTTCGGAAGAATCCATTGTGAAAGAGGTCAAGGGCCTGCTCAGTGTTCCTGGTTTTGCCGGCAATATTTCCGATTTGGGAGCACCGACCGCGAACATGTACGGAATGAAGGGCAAGAATCCGGCTCTCTGCGATGTGTGCCGGCGCAAATCATGTCTTTTCCCCGCTCCGTGTCCAAACATGAACCGGAGCCACGAGCGTGTCCTTAAGATGTATCATAAGGTCATGTCCGTGAAGGGAATACGCCATGCCTACATCGGCAGCGGAATCCGATATGACCTTTTCCTGAATGAGGAAGGGTTTGTGGACAAGACATCCTATCCGTATCTGAAGGAACTTATCCTCGACCATACTTCGGGACGACTTAAGGTTGCTCCTGAGCATACCGAGGACAATGTGCTCTATTATATGGGAAAGCCTTCTTTCAAGCTTTTCTGTCGCCTTCGCAAGGAATTTGACAAGATAACGGCCGAAGCAGGACTGCGGACAGGCATTGTCCCGTATTTTATTTCTTCGCATCCGGGCTGCCATATGAGCGACATGCAGAAACTGGCGTCAAACCCGGCTTTGAAGGGAATTTATATGGACCAGGTGCAGGATTTCACTCCTACTCCGATGACCACTTCGTCTGTGATGTTTTACTCCGGATTGGACCCGAGAACCATGAAACCAGTGTTCACAGAACATAATCCGGACAAGAAAAAGATGCAAAAATCATTTTTCTTCAAAAAAAAGTGAACAAACACATTTCAAATCATAAAAAATGTCCTATTATTGCACCCCGAAATGAAATGTGACGGAAATATATAAACAAACTGTACAAATATATGGCGACTAATCATAAAAAGAGAGCAGTGGTGAGCTATGAAAAAATGTCTGCAGAGCTCCAGGCTGCGTTTGCGGAGAAGTATCCGAAGGGGTTCAGTGACTATCTGCCTGATATCATAAAATATGACAAACCTGACGGAAGTTGCTTTTATGCTGTTACGATGGAACTTCCTGATGCGATTTATCTTGTGAAGATAAAAATCAAGACTGATAATGCCGAGGATATCGACAAGTGGCTTAACGAGGAGTCTGAGGCCAGTGAGGATACCGGAAATTCAGCTGCAGCCGGAGACGGCGAAACTCTTCCTGATGATAACATTTCCCAGTATTCATCAGGTGATGATGATTCAGCTGACGCGTAGTCTTGATTCGGAATACTATCTGCGGGTTGCTAAAATAAATTTTTTAGTGACCCGCTTTTTATGTATGTTTGTAAGGAATGTGCGTTTTAGTGGAAATGATGAAAAGACACTTGGCCGCGTTGCGGGATAAACTTAGGAATATGCCTGAAAAGAACAAGCTTCTTGTGCTTGCTCTCGCTGTCGGTATATGCAGCGGTCTTGCTGCTGTTCTTCTGGAGTCTCTTGTGCATGGGATCAAGCATTTGCTCACGAACTGGTTTGATGCCTCGTGGGACAATTATCTGTATCTCGTTTATCCTGGTATCGGTATGCTTTGTTCCCTCCTGATTCTCAGATTTTTCGTAAAGGACAATATCGGCCACGGAGTTACCAAGGTCCTCTTGGCTGTATCGCGTAACGAGTCCAGAATCAAACCGCACAATATGTGGTCCTCCATTGTCACAAGTTCATTGACAATCGGCTTCGGAGGTTCCGTCGGTGCTGAGGCACCTATCGTCTATACTGGTGCCGCAATCGGCTCCAATTTCGCCCGTTATATGGGCATGTCCTACAGGAACATGACGATTCTCCTGGGGTGCGGAGCCGCAGGAGCCGTAGCGGGAATCTTCAAGGCCCCGTTGGCCGGTGTCCTTTTTACATTGGAAATCCTCCTTTTCAATATTTCGATGACGTCAATGATGCCTCTTCTTCTGGCATCGGTCTCGGCAACGATGGTGTCGTACATCTTTCTGGGCGACTCGCTTCCGTTCGAATGTACATTGACACCGTTCGACATTAAGAATGTTCCTTTCTACATTCTCTTGGGTTTTTTCTGCGGAGGATGCTCGCTGTATTTCCTGAGAACCACCTTGTGGCTGGAGGATAAACTCGGCAAGATGAAGAGTCCGTACAGGAAATGGTTTTTCTGTGCCGCAGGTCTGGGGTTGCTGATATTCCTCTTCCCGCCTCTCTATGGTGAAGGTTATGATGCATTGTCACCTCTCTTGAACGGACAGCAGATTTCATACGACGGCGATACCGTTCTGGCTTTCATGCTACATTCGCCGTGGCTTGTACCGGTATTCTTTGCATTGATACTCTTTTTCAAGGTGTTTTCAATGACATTGACAAATTCCGGCGGCGGTGTCGGAGGAACTTTCGGTCCTACTCTTTTTGTCGGCGCCATAGCCGGATTCATCCTTGCGCGAATTACGAACCTGGTGCTGGCCGGTTCGGAGTTTGTCGTTCCGGAACAGAATTTCGTGCTTGTGGGAATGGCGGGACTTATGGCGGGAGTTATGCAGGCGCCGATGACTGCAATCTTCCTTATTGCCGAAATATCAGGTGGTTACGAGCTTTTTATTCCGCTTATCATCACATCTACAATAGCTTTCGGAACTATCCGTATCTCAGAAAAATACTCGATTTACACCAAGCGAATCGCCAAGACCGGAGATTTGCTGACACATAACAGTGATCAGGCTGTGCTGACGCTTCTGAAGACATCTGATCTGGTCGAGAGCAATTTCAGTACGGTCAGCATTGACGCAACCCTCGGCGAACTTGTTCATGTGGTGTCCAATTCTGCAAGGAACCTGTTCCCGGTGCTGGATTCCATGAAGCATTTCCAGGGCTATGTCTCGCTGGAGGATGTGCGTAAGGACATGTTCCAGACCGACTTGTATAATACGCGCCATGTCTATAACTATATGAAGTCCTCTCCGGCTTACGTTTTCGAGGATGAGAAGATGGACAGCGTGATGAAAAAATTTGAAAAGACTGACGCCTGGAATCTTCCGGTGGTCAAGAAAGATAGGACATATATCGGATTCGTTTCCAAATCTAAGATATTCTCTGCATATAGGGACGAACTGAAAGTATTGTCACAAGATTAATGACCGGGGCCTCCATTTTGCCGGCCCTCAAACTGATACACGAAAAATGAAACAAATCTATGTCGATTATATAGCCGGTCTCCTCGGTGTGAAGGACTGGCAGGTTGAGAACTGTGCGACGCTTTTTGAGGAGGGCTGCACGATACCGTTCATCAGCCGTTACAGGAAGGAACGTACCGGCGGTCTGGATGACGAGCAGGTCGCGAATATCCGCCACTGGACAGACGTGTTCGTCGAAATGGAGAAGCGCAAAGCCTCGATTCTCGCAACCATCGAATCGCAGCAGAAGCTGACGCCGGAATTGCGTGCCGCCATCGAGAACTGTGTCAATGCCAATGAATTGGAAGATTTGTATTTACCTTTCAGGCCGAAGCGCAGAACCAGGGCTACCATAGCCAAAGAGGCCGGACTGGAGCCGCTTGCCGACAAAATGTATGAGGTCAATGTCAGGAATCTGGACGCTGAGGCGGCCAAGTTTGTGAATGACAAGGTCGCTGACATTGATGCAGCCCTTGCTGGTGCCAGGGATATCATTGCCGAGCGTCTGAGCGAGTCTGCGAAGGTCAGGGAGACTCTCAGAGGTATTTTCCGTACGAGGAGGGTAGTGTCGAAAGCTACCAAATCCGGACGCGAAAGTGCCGATGCCCAGAAGTTCCAGGGATATTTCGACTATTCCGAGCCGCTTTCTCGTATAGCTGCGCACCGTCTTCTCGCCATGCTCAGGGGAGAAGAAGCCGGATGGCTTTCAGTGAAGATCGATGCTGATGCTGAAAAGTGCGGCAATAAACTTTACTATGACTTTTGTCAGGAAAGACGTTATCCGGCAGGCAAGCTTGCTGAACAGATAAGGATGGCTGTGGATGATGCCTACAAGCGTCTTCTCGAGCCGTCCATCACTACTGAAATCCTCAAGGAGGCCAAGCAGAAGGCAGATCAGGATTCCATTGTAGTCTTCGGTGAAAACCTCAAGCAGCTGCTTCTCGCATCTCCTGTAGGCCAGAAGAGGACAATGGCCATCGACCCGGGATTCAGAAACGGATGCAAGATTGTTTGCCTCGATGAAAACGGAGAACTCGTCCATCATGAGATTGTGTACCCGCATCCTCCGAAGAACGAGAAGATCAAGGCAATAACTTCAGTTTCGTCAATGCTGGAGAAGTATGGCATCCAGGCTATTGCGATAGGAAACGGTACGGCAAGCCGCGAGACTGAGGAGTTCATAAAGAGGGTTCCTCTTCCTGAAGGCTGCAAGGTGTTCGTGGTGAGTGAGGACGGAGCGTCCATCTACTCGGCTTCGGATGTTGCCCGCGAGGAATTCCCGGATGAGGATGTTACCGTGAGGGGAGCAGTCTCTATCGGACGACGTCTTATGGACCCGCTTGCCGAACTTGTGAAAATCGACCCGAAGTCTCTCGGTGTAGGCCAGTATCAGTATGATGTGGATCAGGCTTTGCTTAAGGAAAAGTTGGATAATACAGTCGAGAGCTGTGTGAATACAGTAGGCGTAAATCTCAATACTGCAAGTACTTATCTTCTGAGTTATGTTTCCGGTATCGGACCGGCTCTGGCGAAAAGCATTGTCAAGACCCGTTCTGACAGGGGTGGCTTCCGTTCCAGAAAGGAGTTGCTGAAGGTTCCCCGTCTCGGAGAGAAGGCATTTGAACAGTGCGCCGGATTCCTTAGGATACCTGGTGCCGAGAATCCGCTCGACAATTCAGCTGTACATCCTGAGTGCTATCATATCGTGGACAGGATGGCTGCTGATTTGGGAGTATCCGCAAGCGAGCTGGTAGGCAATGCGCAGATGTGCTCCGGCATCAAGCCTGAGAAATATGTGGAGGGAGATTTCGGCCTTCCTACTGTCAATGATATATTGAAAGAGCTTGCCAAGCCGGGCCGTGACCCGCGTGAGGCAGCCCAGGAGTTCTCGTTCGCTGAGGATATCCATGAAATAGAAGACCTCCATGAGGGAATGGAAATCCCGGGCATCGTCACGAACATCACGGCCTTCGGTGCTTTTGTGGATGTCGGCGTCCATGAAAACGGACTTATCCATGTTTCCCAGATGGGAAGGCGTGGCGACAAGGTGACATTGAAACTTCATCAGCATGTGATGGTCCGGGTCATCGGTGTCGATCTCGACAGAAAACGCATTTCGCTGCGGCTCGTGAAATAGTCTGATACATATATGATTAACCCTCCCTTTGTGGAGGGTTTTTGTTTTTCTGACGTGGGGCAGGGATATGTGCCGAGAGTTTGATGCAAATGAAGAAAATACATAAAAGCAGGTCGTTTATTTATAAAAGATAAGGGAATTTATAATATTTCCTTTCGATTTGTTCGTAATTCTCGTTTAAAATGTTATTTTTGCAAGAGAATAATAAAAATTAATCAGATGGAATCTGCAGAAAAAATAAGTGGTGGCAAGATGGTTTCAGTATATTTACTGTCTTTGCTTTCAGTCGTATTATGGGGAATGTCGTATTTGTGGAGTGATAGGCTCTTGGCGATAGGCATCCCTGTCGAATACATAGTATTCGTCAGAATCTTCATTGCAGGTCTGGTTTTGCTTGGAGTTGCCGTACTTACCGGAAAAGATATTGTCATGAAGAAGAAGGATATCCCTTATTTCCTTCTGATTGCTTTTTTCGAACCATTCATTTATTTCGTATGTGAGACTTACGGAATCAGGTTCACGGAGTCTCCTACCATCAGCGCATTGATTATTGCCGCCACCCCGATTTTCTCGGTTATGGTAGGCGTTCTGGTGTTCAAGGAGAAGTTTTCTATCTTCAATATGCTCGGCATACTCATATGCCTTGGCGGTATCGTGATGGTTACGCTCTCTGCCGGCGGTATCGGCGACAAGTTCATTTTCGGAATCATACTGCTTGTAATCGCGGTTCTGGCTGAGGTCGGCCATGCATCTTTCACGAAGGTGCTGGCAAGCAGCTATTCGCCCATTGTAATCGTGATGTATCAGTTCCTCATAGGTGCATTATATCTCTTCCCGCTTTTCCTTACATCAGGAATCAAGAATTTCGATCCAAGTGTCTATCTTTCGTGGGAAGTATGGGAACCGATTCTCTGTCTGGCAGTTCTCTGCTCCAGCCTTGCGTTTGGCCTGTGGGCAAACACCATCAAGTGTCTCGGTGTTGCCAAGTCCAGCATCTTCTTGTCAGCGATCCCTGTATTCACAGCGTTGGAGTGCTGGATTCTCGGACATGAAATGCTCACTCCTCTGCAGTGGACAGGTATCATAGTCTCATGCGTCGGAGTGGTCATGTCACAGTACGTGTTCAAAAAACCGTTATGCCATAAAAAATAACGGTTTCCCGAGAGGCTTGTCTTCAATCAGCTGTCCATCGGCCACGACGTGTTTTCCATTCAGGAAAACGTTTGTCGCCATGCCTTTCAGTCTGGCACCTTCGTATGGCGTCCAACCGCATTTGTAGGCGGCTCCTGCCGCACCCATATCTGATTCTCCTACAGTAAATTCCTTGTCAATGTCGATGACCAGGATGTCAGCTGCGTTGCCTTCTTTCAGCGCTCCGCGGCCCTTGATTCCGAACATTGACGCTATCTTCTCCGACATTGCCGATGCGATGACATTGAGAGGAATCTCCTCCTCGTCAGCTATGGTCAGCAGAACGGAAAGTTCCTGCTGTATTGACGGCATGCCTGAAGGACACGTCAGATAAGGACGGTTCTTTTCTCCGGCGAGGTGAGGTGCGTGGTCGGATCCGATCGTGTCAATGACTCCTTCTTTCAAGGCCTGCCTCAATGCTGCCCGGTCGCTTGACTTCTTTATTGCCGGATTGCACTTTACTTTGCTTCCGAGACGGTCGTAATCCTCGTCGCAGAACCAAAGATAATTTGCTGATGTCTCTGCAGTTATCTCAGGATTGTATTTCTTTGCCGTACGAATCATCTCCACTTCTTCGGCAGTTGTCACGTGGCAGACATGAAGTTTGCTCCCGTATTTTATGGCCATTTCCAATGCCTTTATCGTGCTGCGGATACATGCCTGTCTGCTGCGGATATCTTCATGGGCCCTCATCGGTATGTCCTCTCCGAACATTTCTTTGGCCTTTTCCAGATTTGCCTTGATTATGGATTCGTCTTCACTGTGGATCAGTATTCTTGCGTCCTTGAGGCTGAACAGTTCCTCGAGGGTGTTGCCCTTGTCCACGAGCATGTTTCCGGTGGAGGAACCCATGAAGACTTTGACGCCAGCGAACATTGACTTGTCTTCTTCCGTCCATCTGCTGATGTCCTCGGCATTTTCATTGTCAGCGCCGATGTGGAATCCCCAGTTAGCGTAGCATCTTCCCTCAGCAAGCCGGCATTTCTCCTTGATGCGGTCGAGGCTTGTTGCAGGAGGATTGTTGTTCGGCATGTCAATGAAAGACGTTATTCCTCCGAGCAGGGCTGCCTTGGACTCGCTGTTCATGTCAGCCTTCTGAGTCATTCCGGGCTCTCTGAAATGGACATGTGCGTCGATGCCGCCTGCCATCAGGACATTTCCTTTCACATCCAAGACCTCAGTATCAGGATAATCCTCAAGTATTTTTGTCGTCAATGCTTCCGGGCTGATACTGGTGCCGTTGTAATCGACGGCTCCATTGTCATTGACCTTCCATATTTTCTCTATGCGCTCTCCTTTAATCAGAAGCGCCCCTTGCCTCACCTCTTGGGCTGTGGCAAGGGACGCGCCTGACAGAAGAATTCTTCTGTCTGTATTCATGTGTTTATGCTTTCGGTTTTAACTTCCTGAATCTCAGTTTCATGACGCCCCAAAATGCCTCCCCGAAAATGCCGCCGTTCATCTTGGATGTGCCGGCTTTGCGATTTACGAAGATAATAGGCACCTCAGTAATCTTGAATCCGAGTTTGTAGGTCGTGTATTTCATCTCGATTTGGAATCCGTAGCCTTTCATCTCGACTTTATCCAGGTCGATGGTCCTGAGCACCTTGTTGCTGTAGCATTTGAAGCCGGCGGTGCAGTCATAGACTTTCATTCCGAGGACAGTCCTTACATAAACTGATGCGTAGTAGGACATGATGATTCGTCCTATAGGCCAGTTTATGACGCTGATTCCGTCGCAGTATCTTGAACCGATGGCCAGGTCAGCCCCGTCTTTGCAGGCCTGATAAAGTCTTGGCAAATCTTCAGGATTGTGCGAGAAATCCGCATCCATCTCGAATGTATAGTCATATCCTTTGTCGATAGACCATTTGAATCCGGTTATGTAAGCTGTTCCAAGTCCCAGCTTTCCCGGACGCTCTATCATATGGAGCCTTTCCGGGAATTCCTGCTGGAGTCTTTTGACGATGGCTGCGGTCCCGTCAGGGGATCCGTCATCGATGATGAGAATGTCATACCCTCCGTCGAGAGAGAAAACTTTACGGATGATGTTTTCGATGTTTTCTCTCTCGTTGTATGTCGGGATAATGACGATTTTTCTGTCTTCCATATAAATTATTTTTTGGATGCTTCGGAAAGCATTTCCTTGACAGCAGCCTCGAGCTGTTTGTCTTCGCCCTTCAGAACTGATACAGGGTCATTGTAAACCAGAATGTCAGGTTCTACCTGATGGTTCTCGTTGTACTGTCCTTCCTTGAGGCACCATGCGCCGACCTGAGGGATACCGAAGATAATCTGAGAGTTGATCTGGTTCTCCCACCATACGGCTGTCATAGTTCCAGGTACAGGTGCTCCGATAATCTTGCCTATGCCTAGTGCCTGGTAAGCGTATGGGAATCCGCATGCGTCAGAGTAGTTGTCTTCACAAGTGAGGACGCATGAAGGTTTTGTCCATTTGCTGTAAGGGTCGGTTCCGATATAACGGCCTCTTGGTCTGTATTCTACATATGCCTTGCCAGAGAGGAATGTTACGAGGTCATCGTGCAGCCATCCGCCTCCGTTGTGCCTTGTATCTACGATGAGGGCTTCTGTTGTGCGGTACTTGCCGAGAGCTTTTGAGTAAACGTTCCTGAAGCTAGGGGAGTTCATGCCCTCAACGTGTACGTATCCGATCTTTCCTCCGGAGAGTTCAGCAACCTTTGCCTCGCGCTGTCTGATCCAGCGGTTATACATGAGTCCTGCATCTGAGAATGAAGGCTCCACGAATATTTCCACTTCCTTCTTGCCGCCTTTCTTGATGATTACCGAAGTCTTCTTGCCTGCCTTTCCTGTAAGGAACTGGTACCAGTCTTCGCCTGCCTTGATTTCTTTTCCGTCAATGCTTGCGATGATGTCACCTTCCTTAATCTCAGGATAGGCGATGGAAAGTGCTCCGTCAGGGAGAACCTCTTTGACCTTAAGTCCGTCACCCTCATAATCTTCGTCATAGAGTACTCCGAGCTGGCCCATATTGAGACCGCTTCTGTACTGGTAACGACCGCCGGTATGGGATGCGTTCAGTTCTCCGAGGATTTCAGAAAGGAGTTCCTGGAAGTCGAAGTTGTTGTTTATATAAGGGAGGAACTGCGAGTAGTTCTCCTTGTAGTAGTTCCAGTCAACTCCGTGAAGCTCAGGATCGTAGAATTTCTCCTTGACCTGTTTCCACATGTGGTCGAACATGTATTCGCGCTCTGCCTTAGGCTTGAACTCATATTCTCCAGCGTAGCTGATGTTCTTGGTCTCGCCTCCGTTTACGCCGATCTTGCTGATGCCGAATCCGGATGCGATATAGATGTATTTTCCGTCAGATGATGGAATGATGGCTCCTGCTACACCTTTCTTGAGGACTTTGACGTTGCCTTCCTTGGTGTCTTTCACGCAGAGGTCATATCCGCTCTCAAGTCTTGTTTCATAGAACAGTTTCTTTCCGTCTTCTGTGAGATAGTGGTCGCCGAGTCTGCCGGAGAAGCTTGTGAGTCTGAATATTCTGTCAGCCCTGTTTGCAAGGTCGAGCTTGAGTTTCTCGCTCTTCTTGGATGCTGTGCTGTCCTTCTTCTCGTCTTTCTTCTCTTCTTTGGCTGCCTTCTTGTCGTCAGCGGTGAGAAGTTTTGCGATTTCATCGTCTTCCTTGTCTCTGAAGAATTCGGTCATTGTCTTCGCGTCGAAGAACATGATATATACGTCATTTTCTGCGCCCCAGCTGCCGTGGCTTCTGTAACCGTCTCTGTCTGACTGCCATACCATTGCCTTGCCGCCAAGTGCCCATCTGAAAGCACCGTCGTTGTAGCCGCTTTCTGTGAGGTTTGTAACGTCTTTCGTGTCGATGTCAACGAGCGCGATGTCCACGTTGTTCCATCCTCCGTTTGCCTGGTAAGATGAAAGGAGATAGTGGCTGTCCGGACTCCATTCGAATGAAAGGTCACCGTCGCTGTATGAGTAGTTCACGTCCTTGAGGAGAGAGATGGTTTTGCCTCCCTTCGTAGGCTTTATCACGAGCTCGGTCCTGTCGCGGAGGAATGCTACATATTTTCCGTCAGGTGATACCTGTGGCTGGAAGCATGTCTCGCCTTCATCTGAGAACAATTCCTCTTTGAAGTCGTTTGCGTATGTGAAGTACTTGTCTTCTTTGTTTACAAGAGAAGAACGCCAGATTCCCCAGTGTCCGTCTCTTTCAGCGGAGTAGTAGATTGTCCTTCCGTCAGAAGAGAAACTTACGTTTCTTTCTTGTGTGGCCGTGTTGGTGATTCTCTTGGTTGTCTTGTAGTCTGCCGATGTCACGAATACGTCACCTCTGAGCACGATGGCAATCTCTTTCTGGCTGGGAGCGACTGACATTGATGTGGCTCCTGCTGCGATGGTGAGTCTTTCGATGTCTCTTTCGTCCTGGTCTGAGAATACTGTGATTTCCACTTTCTTAGGCTCCTGTCCCTCTTTCATGGTGTAAAGCTCGCCATTGTAAGAGTATGCCAATGTCCCGTTGTCTGCAACTGACAGGTATCTGACAGGGTTTTTGGTCTCGAAAGTAAGCTGGACCGGTTTTTCAGGAGCGCTTACGGAACTCTTGAATACGTTGATGGTGGTTCCGTTCTGCTCGCTGAGATAGTAGAATGTGTCTCCGTCCGCTGCGAATACAGGGTTCCTGTCTTCTCCGATATAGGATGTGAGCTTCTTGAATGTTCCGTTCTCATTGATGCTCAGTTTGCCGGAGTTGTCATTTCCCTTGTACATCCAGATGTCTCGTGTCACGGCAGATGTGTGATGCTTTCTGAGCGGATCCTCATATCCTTTCAGGTCCTCGTAGAGGATTGTGCCGTTCTTGTTGATTGTCAATGCTGATATAGGAAGAGATGTAACTCTTACCGGTCTGGCGCCGTTGATGTCGGTGTAATACAGCTGTGCGTCTCCCGGATATCCGTCATATGTCACATCCTGCTGAATGTTGGCTGTGAACAGGACTTTTCCGTCAGGAAGAACAGTCTGCAGAGTCTCGTGTCCCGGGTGGAAAGTGAGTCTCTTAGGAGTACCGCCTTCGCATGAGGTTATGAAGATGTCCCTGCTCTTCTCTCTGTAAGATGTGAATACGATGTTCTTTCCGTCTGCTGTCCACTTCGGATTCGAGTCGTATGCAGAATTTGTTGTAATCTGCAATGCCCGTCCGCCAGTAGCAGGTACGACGAAAATGTCTCCCTTGTAGCTGAACGCGATTTTGGTACCGTCAGGGGAAATGCTGTTTGACCGGATCCATTTAGGTGTCTCCTGCCCGGAAGCAAATCCCGCAGATAGCGTAATGGCTAGTGCCAATGAAAGTAATTTCTTCATTTTTATCAATTATTTGTGTTGTTTCCCTTTAATTCCGTAAGGATATTCTCGGTCTTTCCAACCAACATGTAAAAATAAGAAGAAATTTCTGGAATTCCCATCATTTTCCGCGCATCCTTGTCTGAAGAACGATTTTACTTCGCCTTGGCGATTCGGATAGTTCCGTTTTGTACATGCGAAACGTCATTTACTGTTGGCGTACTCGGGATGCATAGTGCCCCGGTGTTTCGCCGAAGTGGTTCTTGAACACTTTGATGAAGTATCCCGGAGTCTGGAATCCGGTCTGCTCGGCGATGTCCGCCACTGAAAGAGTCGTCTCCTTCATCAGTTCGCAGGCGCGTTTCATCCTCATTGTCTCCGTCTTTGCAGGATGAGTAGAAAATGAGAGGACTGTCCTTGTCCAATCTGAACTCTTCAGAAATATCTGTAGCCTTATTATATATATAGGTTGCATTTCTGGTCGCCACAAGGAACCTGGAACTGTCTATCTGTATCATGTCTTCTGTTGACATGGTACCCGGTATGTGCGCCTTGCGGAAGACATCAGCTATTGCATCATACTGTGCAAGACCATTGGAGGTGCAGGTCCAGAGTTTATTGGCTG
>UMLA01030941.1_pt1 | contig 43063 bp, 39 predicted proteins | sample 1966431 | NCBI WGS metagenome assembly UMLA01 (sample SAMEA4836190, study PRJEB28245) | human gut metagenome | biome: gut microbiome; material: fecal sample | place: Denmark | collected 2008 | reverse complement strand
TCAGCTGAGAACACTCCAAAAGCAGGTTGTAGCATCCTTGCATTGACCCGGTCGTCGGAACAATTCCCTCAGGGTTTATGTCAATGCCGGTGAACGCCTTCACGAAGCGGGCTCCGTTATCCTTCAGTTCCTGAATTCCGCAGGCAGGAGGATAAACTGAGGCATAGCCTGAGTCCAGAGCCTTCTTCTGGGCATCGACACCTATCTGACAGGCGGCAATTCCAGGAATACCGAACTCGAGATGAACGAACTTCTCGCCCGAAATATGCTCAAGTTCATGGGCAACATTGACACATTGTCTTATCGTAGCATTATTTATATCAGAGATATCCAATTTTTTCAGGACATCCTGCAAAACATTTTCTGAAACTGGTAACATCCGGCAAAACGACTAAATAAATTTCTTGGAAACTTCGAGACCTGCATTGAAAGCGGCGATGTTCATCTCGACGATCTTGTCGCCCTTGCGTTTGAACACCTCGGTAATACCTTCGCGAAGTTTATCCTCATCAATGATTTTCATCACGGAAGCAGACGCTCCGAGCAGAACCATATTGGCACTCTTAGGTGAACCTACATCCTTGGCGATGCTGTCGCAGTCAAGCGAAATGACTCTTCCGACAGAATCAAGTTCCTTCTGGACTTTCTCCATCTCAGGATAATTGGGGATATTCAGGAACGGGGTGGTATTGGTGACAATCCATCCTTCCTTTGAAAGCCAAGGCAGATACCTCAATGCCTCCATAGGTTCCAGAGAAAGTATCAAGTCGCACTCTCCCTTCGGAATAAGGTCGCTCCATATATGAGAATCACTGAGACGCAGATTACTCTGCACATCACCTCCACGCTGACTCATGCCATGCACTTCCGCCTGTTTCAGATGAAGGTTCTGGTCCAATGCGGCCCAACCGATCACTGTAGCGATAGAAAGGATACCCTGTCCTCCTACGCCTGCCAAGATTATATCTTTCTTTTCCATACGATTATCTGTTGATTCAAGCGTTTTTCTTTGCGGCTGCTGCAGCATGACGTCTGGCTGTCTGGATACACTCCCTACGGCAGATTATGACTGACACGCCATGATAATTGATTTCTTCGTCAATGACTTTCTCCATGTCCGGATAGTTCTTAGGAAGCGGAACAATGGTTCTGACATGCTCAGGCTCTACTCCGAGGCCAAGGCAGATCTGCTCCAGTTTTCCGGTACCTGCAGAATCCTGTCCGCCGGTCATTCCGGTAGTGAGGTTGTCAGAGATGCAGACAACGATGTCGGCATGAGTATTCACAGCATCCAGAAGTCCGGTCATACCGCTGTGGGTGAATGTAGAGTCACCGATTACTGCCACAGATGGCCATACGCCTGAATCGGCGGCACCTACGGACATGGTAATGGATGCACCCATCTCGACGCAAGTGTGGAATGCCTTGAACGGAGGAAGGTAACCTAATGTATAGCAGCCGATATCGCTGAATACTCTTGCAGATGGTTCGTATTTTTCGAGTACCACGTTAAGGGCGGTATAGAAATCTCTGTGACCGCAACCCTGGCAGAGTGCCGGTGGTCTGGGAACAGGGACCTCAGACTTGCCGCATGCTCCAAGAGGCTCCATGCCCAATGCCTTGCGGACTGAATCAGGGTCAAGTTCACCTGTGCGGGGAAGTGTACCGTCAAGGCGGCCTTTGATCTCGACCTTGCAGTTCTTCTCGTCATAAAGGAGACCGCGCAATTTCTCTTCGCCAAGAGGCTGGCCTTCCTCGATAACCAATATCTTGCCGCATCTCTCAGCCATGTCCATAACCTGTTTCTTAGGGAACGGATATCTGGTGACCTTGAGGACAGGGAACGGGCATCCCTCCGGATAATTCTCCATGAGATAGTTGTAGCCGATGCCGCAGGCAACGATTCCGAGACTTGTGTCGGTTCCCGGAGCATATGAATTGTCAGATGACTTTTCAGAATCCTCTCTGAAGCGGAGAATCTCGTCTGCAAGTTCGCGGACACGTTTCTTTGCATTGGCAGGTAGAGTCACCCATGCAGATGCCCTTTCAGGAGCCGGGTATCTGATCTCATTCTGCTCAAGGATATCGTCTGTAGTGACAACGGCTCTGGAATGTGCCATTCTGGTGGTGAGTCTCATCAGAACCGGAATATGGTTTTTCTCTGAATACTCGAAAGCTTCACGGACCATGTGGTAAGCCTCTTCCTGGTCAGAAGGCTCGAAGCATGGAACCATCGCGAAGTCAGCGTAGAATCTGGAATCCTGCTCGTTCTGGGATGAATGCTGGGACGGGTCATCGCAAGCAACCACTACCAGACCGCCGTTGGCGCCGGTAATGGCAGAATTCACGAATGCGTCTGCGCACACATTCATTCCTACATGTTTCATGCAGACAAGAACGCGCTTTCCGGAATATGACATTCCAAGTGCGGACTCCATTGCGGTTTTTTCATTAGTACTCCAAGTGCAGTGGATACCTCTCTCGCGTGCAAGAGGGTGGCCCTGGATATACTCAGTAATTTCAGTGGAAGGCGTGCCGGGATAAGCATATACACCGGAGATTCCGGCATGCAGAGCACCCAGCGCGAGAGCCTCATCGCCAAGTAAAAGATATTTTTCAGCCATATTGTAAACTTTTTACAGTTTTTATCATGTTATGCTCCCCTAAGTTACGAATAATCTGAAAAAATCAAAAATTTCTTTAAGTTATTAATCACTTTTTACGATAAGACTTACACTTTTTACATAGAAAAAGCCTCCGTTTACACTTCTGTAACGGAGGCCCTGATATGGTTTACCCTAAGTTAATCATTTATCAAGTGCCGTGTCTGGCGGCTGTTGTGGAGTTCAATAACATGCCTTGCAGCATTGATGGTCATATGTGTGAAATCATTGATGCACATGTCGGACATTTCCCGCACGACTTCTTCCGGATTCGAAGTAATCAATCCGATTACGGCGGCTCCGGTCGCACGTGCTGCCTTCAGACCATTGACAGAGTCCTCGAAGATGACGGTATCGGTCTCAGTGCCGCCCAATTCTTTCATTGCCAGCAGGAAACACTCCGGATCCGGCTTTGACTTGGTAAAAAACTCGCTGGTATAGATATGTACGACCAGCGGCTTGAGCTCCGGATAATGACGATAGACATTGGCCATCTTCTCGGCATTGGAACTGGTGACTATGGCCATCGGCACGCCGGCAGCCTTCAGTACGTTCATGAAATCAAGGACTCCGGGCACAAGCTCATAAGGCATTTCCTTTTCGAAGGCATTGAGATTCGCAGTAATCTCTTCCTTTTCCGTCTCCATGCCGCTGAAATGACTTGAATAGATCTGCACCAGGGTCTGCCCCTTTATTCCGTCACTTAAGTTCCTGACTCCCAGATATTTCTCGCCAATATTGTTCCAAAAGGACGTATATTGTTTTTCGGTATCCATCACGACACCGTCAAAGTCGAATAATGCTATCACTTTCCTAAAAATTTACTGTCCAGATAAGCCTGGAATGCTTCTTTATACATGTCTCCCACAGGTATCAGTGTCCCGTCCTCCATAAGAACGCGTCCGCGAGCCACCTCACGGATCTTTCTCAGATTAATTATATAAGACTTGTGGACCCTCATGAAATACGACGGAAGTCGCCCTTCCAATTTTTTCATGCTCAACAGGATGACTAACGGATCCACGTTCCCGTCCATGTGCAGTTTAAGATACTCGCTCATGCCCTCGATACATGAAATCGAGGAGACATTGACACGGACAATCTTATAATCGGTCTTGAAGAACAGGGAGTCGTCCTCGTCCGCCACGGCAGTCGAATTGCCCTCCCGCTGTTCATACTGCACCCGTACCTTTTCAGCAGCGCGGCGGAATTCGTCCAGACCGAACGGCTTGAGAAGATAATCGACAGCATTGACCTTGAATCCCTCCACGGCATAATCGGCATACGCGGTCGTAAACACTATTATCGGAGGTGTCACCAGTGTCTTGACAAAGTCAATTCCATTTATGTCCGGCATGTTGATATCCAGAAAAATCGCGTCCACGATGTCTTCCCGAATGTATTTCATAGCCTCAGCGGCACACCTGCACCCGCCTTTGAAATCAAAGAAAGGCACCTGTGAGATGTAGTTTTCCAGTTGTTTCAATGCCAACGGCTCGTCATCAACTGCGATACAATTAATCATATTCAGTTCTTAATAATGGGATTTCGACGGAAACGTCATAAATGTCGTCATCCTCGACAACTTTCATGGAATACTTGTCTCCGTACAGCAAAGATAGTCTTTTTCTTACGTTTTCCAGCCCTATTCCGCTGGAATTGTCGGCAGGACGGCTCGGATGCCTGCTGTTCACACAACTGAATTTCAAAGTCTTGCCTTCCACATCCATCCTGATCTTCACGAACGAGCGGCCCTCGTAACTGATGCCGTGCTTGAACGCATTCTCCACGAAGGTGACGAAGACCAGCGGAGGCACATCGCCTTCTGGATGTCCCTCAGGAAGGGACAGGTCAATGTCAATGTCATCGGCATATCTGATTTTCATCAATGCCACATACTGCGAAATGAACTGGGCTTCCTTGGACAGCGGAATCGTCGGCTTGTTCCCGTCGTAAAGGATGTAACGCATCAGACGGGAAAGTTCCACGATACTGGATTTCGCCATTTCGGGGTCAATGTCCACAAGTGCGTGGATGTTGTTCAGCGTATTCATAAAAAAATGCGGATTGATCTGATATCTGAGATACTGGAGCTGCTGCCCGAGGTTCTCGGACTTCATGGTCTGCACCTTTTCGTTGTTCGCGGCTGTGAAGCACACATATTTCACTCCCAGATTCGCACATGCCAGAATGAAGGCAAATATGTTCATCGCCATATCAGGAGTGAACGGGCCGTGTGGAATATCCCTATATCTGATCGGCCGGTGCCGGGGCATGTCATGTGGGATGTCAGTCCTGTCAATCCTGCTCTCGGGAATCAGTTCATGAAATATCAATGTATGTCCGGCCTTATTCCTTGCAGCCGTCTGATATGCGACAAATCCCGAAAGCAACAATACTGACAATGTGCAATAAAGCCATGTCTTCTTTTTATAGACCAGAAGCGGCGCAATCAGGAAATTATGAATCAGGAAGAACACGAAGAGAGGCAGCAGGAACATGCATACCGACCCCAAAATCTTCTTCATCATCAGAAGTGTATGGTTCTGGACCATGGCCCAGCTGCTTATGACTGCAAAAGCCACAAGCAGAATCCAACAGGACATATAGACGAGATATTCAGTTCTCTTGTAACCGTTCATAGACAAATGTTTTATGTCAGATATCAGGGTACCGGACACCCACAAAAAAAGTTTCGTGTGTAAAAATAATGTTTACGCACGAAACTTCAAATATACCTTGCCCAAATATGAGCCTACGCCAATTAGAAGCTATATCTTACGCTAATCGTCGGGATGAAACCATATGTGATACCATTAGTCCAGAACTCGCCGTCGCAGATACCGATGGTAGGACGCAAGTCTGCTGAAAGCTGGAGAGGAAACCAGAAGGTGTATTCAAGTCCCACCTGGCCTACGAGGCCGAAGAAGAAATTGTTGTCATCATTGTAGTAAGTTGTTCCGAGTGTAGCACCTGGACCCGCATACCATGCCCAGTTTCCTCTCGGAGTCCAGTTAGGCTGAGCGAAGGTGAAGTTGTAAGTACCGGTGGCACGGAAACCAGGCTCTCCTCCGAACATGTCGAGACCGAGGTTTACTTCCAGAAAGTTAGGATTTCCGAGGAAGTGCTGATAACTTGCCTCAAGACCATAACCAAGTCTGCCTCCGATTGCCTTAGGCTGGGCGGAAGCAACCATTGCAAAGCCGAACACGGCAGCAATGACAATAAGTGCCTTTTTCATCATATTCAAAATATTATGGGCAGCCGACCGTCAGTCCGCTGCCCTGGTTCAGATTTTTCTCTATAAAAATCGTGGCAACACGACCCTGTAGAGACAAATATAGGAATATTCTTAAAAGAAAACAATATTAGCACATTCCTGAGAATCCCATGAACGCCATAGCCAAAATGCTGACTGTAATGAGCGCGATAGGAATTCCGCGGAAAGACTTAGGAACACTGCTCAATGCAAGCTGCTCACGCATACCGGCGAAAAGCACCATCGCAAGACCATAACCCACTGACGTGGCGAAGGCATAAAGGACAGCCTCACCGAGATTCAGCATGTGCGCTGCCTGACCGAATGTGAATTCCTTGGTAACGACATTGATAGCGACACCGAGAACGGTACAGTTCGTTGTAATAAGAGGCAGGAAGATTCCAAGTGCCTGATACAGAGACGGGCTGACCTTCTTCAAGACGATTTCCACCATCTGCACGAGAGCCGCGATGACCAGAATGAATGAAATGGTCTGGAGGAACTCGAGCTGAAGAGGAACAAGTACGAAGTTATTCAGCAGGTAAGTCACAAGTGTCGCAAGTGTGATGACGAAGCATACAGCTGCAGACATTCCGGTCGCCGTGGAGAGTTTGTTGGAAACTCCGAGGAACGGACAGATTCCGAGGAACTGCGCGAGAACGACATTGTTGACAAATACCGCAGATATTATAATAAGTAAAATTTCCATAATCAGAGCACGTTATTATTTCTTGAGGAATTTGTTGAACAGAACCATGAGGTAGCCGAGAACAAGGAACGCACCCGGAGCCATCACGAAAGCGAGGATACCGTCACCAGGCATGAACTTCCAGCCGAATGCGGAGCCGCTTCCGAGGATTTCCCTCACGAGACCTATCACTGTCAATGACAATGTGAATCCGAGGCCTACGCCGAGTCCGTCAAGAGCAGAGTCGAAAACGCCGTTCTTGTTGGCGAATGCCTCGGCACGTCCGAGGACGATACAGTTCACCACGATAAGAGGGATGAACAAACCGAGGGTGACATAGATATCCGGCACAAATGCCTGCATGAGGAACTGAAGAACAGTCACGAATGTGGCAATCACCACGATATAGACAGGGATATGAACCTTGTCAGGAACTGCAGGAGCGATGGCCGAGATAGCCATGTTCGAAAGAATCAGCACGAAAAGCGTCGCAAGTCCCATGCTGAGACCGTTGACGGCTGATGTTGTAGTGGCCAATGTAGGACACATACCAAGGATAAGCACGAATGTAGGGTTATCCTTGACAAGACCTTTTGTTATGAGTTGAAATTTTGTCATTGTTCAGTCCTCCTTATTCTACTTCAACAGGGGTTGACCCACCTTCGGCCGGAATTTCATCCTGCACAGGCTCACCGCCCTCAAGAGGGAGTGTCGTCAATGCGTTCAGGGCATTCTGAATGGCCAAAGTATAAGCTCTGGAGGTAATCGTAGAAGCCGTGATGGCATCCACATCACCACCGTCTTTCTTCACGAGAAGTTTCTTCTGCTCCGGATTCCAGCCCTTGAACTGGGTCATGAAATGCTCATCGGAAGTACATTTCGCGCCAAGTCCAGGAGTCTCGGAGTGAGAAAGCACAGATGTATTGTAAACTGTTCCGTCAGGAAGGATACCTACCATCAGAGTGAGGGGACCGCCGAAACCTACTACTGTAGATTTGACTGCCGTACCCATGACCTCACCGTCTTTAGTGCTGAACCAGCACTCTGACGGCTGTCCGCCTACCTCACAGGTCTGGGCGTCTGAAATTTCACCGCCTTCAGGAAGAACCTTAGCGATAGAGGCCTTGAGAATGGCCTTGTTGGTCTCGTCAATCGGCTCCTTGGTCACGGCATATACACCGGCAAGAACTGCTGAGCATATAAGTGTGGTGCCGAAGAGACAGAGCGCCATATTAAGAAGATTTGATTTTGCCGCCATTGTTATTTCCTCCCATATTTTTTCTGATGGAACCACATATTGATAAGCGGAACTGTAGAGTTCATGATCAGGATTGCGAATGACATTCCTTCAGGATATGAACCGAAGTATCTGATCATCAATGTGATGAATCCGATACCGATACCATAGACAATTCCTCCCTTCACAGACATAGGTGACGTCACATAATCGGTCGCCATGAAGCAAGAACCGAGAATCATACCACCGGAAAGAAGGTTGAACAGAGGATCCGTGAATCTGTCAGGAGCCGCAAGCCAGAACACAAGTGAAACAAGAGCAACGGTCGCCCAGATAGAAAGGGTGATATGAGGCCTGATCACCTTGCGGACAAGAAGATACACGAAACCTGCGAGCAGTGCCAATGCAGAGATCTCACCTACTGAACCGCCGATATTGGCGAACAGCATCTGTGAATATGAGAGGCCGTTTGCCGACATGATTTCAGGGACTGTCTGTCCGTTCATGATACCTTCATTGATAAGACCGAGAGGTGTGGCACCTGAAACGGCATCGACACCGAAAAGTCCGCCCGGCATCTGCCAGTTGGTCATATATGCAGGGAAAGAAACGAGAAGGAACACACGGCCGGCGATGGCAGGATTGAAAATATTCTGTCCGAGACCGCCGAATGTCATCTTCACGACACCCACCGCAAACAGGGCACCGATGAACACAACCCACCAAGGTGTGGTGTAAGGAAGGTTCAATGCCAGAAGAATACCTGTCACAACTGCCGAGTAGTCACAGACAGTAGAAGGCTTCTTCAGAAGGAACTTTGTTATCAGATACTCGACAAGAATGCAGGATACCACACTTGTGCCGAGGACAACGATTTCGCCAAGGCCATAGAAAACGACCGAGACTATTACTGCCGGCAGCAATGCGATTACCACGTCACGCATAAGCGATTTTGTGGAAACAGCAGCATGGATATGCGGTGCCGGAGAAACGAGAAGTCTATTCATCGTATATTAATTGGTTATATTCGTTCAACTTATTTCTGTGAAGCGGCCTGTGCAGCAGCTTTGGCGGCAGCGGCACGCGCTCTGATGATGCCCATAACCTGTCCTTTGGCAATCCTGATGATATCCAGAAGCGGAATATAAGCAGGACAGCTGTAGAGACAGCATCCGCACTCGATACAATCCTGAACGGCATTGGCCTCAAGCTCCTCAGTCATGCCGTGACGGGCAAGTCTCTGGAGAAGGAACGGCTCAAGTCCCATAGGACAAGCCTCGGCACATTTGCCGCAGCGGATACAGTTCGACTCAGGCTTGCGCTCTGTCTGCTCCGCAGTAAGGAAGAGCAGCGCAGATGTTCCTTTCAATGTCGCAGCATCGAGGTTGGCAATGGCTTTACCCATCATAGGGCCGCCGCTGATAACCTTGACGGCATCATCAGGAGCACCGCCCATCTTCTCGATGATATAAGAAAGCGGAGTACCCACACGTACAAGATAGTTGTGCTGCCTGTCTGCAGGAACACAAGTTCCGGTCACTGTTATGGAATTGTCAATGATAGGCTTGTTCTTCTGGACAGCATCGTAGATGGCCAATGCAGTAGCCACGTTCTGAACGACCGCACCTACATCGATAGGAAGCGCTCCTGACGGAACCTGACGGTGCATTACAGCGTCAATGAGTTGTTTCTCACCGCCCTCAGGGTATTTCTTGAGGAGGCTCATGACCTTGATGCCATTGTACTTAGGAGATTTCTTGCGGAACTCCTCGAGTACGCTCTCGATATGGGCGATTGCCTCAGGCTTGTTGTCCTCAATGGCAATTGTTGCCTCTGCCACACCGAGGACCTGCTTGATGATGGCTGTTCCCACAACGACCTGCTCACCTTTCTCGAGAAGGGTACGGAAATCGGAAGTAAGATAAGGCTCGCACTCGCAACCATTGATAATCAACATGTCGCACTTCTTTCCCGGAGGAGGGGTAAGTTTCACGTGAGTAGGGAATGTGGCACCGCCGAGACCTACGACACCGCCCATCTTGATTTTGTCCATGATGACCTTGTTGTCATCAGTAAAATCCGTAACAAGAGTATCGGTACGATCAATGCCTTCCGCCCACTCGTCTCCTTCCACCTGAATTTCAATGCAGGTCTGCATGTTACCTGCCAGATCCTTGCGGGGTCCGATGGACTTCACTGTTCCGGAAACAGACGAATGTATATATGCGGAAACGAATCCGCCCGGTTCGGCAACCGGCTGTCCTGTAAGGACCTTGTCGCCAACCGCAACTATTGGTTTGGCGGGAGCGCCGATATGCTGCGATACTGATATGAATACTGTCGGTGGAGTAGGCAGCACCTCGATGGCGCATCCGCGCGAAATCTTGTTGTCTGCCGGATGGACACCGCCAATTGAAAATGTTCTTTTCATACTATCTATTTATTATTGTAAAAGTAGGATAGCTGTCAGCTACCGTTCTCCCTTATTCTTTAACTTCCGGTTTTGCAGGAGCTTCAGCCTTGGCAGGTTCTGCCTTGACCTCAGCAGCCGGCTTTGCAGCAGATGCCTGGGCAGGAGCCGCAGCAGGTTTCGCTGCCGGTGCAGGTTTCTTGGTACGGTCCACCGGAATAGGGAAATTCACGTCGTGAATTGCTCCAGTAGGACATACGACCACGCACTTTCTGCACAATTTGCACTTGGTATAGTCGATATATGCGACATTTCCCTCTACGGTAATTGCATCGTGAGGACAAGTCTTGGCACAGAGTCCGCAACCGATACAAGCTGCCTTGCAGGCCTTACGCGCAACAGGACCCTTATCCTTGTTCACACAAGAGACATATACGCGCATTCCGCGAGGTCCCTTGTTGCGAAGTTCGATGATTGACTTCGGACACGCCTTTACACAGGCACCGCAGGCAACGCACTTCTCTTCATCCACTACAGGCAGACCTGTCTTTTCATCCATTGACAGCGCACCGAACTGGCAGGCCTCCACACAGTCGCCACATCCGAGGCAGCCGAATGAACAAGCGGTATCGCCGCTGTACAGAGAAGCCTTGACTTTGCAAGACTTGTATCCTCCGTATTCATTGGTCTTAGGTCTGTTCTCACAGGTTCCGTTGCAACGCACAACGGCTACCATAGGAGCTTTTTCCTTTACCTCGTAGCCGAGGATGGCAGCAACTTTCTGCATGACTGCATTACCGCCTACCGGACAGAAATTATTGTCCAGGTTCGGAGCCTTCACTGCCGCCTCGGCAAAGGCATGGCAGCCGGCGAATCCACATCCGCCGCAATTGGCACCAGGCATCACTTTCTCGACCTGTTCGATTCTCGGGTCTTCCTCAACCTTGAACTTTTCAGCCACAAGATAAAGGACAACTGCCAGAACAAGTCCGAGCAAAGAGATAACCACAATTGTCCAAATAATTATTGAAGTCATCATTTTAATAGATTGAGATTGTTTTATTTCCTAATCCTAAACACATAATCACCGGATATCCTGTTCCTCACCAAGTACAGTACAAGGTAATAAACCAGAACTCCGGCTAGACCGGCAAGGCCGGCATATAATTCATTCATGTTTACGTACGACAAAGATACGCATAAAATAAGCAATATGAGCAATGGAATGACATAAGCCAGCAACACTGCCTTCATTCCGGTCGCCTCCTGAAGCACCAGTTCCACTTCCTCGCCGACATAGCATTTCGGGTTCGAAGCCACCGGCACCTCCACAATTTTCTTCACTGCCTCGGACATGGTACACAGTCCTGCGGCATGACATGAAGAACATGCGGAACTGGATATTATCTCCACCCGGATGACATCCTGTCCCACCTCCACGACACGACCTTTATGAGATACTTCCTTTTTCATGATTATTTGATTCTCGAATCAAACGGATATTTCAGGTTAGACCATCCCGTAAGTCTTCCGGAAGCGACACCTACACGTATCGGCGCCTCGAAATATACCGGCAGACGGTTTTCATCATCACTGATCCATATGTACATGTCCTCACCGCTGCCGAAAACGTCCCCCGCAATGAGTTTTGCGGCAAACTTCACGGTCTTCACCGTTCCAAGTCCCTTTATGGTCTTCTTCTCACGCCCCAGCCAGATGAAATAGACATTATATATGTCATCGTCTATGACAAAAGTCATAGGATATTTTACATTGGGCTTCACCTTGTTGAAATTCATGTTCCTGGCCATATAGAACAGAGAAGGAAGGTCATATGTGCAGCCGGAAAGAGGCAGTTCCTCAGTCTTGAACGGCCTTCGGGAGGTCTCGATTTCCGCGTCTATATGCATTGTTTCCGCCGGATCCCATACATAGGTGTATCTGTTCGTCGAGAAATAGCCTCCCTCACGGGAATCCCTGAAGAACTTGACGGGAACTACGCCGTCACGGGTGAACCATGACTGGAAATCCTCTCTCACCCTGAAGAACATATCGTAGAACTTCGCCGTCTTTCCGAACACTGAGCAATGGAAGACAGGAACTCCGTTCAGAGTGGTGGTGTCAAGTTTGACGGTAGCCTTCGCCACGTCGGAATTGATGGCGCCCCACTTGTAATGGATGGAAAATGTAAGCTTCTCCCCTGCCTTGTATGCCAGTTTATTCTCCTCCAGACTCTTTACAGGAATGCAGTTGGGACCCTTGAGAGGCTCCACCGCTTTGTTCTCGCCCTGGGAAATGAGACCGGCCAGAAGAACAGCAAATATGTATCTGAAACCTGTCATGCTACATGAATGATGAATTGTCAAACTCACCCGGTCCCGGGAAACCACCTGACGGCATTCCCCCGCTGAAATCATCTGCAGGATTATATCCCCCGTCAAAGCCCTGCGCTCCTGAATCTCCTCCGGTCACCGGACCGTTCATGGCCGAGCCGAAAGTAGCCGCAAGATTGTCATTGGCCTCAACGAACTTGAGTTGTCCTCCCTTGTATCTCATGGCGATGGTTCCGATCTGTCCGTTACGGTTCTTGGCAAAGATGATTTCCGTATATTCCTTGTCCTCGACAGTATCACCCAGACCGATGGCATCAGGCCTGTGGACAAACATTACGATATCCGCATCCTGCTCGATGGAACCGGATTCACGAAGGTCACTCAGCATAGGACGGTTGTTGCTGTTTCCACGCTGGACCGCATTACGGGAAAGCTGCGAAAGCGCCATGATAGGAATCTCAAGTTCCTTCGCAGTTCCTTTCAACGTCCTGGAAATGGCCGCAACCTCCTGTTCACGCATACCGCGAAGCTCGCTCGGGCCCTGCATGAGCTGAAGATAATCGACGATTATGAATCTGACGCCCTTGGACTTGACCAGTCTCTTGGCCTTCGTCCTGAACTCCATGACTGAAAGTCCCGGAGTATCGTCAATGTAAATAGGCGCCTTGGCCAATGCCTTCACACTGTACTGAAGCTGGTCCCAATCTTTCTGGGTAAGTTCCTGCGCACCCTTGATTTTCTCACTTTCAAGCCCGGACTCCGTCGTCATGAGACGGTTCACAAGCTCGATGGAAGACATCTCAAGCGAGAAAATGGCTACGGGCATATTGTTGTCCACTGCCGCATTCCTCGCAAGGTTGAGCGCAAATGCAGTCTTTCCCACGGACGGACGCGCTCCCAATATTATGAGGTTGGATTTCTGCCAGCCGAGAGTATATTTGTCAATGGTAGGAAAACCTGACGGGACTCCGCTCACTCCGGACTTTCCCTGCTTTTCCTCAAGTTCGTCCATCGCCGCCTTGAGCACGGACCCGACATCCTGAACATCTTTCTTGACATTGTTCTGGATAGCCGCGAAAATCTTCGACTGTGACTGGTCGATAAGGTCATCGACCTTTACGGAGTCGTCATAAGCCTCCTTCAGAATGTCATAGGACGCAGTGATGAGATCCCTCTGGATACATTTCTGCTTCAGAATCTTGATATAGTACTCTACGTGAGCGGCAGCACCGATCTTCTGGGACATTGCCGTCAACGTGACGGCACCTCCCACAGTCTGAAGGTTTTTCTTCTGCAGAAGTTTCTGGGATACGGAAAGAAGGTCTATGGCGACATGTTCATTGACAAGTTCGACCATAGCCTCATATATCATTCTGTGTTTCGGCTCGTAGAAGCAGCTCGGAGTAAGTTCCTCCATAGCTTCATCCACGCAGCTCGGTTCAATCAGCAGAGCGCCCAGTACAGCTTCCTCGAAATCAACGGCTTGAGGTGGTTTGTTACCCATCTCGAGGCCAAGAGTGTCCAGATTGACTTTCTTTTCCTTCGCTCTGGAACTTTTCTTAGGCTCAGGCATGATACCCTCTCCCCGTCATTTACGCCTTGCCGGCGATTTCGTCACTGACAATGATTCTTCCGCAATGCTCGCAAATCACGAGTTTCTTGTTGGAGTAGATATCGAGAAGTCTCTGGAGAATGATTGTATTGAAACATCCGCCGCATGCCCCACGGACTTTACCGTCGCTGATGCCTTTCTTGATTCCGTCGAGATCGACGTTGCCCTCATCATCAGTTCTGTTGGCGCCGTAATAAACGCGGACTACTGCGAGGTGGTTGTTCTCACTTGAACGGATACGCTCATAAGCGCTCATTGTCCTGGCGTCAATCTTTGCAGCGCAGGCATCTCTCTTCGCACGGAGAGTCTTCTCTTCCTTGGATGTAGCCTCAACGATGTGGGCAAGTTCCTCTTTCTTGGCCTTGAGGTCCTCGGTTCTGACTGCAATCTCATCCTTGAGTTCCACAAGTTCAGCCTTCTTCTGGAGAATCTCGTCCTTCGTGTCAGCAACTTCCTTCTGGGCAATCTTCTTCAGAAGGTCCTGGTTCTCAACCTCTTTGGAAAGAGAGTCAAACTCGCGGCTGTTGGCCACGCTCTCCATCTGGATCTTATATCTTTCGATTGCGGTGTCACACTCTACGATCTTGTGCTTGCTGTCAGTGATTTTAGCGTTTGCATCATCGATGTCAGTATTGATCTGGGTAGCCTTAGCCTTGAGGTCAGCGACCTCGTTCTCGAGTTTCTCTACCTCTACAGGGAGCTCACCTCTCTGCTGGAGAATCTTGTCGATAGCTGAATCTGCTTCCTGAAGTGCATAGAGAGTCTTGAGCTTCTCCTCAACACTCATGTCAGAATCCGCAAAGTTTTTCTGAATTGATACGAAAGTTTCCCTCTGGTCAATTGGAGTTTCTACTTTCTTGATTTTCTTGGCCATATCTAATTATATATAATTTACTTTATCTTGTGAAAACGCCGCAACTACAGGTAGAGGACAGGGTTACTCTCCATCAGCCTGCAACTTTTGCGAACTGCAAAGTTAGGAAAATTTTTCTTTATCAGAGAAAATAATATTTCCACTATATCGCATTCACTCTCGAAATGCCCTATGTCCATTATCATGAACCCTTTGGAAGTAAAGAAGTTATGATAAGAAATATCCCCGCTGACATATAGCTGGGCCCCTGCAGAAATCGCATTCGGGATAAGCGATGAGCCGCTGCCTCCGCACATGGCAATCCTGGATATCACCAGCCCCTCGTCAGGATGCGAGCATCTCACGACCTTGAGGCCGAATTTTTCTTTCACAAGGCGTACCGCTTCCTGAGCGCTGAGCGGCTCTGGAAGGTCGCCGACGGCACCAAGTCCGGTTCCTTCCCCGTCAGAATCGAGCACGGCAACATTGACAAGACCCAAACGCGAAGCCATTGCGCCGCTGACGCCGGCGAGTACTTTGTCGGCAGTCGTATGGGCCGCATAGACGGAGATTCCGGCGGCGACGGCCTTGATGATTGTGAGACCGACAGGGTCATCAGGAGATATTTTCTTCACTCCCCCGAAAATGAGGGGATGATGGGTGATTATCATGTCAGCCCCGCATTCCACTGCCTCATCCACCAGTTCGGGTGTACAGTCAAAGCCTACCAGCACACTGTGGACAGGAGTTTCAGGCGAGCCGATCAGCAGTCCGCTGTTATCCCATTTTTCCTGGATACCAAGAGGGGCAAAGTCCTCTATTACCCTCGTTATATCATTGACAATCATAGTAATATCTATTTGCAAACATTAAACTTCTATGCCTCGGACGCTCCGCCGGACAGGCTATAGAGACTTCCTGATTTCCACGAGCTGGGTGCGGATAGCCTTCAGACTCTCCACCGCCTTGACGCGGCTCTCCACGCTCCTGCGGTCCTCCGTCATCTTCTTTTTCGCTCCGGCCAGCGTCATGCCGCCGACTTTCACGAGATGATAAATCTGTTTCAGGACATCAATGTCTTCCTGAGTATAGAGCCTGTTTCCTTTCGCGTTCCTGTGAGGTTTCAGGAAACGGCTGAAATTGTCGGACCAGTAACGCACCAGAGATACATTGACCTCCAGCATATCAGCCACTTCCCCGATAGTGTAAAACAATCTTTCCATATCCTAATCCAAACTTTGTCCTGTCGTCGCAGCCATGTAGGCGGCCTTCATATAATCTTCAGGGCTGAATGACGCGAAAAAGAAATTCACGGGGTCCAGCACGAGACTGTCCCTATGAACCTCATAATGCAGATGCGGCGCGAAAGAATTGCCAGACATACCGACATTGGCAATCTTTCTCCCGGCTTTTACACGCTCCCCTTTCCTGACCACAATATCCTGAAGATGAGCATACAACGTACGGTATCCGCCGTCGTGGCCTATCTCTACGACATTGCCGGGTCCCTTGCCGGAGCGCTTGACTTCCAGCACCACACCGTCCGCCGTCGCAATCACCGGAGTTCCCTGACCGGCGATAAGGTCAATGCCAGTGTGCATGGTCAGCACCTTGTAAAACGGGTCCATCTTCTTGCCGACCGAAGCGCCGACCTGCGCGAATTTCAGGTCCGGAACCGGCACCAGCATCGGCGGAAGGGTCCTGGAAGAAGCCGCGTCGGAAAATACCGCCTTGAAGTTGGAGTCAATGCGGGATGTCATGTCCAGCAAGGCCAATGACCTGCGTTCAGCATATTCGACAATATCCTTGTCTTCCGTAGAATCAGTCGCAAAGAAAAACAGGGCCGAATTCTGAGGATCGACGGAAGGAGCCTGCGACTTGAAGATCTGCTTGTATATGGCATTGTCCCTGGCCTGGAGATCTTTCACAACATCCGATATGAGTTTCTCCTTCTGTTCCATCTCAGGATAAAGTTTCTCGTAGAGACGGTTTTCCTGTTTCAGACGCTTCTCCTCATCGGTATTGATTACCAGGGAGAATATAAGATAATAGAAAGCGGCAAGGGAGGCTGTAGCGATAACCCATTTCGCGCATGTCCAAAGTATGCCGGAAAGGGACCTTGTCACCTTGAGGAGATTGAAATCTTTGTCTAAAATATAGCGAACCATAACATTCCCTCCTATCTTCTTCTGGTCTTGCGGATGTGTCCGGTCATCACATTGTCCGACTCGTCAGCCACCTTCGTTATCATTGACCTGTACTCATTCAGAGGCATGTCAATGTCAAAGTAATTCACAGGATTCACATATCTGCCCTTGTATATCACCTCGTAGTGAAGATGCGGTCCGGTGGATTTTCCGGTATTGCCGCTCTCTCCGAGACATTCGCCACGCTTAAGTTTCATTCCCTCAACGACATACGCTGTCTTCAGATGTGCATATCTCGTCTTGTATCCGAAGCCATGGTCAATGACAACGGAAGTTCCGTAGTTAAAAAGGTCGAAATTCACGGATTCCACGGTGCCGTCGCCGGAAGCATAGACCGGATTTCCGGGCTTGCAGGCAAAATCAAAGCCCGTATGCATCTTCGTATGGCCCGAAATAGGGTCGGAACGATATCCGAAAGTGCTGGAAATGCGGAACTTGGACCTGTCCGGAAGAATCGGAGGGACGGCAGGGATACATGATGCCATGTCGCCGGCCTTTCTGGAAAGAAGTTCCACGTCGTCGAAAGACTTGCTCTGGACATATGATTTCTTGGTGAGGATATCCAGACGAATGGTCGTCTTCTTCAATGCCGAGTTGTTCTGGATATTGTCCAGATATGCGTATCTGTTCACACCTCCGAAACCGGCGTTGCGGACTTCGGGCGAAATTTCATTCATACCGAAGATGTTCCTGTAGATCTCGTCGTCACGCATACCAAGTCCTTCAAGGGTAGCATCATACATGTCAAGCTGCCTGTTCATAAGTTCCACCTTGGAAATCCATCTGGCATTGGCCTTGCGGAGCATTATCGTCTTTGGAAGTTCCATCCCGAGGACAGAAGTGAAAAGCCACATATACACGACGGAAAGGGCTATGCTTGCAATGATGAGCATCGCCATTTTCGTGAATCGGGACTTTGCGGATGATTTCTCAATCTCATAAAGCAGAGTCTCCGGATTAAGTTTATACTTCTTATTATGGGCCGACATATTTTGCAAAGATAATGAAAAAGTTATAATTTTGTCGTTTGTTCCGTTTTTCAGCAGAATGAAACGATATGCAATATCGTGCCAGACGGACTTGACATGATGAAAATTTTTAAGTCACTATGACATCTAACGAAATAAGACAGAAATTTCTGGATTTCTTCGCATCCAAGGGACATACGATTGTTCCTTCTGCGCCGATGGTCGTAAAGAACGACCCAACTCTCATGTTTACCAATGCCGGAATGAACCAGTTCAAGGACATCTTCCTCGGCAACGTCACTCCTAAGACACACAGGGCGACCGACTCTCAGAAGTGTCTCAGAGTCAGCGGAAAGCACAATGACCTCGAAGAAGTGGGACATGACTCATACCATCATACCATGTTCGAAATGCTCGGAAACTGGAGTTTCGGAGACTATTTCAAGACAGAGGCCATCTCATGGGCATGGGAACTTCTCACCGAAGTTTACAAGATAGACAAGACAAAACTCTATGCCACCGTATTCGAGGGTTCCAAGGAAGACGGGACATCCCTCGACGAGGAGGCCCGCCAGACATGGCTGAAATATCTCCCGGAAGACCACGTTCTTCTCGGAGACAAACACGACAACTTCTGGGAAATGGGTGACACAGGCCCGTGCGGACCATGCAGTGAAATCCACATTGACCTCAGAAGCGACGAGGAAATCGCAAAAGTACCGGGACGCGAACTCGTGAACAAGAGCAATCCTCTCGTAATCGAAATCTGGAACCTCGTGTTCATGCAGTTCAATAGGAAGGCAAACGGGGAACTCGAACTTCTCCCGAACCACAACATTGACACCGGCATGGGCTTCGAGCGACTCTGCATGGTGCTTCAGGGAAAGAAGAGCAACTACGATACGGACGTATTTACCGGCATGATCAGCAAGATCGAGGAACTTTCAGGACATCAGTATCATGAATCCGAGAATACAGAGGTTGCCATGCGAGTCATCGCAGACCATATCCGCGCCATCAGTTTCTCAATCGCCGACGGCCAGCTCCCATCCAACGTGAAGGCAGGTTATGTCATCCGCCGAATCCTCAGAAGGGCAGTCCGTTACGGATACACCTTCCTCGGATTCAACGAGCCTTTCCTCTGCCGTCTCGTGCAGCAGCTTGCAGACGATATGGGAAGCGCTTATCCGGAACTGCGTAACCAGCAGAAACTTATCGAAAGCGTTATCCGTGAAGAGGAGTTCGCATTCCTCCGCACCCTCGACAGAGGTATCAGACTCATGGATGATTATCTCGAGAAGTCTGCCGACACCAAGGTCATCAACGGCAAGGATGCCTTCGTCCTCTATGACACTTACGGCTTCCCTATCGACTTGACCGAGCTCATAGCTTCAGAAAAAGGCTATACCGTCGATCTGGAAGAGTTCAATGCCGAGCTCCAGAAGCAGAAGGAAAGGGCAAGACAGGCCACTTCCAACGAATTCGGCGACTGGATCCAGTACAACAATGGCGAGGAAGAGGAATTCCTCGGCTACGACTACACTGACATTGACGGTGTCAGCCTCATCAAGCAGCGCACCGTAAAGCAGAAGAACAAGACAATGTTCCAGCTCGTGTTCGACCGCACTCCGTTCTATGCGGAGATGGGAGGACAGATCGGTGATACCGGATATATCGAGTCTGAAAGCGGCGAGAGAATCAACATCCTCAACACCATAAAGGAGAACAACCTCACCATCCACATCGCTGAGCGCATCCCTTCAGACTGCACAGAGTCGTTCTCCCTCCATGTAGATGCTGAAAGAAGGCTCAAGATCACGAACAACCATACCACCACCCACCTTCTCGACCAGGCGCTCCGCGAAGTTCTCGGAACACATGTCGAGCAGAAAGGTTCATACGTATGCCCGGACTACCTCAGATTCGACTTCTCGCATTTCTCAAAGATGACTGACGAAGAAATCGAAAAAGTGGAGAAGAGGGTCAATGAACTTATCCGTGCCAACTATCCTCTCGAAGAGAAGAGAGACGCGACAATGGAGGAGGCTACCGCAATGGGAGCCATCGCACTGTTCGGAGAGAAGTACGGCGACAGGGTAAGGGTCGTGAAGTTCGGCAAGTCAGTCGAGCTCTGCGGCGGTACACATGCCCAGGCGACCGGTCAGATCGGTATGTTCATGATCCTTTCAGAGGGTGCAGTCGCTGCCGGCGTGAGACGTATCGAGGCTGTTACAGGTGAGGCCGCATGGCTGCATACCCGTGCAATGAGCGAAACTTTGAAAAATGCGAAGGCATTCTTCAACAACACCCCTGACCTCGGAGAGGCTATCCGCAAGGTAATCGACGAGAATGCCGGCTACAAGAAAGAAATCGAAAGCTTCGTCCAGGAAAAGGTAGCAAGACTCGCTGAAAAGATTTCCAAGGATGCAAAAGAGATCAATGGCATAAAGGTTGTCGAGTTCACGCAGTCCATGGATCCTGTCATGGCCAAGGGTGTCGCAGGACTTCTCCAGAAGCAGACGGAGAATTTCGTATTGGCTGCCGCATTCGAATATGCTGAGAAGCCGAACCTTGTACTCATGTACTCCCAGGACCTCGTGGCCAAAGGAAAGAATGCAGGCAAGGACATCCGCGAAGCCGCCAAGTTCATTCTCGGCGGAGGAGGCGGACAGCCTGGTCTCGCTACAGCAGGCGGAAAGAATGTCGCAGGGCTTAAGGACGCCCTCGCCAAACTCGTCGAGCTGGCTACAGCCTAGTATACGAACACAGAGAGTGTGGCTGACATACATTCCGGTCACACTCTCTATTTATAATACAGCAGCAGATGAAGAAACTCGATCAGTTCATACTGAAATCATTTCTGGGGCCGTTCTTCGGCATCCTTATGGTCGTCATATTCATTCTGATGCTCCAGTTCCTGTGGCTTTACATTGATGAACTCGTAGGTAAAGGTCTGGGATTCAAGATTATTCTGGAATTCCTCGGCTGGGGAAGCGCGACCATGCTTCCTTTGTCGCTGCCGCTGGCCACCCTGCTGGCGTCAGTGATGACTGTCGGCCAGATGGCTGAGAACAACGAGCTCATTGCCATGAAGTCTGCGGGAATATCCCTCGTCAGAGTCCTGACGCCGCTTATCATTTCCGCCGGAGTCATCAGTATTCTCGCGTTCTTTGCGGTGAACAACCTGGTTCCTGTCTCATACAACAAGATTTACACACTCCGCGACGACATCGGAAAGACAAAGGAGGAAATCAACATTCCTACCGGAACTTTCTACGACGGAATCGACGGATATGTCCTGAGAATCGACTCGAAAGATGACAAGACCGGCTACATGCATGGAGTCATGGTCTATGACCACACTGCAAACAAGGGTAACGTAAGTGTCACCCTGGCGGACTCGGCAATGATAAAGATGTCCAAGTCGAAGGATTACCTGACGTTCCAGCTCTTCAGCGGAACCAATTATCAGGAAACCAACAACATGTCTTACCGGGACACTTCGCTGCAGCTCCAGAGAATCAATTTCCGTCAGCAGGACATGATTATCCCGTTGCAGAACTACGCCTTCCAGAAATCCGACAAATCCAAGTTCGGAGACCAGGTGAAGGCCATGAGCCTCTCGCAGCTGAGACATGGAAAAGACTCACTGACGAATCTCAACGATTCCACCAGAACAGTCAACCTTGCCGCGTTCATGTCCAAGAAGCTGCTGAGATATTCCAACCAGCTGGACACGGCGGCCCATTATCAGAGCCGGACTCCTCTGGAACTGGACGACATGTCATGGAAGAACCGCGACCAGGAGGTCAGAGCCTATGAAAACGCGGCCCGCGTCGCAGAGGATTTCAAGATGGCAGCCAGCGGTTATGAGAACGACGTATATAGCTACCTATATATATTAAGGAGGACAGACGTGGAACTGCTGAAGAAATTCGCAGAGGCATTGGCCTGCTTCCTGCTCTTCTTCATCGGCGCGCCCCTCGGAGCATTCATCCGCAAGGGCGGTCTGGGAGTCTCAGCAATCATCGCGGTCATGTTCTTCGTGCTCTACTGGGTTGTGGACATCACGGGTACGAAACTGGCACGTGACGGAGCGGTCACCGCAGCGGCAGGTGCATTCATCTCTTCAGTCGTCCTGGCACCTCTGGGCGTCTATTTCACATGGAAAGCGGCACATGACTCCGCAATATTCAACACTGAGAACTTCGGTTCATGGTGGAGGAAAATAAAGAGCAAATTTATGAATACATTCAGAAAGACCAGAATAGTATATATGGGAACGCCTGAGTTCGCGGTCGCTCCTCTGAAGGCCCTCATCGAAGCCGGATACAACGTCGTCGGAGTAGTTACAGTCGCCGACAAGCCGAGCGGAAGAGGACTTAAAGTCAATGAAAGTGCAGTCAAGAAGTTTGCGGTGGAGCAGGGCATCCCGGTTCTGCAGCCTGTCAAGCTGAAAGACCCTGAGTTCCAGAAGCAACTGGCTGATTTCAAGGCAGATCTGTTCGTCGTAGTGGCATTCAGGATGCTTCCGGAATCGGTATGGTCAATGCCGAAGCTCGGCACTTTCAATCTCCATGCCGCCCTCCTGCCTCAGTACAGGGGCGCAGCTCCTATCAACTGGGCTGTCATCAATGGAGAGAGACTCACCGGAGTGACTACCTTCATGATCGACAAGGACATTGACACCGGCGGAATCATGCTCAGACAGGATTGCCGAATCGAACCGGACGACACTGCAGGCGACATCCATGACAAACTCATGCCTATCGGAGCACAGCTTGTAGTGGAGACTGTCCAGGGCATCATCGAAAGGAACATCGAGACCAGAGTACAGAGAAGCTTCATCCAGGGTTCTGAGGTGCTGAAACCGGCACCGAAGCTCACTCGCGAGCTCTGTCACATCGACTGGAACGACACGACCAAGAATGTTTACAACCTCATCAGAGGTCTGAGCCCGTACCCTACCGCCTTCACGGAACTCGTTCCGGAGGGAGAAGAGACAAAGGCACCTGCTCAGCTCAAGGTTTTCGCCACAGAAAAAGTGGAGGGAGACGAGTTCAGGTCAATGCTGGATCACATTGGAAAAGACAATGTTACGCCTGGAACCATCCTTAGCGACGGCAAGGGATTCTTTGCTATAGCCACAGCGGACGGTGCGATTTCCATCAAGGATATGCAGCTTGCAGGCAAAAAGCGCATGGAAGTCAAGGCATTCCTCGCAGGTTTCAGAAATCCTATGTCCTGGACCACTACGGCAGGCACTTCCAAGGCTGAGATGGAGAAGGCCAGACCGGTTTCAAACCCTGAAGCATAACCTGTTCTGAAGCAAGCAGGTCTAAAACGAAACAAACGCAAATTTGAACAACAATAGCGACTTTTGTTCAAATTTGCGTTTTTCGTACATTTGGAAAACGAATAAAAAACACATACATTTGTGGATTATGTTTTTTATTGTAACAAATACATGAAGTACCCTAAATTATTGACACTGTGTGCAATAACAGCGGCAATGACTTCTTGCTCGACTTCTGGCCCGGAAGAAACAACCGGAATGGCAGAAGTTACGCTGGCATTGACCACAGACGGGTCTCACAATTTTAATGTGAAGTCCCAGGCAGAGGAGACTCTCCCTGAAATTGATGACTTTACCGTTGAAATTTTCAAGAAAGCCAATGGTAAACGTCTCTACAGAGACACTTATGCAAATTCGACTGAAAAGAAAATCCGCCTGAATGGTGGCGACTACAATCTTTATGCTTTTTATGGTGATTCTCTGAAAGCCGGCTTCGATGCCGCGTACTACCAGGCCAAGGTGCCTTTCTCCATTACCCCGAAAGACAGATCTGTCACAGTAAAGGGAACAGCCAAGCTTGCGAACGTGAAAGTTGCTGTGAATTATGGAGATAATCTCAAGGAATTCTACAAGGAGTTTGTTGGTTCAGTATCCACCGACAAGAAGAACGTCTCGGATACATTGACCTTCAAACAGGATGAAACCCGCGCCGCATTCATTCCGGCAGGCAACCTCAGTTTCCGCCTCTATGCCAAGATTGACGGCAAGTGGAAGGTGTATAAACCGGAGACAATCAAGTGCGAGCCGAACGATTTCATCACTTTCAATGTCAACACTTCCGCATTCACCGGAAAGCTGACCATCGGCATCAAGATCGACAACAGCACTTCTCTTGTCGAGAAAGAGTGGACGGTTTCTGCGACTGATGTAGCTACCGAAGCTCCTGAAATCAAACTTGGAAGCAGCCTTAGCGAAACAGGTGAGAACACGGTCTATGAGGGTGAGGAAATGGAGAACGGACTTGTCAGCGTAATTTCACGCGCAGGTTTCAAGTCTGCTGTCCTCAAGGTAAATTCCGAGTACCTCACAGCCGCAGGAGTCCCTGCTGAAGTGGATCTTGTCAATGTCAATGCAGAGGTCAAGAAGATCCTGGACAAAGCCGGCATCCACTGCCTTGCAATGGACGGCAACACAGTTTACTCCGGCATTGACTTCTCTGAACTTGGAAGGAAACTCGCTTACAGCGCAGAAAATCCTTTCCAGAGCACATTTACATTGACAGTGACCGACAAGAACGGCAATCAGGCGACAAGCCCGGAGATTTCTTTCGTCCTCAAGGGTACAGATGCCTCATTGTCATTGAAGGAATCCGATGTCTATTCTCACAGAATCACGAAGTTCAGTGCTACTGTCATCAGCGGAGACATAAACAAGTTCCGTGTCGAGTACAAGGAAAGCGACGGTTCAGTTTGGAAGACAGCCGAGGGTGGCGTAATCAGTGGAAATACAATCTCTTACACCAATTTCGGAGGCCTCACTGCCAATACTGAATATCAGTTCAGGATTAACCACAACGGACGTCTGGAGAGTTATTCAGCTCCGATTTCCGTAAGGACTGAGGGAGCAGAACAGGTGGAGAATGCCGGTTTCGAGAACTGGTACAGCAAGGAAGTCTATAAGAAGACGGTCTGGTCTTTCGGCACCACCGGACTTGGCATTGATGAATGGTTCCCCAAGTCTTCTGAGACTGAGGCCAATTATTGGGCTACCCGCAATGACCTGACGACTTCTCAGCGCAGTGGCGTATCTTGCTATTATACATCATATTCCGGCACACTCAAGACTTCAGATGCCCATTCAGGCTCAGGTGCTGCAGAGATCAGCACTGTCGGCTGGGGCGAGGGAAATACCTTTGTGGACGGTTCCGGATATGTGCTGAAGAACAAGACAGCAGGTATGCTTTATATTGGAGAATATACTCTGAACGGAGAGTCTCCAGAGACTTATGGCCGCGCGTTCACATCAAGGCCAGACAAAATCCGTTTCTATTACAAGTTCAATCCTATCAAAACTGAGGAATTCAAGGCTTATATCGTAGTGGAGAACAGGGACAATGGTGTTGTCACTGAACTTGGAAGGGCAGAACTCGTCAGCGGTGAAAAGGCCGATGCCTATAAGGAGGCAACTCTCAGCATCGATTATTCCAATACTGAACTGAAAGCAACCCACATGTACGTTGTCTTTATATCAAGTACTGCAGAAAATCCTGAGGTCCAGAAGCTTAAAGGCAACAAGGGTGCGTTCGACGGATATAGCGACAGCCGTTTCGTCGGCAGCGTACTGAAAGTGGATGACATTGAACTTATTTATGAATAAAAGAAAGACAAACATCAATATGAAACGTAGTATCATTACAATATTGGCAGTTGCCGCAGTGCTTGCCGGCTGCAAGAAGGGCAGCGAAATCAACGGAGGTACAGGAACATTGACAATCAAGTCTCTTACCGCTGAAAGCGTACTGAATGACAAGAATATCAGCACAGGAAATACAAAGTCTCTTCCTTCAGAGCTTGCTGACCCGTCAAATTTCGACATCACTATTTCCAGCAATCTCCAGGGCGGAAATTCCCAGTCCTACAAGTTTGCTGACCTCGTGGACAAGACTCTGGAGCTGCCTGCAGGTTCATATACCATCAAGGCCGAGTCTCATGACAAGGCTACTGCAGCTTGGAACCAGCCGATTTTCGAAGGCTCAAAGGAGTTTTCTATCGTTGCCGGTGCCGTTACTCCTGTCGAGGTGAAATGCTACCTAACAAATGCCATGGTATCCGTGAAGTATTCCGATCTCTTCCTTACCGAGCTTTCTGAATATGAGGTGAAGGTGACCGGTGCTGACGGCAATTTCCTGACATGGGACAAGAATACTGCCGCAGACAAGGACGGCTACTTCGCCGCAGGTGACCTCGAGGTTCGCATTGACGGTATCCGTTCTCTTGACAACTCTCAGGCAAGTATTTCCGGTACAATCAAGAATGTGAAGGCCAAGGACCATATCATTCTTAACATTGATGCGAAGCTTACCGGTGAGACAAGCAGCATTACCGTCAGCATTGATGGTACTGTAAATGACAGAGAGTCAAATCTTTTCGTGGATGGTTTCGAGGAAATCGAGATTCCTGACCCTGAGAAGCCGACACCTGATCCGGAGAAACCGGAACCGGGCAAACCGGACCCTTCAGAGCCGGAGAAACCGGCCGCACCAACCCTTACATGGGCCGAGAATCCGAACTTCGACACTATGGAGCTCGCTTCAGAGATGAGCGTGAAGATCAATATCAATGCTCCGGGAAAGATCAAGGATTTCATTGTCAATGTCAAGTCCGAGGCTCTCAGCACTATCCTTCCTGCGATGGTTAGCCCTGAGAACGTGAAGTCTGACGGTTCCATTGACCTTGACCTTATCAATGATGCTGTAGCTATCGAGAATCTCAGTTCTCTCCTCCCTACCGGAGACAAGCTCAAGGGCCAGACTGAAATTCTTTTCGAGCTTTCCAGCCTTGTTCCGCTTATTTACCAGCTCGCTAGCGTCGATTCTGACAAATATGACAACACAAATCATGTATTTACCCTCAAGCTTACTGATGAAGCAGGACAGTCTCTTTCTAAAGAGATTACTTTCCATTATTCAAAATAAGTAAGCGTTAAAAATACATGACTATGAATTATAAATCATTGATATTGACCCTGTCAGCTTCTGCCTTGGCCCTTGCGTCATGCAATCGGGAGGAGGTATGGAGTGGTGATACAGGGTACCTGACAGCGGAAATCAGTCAGGATTTCTCTGTCGATGTTGTGAAGACGAAGGGTCTTGCCGAAACGGATGAGCCTTTCCGTCTGAAGATTTACAGAGGCAATGAGCTTGTAAATGAGGTTGCAGACCACAGGACTCTTGTGGAGAATCCTCTGACTCTGAAGACTTATACTTACAAGGTCGTTGCGGACAACAGGGACGAGGTTCCTGCAGTTTTCGACTCTCCACGATATGCAGGAACTAATGCTTCCGTAAAAATCGTAAAGGATGAGGTGAAAATCATTGACATCAATTGTGCTCTTACCGATGTGCTTGTAGAGCCTTCGTTTGCTGCTGACATTGATGCGAATTTCACTGATTGGTCGCTGACCGTTTCTAATGGCGAGGGTTCTCTTGTCTGGAGCAAGACAAACGGCAATGTCGGCAAGACCGGCTATTTCCAGGTACCTGCTTCAAAGACATTGACCTGGACCTTTACTGGTACTAATCTTGCCGGTACGGACTACACGGCTTCTGACAAGTATGAGAATGTTCAGGCAAAGCAGAAATATGCGTTGGCTTTCAAGGTCGAGAAGGTGGATGAGACCATCGGTGCAGGTGCTTTCAGGCTTGTTCTGGATGACACGATGTCCGAGCGCTCTTTCGATTTCGTGCTTGATCTTGCGGGCAAGAGGTCTATCATCAACGGTTCTTCCCCTTGGGCGAAGTTCGCTGATGTGACCGGTTCGTGGAGCTTCTCGGAGACTCCGGAAAGCATTGAAATACAGTATAAAAAGGCTGGCGAGGCAGAGTGGACCAAGTTCAATGGTGAGGTTTCTGTCAATGCCGCCAAGAAGTCTTTCTCTGCAAGACTGACAGGTCTGGAGCCGGCTACGACTTATGAGGTGCGTTCCGTAACGTCTCTTGACAAGACGGATACTACTCCTCTCAAGTTTACTACTGAGACTGCCGAGATTCTTCCTTATATGGGATTTGATGACTGGTATATGAATGGCAGTGCTCCTATGCCTGGCGTGCAGGGTGCGGCTCAGTTCTGGGATACTGCTAACCCTGGTTCGGCAAGTACTGGTACCGTTCCTACTAATCCTGAGTCTTCTCACGTGGCTGTAGCCGGTGAGGGCAAGAAGGCTGCCAAGCTTGAGAGTATGACTGCCATGATGGGTATTTTCGCTGCAGGTAACATTTATACCGGCAAGTTCGAGAAGGCTATCATCAGTCTTTCCAATCCTGGCGCGAAGCTTGACTGGGGTGTTCCTTTCTCTTCAAGACCTCTCGCGCTTAAGGGTTACTTCGATTATAATCCTGTAGCGATTTCGAATGCGAATGCTCCTTATACTCATCTCAAGGGTGTGACGGATACCTGCCAGATACAGATTTTCCTTACTGACTGGACCGAGGCGTTCCACATCAATACCCAGGAGAAGAAGTTTGTGGATGTGAACAGCAATGATGTGATCGCCTATGGTAAGCTGGAGTCCGGTGTGACTACCGGCACGAAAGATGGCCTTGTCAATGGTTATGAGCCGTTTACCATCAAACTGCAGTATCGTGACACTACCCGCAAGCCTAGCATGATTGTGATTGTCGCGGCTGCCAGCAAGTATGGTGATTACTTTACCGGCGGTAAGGGCAGCGTCCTGTATCTGGACGAGTTCTCATTCGTCTATGACCCTGATGAATTGTAATTTATGATGCGAAAATCATTCAAACATTTGTTTTTCATAGCTGCAGCCGGTCTTCTGGCCTCCTGCAGCATTGAAAATGATATCAAGTTCCCTGAGATTCATGCGGATATAACTGCTTTTGAGGTCGAGGGACAGGTATCGTCCAAGATTGATATCAAGACCAATTCTGTTTCTGTCGTCCTCGGCGAGGATGTCAAGATGAACGATTTGATTATCAAGAACTTGAAATATACTGACAAGGCGAAGTGTTCTGATGTCAATTTTGCCAGGGGCAAAAAAATCGATTTGTCGTCTCCGTATCAGGTGACGCTTTCGACTTTCAAGTCCTATATTTGGACGATTTCCGCGACTCAGCCTATCGAGAGGTATTTCCGTTGCAAGGGTCAGCAGGGCGAGGCGAGTATCCATGTCGATACAAGGCGCATTTCGGTTAAGGTCAATGTCAATAAGAATTCTGCCATTGACAGCCGTTCTTCTCTTGAAATCACTGAGGCCAAGTTGGGCATCAAGGGTTCTGAGATTGTTTCGACTACTGATTCTCAGGGTAATGTGACAGCCATTTCCGGTTTTCCGGTAGTGCTTGACTGTTTTTACGAGCGCACGTTCACGGTCCGCGAGCCTGACGGCACAACCACCGACTGGAAAATGATTGCGTTACCCGCCGAATAATTTTTGGCCACTGTCTGTGGTCTGGACATAAACAAACAGCCCTCGTGGATGATGCCTGATTATGTGGCATTTCCCACGAGGGTTTTATTTGCGCTGGGCTGCGCCGGGGTTACGCCCGGGAGGACCAGGCCCTCCCACTACGTGGGTCCTTCCCTCTCGTGCCGAGGGCGGCAAGTCCTCCCGGACGCAACCCCGGCGTCTGTACAGAGAGAGACAGTCAAAAAATCATTGGGGCGTTCCGTTTCCACATATCCCACAGTCGGGACGGTGCCACGGGCGTATCCGTAACTCATTGATAATCAAACATCATTTATTTTAAGCGTGGATTATCGGACTTTTTTTAGCCGTTAATCCACGCTTAAAATTATAACACACTGAATTTCAATCAATTTCAGAAACAATTGTGGCATCGTCCCGACATCGGGAAACCATGAGCACTTATATGCAAAGAAGCATCTTGTTGCGTGTCAAAAGTTATGATTTGGGGACAGACTGCCTTATACATGGAAAACCCTCGTGGATGATGCAACATAGTCAATCATCCACGAGGGCTTTATTTGATCTGGCTGGCGCCGGGGTTACATCCGGGAGGACCAAGCCCTCCCACTGCGTGGGTCCTTCCCTCTCGTGCCGAGGGCGGCAAGTCCTCCCGGGCGCAACCCCGGCGTCTGTACAGAGAGAAACAGTCAAAAAATCATTGGGGCGTTCTGTTTCCACTATTTCAATATGCGGGACAATGCTACGTTCTAGACGTGATTATCAATACGCAACTGTGGAGATGCTTGGGTTTTATATAATTATTCGCTATCTTGAGAACATTATCAAGAACTGATTATATGGATATCACTAATATTGTAATGAGCGCAGGCTCGCTTGTTCTTATAGCAGGTTTCTTTTATGGAGTCTTCAAATTTGTATTTGAATATCTGAACATTAAAAGCGATAATGTCCGTCGTGAAGAGAATAAAAAGGCCTTCGACAACGTAGTTTCCCAATTATCTTCGAGTAATCCTTCCGCTCAGTTATCTGCCGCAATCCTGCTGAGAAGATTCTTTGATGCAAAAAGACTAAAGAAATCTCCAGAACTTGCAACGGAAACAATAAATGTAATTTCCGCTCTTCTTAGAACAATTCCCACCGGCGTTTATCAGAAAACACTTGCGGATGGTTTGGCTTATGCCCGTGATTTGTCTTTTGCAGACTTGCAGAGGACAAATTTGCAAGATGCTTACCTTGGAATCAAAGATGGAAGAATCAGCATGAAGTCCTCTGATATGTTCTTGTCAGATTTATCTTACGCCCTTCTTGAAAACATTGACGGACATAGGGTTATCTTTTATAGAAGCATATTGTTCTGTACACAAATTAAGAATTGCGACTTTACCGAAGCATCTTTTTATGGAGCAGATCTAACAGGAGTTACGTTCAAGAACGTCATATTGAAGAATGCCGATTTTACAAATGCCGAGAATGTTCCTCAAGCCATACAGGAGAAACTCGTCAATGGAAAATTTGTTGAAGATGGTTTGTTCTCAGCTTCGCATGAATCCAAGAATAAGACAATCTTTTTTTCTATGCCCGGCAAAATGTCTAAGGAGGACGAGTTGGTTACAAAGGATTTCAAGAGACAATTGGAGGCGGACGGATATTCTGTAATCTATTATATTAAAGATGATTACCCGAAATTTGGCCAATTTAATAAAGTAAGACAAAGCATCATGAGATCATCAGGCATGATTGCTTTCGGATTTAAGCAGATTAACGTCAAAAATGGAGTATATCGTCCTGGCATGGGGAATGAAGAGGAGTGGAAAGACCGTTGGCTGTCTACTCCATGGAGTGAGGTCGAAGTGGGCATGGGCTTAATGAAAGGACTTCCCATTTTACTCGTTAAAGATTCTGATATTAAAGAGGGAATTTTTGACAATCAGTTGAGTGAATGTTTTGTTGCTACAATCAACACCTCTGATGATAGCAGGAAGCTGAATCTCAATAAAAATTATATTGATTGGATAGCTAAGGTCTAGGTTCCGTGTCAAAAGTTATGATTTGGGGACAGACTGCCTTATACATGGAAAACCCTCGTAAATGATGCAACATAGTCAATCATCCACGAGGGTTTTATTTGATCTTGGCTGGCGCCGGGGTTACATCCGGGAGGACCAGGCCCTCCCTCTGCGTGGATCCTTCCCTCTCGTGCCGAGGGCGGCAAGTCCTCCCGGGCGCAACCCCGGCGTCTGTACAGAGAGAAACTTAAGATGACCGATAACTGCTTATAACAAAAGTTCTTTACTTATTTTCAGACATAAATGATTTGGTTCAATTTCAGTCCACATCTTTTGGAAGTGGTCTTTCGAATTGCTTTCTAGAACGATCCCAGAAGAAGTGCTGAATATAACATGGTCAGACATAAACACGGGAATCTTACCAGATGCAACAAAGCCACTTACAAGGTCCTGCTGATATGAATAACTTTGTCCCTTAGGCACATTGATAACATACTCATGAGAGTTGATTGAACACGTGACAGATACGTCCTCATCTAATATGTTCATTACGGAAAATGTACAATAATCCGGTTCATCAACTACTTTTGTCTGTTCAGAACATGCTATAAAGAGCACGATACTCACTACTGAGAAGAATCTAAATAATTTCATAAGTTGTAATTTTACTCTGTAACAAAAAAGGTGACAAACATCTTGAGTTTCCTTATAAATTTTTCGAAGTTCAATTGACAATTAACAAAATACTAGTATGAAGAGTTCCAATAAGTAAATGCTGCTGATATATCAGACTCAGATTCTTTGGCGGGTTTCATTTTTATGATATTATACGCCCATTCATTCCAAGTTCTACTCTTTCTAACAGCTTCCTCAATTTGGCTAGGTGTAAAGCCTTCAACTTGATCATTGTATGACTTATATGCATCAGTTCGGGTCAGTTTATTGTCAACCCAAGTCGCAAAATAAGATGAGGATTTTATACCATATCCATCGATCAGGTCTTGAACAATTCCGGAATAGGACTGCCGATAATAAAATGGGACATTATATCCAGGATAAACTTTTGATGTTAAAATCCATTGCACTCCTCTGGCAAATGATTCAATTACTGAGTTATCCGTTTCATTGAACCGTTTCTGATTATCTCGCCAGTGTGAAGAGTGCGCCAATTCGTGTATTGTTGTAGCATAAATATCCATATTATCTCTTCTCTTAGAATCAGCATCTCTATAAATCTGAATTTTGGGACGATTTGAAAGAATCCATCTATTGTTCACAGAAAATAAACCGAAAGCGTTAGGATCGTCACCTAGCCGCGCCTGAATTGCTAGACGGGCTGTTTTATCATTTCGCATAGGCGGTCTTCTTAAGCCGCTATTATCTCCATAATAATATACAATAGCAGCTCTCGACAACACTGCATAAAACGTAGATTCATTGTCATTTAAGTCCTTAAAGATCGGTCCTTTATAATTGCTGTACTTTATTATTATTTCATCAGTCGTATCATTCTTTCTTATAACGAAATCGGTTCGACTAAAATGAATTTCATAGCGGAATGCGTGTTTAAAAGAATCTGACGATGTAAAAGATCCGCCTGCATCACAATGAGTATATGAACTATGGGTTCCTCGAACTGTTCGTATACTTAGACCTTCAACACCTCTATATTGAGAACAATCTTTATCATAGAATCGAATTCTTCCACATGGAATAAACTTTGAGGCCTTCGTTTCAACAATTGACTGCAATTCAATCCCACAGATTTCATATGATTTTTTTTCAATAGCTTCAATTAATGACATCGGTAGGCGATTATCAGATTTTGCAGCGATATCTTCAGATGGAGAAAAAATATCATAATAATAAATATAAGGGCATTCAATCCCAGTTAGGTCGAAGTCAATAGGCACGTATGCCCATTTATAGGAAAATCCATTTATTACAAAACGATTATCAGGAACAATTAAACCATCAGATACCTCGTAATCTAATGGATAGGAAGACAACACGACTTTGGTCTCATCTATCTCGTTAAGTGCGTAATACTCGTCTTCGTTTGTTGGTGTAAACGCGATATACTTATGAGTTGCTTTAATATCATCAACAGTATACCCATTCTTAGTCTCGGGTGAAAGTTTATTGAAAGCGGCTATAGCGTTCGCCATCTCAAGTGGGTTCGGTTGTTTTTCACCAATAACAGAATGCTGCAACAAAATTTCGGAATTAGTCCGGTTAACATTATTGCTAAATAAAACTTCGTCTTTGCGACAAGAGGATAACAATAACATCGCACTAGATAAATACACGAACACTTTTCTCATATAAATATTAGTTTTAATATTAATTATACTATTATGTGGAACTCTTTAAATAATTTTCACACAAATATAAGTTGTTTTCATATACATTGCAAATTTTCCATGCGAAGAGTCTCTTTCAACCGAGGCATGATTATGGTAATTGGAGAATGGAACAAACAACCCTATACATGGAAAACCCTCGTGGATGATGCCTGATTATGTGGCATTTTCCACGAGGTTTTTTTATTTGCGCTGGGCTGGCGCCGGGGTTACACCCGGGAGGACCAGGCCCTCCCACTACGTGGGTCCTTCCCTCTCGTGCCGAGGGCGGCAAGTCCTCCCGGACGCAACCACGGCGTCTGTACAGAGAGAAACTTAGTAAGCGTTAAAAAATAAGTTGGTAAAGATTGGTAAAGGATTTTCGAGGGTAAATTCCTTTTCGAAGAAGGAGTGTACTGGACGTACGCGACTGATGAGAAAATAAATTTAGACCGAAAAGACTCGCAAAGATTACCAAGTTATTTTTTAAGGATTACTTAAGATGACCGATAACTGCTTATAACAAAAGCTCGTTACTTATTTTTAGACATAAATGATGTGGTTCAATTTCTGTCCACATCTTTTGGAAGTGGTCTTTCGAATTGCTTTCTAGAACGATCCCAGAAGAAGTGCTGAATATAACATGGTCAGACATAAACACGGGAATCTTACCAGATGCAACAAAGCCACTTACAAGGTCCTGCTGATATGAATAACTTTGTCCCTTAGGCACATTGATGACATACTCATGAGAGTTGATTGAACAAGTGACAGATACGTCCTTTTCTAATATGTTCATTACGGAAAATGTCCAATAATCCGGTTCATCAACTACTTTTGTCTGTTTAGAACATGCTATAAAGAGCACGATACTCACTACTGAGAAGAATCTAAATAATTTCATAAGTTGTAATTTTACTCTGTAACAAAAAAGGTGACAAACATCTTGAGTTTCCTTATAAATTTTTAAATTTTCGGGAAAAATTTACCGAAGTATTGTTAGTATACGAAGATATAAAAAGAATTTAACGTGTATTACCACATTCTAATGTCTCAAAGTATACTATTACCCATATCTGTCAAGAAGTATTTTTGGTATCGATGCCTCAAGTTTTCAGGGTGGGTCATATTTACCCAACCTCGCTCTAGCATTGGATTCAAAACAGACTTTCGGAAACTCTCCTTGTCTTTATAGCCACAAACCGCCATCAAATCCACCAATGGATGAGCACCTTCACTCAATAATTCCAATACTTTCCGTTCATTGTCGGTTGTTGCCGGTTTCATGTCGGTTCTTGTCGGTTTCTTGTAGGTTTCTTGTCCGTTATTATCGGTTATTCCTGCATAAGGGATTGTGATTCTATACACATCCTGCTCCTCAATGATCGGTTCTTTACCATCAGAAAAGAGGGGCGTATACTTGAACATCTTTTTGGTTCCGCTACCCAATTCTTCTACTATGCCCATCTGTGAGAAGACGTTTGCTATGATCGGATTTTTGCGGTGGGGTTTTAGGGTCTGCAGGTCAATGCGTCCGTATACATATGGCACGTTCCAGTTTTCTGTCTCTATTCTGTCGTTCCAGATGGTCAGTGTGGTTGGATAGGCACTAGAATACTCTCTATGGATAAGCATATTGAGACATACCTCTCGCATAATTTTATCTCTCAAAGAGAACCTCTGCATTCCTTCTATATAGGGTTTCTCAGGCAAATGTTTTTGGATGAACGCCATCATCTGACGATATGCGACCATAAGGTTCTCCTTAACCTGAATGCGATCGTCATAAAGTTCTGTATTCTGTACCCTACATAAGAGGTCAATACAATATTGTGGTAAAACGCTGGCTATTGTGTTCCTTTTGCCGAAAAGTAGGATAGCTGCCAATGTTATGCCTTCCTTGCCCGTATCTGGATCGACCATTATCATCTGTCCCGAACGCAACATAGATCCATTGTCCATTTTCAGCCACTCGTGATCAGGATTGTCTGACTTAATCATGAGGCGCATATATTCCATTGCTTCCTCATCGAGGTCTTTTACCCCAAAAACGGGATAGACTCGGTCTTCTGTCTTGAGTTTGCTCTTGCGGATGAAGAGGTTGGCAATCTGCTCTGTGCTGCGAAGTATGAAATCACCATCACGATTGCGGTCGTAGTATTCGCCTTTGTATGTGTGTGCTTGGGTACTCTCAGGCACATAGCAATGAATTAGGTTCAAACCATCCAATTTAAGAGTTTTGAAATCGAGATAATATGTAGGTTTAAACAATTGAGGGTTATTCATATCCTTGACGAGGGTATCTAGCTGTTCCTGTAAGCTTTCGTCACTTACGCCAAAAATTTTTCCATTGTTGTCGGCTCCCAAAACGATATGCCCACCTCTTCGGTTTAGGAAGGCACAAATGCTTTCGTATACAGAACGCGCCAATTTCATCTGAGATTGTTTAAACTCTATCTCTGTGTTCTCGCCAATGGCAAGTATTGTTTTTATATCGTCAATTGACATATATTTCACTTGGATTTAATTATATTCTACCATCTTATTTTGACCTTATCCAGCATAAACGAGCACTCGGTTATGCCGTATCAGGCGTATTTACGGATACACTAATACATATTAATTTCTTTAAAACGCTAGGCTATCGTTACAAAGAGAGTTTTTATGTAATTTATCCCTTTACTACGGCCTAACCCTATCGCTCCTTCTGTATTTTAATAAGGCCTTAATAACTTAGATTTTCTGATGCGTTATTCTTCTTCCAATGCCTCGAAACGAACTAAGTCATCAAGATTGCATTCAAGAAGTTGAGCAATTTTCATCATGGTGGCAAGAGTAGGCTGTGCTCCGTTGGTGCACCATTTGCTAACCGTAGCAGGGTCTTTGCCTACCTGCTCTGATAGCCATTTGCTAGTCTTGCCCTTTTCAACAAGCATCACTTTTATACGATTTAATTTCTGTTCCATTGCTGAATTAATATATATTGAATGCAAAGATAACAAAATAAAGATGATAAAGTTTCATAAAACGCAATATACCTCGTGTTTTTTACAAAGACATTAGATTTTTACGCGGCGTTACATCAATAAATAGTAGATACATAGTTAGACGACTGAATCTGTTCAAAGCAAACGCTCTATACGTGAGAAGAGGAGATAATTCAGTATGATGTTAGCAATTTTCATATAGGCTGTAAAAAACACGTTAAGTTTGGCAATACTGCAATATATTGCCGCATTTAACGAAAAACAGAGAAAACTTTTTGCTGAATACCTGTTGGAATACAAATGATGGCATAGACCTTCACGGAGGTCTTTGCCCTGGCCTTAATCAGTTCATTCTCGTATGAGTCGGAGCGCCCGCCGATAAAATTGCGTATGCTAGCACAGAAGTCCTTGAGGAAATTCACTCCGGAGATAAACTCGCCGCAAACTACTCATTCCTCGCTCTCAGTTACATTGAAAGACTTGCAGAAGCGTCCTTTGAGCCCGAGCCCGCCTCCGTTTATAAGGCTCATTGCCGTTGCCATGGCATCACTTTCACTTACGCCATATATCCTCATGGCGGTCTTCTCATCGCAGTCAGTAACCACGTTAACCTTGTACCGATGAACCATATCCGTTCTGCCGTTGTTGAGAGCCTCGCTGCACTGCAGCGTCTGCCAATTGATTTTTGTTAGCGGAGCAGGACGCATATCCTTCAGCATCTTGAGTTTCACCTTTGCATCCGTCCCATCAGCATTGACCTTCCTAAATCGCAGGCATCCGCAGGAGCATTCCCACATGGGCGGTCTGCGCGGAATCCTGTCACCTCCCATGCTTGCGTTTTTACGATACTGATAGAGAAACTCCACCTCGGTCATATCACCAGTTCCATAGATTATATCCCAAACAGGCTCTCCGCAGACAGGACATTTGCCCGGTTTGCGAAGTACGTTTACTATTCTAGAATGAAGTGCCATATTTCTATTTCATATTTCGTCTGTTCAGGTTCACGAACTTAGTTTCCCTGTAGTCGCAGCCGTATGCTTCGTTGGAGCAGGCATAGATATAATATGGATTGCCGTTGACCGCCTTGCCTCTCTTCACCAGAATCCGTTTCCACAATGGCAGAGGGGCCATTTTAATGGGGAAATTTTCTTTTTTTTCAATGTTTTCAATTTTGTGGTTAAGGGTATAAATTTAATAAAATTTAGGTAACGATGAAACAGAATCTCACAGACGAGGATAAAAGGGGAGCGGAAATGAGCCTGCGTCATTTCCGCTCCCGGTGCCGACTGGCACGGCTCCACAAGGTCTGCCGCACCGTTTACACTATAACTAACCCGAAAATGAGGTGACAGACAGTGATTACCTCACTTAATGTCCTATTCAGGCAGACTTACTGCATTCCAAACCAGGCCGTATTTTCCCTCGAATGTCAGGTCGTTGCTGTATGATGCATGGTCTTTTATGACAAGACCAGCTCCCTCGTTGAATTTCCAGTATGACACCAGACCCTCCGATTCCGGATCGAGGCTGTAGCGACGTGCCTTTGCAGCAAGTTCATCCGATGACAATGCCCTGTTCCATACACGGACTTCTGAAATCATGCCATGGTACCTTGCAGTTACAGCCGTTTCATATCCGATATAGAAATCTTCAGAAAAATCGACTTCAGTCAGACCTTTGGCAGCACCAGCGCATTTTTCCACGCCGTCGAAGTAGATTTTCACCATGTCCTCTCCGAATGTGACGGCAATATGCACCCATTCGTTTTTGGCAAGTTTAAGGCTTTCGTTCGTGAGTTCCACAGCCCCGTCGTTCCAGATAACCTGGAGTTGCTCATCAGGGAAATCGTAGTCATATCCTCCTATCTGGATACGGAAGGCATCACAGCCTATTACATATTGTTCTGTACCTACCCGTATGTCAGGACAAATCAGAGCCTCAAGAGTAAAGGCAGTCATAGCATTCACCGGAGTGCCTTCCTTCCATGTAACAAGAGCATGGGAGCGTTCGAGGCGCGGAGCAGTGGTAATTATGCCCTTGACTTCCTGCACGAATGTCAGCACTGTAACGACCGCATCCATACCTTCCGGCGGATTGATTTCAGTGAGCGTCGCCGTGCAGGAGCGCATCGCCCCTTCCGGAAGAGCCGCATAATTGAATTTCAGTTTCGACTTGTCGGTGTCGTCACAGGTAATCCATGTCTCTTCGTTTCCCGAAAATGTGACGGCGTAGTTTACATTCGTCTCGACAGGGACTTCGACGGAAGAAGCATCGGCCTTCAGATCGAACGCGGCTGTCCCGACCTGTATCTTTGACTCAGGGAACTGTTTGATTGTCAAATTATCTTCAAGCCCGTAGCCGGAAATTATGACAGAAGCCTCACGTGCCTCGAATTTATTGTTCTGCGAAAGGTCGAAGTAAACGATGACTTCATTCTCATTGTTGCCCTGCATGAGTATCGATGTCAGCCAACCTTCTTCTTCAGAAATGATTTCTGCCGTGATTTCACGATAGGGAATATTAGTATTTAGTTTCACCTCTACCCTTTTGTGAACCGTATAGTTCAGTCCGAGTGACTTTTCACCTGCAATGGCAAGCGTATAGTTCACGATTTTCCCTGCCTTGAGGGTAATTCTAAACTGCGTTTCGAGGCCGCCCATCTTGAAAGTGTACTGTATCAGGATGTCATCTTCCGTATCGTTTTCCTTTACCGTGAACACCACCTCGTCCCCGTCTCCGCCGGATGTTACGGAAGGCTGTGCATACTCGCTCGTACCGTCGAGAGTCCACTCCCCTGAACTTGTGACGAGGACTGATACGCTTCCACCCGTCAACGGGATGACATTCGATTCAGGAGCGTATGTCAGTTCGAGTTGCGGCTCTGTCTGTGAAGCCTTTCCTTTGAGGACTACGGTGTATGTCGTTTCGGCAGTACCGCAGGCAAATGTATATTTGAAAGTCCTGTCTTCCTCCGTGTCATTTGCCTTTACCGTGAACTTGACTATATCTCCGTCTGTTCCGGTCTTTGCTGAAGTAGTCACAAACTTGCCTGCATCCTTGTTGTCGCTGTCGGACAACGTCCATTCCCCCGAACTTGTCACAAGAACAGAGGCTTCGCCGCCCTTGCTGCTGATATTCGATGTTTTCGGAGTAATCGAAATTTCGTCCGGCTTGGGGAGCGGCTTTATATCGTCTGTGCAGGCGGCGCAGAACATGGCTGCGGCAAGTGCGGAAAAAATATATTTTGCTATTTTCATGAATTCTGTTGTTTGGAAATAAATGATGATTGTAGAATGTGCACACCGCACCTCTATTCCTGATAAGGTACGTTTTTCACCTCCTGGTTATACAGTCCTTTCGCTGCCGCCGACAAGGATGACCATTCATTGCGTGCGTTGTTGAAAGCGAACCACATGCACCAGCCGTAACCTTCTTCTTTCGCTCTCCTTGCTGATTCTTCAGTGACTTCGCCGCGTCCGAGGTTACATTCCACGGATTTGAAAGAGCACATGGACAGGTCTCCTCCGTCAAGAGGATTTATGATGCTGAAATCCGACCCTGCGCTGTAACTCATATTCACAATGTCCACGAAAGAAGCCGGCTTGCGGTTGTTGATCGACGGCAGGTAAGTATTGTAGACACCCCATACGAACATCGTGATCGTCGTCTCCCACGGCACGACTTTCTTCAAATGATAGTCGGCACGTTCAAGAAAGTATGTAGCCTGTTCGAGCGATGTCTCTTTTCCGGTCAGATACTCGTTGACCACATTCGCATTATAGTAGGAATATTCGTCGTCGACACAGATGCCGTCCAACTTATATTCAAGGCACATGTCAGCGACTTCTTCTGCAAACAGTTCCGCTCCCTTTTCCGTCATGTTGGCAAGGCCGGCAGCCTGATGGTCTCCGAGGATACCCATCAGCACTTTGAGTCCTCTGCGGCGTAGAGGCTGGATTTTTGTCTCGTTGTTCTCAAGCAGTTTCGTGATACTCTCGTTGAAATGCATATACGGCTTGCCGATCTGTCCGTCATAACGTATGTTTCCGGAGAACAGCACTACGACATCGAAGAACGGCGTGCCGTCTTCAAGTATATAGTCGAGGACATCGAGAGGGTCTGAATCGTTCGTCTCCACATAGACGATATTCTTGACGGCCTTCTTGTCATCCTGCCTTACGATGAAATTCACATGTGAAGCCGCATTCTTCACCGCAACTCCTTCGGACATCGACTCTGCGGCGACAGGAAGCAGATACCTGCCGCTCTTTGTATCAGGCACAGGAACGATTCCAATTTCTATCGAACCTGAAGTCTGCCCTGCAGGAATGGTTATGATGCCGTCTCTGGCTACGGAAAGTCCGGCTTCAGGATAGACAGGGAAATCCATACCCTCCATGAAATTATATTCATCCACATAAAGTCCGTCGTAGGCTATCCGTATCTTTGTTTCCGAAGCAGAAGCCTCTTCAAGTTCAAACACGAGTGTTTTCTTTACCGCCTCTGTAGCCCCGTATGCAAACCTGTCGGACAGGGCATCAGCCGTGCTTATAGAGCCGAGAATCTTGTCTGTCGGATCGACCTCCTCGTCAAAGGCCTTCTGCGTCACGTTGACGAACGCTTCCTTGTCCCCTGCCTTTACGGTGACCCTTCCGGCATGCGATTTACCTTCCGTATTATTAATAGCATTGACTATCAATTTGTTGGTCTCCCTGCTGACAGTCAGCCATTCTTCCGGATATGTATAGTCCCAGTCCGGGGCATTTGTCGTGACTGTCAGTTCAACTGAAGTATTGTCCTTTGCGTTGAATGATATAGGGTCAGACGGAGTGAGCGAGAGGACAATCTCGTTCTTTGCCGCTGCAGCCTGAAGCACGTTGATTTTCACCGGTTCGGCGTTTCCTGCGGAAATCGTGATACGTCCCGGGCGTTCGGACTCGTCAAGGTTGGCCTGGGCATTCACGAAAAGTTTGTTCCCGTCCTGCCTTGCCGTTATCCATTCCGTTTTCTCGACGTTCCATTTTTCAGCATTGGTAACAACCTCCAGGACAACATCCTTGTTGCCGTCGGCATTGAGCATGATGTCTTCGCGCGGAGAGACCTCCAATGTGGTCTCTTCGAGACCTTTTTCCTGACAGGAAACGAATACAAGCGAAAGGGCGAACACTCCTGCGAAATATCGCAATAATGAGTTTTTATTCATTGTTTTGGTAAATTTATGATACATTTATAATACATAGGCGTGATTTGACTCATATACCGGTTTGGCAGGGTCGCCGAGTGTATAGACAATCTCCGCGGAAGCAGATCCGTCCGTTTCAGACACCGTAAGTTCGACCTTCGTTCCATCGGTCACATCGGCAAGTCTGCCCGGCTGGCCGTCATTGAGTACAGGCTCGTCGACAACGTATGGCTGCGACACGGGGATATTCACGGTCTTCGCACCTGCGGCGGAGAAGATTATCGAGCCTGAGCGGGATTCCTCTCTTGCATTGTCTTTAACATTAACCGTGAGTGTATTGCCCTCGGCTGAAGTCAGAATCCAGTCTGAGGATTCGGCGTTCCATGCCGGAGCGGTAGTGGTGACTGTCAGGACGACCGCCTCGTTGTCTGTGGCATTGAAGGCGATTTCCGACATCGGTGACACTTCAAGAGTGTCCTGCCCTGTTTCCTCCTGACAGGAGGTGAGGGCGGCAGCAAGCATCAGGGCTGCTGCGCTGAATTTCAATAGTTTGTTCATGATGTTGTGTTATGACTATTTGATTAGTGTTATTCCGGAAGGCTCACTTCCACCCAATTCGGGAATGCGCTATTCCTTTGAGGGAAGTTCCATTTCTATCCAGGCAATGGAATGCTGGGTATTGAGGTCGTTTCCGTTGGCAGACCAGTCTTTCACCACATCGCCCTTGGCATCGTTGAATTTCCAATAGGCTACAAGATTCTCCTCCTGTTCCGGGTCGAGTATCTTGTAGAAGTGGTTTTCCGCGTTGATTTCCTCCTCTGTCAAGGCCTTGTTCCAGATACGGGCCTCCGC